>ERZ780226.73-NODE-73-length-95492-cov-7.647715_pt1 | contig 95492 bp, 83 predicted proteins | sample MGYA00511165_ERZ780226 | MGnify/ENA primary metagenome ERZ780226 (study PRJEB29588, sample SAMEA2152373) | human gut metagenome | biome: human gut; feature: human-associated habitat; material: faeces | place: Denmark | collected 2008/2010 ...
CAATCCCAGTATCCAACATATCAACTGATATAGCAATTTGAGGTAATTTATTTGGATCAGAAAACTCATCAATTGCTGATTGAGCATAATTAATATAATTATCTATATAATTATAAACTGAATTACGAAGTCCACCAGTAAGCCTAATATTATATTCTCCATTCTCGTCTTGTATTAGCGATATTTCACTATTCTTTCCCCCGTAAAGGAGTGAGAATACATTACCTCCCTCGAATAGCCAGTTCATATCTACTCTTTTGGCTATTTCACTACTACTATATTTATAGTTGTCAATCTTATTGACTTTATCAATAAGTAAACTTCTAAACTTAAATACATTACCAGTAGGATTGCCATTTCTATCAAGAATACTTTTACGATAATGATAATTAAGTCTAGCTTCTGATTTACGTAAATCTTTAAACTCTTCTTTTATCTTAGGTTTACCGTTTTCATCTGACACAATAGTTACTACTCCATTTTCAACAGTTGTCTCGAATAAGAAGTTAATAGCTTGCGCCATTTCTGCTAGTTCTTTAGCATAAATATTAGCATAAGCTACATATATTGGATGTCCATGATTAATAGAACCATTAGCATTAAATAGTCCAGTATAATCTAACTTATAACTATTAAATACGAAAGTCTTTGGAGCATCAGAAGGTGTTTGGGTAAAGAACTTAGATTTCTTAACTCCTTTAGCCATCTCATAGTTATCTCCGTTGTTAGCGTATTCATTTAGAGTAATAATATCCCATTCAAGAGCATTAATATCTTTATAAGACTTAGCCTTTCCTGTAACTTCATTACTAACACCATTATACAATTGTGCACCAAATTCACGATAATATTCAGTAAGTTCGTAACCAGTATCAGTAAGACGAAGTAGACCGGGAATTACTTTACCATTAGATAAAGTCTTTTCAATAAGTATATTACTATATTGATATTGAGGAATATTGGTAAACTTAACTAGATAGTCACGAAGTTCAGTATTAGCAGTAGGATTATCATTATAACGATTATCGTTAATTCTTTCAAAGAACTTACTAATATAATTATTCTTTAGAATATCACTAACTAGATTATTCTCTGCATTAATACTATTAAATTCAGAATCTACTATTTGATAGTCTTTAAATTTATCAGATATACGATTAGCTATATTATTAGCATAACCGCCTTTATATTGTAGTTGAGACTTATCAAACGGAACTACTGTATATTCTTCATCATTCTTAGCTTTACTATATTCACCTGCATAATATATACGTTGTGCTTCATTATCTATCTTTAATATATTAGATGCATTAGCTACAACTTTATTAAATTCTAGCAAATCGTTGATAAGACTAGTGATATTAGAAAGTTGACTATCACCGAAGCTACGAATGTAGTTAACAACACCCTGCCTATTGATGCCGAAGTTATATTTATTAAAGATTGCCGCAAGCTCTTCCGAGATTTCTTGTATTTCATTTGTATTTGAATTGTTTAATGTGGATAATCTATTTTTAAGTTCTTCTAATACTGCAACATCTCCATTCATAATAGAAGGATTATGAACAAGAGAATCAAAACTATTAAGTATCTTATTTTGCAGATTAAGTTTAGGGAAAGTATTACGATTCTTAGTCACTACATTAGAACCGTCTGCACTTTGAATTACTTCATTACGTTCCCAAATAGATTGTTTTAGTTGAGTAAATATCTTATTTCTTATCTGAATATTAGCTTCATCTTCTAATAGACGAGCGGCATATTCTAAATGAGATACTTCTTCAAACCTTTCAGCAATAGTATGAAAACTCTCTACCATAGCTTCAACGCTAGAGAAGTTACCATAGTTGTTCAATGCTTTAAAAGAACTAGAGAATCCAGCACTTTCAGCTATACCTGAATAAGTATCGCTAGCTGTATCAGGTTTTTCATTAATAAAAGAATTGCTATTAGTTTTAGGTAAACGAGCAAACCATTCTTTTACTTCTTTACTAACATTCTTATCAATGTCTTTACGTTGGTCAGCTAATTCAGACCAATCAGCACGTAAAGAGGCAATAGTTTCAGGGTCTTCTTGGCGACTATCTTGTTCACTTCCTTCTTTAGCATCGTCATTAGTTTCATAATCCTCGTTAGTATCTATACCAAACTCTTTGCTAAGACTAATAACTTCGGGTGAATTAATAACAATATCAAATAACTCATTACGGTTATAATTACCACCATCATAAAGATTACGAATAATAGTACCGATATAAGCCTTTTGTTCTTGCGTAAGTTTCTTATCATTTTCTTTAAGATGTCGATTAAGATAAGTAATCATAGTTAACTTTACAGCAGCTTGAGGACTTAACTCGTTACCAGCTTTATCCTTTAGGACTTCTTTCTCACCTTTACGTTTTCTATTAGCAAGAGCTTTACGAATACTTCCTTGGCTCTTTAGATAAATAGTACTAAGAATATTAATAGCATGGTCTTCCTTTGCTATATCATTACCAAATACACCGGTTCGTGAAGTACGAACATTCTGAACATAATCTTGAGTATTAATCGTCTCTCTGTTATTATATGCTATAACAGCATTAACAGTGTTTGCATCAATACTCTCTTCATTGAAATCTCTACCAGTCTTTTCTTGATACCATTCACGAAAACTAGTATCTTCGATAGTAGCAAGATATTCGGTAGACTTTCTAACATCATTATTAGTAAGCTCTAATAGCTTATCTAATTTAGGATTACTAGGAGTACAACTCATATACTTTATATTATTAATTAAATAATTACTAACAGTATCAAAGATAGCATTATTATCAACACTATCAAATATATTTATCGAATAGTCCAAAACCATACGTTCCGAAGGCTACCGAATGCCCGTAGACCGCAAAATTCTGCCGAAATTCGCATTTTATATAGCGTCTCGATAGTAAGATAGAGAAAACAGAAAAGTCCCGTAGGCGGCTTTAGAATGGCTCATTCTTAGGCTTTCTACGGGACTTTCGTCTCTAGGCTTATCTTAGTTAGCTACATACAAAACTAAGCTCACCAGTGTCAAACAAATGGCTCACAATAGCCTTTTGACGACTACTTAAACCTTCCACTAAGCTATCGAAGTTATCGACTTGTCGATAGTTATCACTTATAGCACTATCTAAATCTAGGTCTATATCAGGAATATCAAAAACATCATCAGTAGGAACTCCTGTATCTTCTTCTGCTCTATCAAATACATCATCGTGAACAGTACTTGTAGTACTAGCTGTATCAGATGTTTCTAATCCAATAGTAGATAAACGATTACGAACTTCACCAAGTAATGTATTATCTATATTACCAATCTTACCTATAATCTCTACTAAAGCATCAACAATCTTAGTAAATAGATTATTAGATTCAGTACTAGTTTTAGAATCATATTTAATTCTAGCAAGTAATCTAGCAAATGTACGATTAGTAATAGCTTCAACTACAAACTCCTCAATAGCTACACTTCTAGGTTTATCACTATTTAAGAATCTTCCGTATTCTTCTACTAAAGCAGAATCCTGATTAATAAAACTACTAAACTTATCATATAGGTCACCAAATGATTGCTCTATATTAGCACGTTCATCATTAAGTAGATAATGAACACCTTCATGTATAAGAGTAAGTACTTTACGTTCAGGTTCAAGAGTATCGAATCTATTAGTAAGAGTAATAGTATTACCACCGGCAACTATTCCTGCAAATCTACCTTTTTCACCTACTATTTCAATATCAGGATTAAGAGCAATGCCAGCAGATTCTAATGCCGAAATAACAGATAATAGATTAGGATTAGTAGTATTAGCTTGTGCAACTTCCATAAGAGTACCTACTTGAGGAGTGCTATCTTGACTAGCAAGTGGGTCAGACGTAGCAACAGGAGATACAACTTGTTGATCCTCTATGGGGGAAATAGCGGCGTTAGCCGCGTTAGTACGACCAGCACTACGACTAGGATTCATAAGAGTAATATTACGATTATATACATCTCCTACATAATTAAAGTTACTAATGATATTACCCTTACTATCAGTAATATTACCTAAGTCAGTAACTAATACTCCGTCTTTAGCTACAAATTCTTCATAACTACTATAACCTGTATCCATCCATTCATCTTGAAGTATATTAGGTATCTTAGCTTGTAGTTTACCGTCTACCATTCTAAATAAATTAGATTCACCACGAATAGCTGAATTAATAACATTACGAGTAAGTGTAGCATATACTCCTTCCATCATAGTACTAAAGTTACCATGATTATTAGTAGGAACAAAACCATTAGGCATACGAGCCATAAGTCTTCTAGGTTTAGTTTCACCAGGTATAGCAAATGCTACATTTCTATCAGCAACATTAAAGTAAATAGTAGCTCCAATCTTATTAAGAGGACGAAATGCACGACCTACAACTTCATAACCATAAAGAGCTTTTTGCTTACCTACATACTTAGATATTTCGTCTAATAGTTGTTGATGTAAGTCAGTATTACCTTGTAGAGTAGCATCTACTAATGAATGGAATAATTTATCTAATCCTTCATTAAACCTCTTAGTATATTCAGTAGCTTCTGTTTCACTATTGCTCATAGTGTTCTCACGACTAGTAACTGCAATAAGTCTACCTTCCGAATCTTTAATAGTCATACCAACTACTCCTCTAGGAATACGACTAGCAGCGATAATACTATTAGATTTAATATCAGCAACTCCTCCGTCAACTCCTACTACTAGACGATAACCGTCAGTAGCTTCACTAGTAGCTACGTCTCCAAACTTACGATATATAGGATTACCTTGTTTATCTCTAGCATAAATAACACTACCTGAACTTGTACGACCAACAACTAAACGTTTCTTCTTAGACTTAGTATTACTAATAGAGGACTTTAAGTTATTAATGTCAGTATAAGACTTCTTGAGTTTATTCATCCAATTAGTCAACGATTCATTAACAATAGCACTAAAGTTAGACTGATTAACATTAAGAGCATTATTAAAGAATATGATATTATTAAGATGTTTAATCCTATCTAATAAATTAGTTTGAGTATCACCGAATAAACTAGTTAGATTCTGCCAGTGACCATTCTCTTGTAGAGCATTAAGCTGATGTCCGAATGTTCCTTCAACTTCAGGGTTATTACGAACACGATACAAACGACGTATATTATTAAGCAGTTGTACAAATTCTTTAGCACTAGGTTCTTCACTAGCAATAATAGATTGAAGTTGAGTTATGAAATCTATACTATCGTTTCTAACAGTATATCTCCAACCTTGATTCATAACTTCAACATTACCATTATTATAACCAATCTTAGGAAACTCGCCTATTTTAATTCCACGAGACTTAACAATAAGATTACCGTTTTCATCTAGTTCTACATTTACTGTATCATTAGTCTTTAACTGACCGATACGAGAGTAAACCTTATTATCATTTAAATTAACTAAATTAAAGAAGTAACCATTATCTTTAGTATTCTGTTTATTCTCTGCAACAGCTTTATCTAAAGTCTTACTTGCTTCTTGTATAATATCAGAAGGAGTTTTAATCTCTTCATCAACATTAACTATCTTACCGTCTACTATTTGACGATTAGCTAGAATCTTAATATCATTATACAAACTAACAGCTCTAGGATTTAACTGTTGTAGATAAACCATCATATCATTAAGACTAGTAAATGTCTTACCTTCTATCTGATTACCTTGTATTTGATTATATAAATCTATAATTAAATTTATCTCTTCTATACGTTGACGTTGACCTTCTAAGTCATTATCAGATATAGATGATTCAAGAACGTTAGTATCAGCAGGAGCAGATTCATCAGATTTACTAGTATCTACGTAAGTAACATCTCCGATAGCAATAGCGGCATTTAGTTCATCGATAGTAACATCAGCAATAATATTACCTTTAGCATCCATTCCGTCAATACTAACATTGCCAAATTTACTAACACGTACGTCTATTGCACTTACTTTAACTGGTTTTCTACTAACATCTCCTAAACTAGCAAAAGGCTTTACTATTGTAAATTCTAAGTTATTAATATTAGCTTTATTTACAACACCTGAACTAGCTTTAGATACTACTTTATCTAATGTTTCTTTTAACTTCTTCTCTTTAGCAGTCTTTGGTTTAGGTTTTGGAATAGGCTTAACCTCTGGTTCTTCTTGCCTCGTCGCTTCGCTCCTCGCTTCCCCCATAGAGGAGTCTTGTTGCTGATTATTCCCATTCTGTTGCTGTGCCTGACTTTGTGCAGCAAGACTATTTCTTCTCTTAGTAATAGCTTCTCTTAAAGATGCTATATCTTTCTTACCATTCTCTGAATTAGATAGAATACTAACAGCATTAGATAAACTCTTATTACTAGTATCTTGAGATTCTTCTTCTGTAAACGCATTATCTAGTGCTTTATCTAACTTAGCAAGTTCTTCTTCAGTAGCAACATTAACGAAATCATTAAGATTCTTTTTTGCAGACTTAACTAACTTCCTAGCAGCTTCTTCAAACTCTTTCTTACGAGTATCTTCAAACTCTTTAGCCTGCTCATTAGTAGTAATAATATTAGAACGATAGTTATCTCTACGAATTTCATCAAGAAGTATCTGTCCCATATTATCCATATATTCTGAATTAATAGCACGAACTTGTTTAGATAAACTACCTAGACTAAAGTCTTTACCTGCTTGTTTAAACAGAGCCACATCATTTTCATCTAATTCATCTATCTGTTTCTTAATAAGTGCGTTTTGTTCTTGACTACCTTCTATTCCAAGAGCTATATTTTCTATACTACGAACATTATCTAAGAATAAACTTTCCATAGGACTTAAACCTCTACGTAAGTCATTAACTTTAGATTCTATTATCCTAGATATATCTAAGTATTGACTAGCTTGTGCTTTATCCAAAGGATTATTACTATTCTTTAGACTATTATAAGTAGACATTACTTCGCGACGATACTGCTCTAATATACCTAACTGCATACGATTCTTAGCCATTGGGTCAAGAATCTCATTAATAGCAGGAATAGTATTCTCTAATTGAGATTGAATAGTATTAAGTCTTTCTACTCGTTTATTTAGTAAGTCAGCTTCTTGTGCATTAATTATATTTTCTGATATAGCTACATCTAATAGAGCATCATCTATATTAGCACTACGCAATGCACTAGAATAGTTAACATATCTATTAAGAACAGTACGCATAGTTTTCTTTATAGATTGAGTATCTCTATCATATTCTGCTTCATCAGCAAGACCTGCATCTACTAGCTTTTTCTTTAGTCTAGGGTCTTCAATATAATCTTCGAGTAACTCATAGTTACCGGAACGAATAGCATTTAAAGTAAGAGTAGTTGTGAACTTCTCTTTAGCAGCAGCACGTAAATCTTCTTGTTCTTCGGGACTAACCTTACTATAACGAGTAGTACCTACTGTTGGGTCTTGACTAATAGTTCCATCATCAAGATAAGTGATAGGATTACCTTTAGCATCACGTTCTATCTGAAACGGATTCTCACCATTTTCGATAATCTTCATCTGACGAGCATATTCATTGAATACTTGCTCACGACCATTGATTTCAGCAATACGTTGTTTCTCTTCTACATTACCACCTTTACGATTATTAATAGCTGACATAGTACCACCGAAAGTAATACCTCCAATAACTCCCCATAATGCAGAATTATATAATTGAGGATTCTGTAAGTACTTCTCTATTCTATCCATAGATACAGCACCATTGTATTGTTCAGCTTGACCTAATAGGTAACGACCATATAAAGTACCTTCTTCTTGACCTACAAAGTTAATAGCTTCTTCAATACCTTCTGTTAATTCAGATAATAGTAGATTCTCACTAGAATTAATAAATCTATTTATCTTACCTGCGAAATCTTTAATAGTTCCTTTTGCTGCTTGACCTAATGTTTGGCTAGCAGATTCAACACCAGTAGAAGCTATTCTATCGAGAGCTTGATTTTGTGAATAACGAATACGAGGAGTAATAGCACGATTAACTTGACCTAATGCTTTATTAACTGCACGTAATTGCATATAATCAAAGAATACATTACCTGCATTATATCCAAAGTTTCGCATAGCTGCTTTATCTGCAATTATAAGAGCGGCTTCTTCTTTAGTTCTTTCTTTAGCTTCATTAGCAATATCAGGATTATTATCTAACCAAGTTTGAAATTCTTCATCAGACATTCCTGTAAATAACGACAATGCTTCTCCTTCTATTTGTTCCGCAACTCCACGAGCTTCTTGATAGTTCTCACCAAGACGCATACCAATAGCAGTAATACCATCTTTAGCGATAAGTTTTAACTTATTAGCACGATATACATTATCTAATTTAGTAGCTTTCTTAGCCCAATTCATTGCACGACTTACTTTAGAACTATTACGTCCTAATGCTGCAACACCTTTACCAACAGCTCCAACTCCTTTAGTTAATAGAGCGCCAGGAACCATTAAAGATAAAGAACTAGCAATACTTGGAACTTGACTAAAGAACCAACCTGAAAAGTCATTCATATCAAATGCTTTATCAGGATTCTCACGATATATAGGAAACAAATCATCACGAACATAGTCAGATATAGCATCGCCTGCTCTAGTAATAGGATTACTAAATGGTTTATCGTCCCATAATCCAGCAGTAGCTAAATCTACTAACATACCCATACCACCAACAGTATCTCCTATAACTGTTCCAATAGTTTGACCTAAAGCATTACCTGCTTGTTTCCAAGCTGATTGATTCTTGGCACGAAGAGTTTCTAATTCTTCTCTACTTTGATAACGATTAGGTTCAGCACCATACTTAGCTAAAGAATGATAATCTTCCTCTGTTCCAGTAAAGACTTCTTTACCACTAAGATTACGAAACATGAAGTCGCCTTGTGCAGCTACATCAGGTTTGTATTTAATAACAGTAGGAGCTTCTTTAGCCATATTAACAGAATTAGCCCCACTGTCTAGTGGAGCTTTTTCTACTGATATATCATCAAATATATTTGGCATAACTTAGTTCATTAAATCGTTCATTTGATTAAGTATCACTTGACTAGGGGATTCACCAGTAAGTCCTGAATACATTCTATTAAAGAACTGGAATACTTGTCTCTTAGTATCAATATCTAGTTCTCTAAGATTACCAGTAGCACCTGCCATAATCATAGCCTTCTGCATAAGAGGACGAGCAACAACTTGCTGCTCCTCTATGGGGGAATTTGCAATAGAACCATTCCTTGCACTAATAAGATTTATATCCTCTTTAACAGGAGCAAGAATAGCATTAGCTTGATTATTCTGAAACATACGTTGAAATAACTCACCTTCTGTAATCTTAATTACCGGTTCATCATTAGCGTCTAATATCTGATAAAAACTACCACCATCGGTAACAGCAGAATATGTTCCATCTCCAAATTCAGCATCAGATAAACGATAATTTCTTTTAAGTGCGTTATTATACTTAATAGAATTAAGAGTGTCCATTGCTTTAACAGCAGGTAGAGATTTGAATCTTTCTATTTCATCATTAATGATAGCACCTGTAATCATGTAATCTCCAGCTACTGCATTTTGTATTCTCTCTTCCATTTCAGAATCAGGATTCTTAGCACTATTCTTTCCAGTCTTAGGAGTATAAGGAATATTTAAGAATACTCCGTATTCCCCCGTAGAAGAGGATGAGCACCAGCCATTATTAATGTTTTTCTTTTTAACTTGTGCTTGAATAGTTTGCATAATAGCATCACGTTCTCTACTATCTTCAACAGGTTCAAGAACTCCTTCGGCATTACGTTTCTTAATAACAATACTTCCAGGATTAGCAATACTAATCATATTCATTACTCTTTCATTGTAGTTCTTTAATTGGTCATCTTCAAATCCTTGACCAGTAGCAACTATATGAGGAGGTAAATCAAATACATTAACATCAACATAACTAGGTGGTAATGATTTAGATATACGTTTAGTTGCAGCATTAGACATTTGTGCAGCTTTTTCATATACGTAAGCAGGAGAATCTTTAGTACTCTTAGCAGTAGTTATTTCACCTCGTCCTATTGCTCTAAAACCTGCAATACCCATAGTAGTTAAACTACCATATACTTTATTTCCATAGAAAACTTCATCGTTTCTAGTAAATTTTTCAGGAGCATTATTACCAGTAGTAAATCCTACGGGACTAAGTTTAAGAACATCTGCTATTTCAGGAGCTAAACGAATATAAGCATCTTTACTAATACGAATATATTCTTTATCTCCTATTTTACTAAACGACACATCTTGATTAGTCAATCCCATATCTGTTCTAAGTTTAGATATAATGACGGCTTTACTACTATCGTTAATAGGATTAACTAGAACTGTATCGAAACTATTGCCTTTAGAATCAGTAAATAACTTATTCATTCTATTAGCATATTCTAGTTGCATAGGATTATTAGTATCAGCCATATCTCCATTACTTAGTCTCTTACCTAAGAACTCCGAAGCATATTGTTCTTCTTGTGTAAGATGTCCTTTCATTGCATCTAAACGATTATTAGCATTAGCTATTCCTCTATAATAAGTATTAGCTTCATCTAATAATTGTTTCTTAGCAGCATCGGATAAAGTTACATTATTAGCAATACCTGAACGTAGTTTACTATATGCTTCATCTAAAGGAAGAGATTTAGATATTCCATAAGAAGAAAACATATTAGATAATTGTCCATTAAGCGTATTTAATTGAGACTGTACTTTGGCAGGAGTATCAGGTTCTACTTTTTCTTTACCACCAATTGTAGCCAAAGAAGGAAGTAAATCAGGTTCTTTACCAGTCTTAGGTTTAGCAGAATTTTTACGAGCAGCAGCTAATAGATTAAATCCTAATTCAGGATTAATTCTACTTTCAACTCTACGATAAGCAGAAGCAGCATATCTAGGAGCAAATAGATTCTCTTCAAATTCTCTTTGTGACATAATAGTTCCATCAGGCTTAGTAACAAGATTATTCTTATTACCTTTATTAGCTTTCCAAACATTAACTTTATAGTCTTGTTCAAGAGAAGCACGAGCACCAGGAGTTTCATTTAAAGCAGATTCAAACGCAGCACGAATCTTATCTGCTGATAATTGTTGAATACCACTAGCTGTTTTAAGATAAGGAACATCACCAGCAGTAATATTACCTTGACCGTCTTTAAGATTGCCTTCTGCATCTCCCCATACTAGTTGTTCGCCAGAACTAGAATCAACACCAACGGTAGATAATACTTTCTGATACAAAGCATTATAATCTACTTGTTCAACAGGACGATAATTAGGTTGGAATTGATTACCACCTATTACTTTACCTGTTTCATCTACTTGGTCTTGATAATTATATTTATTCTGTTCTAATGTGTATGCTTTAACATCACCATCATAAGCATCACTATTAGTAACTTCATCTTGGAACTTCTTAAATTCCTGTTGATAACGCTCACGACCAATAAGTCCTGGATTACTAGCAACTTCTCCGGCTAATCTTCTTGCAGTAGTTAAAGCAGTAGCATAACTACCTTCTTGAGCACTTGCTTCTATTTGAGCATTAACATCTCTCGAATATTTATCGAGCCATTCGTTTTCAGCTTCGTTTAATTGCTTATTAGCAAGAAACGTTTTAATCTGATTACTGGTTTCAATAGCGGTATCATGTTTCTGTTGTAGAGTATTTAACGTACTATTGTAAACATCTAAAGGAGCGGCAACCCGCTCCCTCTTTTGATAACCTGCTGTCTTAATATCTATCGGCATAGTTATAGTATTTATAGTTAAGCAATCTTTTTCTTACCACCACATCTGAATAAAGTACTTCGTACATTACCTAGTCTACCTTTATTCTTCTCCATTAGTTTTAAGAACAGTTCCATTTGTTCAGGATTAGCGGACATCATAGCGGCAGTAGCATTTTCTTCTGAACGTTTCTTATCTACACCTAACTGATAATCTCTAACTCCACTAGTAATACCTTCAATCATTTGTGTACGATTATTAGCAGCAGCTTGAACTTTATCATTAGCAGTTTGAATAGCAGATATGGCATTAAATCTATTAGCTTCATTTACTTGTTGAGCATTTGCAGAAGCTACTTGTTGACGATTCATCGCATCTTGATTTTGCAATTGAGTTTCAAGATTTTCTTTCTCACCTCTTAATCTACTTCTTTGACTTAAAGCATTATTAGATATTCTTTGTTGTCTAGCAACACTAGCTACTGAACTAGCAGTATTTCCTTCAACTAATCTATTTTGACTAAGTTCGGATTCTCTAACATCTGATAGTTGAGGATTTATATTAATGCTAGTTTTAAGTTTAGCAGGAGCAATTAATTGAGGAGTAGGGACTTGTGGAGCAGAAGTTTTATTTATACTACCTTTATTAAGTAGTCCGCTAATTAAAGTTCCAGCAGCTCCAATACCTGCACTAATAGCTTCTCCTTTATCTATTCCTTTAAATAGATTAAAACCTTTACTTCCATTATTAGAAGATAAATTCATAGGCTTAATACTAGAAGCACTAGGATTAATAATCTTTGCCCCAGCAGTAATTCCAGCAGAAGGAACATTTTGATTAAGAGCTAACAATCTACGATTAGCACCAGTTAAACTTCCAAGAGTTCCTAATACAGCTTTCTTATTTTTCAATTCAGGATATTTCTTATATACTTTAGCTTTCACATCGGAACGACCATGTAAGCCTGCTAATCTAAGAGCATCGCGAGCATCAGCTTTAGTAGGAATAGGATAACTACGTCCACCACCTGCAAAATCATTTGACTTAACACTAGGGTAAGGCTTCTTATCTGAACCGTAATCTTTCTTACGAGACAAACCACCTAGTTTCTTTTTACCAGTTATTGTTCTCATATTTCTTTTCTTTTTAGTACCATCATCATTAAGACCATTTCTATCTTTAAATGATTCTTGTGCATTAAATACTTTAGAAGGTTCAGCACCTTTCTGAACTAGTTCAGCAGGGCTATTACCATTAAGTATAGGTTGAGCACTAAACACTTTAAGTTGTTTAGGAGTAATCTGAACTACTTCATCTCCTTCTGCTTCAATACTATTCTTGCCTTTACCGATTATAATACCACCAGTATTATGTTTACGTCCTTTAAGAAGAAACGAATCTTTCTTAATAGGAATAGCAGTACCTCCTTCGGCAATCAAAGGAACCCCTTTACGGGGGATATTTCCACCATTTCTCATTAACTGATTTCTAATATTCTTATAAACATTAGCATCATTTTCAGCATTTTCAGTCATATAGGAAGCCTGTTGTTGAGCAGCTTGTAACTTTGCTTGACGTTCTTGTTCTAGTCTAGCAGCTTCTTCTGCTTTTCGCCTTTTAGCGCCTCCAATAATACCGCCAATAAGTTGAGTACCAACAGATATAGCAGCACCAATAAATGCTTTAGGTCGTCGATTATTAATTGTTCTCATTCTCTGTATTTATTAACATAACATTCAATATTACTTAGACTAACTTTAGAATTAGTTTCATGAATAATAAAACGAATACCAATATATTTACCATTGATAAGACTGTCGCTAGCCTTATAATTCTTACTTATCGTTATTCTATCTTCTTCTCCATCCATTATACTAAAGTTATATTTTCCAGTTAACCTATTTATAGGTTCTTGCAATTCAACTGTATTAATTAGATTACGGAAGTAATTAAAGTTCCATTTACCATGTTCATAATATGCTTTAGTAAGATTAGGAACATTACGTTCTTCATTACTAATATCCCATTCGGACGATATACACGAGTTTGTAAATATAAGAATTTTATCTCCACTATAATTAATATTACTAGAATTTTTTATAGCATAACAAATATAATTAAGTAACTTAATTGTTTCAAACTCTAAGTTAAATATTATATCTATTACAGCACAACCGACATTCTTATCACCTAGATAAAATATATTCTTAGATTCAGGAATTGTACAATTCCCATAATCAAGAAAAGTATTTACTTTTATATTACCTAATCTATATACATAATTAAGAGCATTATCATTAGTTAAATATAACTCTGTCTTAGTATTAAAATACTTACCCGAATAATTATGAATACTTATCCAACTACTTGTAATAAAGGAATAAGATAAAGTTATAATCTGATTTTCCCCCGTAAAGGAGCAAATTAGTCTGTTATTCTCTTTATCCATTCCCATATCAATAATAGTATCTTCGGTTACATAATTATCTATAATACTTTGAATACCATCGGTAATATCATTAAGTTGTTTATCATCGAATCTATATATTCTTCGTTTACTTTTATCAAAGAATATATAACCAGTTTCATTACAAGTAAAGGCATTATAATCTTGTAAACCGCCATATCCTTTTTCACTAGTAAATACTTCTTGATATTCAGTATCAAAAGCATCAGGCATATACATTTGAACGTCTTTATCTTTAGTAGCAAGAGTGGAATCTCTATTAAAGATAAACATCGAATGTTCACAATGAGCAATAAGATAAATACCTATTCCAAGTATATTAATTATGTCTCCTTTATTTTCACTTATTACTTTATATCCATCAGCTGGAAATTGTCTCCAAGCATTAGCAGTTGATTCAGATTGTAAAACATTACTTCTACGAATAAATTTACCATAAGTAGTTATCTGATTACTAACTGCATTTGGATTATAAGCGTTTAAGTTAGGTCTAGCATAATCGTAATACATAGAAGCTATTTCATATAAATCAAATAATGTTGCGGCAGTTAATTGCTTATTACCAATATTTTTAATAACACCTGAACTAGTATAAGTAAAATAAACTTCAGGAACATTATTCTTCATTATCTTAGCAGAAGGAAGATAAGGAGTTTGTTTATAAAATTCTACTGCATTTATATGAAGATTATCACGAGTATTAGCAGAAGGATTTAAGTTATCTATATATCTCCTATAAAATCTTTCATCTTGTAAAGAATCATCCCCAAATCTAGGACACCAATCTCCAACAAACTTAACACCACCACTATCAAATATGATAACTGATTGTAGGGATACAAATCCTGTAACATTTTGTTTTTGTAGATTATCTCCATACATATACTTTCCAGTAGGAGTAATTTCTCCATTAATATATTTAGTTTGTCCTAAACGAATTAATTTAACTCCTTCTTTCTTAATATATATTTCTTGACTTACATAAAGTAATCTTCCAATAGTAGTTAATTTTCTAGCACTCCCATCATCCATAACATTAACAGTTACAGGAGTTATTGCTTTTCCAACGGAAGGAAAAGTAAGTTTATAATATTGTCCCCCTGTATTACTTATAATACTTGCAGATACTCCCATATTATAAGTATTTTCTATATTATAATACGGGTCTGTATTTACTATATTAGCTATTCTATTAGAACCCGGAAAACAATCCTTAGCAATATATTTAGCAGCCCATCCTTCATTAGCACTTTGAGCATCACGATTCATAAAACTAAATACTCCTAAATCAACAAATACATTAGGAGTAGCACTTTTCTTTAATACATATATATCATCAGAATAAAACTGATAACTATATCCATAAGGAGTAACACTATTAAAACTACTTTGAAGTTTACTATTAGTATCAGTTCCTATTGCAATATCTCTATGTTGGTCAACAATACCATCACATATAAGAATACTTTGTATTTCTTCGTAACTTATAAAGAAACCTACAAAACCTTCATACATAGGAACTTCTCTAAAAGTAAAGTTTCCTTTAATCTTATGAGGAGTTCTAAATAATCTATCTCCATTATTATTAGTATAAGGACAACAGAATATCATATTCCAATACGGACTAGCGTGAGTAGTATTACCGTTAGTAAATCTTGGGTCAAGATTAAACCAATAATAATCTATTTTAGCTTTTTCTGCCATATCTATAAGTCCTAGTTTATCCCTAATAGTAGAAGAATAATAACCGGGATAATCTATCTTAGCTTGTTCGATTGCAGCTTTTACATCAGATACCTTAGTATCATCATAACAATCAAACATAATATCAACATCTTTATTTGTTGAAGTATTATAATATCTTCCTATAACTATTTGAACAGGTATTTTCTCCCATGTGCCATCGTCTTTTTTATGACGATAATTATTATTTTCAATTACTATACCTTCTGTATAACTACCATCAGGACGAACATAATGAATATAGAATCTGTATACTTCATCTTCTATTGGTTTACCTACATTTAAAACATATCCATCATTTAATCTATTTCCATAGTAATCTTCTTCCATACATACTCCAACAGCAATACTACTAGTATCAATATTGGAAATATCTAACTTACGAGTTTCTTCTTTATAATTAGCAACATATAATCTATTATTATAGTTACACATTGTTTTTACATTATAAAGATTGAAGTTATTAGCGGATATTAAAACTTCATCTACTGAAATAGATTCTTTACTACTACGATTTCCTGATATTCTATAAATACCTGATTCGTTAAATGAATAAGAACCTAAATTAAATGCTTCTTTTCCATCTTTATAAGTACATATATAAGCTATTTGGAAAGACTTAAAAGTATTTCCACTTTTATTATCTATATTTAAAGTAGCAAATATAGAATTAGCGTTGTATTCAATATCTTCTCTTGCATAGTCTCTAATATCATAAGTAGAAGTAGTATTACTAGGTCCTTGAAGAGTTACAGAAGATATTATATTACTAGTTAGACTAGGAGATAGATAAATAACTACTCCTAAATCTTTCCAACTACTAAATTCATTATCACTAATTTCAAATCTTATAAATAATAAATAAGTTCCATTTCTCATTCTACCACCATATTCTTGACCGTAATCAACAACAGTAGTTTGAGGAATATCAGGATTTAAAGTAAATATATTATCAGAACCTAAATTAGCATTATTAAGATTAATAACTTTAAGAGGAACATCTTCTCTAGGATTACGTTCACTAATAGCTATTATTAAATCACCTCGAACATTATAAGTATAAGTTCCAAATACTTCTCCGCCATACCATTTCCAAGATGTTTCAATTAAAGATAATTCTTTATTATCTTCATTATAACGATATATCTTATTACTAGCAGTAAATATGACAAGTTCTTTAGCACAAGGAATAATACCTACTATCTTTTCGTTTTCATCTAAAGTAACAATAGTTTCTAAAGACTGTTCATTCTGAATAGAATTACCATCTTTAGAAACTATGACATTTACAGCATGGGTAATAGAACCATTCTTTATAAATTCTAACCCATCATCTTTATTTAATTCTTTAACTATTTCCATTAGTCTCTAGGTCTAAATGTTGAATTATAAAAGAATGACGACCAACCTTTATAAGCATTAGCATCTTGATTTTCATTAATAACAGAAGCTCTAGCTCTGTCACGAGAATCTCTCCATAACAAATATGGATTAACTGGCATAGCACCTTGTAAAGAATAGACCTGATGTTTAATTCCTCTACTTAGTAACTTCCACATACAGAACCATTCAAGTGCTTCAATAAGTTTACCGTTATTAGGAATAACAGGTATATTACAATGAAACGTATCACTATATACAGTCTTAACTGTAAGATAGGATACGGTAACAATATCAGCATCAAAGTTTAATTGGATTGCATTAGCATCCCGAAGATACACGTAATTCTTTCCTTCGTAACCTTCGGGGTCAATCTCAACAGTACGCTTACTTTCACGTTCTCTAGCTTTTTCTCTGTCTTGAACGAAATGCTCGGTAGTACTGGAAGAGCAAGAACATTCACCCTTCTTTAAGGGGGAAATCTCGCAACCCTCAACATAAACTTTAAAAGCATTCATACAACATGGAAAATAAGCAACTCTATCAACAACATTAATAGTAGTTTCTTTTTCTTCATATTGAAGAATACCCATCTCATTCATAGCATCTATACACCAAGCACCCACTCTAGGTATATAATCACTATTCATAATATTGAAATCATTATCAAGTCTTGCGATAATAGTTTCTACGGAAGATAGCTCTTTGTTCATTATTTCTAATATATTTTATAGTGTAACTTGGGTCAAACTTATTAATTAAAGAAAGACGATTATTAATATCAGTATCGACATTAATAATATCTTCAACAGTCTTACATTCAGATAGTATATCATCGTTACTACGCTTCATGTGAAGATTAGTTCCATAGAATTTAAACAATGGTCTATTCTTAATTGTACCATCAATCATAAGTAACTTACAATAATAAGGATTATCAAGATACTCCACATATTTAACTCCTTCGTATTTCTCACCTCTTAGTAAGGCTGCTGCATGGTCTTTCTTATTATAAGGAATAAGTCCTTGTGCAAGAAGATTTCTTTTGTTTAGTTCTGTTTTATAATAGTCAATTACTTTTTTGAACTTAACAACTTTTCCATCAGCAGTAGTAAAACTATCTCTGACTATAACTCTTTCTATAATAAGGCAACCAAGTCTCTTTTCAAACTTATAAACTTTTCCTCTTAGAACTTCTTTAGATACTTCTCTAAAGAATAACTTGCAATAGGCTTCGTATTGAGGACGAGTAATACTTTTACGATTCTTAATTCTCTGTTGTCTTATCTCATATTCTTTTATTTTACGAAGTACTCTAAAGTATTGTTTTAAGTTACGATATATATTACCGTATCTTAATTGTTTAGAAGAATCGAATTTGACGAACTTAGCATCTATTGCTGTCTCCATCTTTCTATCAACATCTAGTTCATCAGTATTCCATTCCCAATAGTTATAGACACATACATCAAATATAGCTTCAATAGCATTTCTATTCTGTTCAATAGAATATTTGATTTTATATAATAAAGATTTGTATCTAGCTATCTTTTCAGACACGAGAACATAATCCTCTTCGGCTGTCTTTATAAAACTAGTATACATATTTCTGTGGTCGTATCTTTCACCGCTAGCCATAATTATACTTCTATTTGTTGTTTATTTATATCATCCTTAACTGGGACTTCATTAGTTACTCTCTCTACATTAAGTAGATTACGTTTATAGATTACATCTTTGATTCGTTCTACCATATCTTCGGGAATGATAAACTCATCATCATTATCGAAGTTAGATTCAACTCCTTCTGTTGTTTCAACAGGAATTTCAGTAGGTATTTCAAAAGGCGATTCAATAACAATATGTCCTAGCGGTTCAATCAAAGGATTACCATTGCTATTAACATATAGATAACCATTGATATAATCATAACTTAGACTAGTACACATTCCTGGCAATGCTTTATAAAATTGAGCATTTGCTTCTTTAATAAAAGGAATAGCCATATTATCATAACCAACAGTACGAACACTAACAAAAGGAAGATTATTATCAAGACGAACTGGTCTAGGTATTCTAGTCTTGCTTCTTTTAACTTTATACTTCGTACTTACAAGACTTTGAAATATATCTCCGTCAGGAACATTAATAAGACTTATCCTATATCTCTGCATTAATATCTTATCGACATTAGCATGACGCTCATAAGTCTGTCTTATCTGTTCATTGAATGTATGAATAACCGCACTACGAATAGTTTGTCTCGTAGTAAAGTTATTAGGCTGATGAATAGCATGAGCTATTTCAGATACAATTTGATTTAATGAAGCCATATTACTTTTGTTTTTGAATTAGTATTATAACAAATATAGTTATTATATTGGTATTAACAAGACTTTTATTAATAATTTTGATTCAGCACTATTATCTAGCTTACTATCTAGCTTACAAGCGTTCGCATTGTAAACATTTTTATACACGTAACGCATTTTAAGGCTCACAGAGGCATGCAAGCCTATCGGATAATAGTAAGTTAAGGTTAGGCACTAAAATGCAATGACGGGCTTCTATGAAAGCGTAGGAGCATGGGACGTAGTTTTTATTCCCCCATAAAGAGATGTGTATACTGTAAGAGCCGACCATTGCTAGCCGACTCTCACTTACTACTCTCACTAATAGTACTTACTTTGGATATTGATTAGGTTCATCATCTTCTATTATAAACTTCTTATAATCTATCTTGAAGAATCCTAGTATAGGTTTCATAATCCATGACCAAAAAACGAAGCTAAGAATAATAGAATTAAGTACTACTTTAACATCACCTAACTTTAATGAGAAGTATATTATTCCCATTAATACAGCACATACAAGAGTTATCACTCTTTTATTCCAAGTACTTACTACTTTATTTCCATTAAGTTTGTCAACTAGTTTAATTACTAGGTAAGCTAGCACATTAACACAGATAACAAATGCAAAATCGAAACTAGTAGCAGTAGTACGTAGAATTTCATTAAGTATATTCCCAAAGTCCATATTACAATAAGAATAATAGAGTACCTAGAATAACACTTAATAGCACACCTGCTATCTTTACATAAGATACAACTTTCACAGGAAGAATAGTAGTAATCTCTTTCCATGCGAATACTATAATAGTAATAGCTATTATAGTTACAAACAATACTTTAACAAATATTCCCATAAGCATTAAGTTTTATATTACAGGTGCAAATATAGAACTTTATTTTAAAAAGAAAAGAGAGACTACTATTATTTAGTAATCTCTCTTTAGGAATATAACAGAACTTGTATTACTTCAACTCGTTGAAATACTTCCAGAGTTTATCTTCTCCGAAATCAACGTCATCAAACCAAAAGTTGATAGCACTCTCGAATATCATATCGTCAAAGTTTCCTTTTCCGAACCACTTCTCGAACAGTTCACAGTAGTCGTGATATTGAGCATTAATAGCTACATAAACATCAGCAACTTCTACTTCATCTTCTAGTTTATCTTTGAATTTACTACAAACTTCGTGAGCTTTCTGCATATCGTATTTCTCACCGATATATTTCTTACCGTCTTTGACATGGTACATTTCATCAACAGTACGCTTAGCTTCCTGTTTATTAAAATGTTCATCACCATAATCATTATAACGTTCGTTTCCATCTACTCCAAGCATTTGCATAAGAAGCATACGTTCTTCTTCATCGTAGCCATGACTTCCGTCATAACCTCGATTTTCATCATATCTATGACGTTCACCGTAACCTCTTTGTTCATCCCTATCGTAGTTGTCGTAAGTCTTATATCCAATACGATTCATCATTCCTCTTCCACGTCCGCCACGACCACTTCTTCCGCGACCGCCACGAGCAAGGAAATCATTAATTCGTTCGTACATTTCGTCTCTCCGAGAACGAGCACGAACATCTTGGTCTGTCTCGTATGGTACTTCTCTCATAATAATATTACTTAGTTAATAGTTGTCTGAATGTTTCCAAATCAGACTGGTTAAACATAATTCCTTTATTAATAAAAGGAATAGAAAGAGTTATGTTACCGTTAGAGATGTTACCATTACCTAGAACTGGAATATTAAAATCAAAGTTAGGAATAGATTTGATTATTTCAATCTCCTCATCAACTATACCTTCAATATCAATCTTTCCGTCTTTAGCAATAGTATTGATAAACTTATCAAAACTATCAATGTTATTAATAATTGCACGTTTAGCCAAAGGCTTAACTAACTTAATAGCTGGATTAGATTCGCCAAGAATATCTATCTGATTAACAATGTAATCTTGCAGCTTTTGTTTTACTACACTTACTTCTATCATTACTTCATAGTTTTAATAAATTCATCATAAGTAAGAGAAGGATTCTTTGCACTAGCTTCTTTAAAAGCATTGAACAATTGCATCTCTCTTTGTGACATCTCGATTATACTAGTCTTTAGATTCTTAACTAACTTTAGTTGATTATCTAAAAGAGCCTTGCCTTCCGGACTATTCTCAATATTAGCTCTTACTAAATTAAGAACTTCTGCTTGAACCATAGATTGAAGATTATTATAATTAGCTACATATTCTTCATTAGTAGCAAGCATACTTCTTTGTTCATTAGTAAGAGGTTCAATCTCTGCATCAATCAAGTCCCAAACACTTACTTTAGCAGTTTGTTGAGGACTAACTTGTTGTAAAGTTTGTTGTCCATTAGCAGCTTGTTGAATCTGTTTTTGTCTAGCTTCAATAAGTCGTTTTTGTTCTTCTAAATATTGGATTTGGTCGGTAAGACTTCCAGTATTTAACAAAGGGTCTGTTCCGCCCAGTATAACTTGATTAATAGGTAACATAACTTATTCTTTAGTTGATTAGTAATATTATGTAGCAGGAGTACTAGCCGTTTGAGTAAATCCACACGGTAGACAACCATTGGCATTTCTACCAACAAGACCTGTTGTAGTAGGCTCATTAGGTAGACAAGTAACACCATAGATAACATTACAAGTCTTTTTATCGACATAATTGATACCTGCGGTGAACGCTCTCTCGATTTCGCACTGGATAAGTTTATCCTGATAAGGACGAATAGCAGCACTAACAGCAACTTGCGTTTTAAGTTCGCTAATCTCTGCTTTAAGAGAATCATAGTTATCACGGTTTCCCTTGTACAGCAAGAAGTCTGCATCAATCTGTGACTTATACAAACCGAACATTTCACTGTCTATTACCTGACGGTCTTGGAAGCGTTGGCTCTGTTGAGTTAAAGCCCACTGATACAAACCTCCCTGCAAAGCAAGAGTATCCTCACAAGATTTACTCCATGCTTGGAAAGCAGTAGGAGCACCAGCACTTCCCATTCCAGCACCAACTACATTAATGTTTGTAGAACCGTCTCCCATAAGACCTGCACCAGTTCCGAGAACACTAGCAGAACGACGATTACCAAATAAAGCCCAAGCTCCAAGAGCAGTACCGATAATACCAAGCGTAAGACCTGCATTAGCTTTACCGTTAACATCACGGCGACCATAACCGTCCATCCCTGCACCATTATAACCTTCGGGAACGACTTTAACTTTTTCAATTACTTGCATAATAAATAAGGTTTAGATTAATAAATTAAGAATATCTTATAGCAGCTACTATACACTCATAACAAAGGATAATATAAGAAGTTCGACCATTAATCTATTTTAGCTATAAATAATAATTTTATTAAAAGTTAGGTATTATATGAACAAAATAAAAGCCCTACTTGTTATAAGCAGGGCTTAGAGTTAAGCAATAAAAGTAATGTCACTCCTCTATGGGGGAATCTTCTATTACCTCATCTTCTTTAGGATTCCATTCAGGACTTGACAATAAAGTACTAAGTGCTTCACCGGAATAAGTTTCATAAGGATATTCAATATTGATAACTTCCAATCCTTCTTCATCAGTAGTAACTATTCTAGTTACTTTTTCAGGAAACACCTTTTCATAATGTTGGCACTTCATTAATACTTTGTCTTTACTAACATTACTACGAGGAACTAAATTAAGTTCATCAATCTTTGCTGACTTCTCTTCATCTATGTCAGCAACAGGAAATACAATGTAATCAATCATAATCTTTAAATATTAAATATTAAACTTAGTATGTACATCACTACTGCAATTATAGCAAGTATTATATAAACTATTTTAAGTAGTTTATAAGGCATTATTTTCATTTATTCATCTTTTATAAATATTGGGTTAGTTAAATCAATTATTTCGTCTTTCTCCATCAGGTTCTTTAAGAAGTTAATCTGTAATAATGGAATAGTTTTTGGATAGAGGATTAGTTTGTAGAATACCATTTGCTTATAACCTCTCCATTTACCAATAGTTAAACCTTCTGTATCTGTATTATTACCCGAGGTAATTACTTGTCCATTTACAGAACCTCTTGTTCCATATACAATACTATCAGCGTTTAAACTATCCACATATAATCCTGCTCCGAAGGAATATCCTTGTGTCAACAAATCTGGCTCAACAGAATTGTAATCACATATAAATGCTCCTCCACCACTTTGTTGATTACTTCCTTTGAAGATGGAAGCACTATTATATTTTTTATTCAATAAAGTTCTTTTAAAGATATACGTATAATCTGTTAACGCAGGAACATTAACATTCTCGCTATAATCTTCTACTCCATCGTATACTAGACCATTTTCATATTCAGGGAGAACTTCAATAGTTACATTTACATTTTGTATTATATCAGGAATCTCACTTGATTTTTTAATAAAACTTAATCCTATATATGAATTAGTTTCAGTTAAACTTCCATCACTAGCAAACGATTTAGGTAATTCATAAATTCCATCAGAAGTAATATTAATAACATTTCTAACTTCTACATCTGCTGATTTTAAATAATAATAAGCTAAATAAAATTTATCATAATCTAATCCAGTTACTTTTAAGGTTAAAGAGAGTATATCTTTATTACCACTAGTTAACTCTCCATTTCTTTTTATATAAGTATAAAATAAAGAACTACTAATTTTAATTTGTGTAATATTAAACTTATTAGCATTACTAGTATAAATATAATATTTATCACCATCTTTAGTACCTTGAGCTTCCCAAGTTTTACTTTCACCAAATACAACAGGATAACCATTATATCCACTCATACCTTCGTAAGCATGATTATAATTAATTAAATCATAATCACCTACGGCTACACCTCTTTGTTGAATGGTATCTCTATCAGCGTCAGAGTTAGTCTTACCATAAGTATCCCAATAATAAGGTGGTAATTCTACCTTAGCTTCAATACCTACATACTCGTTCAGCTCTTTAATCTTATCGTCTGTTGAGATTTCATCGAAGAGCATGAAGTCATATAATGCCATATTAACAAAGTAAGCATTGTGTAATCTGTTTGAACCAATAACAGGAGAAAATTTATTTACCCCTGCACTTAACTCATTTGTAATAGTTATGTTATGGGTAATAGCCCTCAATTCCGAAGCCTTAATATTACTATTCAAGATTCCATCAATGTATGTTTGTCCATTGTTTCTTCCACTATAAGCCGGAATAGGATTGCCATCACTATCTGCCGAACCGTTATAGATAGCAAACTCATTATTATAACCTCTTTGGTCATATAGTAAAGCAGAATTAGAACTATCCCAATTAACTTTCATCAACACCTGTTTACCACCAGTAACAGTAGGAATAGTAACAAAGTCGTCTACGCCATCAAATTGGTATGAACCATCTTCATTAACTCCACTTCCTTCCGCATAAGCAGAATTGTTTATCTTACCATGATTACCGTGACCTGATATATCAGGAATATAACCCAATATCTTATAGCTAGAATTTGGAATACGTAGTAGTCTAGGAGATAGAATACATTTAGGTTCATTATCATCAATTGACCAAATAGGGCTATTTGTCCAAGCAAATATCATCTCTTTAGCAACAGTAATATATTGATTATTATCATATACATATACACCGTTGCACTCTAATTGACCCTTTAAAGTATAAGCTCCTTCTAATAGGTTTACAGATGAATTATACCTGATAGTATCTCCTACTTTTAGCTTATCTCCCCAAGTATAAGTATAAGTTCTATCTAGGTTTTCTAACTTAACGAAACTTGGATACGGCTGCACAATATCCTCGTATCTGATGTACTCGTCAATAGTGATGTTTACTTCTTGCGGAGAATCATAATTATATATTGGGTTAATATTAAAAGCCGTATCATCAACGGAACTTCTTCTATAACCAATATTTACTCCGTTAAATGTAAATACTGTAAGTTCATCAACATTATTTTTTAGATAAAAATTGGCTCTAAGATAAGCATCTTTAGGTATATAATCGCCTATATTAATTCTCTTTTGATAATTATTTAAATAAAAATCTAACCTAACATATTCTACATTACTTGTAATAACAGGTTCAAATTTTACGTAGTTTTCATCCTGTTCAATAGTCATAGTAATCTTCTGTGGAGATTTACTATCTATTGTGAAAGGAAAACCATATTTCATAGTAGAAGGATTATACGCAGAACTAGGAATATCAATAGAATTACCGTTGATAACAAATTTAGTTATCCTATCAGCAGCGTTATTCATGGTTATCACCACCCATATTTCACTGTTTTCAGGTATATAATCTCCTGCATTTAACAATATAGAAGTATCTCTTATTACAAATGTTGGTTCATTCACTAATTCAACACTACTTTTAATAACAGGTCTAAACTCCACCATATCCGGATACAGCGTACCCAGCTTGTGCTTCTTCAACTGACGCTCGATCAAGAACTCGGACATGGAGTAAGGGAAGAGCATTAAAGACCAAAGGCATAATGGAGAATACTGTGCTCCTGTACTACCAGAATTACCAATAGTCAATCCGTCACCTGTATCAACAGATGTTCCTTTTGATATGCTATTTCCATTATATACATAAGTTGATTGATATGATATTTGCCTTTGTATATTCAAATTTGTAGTTTTAGTAGTAGCACCAAAACTATGAGGATAAACATAATTATCTGAATTTAAATATTCCATTAGGAATGGAGCTTGACCATTTGTGCTTTTAGAGGCTATAAATGGAGCTTGTTCTAAGACTATTCTATCATAAGCTCTATCGGCAATAAAGGTATAATCCTTTAGTCCCAAATCTCCTACAAACTGACCGAAGTCATTTACTCCGTCAAGCAACAATCCTCCTTTATGACTAGGAATAAATGTAATAGTTATTTCTCCTGCATATTTTAAATTAACATAAGATACAGCATTAGTTGGTTCTATACCTTCGGGATATTCAAATTGGTCTAATCCACATATAATAATTTGTGTAGGTGTATTAGCTAATACTGGATACTTTTTTCTTATACTTTCTTTATTTCCTTCACTATTGATAAAACTCGTTGCATTAATCCAATAACAATCTTTGTCAGTAATAATAGTTACTTGATATGAAGTATTATCTCTTATAATAGATTGTACTGTCCAATAGTAACCAGGGGTATTAGACTTTATTTTGTAACTAAACTCATTATAAATAGTAAGTTCTTGTCTAGCTTCATCAGGAATGATGTTATAATCCTTAATAGTTTCAAAAGGTTTTGCAGCAATACCGCTACCGCCTTTCCAAGCTAGATTATTCATTTGAATATCTCTGCCATTACCACTATAATCAATAAGTTTATCATTAAACTCTGCATGATTTTCATTAGTAATGCCTTGTTTACCTATATTACATAATATATCAGGTTTAAGACTACGGTCAAGATTATAGTTACCAATGATAAGATTAATCTCATCTTCAGTAGCTTTACCTAATACAGCAAAAGTCCAATAATGAGCAACACTACTTGTTTCAAGTATGTTACCATTACCATCCATATATCCTTGTACACTAAACTTTCCTTGTGATAAATCACCAACAATATTTATAGAATAATCATTTTTATCTCCTAATATAGTATTTACTACATGACTATTACCAGCACCGGAATTACTAATGTCGTAACATACATATCCGTATATTCCGGTCTTACCAATATTAGAAACATGACTTCTTACATAGTTATTACTACTAGGTCTAATATAATTAGTTAATGGAACAGAAGCAGAATCTCTCCAAGATATTTGATGAATCATACTAACAATAGTAAGTTCTTTAGTAACTCCCATTTCTTGAAGAGTCTTTTGACTAACAATCATATCATTTATACCATCAGTAACAAAAGCATCTTCAAAGTTTGGAATTTGAGTTATAGTTCCACTACCTTCTTCTGATGTAATACCAATAGAAAATCCACAATTTACAGGAGTTTCACCAGTATATTTAGTATTATAACTAATAGGAGTTACATATTCTTCTGATGTAATAGCCTCATTAGTATATACTCCTTCCGAAGTTATATAATTATAAAATACTTTGCCTTCTCCTTTAAGTTTAATACGAACTTTAAAAGAAGGTATATCTTTTCCAATATTTGATTTATAATATAATAAATTCCAATTAACATTGGTAACAAAATCAAAAGATTCGGAATCAACAGAAGTTATCTTACTACTTTTAGTCCAAGTAGTAAAATCTTCGCTATATTCTCCGAATCCACTATTTAATTTATATGCAGCATTTAGAATCTCTAAATCTCCGCCAGCATTAGGAATCTTATTCTTAATAATATTCCTATCAGTATCAGTATTCTTCTTACCATAATTAGTCCAAACACCAATCATTCGAGCTTTAAGCTCTGGTGGAAAATAAGGCTTATCTCCACCAAGAGCATTGTTCTTAAAAGGAATACCGATACCTATACCAAGTCCAGTATTAGTACCCATATTGTAACGTATCAGCAACAGCGTTATTAACTTGTTTAACTAACTCAACATTCCAACCGGAATAAATAGTTGTAGTAATAGGTTCTTCCATACCTGCAAGAACTACTTCTACTTGTATTGGGTCTTCGGTTATATTCTTTAATAAGAAAGGTTCTTTACCACCCATTCCATTAGGAATAGAAAACTCTGCAACAGCATCAACTTTACCCATTATAGAAATCTGTAAACTATTAGCTGCATTAGCTCTGTTATAAATACGATTATCCATGATAATTACTTTTAAATGATTATTAATTGGTCTTTGTAACATTCCCCCGTAAAGAAATGTGATTACTGTTAATACTCGCTTCTTTATGGGGGACGTTACAAGAAACTAAATTTTGTTTAATTATACAATACTATTATCAACTTTTTGTTATACCATACCTGTATTCCATCCACTAGGAACACTATTACCATTAGTAAGATTAGCCTTACGCATAGCATAGAACACGTTCGCTCTATTAACAGAGGATAGACTATTTAGCCAATTCCAAAATTCAGGAACACTACCAGTAGTAGAAGTTGCATTATAGAATACACCAGTAACATTAGTAAGCTGTTTATGTTTACTAGCATTAAACAATGTAGAGCCAATCTTCTTAGGACTTCTACCTGACCAATCTACTTGGCTTTGTCCACTAGCAAAAGCATAACTAATATTCTTTAGATTGACATTCTTAGCGAATATATTATCGTCTATTTGTTGTGCTTGACTAGCAGTTGATTCAAATTGTGCTGCTAAGAACAAACAAGATATATCCTGTAAGTTAATACAATCAATTACAAATTCAACAGGCACAATAACATCAGCAGGAATTACACAGAAATAGAACATATAAGATATATTAGTTAATTTAGTTAATCCTGCGAACATTTCCTTAGAGAACATTTCACCAATATCTCCTGTGGAATTATTCCATTTATATGGAAGAATTAAAGGACAACGATAGAATGTCATTGATAAATCGGTAACATTACTAACTGGTTTAAATAAGTTAGTTGGAATACGACCACGAATACCATAATTAAAGTAATCGTATGTTGGGTCTCCATTAGGTCTACCGCTACCATTAAATACACCGTTGATAACCATATTAGTCCCATTAGTACAATAATAGAATAAGTCAGGCGAACATAAGTAATTTAATACTTTTCTATTAGCATGAACAGAACTAGGTGGAACAATTGAAGCAGCAGTATCTTTAAACACATCAGGTATAGTAGGAGAACAATTTATTGTTCCATTTGAAACAGCTGTATAAAGACTACTATTTAATATAATATCTTTAAGTCCACTAAGTCCATCGTAGGCATATTCATTCCAAGCATATTCATATTTATCATAGTCTTTATTTATGATTACTCTGTGAATATCTCTATTATAGTTAATCATTGTCTGCTCTTCATCAAGATATTCTCTAGGGTCATAATTAGGATTAAGAATATACTTAACTGGATTATACTTTTCATTAGGTACTATAATATCTCCATAATTACTTGGAGTAAGATTACCATAATTCATAGTATAAGCCTGTGCTTCCGTACTTTGAAATCTCTCTAAACAATAAGACATATTAACTATTGTCTTTCTAGGAAGAGTTCTCTGTTTATTATAAGTGATTTCAGTAGGCATTGGTGCTTGTTCATCAGGAATCCATTCTCCATGTTCATCAATACCGTAGTTCTCATTTATACTATTAGTAGAAGCATCAGTCTCATTCCAACCTTTCCAACTATAATTATTAGTAGCTTCCATATAGAATAGTCCATAAGGAACAGAACCTTTCTTAACGTAAGTATTCTCTGTTTCAGAGAAACACCTATAAGCATTAACTATCTTACAATTAGAGAAACCTTTACCAGTAAGACTATACTTACAATTCTTCATATCAAAATATAAGTTTGCTATATTAGTAAGATTGTAATTAGTCTTAAATGAATCAAGAGGAAGTTCAACAACAGTATTTGTAGGAAGAACAAGATTAGCAAAGAATCCCGGTATTTCAACAATAGCACTGCAACCAGTAAATACATCATAAGGAAATGTTTCTTCTCCTTCTTTAATAAATTGTTTAGTGAATCCTTGAAAACTTCCTAAAGTACTTTCATTAATAGCTTGTTGTCCAGTTATATATTTTAATGAGTTCTTCAATCTACTAAACATTGAGTTGTGGATTGGGAAAGTAACATTAGAACCTGAACCTAAACTAAATGAATTATAGATACCATATAAAGCTGTCGGAAATCTTACTTGTGTCTTATTCTTAACAGTACCACCAAATACATTATATAAAGAACCAGTAGAATCAACAAGTCCTTTAAATGAATCTTGGATATATTTAAGTTTAGTATTCTTATAGAACAAAGGACAATATTTTACTTCATCTTCTACATCTTCATCTGTTAATTGATTAAAGTCTATATTAGAACCATTAAACATAGTGTTTAAATATTCTAAGTCAGGAAGATTAGCAAGAAGTGTTCCGCAATCAGCATTAACAAGATGGTCGTTGATAGTACTATCACTAGGACAATTATTAATATTATCTACGAACTTAACAGTTCCAGTACTAAAAATACTTAATCTTTTAAGTTTAGAAGGAACATTTCCTTTAAACTTAGCTAAGAAAGCAGGACTTGTATATCTAGTACCACCAAAATAAAATATAGAATCCATAGCTTGTAAATTAACAAGAGGACTAAATAATCCATTATGTTCAGTAGAACCATAATCATAAGTACTAGTTAATATTTTAAAGTCTTGTTTTTGTAATCCCCAAAACAATAAGTTCATTGTAACTACTTTAGTACAATGATTAAACATATTTCTTCTAGGACTATCTAGTAAATCCCATTTAATATTCTTAGCACTAGCAAAACAACTATCAAGAGTAGTTACATTATCGCATTTATACAAGAAATAATAAACATCATATATACTACAATTAGTAGCATTGAACATAGACCTACAATCAGTAGTACCAATAGTAAAATTAGTTCCTAAATCAGTATTATTATCCCAAGCAGTCTTTCCTTCTTCTGTACTAGTATCTGAACCAAACCATTCTCCCATATAATCAGGAGTAATGCCTTCTACTTTTTCTTTAGGCTCGTGAATGTAGAAGCTACCACATTGAGCAAATATAGAAGTACCATTAAGTTTAATATGTCCAAATACTCTTTTAAGATTAGAGCAACCAACAAAGAAACTACCACTTACATTGAAAGGAGTATTTCTATTATTATCAAACTTAAAGTAATGTATACCTTTAGCATTTTGAACCGATAAACTAGTAAGATTAAGTTTACTAACATCGAATATCTTATTTTCTTTATAGGTAGGAACAGCAGCATTACCATATTGGATTGCTGATACCTGACTATTAGAAATATTAAGTGTTCTAAGATTAGGTAAACTTGAAGCTACTTGAATATCATTAGGTGTATTAGTACTAGATACATTTAATTCTTTAATATTAGGAACACCTACTATATAAACAGTTAATGATTCATTAGTACATTGAGATACATTAATGATTTCAACATTATTACAATTGGATACATTAAATGTAGTTAAGTTAACGTTGTTAGTACAAATTATAGACTTTAAGTTAGGACACGAAGTAATTCTTATAGTATGTAAGTCTCCTAGATTACTAAGGTTTAATTCAGTAATCTTATCACAAGAATCAATAGTAACAGTTTTTAATCGTTTACAACCAGAGAAATCTAATCTATCCAAGAACGGTTGATTAACTAAGCTAATACCTTCAACAGCCGAATTAATAATATTCAGAGATGCAAGAGAAGCATTAGGCAAAGATATAGAAGTTACAATAGAACTAGATATATTCAAATCTTTTAACTTGGTATACTTTTCTATATTAACCGTAAACGTACCTTGTCCAATATTACCACTCCAAAACTTAGTATTACTTAAATCAATATGTCTTACGTCAGAATAACCTTCGTCATTAACGAATACTGTTTCAAATGGAATAGGAGAATCACTAAGAGTATCAACAGAAGACAAGTCTAACTTAGAGAAACTAGGAAGTTTCATAGTAGACATAAATCGTTGGAATCTCATTCCGCCTAATCCTTCAATATCATTAATTTGAGGAGTATTATTAATAGTAATCTGCGTATTGAAAGAACTAATAGGAGATAATCTGATTTCAGTAGGCTTACCTTCTTCTAAGAAATATCTAGTATCGGTAGTATTGCCAATATTAACTACAAATATTGCAGGACAATTAGATGTAATAATAAGTTTAGGATTAGTAGCTTCTGCACCACCTGCGGAGAATGTACCCTTATTATTATAAGGTTGGATATTAGCAGCATTACTATACTTAAATACTCCATCAAAGAACCAAACTCTCTTCTTCATCCAGTCTCTAACATACTCAACACGAGTACCATGTAGAAACTCAATATTAGCATAAGAAGGTTGTCCGCCTGATTCACCAACGTAAGCAGTAAGATATTTAACATTATAGTCATAATTAAATAGAAGTTCTCCGCAATCTTTAGTTTGAGCAGCAAAATAATTATCTATATAATCATTAATATCTTTACAAATAGTAGCATTATTTCTCCATAAGTCCCAAAGAGTTTCAAGAGAACTATCGAATACTCCAGTATTGGCAAAAATAGTATCTCTTAATACATCCCACATACGAGAACTATAAGTATCATATCCACCATCGGCAGCGTTTTTAGTAATAACTAATGAGTTAACATCATTCTTATCATTATTACTAAATGTATCTAACCAAGCAGTTTTAGCAACAGATTCAAGAGCTACGTTATCAAGACCATTAGCAGTATCCATATCATAGAATCTAATAAACCACTTATTAGTCCCACCAACATTATAACAAACTAAAGTTAAGTTCTTACCTAATGAATCTACAAGTCCATACTTTACACACGTCAATAAATAAGAGTAAGCGTTCTTAATCGAGAACTTAGTATCTAGTTCAGCAGCAAGTGTAGACCAACTAGACTGTGCAGGATATTCACCAGCAGTTTCTTCATAACCGCCGGAAGTCTCATTCCAAATGTATTTCTTAACTGTTGATGAAGTCATTTGAGCAAAGATAGAGAATAACTCTTGTAATGCTCTCCAAACATTATCGTCAGTAACAGGAGCAGTTGGTTCTAACCAGTTACCACCGTTATATTTAAACTCACCTACATGCTTTATAATAGATAAGTCATCTTGCATAAACAAAGCTAACGGCAATATCTTATCACCGTCTACAATTATATTTGCATTTTCTCCAAACTCATAAGAATAAACTTTTCTTTGGTCTATGTTTCCGAATAGTTCATCTTGTGCATAAGTATGATAAGAAGTAACAAAAGCAGGAAGTTTATTATCAACATACTCACCTGCTGTATTCTTTATCTTAGTAGTAAAGTCTTTCATAAATCGGAATCCCATATTATAATAAGCTCCACGACCTAAGTTAAAACTATATATACCAAGCATAGTTTGAGTTTCTTCTCCATCAAACTGAATAAGAAGTATTATAGGAAAACCTTCAAGAGTTTGTTTAATAGTGACCTTATCTTTTACAGTTCTATCACGAGTATCTACTGGACGATGAGATTCAAGTTGCTCCATAGGCGGAGTTTTCTCGAATAAGAAATCCGAGTTATCATTAATCCATTTACCAATAGAAGCATTATTAGCATGAGCACTGTCAACAACGTCAGCTTTAAGTGTAAATTGTCTTTCAGGAAACCATGTTTCTCTAGGTTGGAATAACTCGTAATCAAGATTACCACCATCATCATCTTTAAGCATCTTATCGAATCTTATCTCTAAGTTCTTAATAAGGTTGTTCAAAGTAGAAGTACCTTGCTTAGAAACAGAAACATCAGTAGTATATTCAGAGCTAGACTTTCCCGAAGTTGGACTAAAGTAACTCATAGTACAACCACTATACCAATTATTATTCTGACCTCCGATTTCTTCAAATATAGCACGAGTAAAACCAGTATTAGCGCAATTAATCAACATTATATCAACTGGTAATACTCTAGTAGTATCAGAGATAAGACTGTTGAAATTGACACTAGCATACGTTTGGTTAATATCGTCCCATAGAGTAGAATGAGGTTCTGAATCAGAAGTAGAGAAGAAGTTCTTTAACTTCATTCTATTGTATTCAGTAAAATCTACACTACCATCAGATAAAAGAGTTGCTCTAGCTTTAGAGTTCATTGCATTAATAACAATTTCTTTATCATTAGCAGGAACACGGAACAACTTAATATCATAGAAGTTAACATCAGCAAAGTTTTGAATCTGTCCTGAATTACTAATATCGCAACCAAGATATATCTTAGAATTAGTCTTCCAAGTAAAGTCAGTCTTTATTTCACGAGCAGCATTAAGTATACCATTGATAAAGATACCGACAATCATCTTTCCTTGATTCTTATTAACTATAAAATCAACAGTATTAATAACATTCTGTTGTATCTTACAACTAATAGTTTCTTTAATGTTACCATCTGTATAAGACCAAACAATATCTTCAAGACCTACTTTAATACCTTCAGAGAATTGTTCGTCAGTATTGTAATCCCCTATAAAGAAGATTGTTCTATTTGAGAACGGATGAATATCTGACTTGAATGTACATGATAATCCAAACCCTTGTCTAGACCAGTTATTAAGAGTTGTTATATCATCTTTAAATGGTTGTACATCAATAATACCATAAGCTTCTCCTGATATACGTAACATAGATTGTCCGTTCTCTGTTAAGAATCCTGATAGTACTCCGTTTGTATTATATACATTAAGATTGGTTACAGCACCACTAGGAGTAATAGAACCAGGCGCAGTAAATGTTGGTTCATTACTAGTCCAAACTTTAGTAGTAGATACTTGAGGGAAACTTTCTTGACGAACGTGCCAACTAGCATACCTACTATTATTAGGATTTTGGTCTGCAATAAGAGCTTGGGAACTAGATACTACTTCACAAGCAAGAATTGTATCAGTTACAGGGTCTCCTTTTTCAGACCAACAACGAAGTGTAATATTCCAATTACCAATAACATCTCCTTCTGTTGGAATAGCGTAACTAAATACTTGTTGTTTACCACGCTGAACATATTGATTATCATTATAGTTTCCTTCATCGAAGTAACCTATATCTTTAGTAATACCATTATGTTCGATTCTAACTGCATAATAAATAAGACTAACTCCTGCAAGATATGGAGTAAATGCAAAAGATACATTACCGCTTTGAGAGAACTTAGTTCTCTCAACTCCGGCATCTACTTCTGCTTTACTAGTAATACCTTCTACTAAAACAACAAGATTAACACCATCTTCTACAACTACACGATTCGTTACTTTATCAGATTGAACAGTAGCTTCATTCATTGAAGTAAATGCTTGTGCTTGTATAGTATAAGAACTACCTGCTATAATATTACCTAGTTCCCATAAGTTAACATTAACTTGTTTAGGAGCAGTAGAAGTTGTCTTACCTAATTCAATAGTTTTAGTAGCACCATTAGTCACATTTGTTACAACAAGATTAACGTCTGAACCAATAATTTTACTAGTAATACTATAAGTAAAGAAGTAGTCAAGACCAACAGTAGCAGTATTACCTGATACAGTACTAGTAAGTTTAATACTAGCTTCTACTATATTAAGCAGATAAGATTCAGCAGAGAATCCGTCTGTATCACTAGCTGTAATTACAACAGAATGATTACTATTAGCAGAGAATTTATCTAGCTGTGGAATAGTAAGAACTCCAGGAGTATTAGTCCAACCTTCTTTTCCTTCGATAATATTATTACCATCAAGAGTAACAGTAATAAAATATCTCTTGTTATTCTTACTAGAAGTAATAAGATACTCTAACTTAATATTGGTAGTAACGGTAGAATAAAGATAATTAATATTACCTTCTTTTACTATATTACCGTTAGTAAGAGTAATCTTATCGCCAGTAGTTCCACCACCGCCACCGCTTCCTCCACCACCATGTTCAGCAAGCCAAGCAATATATCCACCATGTTTCTTTAATTCTTTTTCATGACGAACAAGAACATCATTAAGACTTTCACCAGTAACACCTTCTTCTGCTACTTCAGGGTCGATAAGACGAGGGTCTTCGACAACAATACCAGTAGCTTTTCCAGAAGAACTTATATCCCAATTACCAGTTTTAGGATTATACCTTTTAATATTATCTGCCATAATCAACTAATATTATAAGTTGGAAATTTCACGTTAATTATATCATTACCATTATTAGTTTCTCCATTACCACCAATAACTCCATAAGTTGGATTTAATCCTTGAAGATTAACATTATACTTACCGGAATTATTAAATACATTAGATAGTTTCTTAACAGTAGCTTGTAAATTAGGGTAATAATGTAAATCATCTACCTTACCTGGCTTTAAGAAATACTTAATATAGAAAGGATAACGTTGACCTGCATTAACTTTAGCCGTAACATCGTCTCTACTATTAATAGTAATACTAGCAGGAAAGAAATACCTTAACCACGGAATATTAGGACTAGGAAGTTCTTTATTACTAGTATGTTTATATCCACTAGCCTGACACATAAGATATACAGGAGCAGTTATTTCTTCTACTAATTGAAATGTACACAAGTGTTTCAACATATCAAAGTTAGTATTATTTTCCCAAGATTTAGGGAAAGATTGCCCTTTTAACGCACCTTCGGCAGTTTCCGTATATAATTCATCAGAATTAAAATCCTTCTTTAAAACGTCCGCAGTGACCTGTATGATAGGCTTCATAGAGCTGTTTTCGTTCTCTAAAATCGGATAACTGCAACTGTAAGTATGTTTGTGTCCGCCAAGACATAAACGGTAATTGTGGGTCTGTAAGAACTTTGAGAACCAATAAGCGTTAGCTTTAGTTGTATTGAAATTCAATCTACTACCACTTCTCTCAACACTAGTGTTTTCTTCATTATTCCAATAAAATGAATTAATAAGATTTTGAGTAATAATAGTAAAAGGCATTTCATGGCAATAAGCTATCTTAGCTTTAGCATTAATTGCATTAGCATCATCTCTTTCACACCATTGTCTTATCAAATCATACATCACACCAGTAGTAGTAAGTCCGTAAACGTCTCTTTCAGTATTAGCACTTATCTCACTATTAACACATAAGAAATGATTATGTCCAACATCAAAAGAATATAATGATTCGACAAATATTTCTTTATCTTCAACAGTAAATACTGGCGGATTATCTTCATCCATTTCGTAACAATAGAAGAATCTAATATTAGTGGCGTTAATCTTAGAATTATCACCACCATCACCAAGAACATATACATTAGCCGGAGTTAAATCGTTGTTACCAACAGTAACCATTTCAGCAATATCGTATAGTGGTTCTCTTCCTGCTTCATAATCCAACCATTCATTAATACGATTACCATTCTGTGTCATGTCACCAGTATTAATCATAAAGTAGCACACAGATATGTTGCTAGTTTCATATCTATTAAAGTCCTTCTTTATTTGGTCGGCAGTTATTCTCCATACATTATATTCATCCCAATTAAAGCCTTGCTGGTCAGAAGTCTGAACAAAGTTAAGAACTTCGCTCCCTGCATTTTCACTCATAACTACAAATCTACGAATATCGCTCTTATAAGTTTCATCTCTACCTACATAATATTCGTAATAAATATTCTTATCCCTTGTATGAGTATCATATTGTTCTCCTAAATGAGTAAGTATTACTTTATGAGTAGTAAAAGGAGTACCATCAGTAGTTATTGCACGAATACGATTATAATATTTACGAACACCAGTCTCATTTTTAAATGATTCTACTTTAGTCCAATTAGTATAACTACCGTCACTTCTATATGCACGATACCATAAATACTCATCATAGTAACCTACTGATACCCAGTTGAAACATCTACTAGCATCATCATTAGGTTCGTTAGATTCGTTAAGAGTATAACAAGCCTTTCTACCTAAAGTCATAGTAACCTTATTAGGTTTAGTATGGTCTAGTAAAGTCTTATTAAAGAATATATTCTTATTCTCAAAACTAGCACGCGGAGTATAAGAATCTATTCTAGGTATTATGTTTTCTTCGAGATTAACAAAGTACATATCATTAGCGTTATTTCTAGCACTAAGAGCTTTAGTAGCTTGCTTAACATTGTCCATAGTATAGTACTTAGTAAATAAATACTTACTAGTAAGATAACCATAAGCAGTATTTTCAGCAGCATCAACTTTATCAGCATCACCAGCATTTAAGATTTGAAGTCCAACTAAATCAATATAACCTTTAGATACCCTTATGGGGGAAGTCGTGTTATTATAAGGATTCGCAACAGAACTAGGTGATGTTCCCCAAGTTAAAAAGAACTTAGCTTTCTTATTATCAAACTTAATAAGATTACCATCACTAGCATACCATTCCATATCATAAGTCTCAACTTTAATACGAGTAGTATTAGTATTCATTACTGAACATTGAGCACCTCTAATTAAGAATGTCGAACCTGCTTTGATATTCCCCCATAAAGGGAGCACTTCCCAGTTTCCACCTTCTGTACCATACTGTAATGATAGTCCATTAAGAGACACATCTTTACCTGTAAGATTACTAAGTTCAACGAAGTTATGAGAGCATGGATTATAACTATATTCGTCACTAGTAATACCGCCACAATATAAAGAGTTAATATATAACTTTTGTAGATATAGAGTAGTTACATATACCCAACCAGTTCCAGGTTCTTCTTGTCCACCAGTAGGTTCTGCTTGCGGTGTATCTAATTCTTTCTTATATACTACTAGCTGTCCGTTATTATTAACCTTAACACGATATACTTGTCCATTAGGAGCAACGAAGCCAATAGTATCTAATTTATCTAATGCTTCATAATCAATACTACCACCACCACCTGAACTAGTACCAGTAAGATTAACAGGTTCTCCATTAATCTTAGTATATAGACGTTTTACATCAGTAGCAATTAGAAGTTCGTAATCTACGAAGTTATTAAAATTATCTTGAATTTCTTTAAGTGTTCCATAATGACCACGAACAGCTTTAGTATTAGGTTCATATTGGTCTGTTTCAGGTTCGAGATTTTCACCAACAGCTGCAACACGAATAGCTAACTGTCCAGTATTTGGGTCAATAGGTTCGTATTCCTTTAGAATCGACTTTGTAAATGTATTACTAACATGACCGGGATTTATAATTAAGTCTCTCTGATGTACAATAGTATCAAGGTAGTTTTGTATAACTTGAATAGCTTGAATTATTGGAGCTAATTTCTCATCCTCTTCAAGAGCTGTTCCAAGACCAGAAGTATCTACCCAAAGAGAATTAATATTAGCTGGCGGAGTATCTTGAATATAAACTGTTTGTACAGGTGTGTCTCCACCACTAGCTTGTTTAATAACTAAATGTTCGTTATCAATACCACCATTAAACCAATATTCATTAATACTATTATTCTGTTTAACGCCAATAGTAAGTCCAATACTACGTAATTCAGGAGTAAGAGTTTCAAGAGCTTCTTTAATACTACTATAAGGTCCGTACTTAGCATCAATATCAGGTAGAGGATTATAGTTATCATCTACGCTGTTATTAATAATAGGTTGACCTATACTTATTCCTTTTCTCATATTACTTGTTTTTACAGGTTATACGAATAGCATCATCAAATACAGAAGGAGAATATAAGAAGAATACTTTATAATGTATATCATCAACAGTACCACCAGGATTATTAGTCTTATAAGCACCGTCTGAACCGTCCCAAAGAGTAGTAACAAGAGTAGTACCATATTCAGCTTTAACAAGCGTCATAAGTGTATCAGGTATAAGAAGATAATGAATCTTCTTTTCTTGATGAATAGTAAATGTATTATTCTTATCTCCTGTAATAGTTCTAGGAGTATTACCTTCTAATGCCATAATATCACTAACAGACATATTTTGAAATGTCTGCGGTGCAATATCTGTATGTCCGTAATACATAACGTTCATTTTAGGAACAGACTTACATTCTACAATAAAGTCATTAGAATAATATGTTTCACCGTCTTCTCCTTCTACACTAGCTCTAAATATATAAACTTGTCCTACTTGAGCGTTAAGCGTTAGTTCATTAAACTTAGCCGGACTATCAATAGATAATCCCGAAGCTATAATATTCTCTCTTTCGTTAATAACTTGATATATAGTAAGAGTATCTTTAACTACATATTCTTTATTAGCGATAACAAACGTAGCTTCATTATATTTTATCTGTTGAGCACCAGTAATTGACATAGGAATATTAAGTTCAAATGTCATAAATACAGGCTTCTCATCGGTAGTATATTCAGTACAGTTCAAAGCTAAAGAAGCATTAATGTAATTAATGAGTAAATCTGCCTGTTTCCAATAACCTAATGTATAGGCAGCACAAGCAGATTGAAACATATTCCAACAATTAATGACTTGACGATTGATACCTTTACAAGTAGAAGTACAATCTTTAATCATATCTACTCCTAAGTCACTTAACTTAATAAGCAATCTCTTATAAACACAATTATACTTACTAGGAACATCCAAGTAAGTATACATTCCATTTTCGTTCTTTCTCATTGCATTACTATTAATTCGTTATACATTGCAATTAGATTTTGCTGTTGTTCTTCACTAAGTTTAGATTCTACATTAGACATATTACTAAGAATAACCATAGCATTATATCTACATATATCTTCATTAGTAAGAACGAATCCAATGTTGGAGAGGTGTACAACTTGTACACCTCTATCAACCAATTTGCTTTTTACATTATCGAAGTTTATGTCCATTACTTTAATGTATTATTTGTTATATAAGTTATGTAAGACTGAAACTTCAAGTTTATTTTATTATTAAAACTAGATATTTTATCTTCTTTACTAAGATTGTCATTAAATACTATCTCTATTATAGACTTCTCTACTGACGGCATCCAATCCTTTTTCATATTATCACTAGCCTTTACTCCATTAATCTTATATAAAGCTAAGCTAGAGAATACACTGTAAAACTCTGCATTAACTATATTATGGATATTAGCAAGTATATTATCTTTATTAGTATGGATGTGGTTATTAATAACAGTATTAGTAACGAACATTGTCAATCTCATTGCCGAAGCGAGCATAGAATCTTCTATTGCAATCTTACATTTGTCCTTATCTTTATCTATGATATTCTTTGTAATATCAGTAATAAACGTTGAGACTTGTAGTAATGACTTAGATACTTCATCAAGAGTATTGCTAATAGAACTAACAAACTTTTCGCTTTCAGTCTTTTTCTTATTGTCCAACCACTTATACAGTAGTAGGAAAATAGAAATAGTTATCAAGGAACTCAAGCCTTGATTAAGAGCAGATTCGATAATTTCCTTCATCCCTATTTATGATTAAAGGGATTACTACTAATTTTAACATTAATAGCAACCCCTTTATTAAACTATTACGAGTTATATTTACAATATCTTCTTTAAGCTCCTGCTGCTGCTGGAGTATTAACAGATGCAAATATTGTTTCAAGAGTAGCTATTTGAGCAGCTCCTGTCGGAATAGCAAGATGAATAATAGTTTTAACATTTTCGGTACTACCACTACGAAGGTCACGATGAGGATAGAAGGTTAGTGTAAATACTGTCCAACCGCCTGCATTAGAGAACTCCGGCAAAGTATATAACTTACGAGCATCATTGCTAGTAGAATTAATACCTTCGCCACCAATACAACGAATCTGCAATTCTTTAAGAGCAGCATCATCATTAATTGGTTTTACAGCTTTTGTAGTAGTAATAGTTACTCCAAACAATGAATCTCCTGCAATCAGATTCCATGCTTCATAATCAGTACCAGTTACGGTAATTTTAGCAGCGGCAACACTAGCAGTAAATCCTTCATTCTTACCAAGAGAATTAAGTTGAGTACTTAACTTCTTAGCAATAATAGCAGCAGTATCACCTTCACGAGCACGCTCACTAGCCGACCACTTATAACGTTCATTAAGAACAGTATGAGCTTTAGCCATAGTTAACGTATAATCCTTTCCTTCTACGGGGGTAGGAACAGTAATTTCCGCACTAAATTTAGTTCCGGCAGCATAGACACTCTTAACATAAGAGAAACGTCTAGTATCAATATCAGATACAATATTGGTATACTTGCTCTTATTAGCAAATGCTCCACCGCCAACAAACAAGGTAAACATCGGAATGTTCTTAGTAAGAGCTTTCGAGATGATTGCACCTTCGTTGTCGTAAAGAGCAACAGCACCCTCTGTAATACCTGCTGCATTAACAGCAGCTAGAGTGGCGGGAGTAGTAGCTAATGCAACATTATCTGCAAACAACAGTCTTTCCATTTTATTCTAATTTAGATAATTCGTTTGAAACTTTCTCATAACTATTATTATTAGAGATAGCATTAAAGGTATTAACAGCCCTCTTAATAACTTCGTGCATAGCAACATCTGATAATTCATTCGTAGTATCAGTTGCAATACTAATTAGAGTAGGATACTTAATATAATTAACTAAGAACTTCTCTATCTCGAATGTCGCTATTACTTCAATATTAGATTCAGTCTTATAACATATAGGACTTATAACAATAGACTTTGAATGATAATCGTTCATCGTTTCACTCACTAAGTCTAAGTCTATTAATCTACAACGATAAGACTTATCCCCCTTAAAGGAGTGGACAGATGTATAGAACATGGGTTTTGGACAGTCGTTTAACTCTATCTTATAACCAGTACCAAACATTATATCTTCTTGTCTAGCTTCAATCTTAATACTAGTATGAAGAGGACTAAGTTCTGTTAATCTTATAACGTTATCAGAGATACCATCGAGTTCACGATTACCTTTACGAGAGAAAACATCTTTCACATATTCGATAGTCTCTAAATTGATTATTTCGTCTACCTGTTCGGGAAGTATTGCTCGCACAGTTTTCATGCCCATTTGTTGAGCTAGAAGCATGAACTCGTTATGTATCTCTGCTACTTTCATAATAAATAGTTATTATAATTTTAGTTTAGTTTCAAGTGCTCTTTTATAATCAGCATTTTCGGGATTACTGAAATAAGCCAACGCTTCTTTCATGTTAGCTCCGATAAATCCACCTTCGGGAGTAAGAACAGTTTGATTAACATCAGAACGAACTAGCTCACCTTTGGCAATAGCTTCTTCAATGAACGCTTGAAGCTCAATTTGTGAATTGTTAAACAGTTTGTTGAATTTCTCCGGCTCTTTAATTGCAAAGTCATCAAGCATCTTTTCTTGGATAGTTCTATCGAGTAACAAGTTAGATAATACATCCTGTTTGTTACTAGCAGAATAACATACGAAAATAGCTTTGAACTTAGCATCGTTATCAATAGCATCAAGATAATTACGTCTTGCTTTGTTGGCTTGAATACGATTACGTTTAAGACGATTGTTTTCTCGTTGTTCATCTTTAATATAGAATTTAACACGAGGGTCGAAGCTAATAATAGCTACGTCTTTAGCTACAATCGGATAAAGTAAACAATGACGATATGCTAAGTAATCATCTACTTTAATAGGATGTCCGTATTGATAACGAGTTGCTTCAAGAGCATTAATCTTAGTTACATATTTAGCAATAGCATCCTTCAACTGTTTAGGATTAGACTTTTCAGCATTATCATATTCTTCGATAATCTCTGTTTCATCTATCTTATAGTTCAGATAATCTCTTTTCTTATTCCATTGGAAAGAACAATTAAGTTTCTTTCCTTCACCATCAACAGGAATAGATATGCTATTGAACCAACGTTGAACACGAGTAATATATTCCTGTGAATTAACAGAGCAACCAACAAGAGAAGGCATATACGCTTCCATTTCTTTATAGTTGCTAGTTAAGATTCTAGCTGAATTAATACTACCACCAATGCTATCGTGACGGTCAACGATATATCTAGCATTAACTTGACGATAAACAGAATTAATAGTAATATCAGTAGCAAGAGCTATTGTAATATATCTTTCTTCTAAGAAGTCTCTATCTAAACCATCTTCTTTTTTAAGAAGTTGTTCATAGGTTTCTCTAGGAGTTTCCGGAGCTTTAGCCTGTGTAGTAGCACTAGGACTATTAGTTGGATTATTTAGACTACTGCCGAATGTTCCGGCTTTTGGTGCTTGTCCTTCCATTATAATTTCAATTTTAATTGTTTAACTTAGAGTACGCACTCCAACATGAACATCTTCTCTTGTCTATCTACTTGCAGACCACGAGACATTTTAACTTCATATTGAGACTTATCAATATCCGTAGATATAGAATTGCTAGGAACAGAACCCCAAGACGGTGGAATAGGAGTAAGACCTTTCAATACACCAACAAGGTAAGACTGACCTTTCATACGTACCATACGAACATTACGATTTCCGTTATATACAGAGTTGTCAATGAACATCAGTTTGTGAGATGTCATAGGCAAACCAGTACGAGGATGAATAAGTCCATTAGCTTTTGCTGTTTCAGCAATAGGAGATTTATCCAAGAAAGGAAGATGAATACAAGTAACAGTATGTCCGTCAATAGTTTTATATTTACGGAAGTATTTACCATAAGTAAGACCACCACCTTCTTCACCAATCATTTTCTCTCCAAGAGGAGTAATAAATCCTTCGGACTTAACATCTTCACGGATAGCCTTATCGAAATCTTCGATACCGCCTTTACCTGCATATAGAGTAATCTCCATAGAACCAGTATCAGTATCCTTATCAACTACATCACCAATAGTTCTTTTTAGCTTGCTAAGAGGCAAGTATTCACCATAAGTATCGTAGTTAGATTCTTCGAGGATTTCAAACATACCAGCAGTTTCAGGAATTGGTTGGTCGTTATCCCAATCCTTCATATCAATAGTACCATTAACAGTACGATTGTAACGAGATGTCCACAAGTCAATCTCATTAGAGATACGCATCTGAACATCGAACTGACGCATTTCTTCGTTAATCCAACGAGTGTCAGTACCACCACCTTTAGTCTTGAAAGCATAGCTAACAATAACATTACTAATGTTACCTGCAATTTCCTTGCTATAACGCTTGAATCCTAGCTGGGATTTCATAACACCAGGTCCCATTACATTAGTCTTGTTACCCTTAGAATAAGATTCAGGAATAGACGGAGCTAACATACACCAATACTTACCTTTTTCAAGATTAGCAGGGTCAACATAAGCACTTTTATCAGGATTCTTTAGCTGCAAAGAATACAGATGTCCACCATGACTACCAGCACCATGGTCTCGCATTACACGAACAGCAGTCTTACCATCAGGAGCAAGCAAACCGTACTGTTCAATAATAAGACCAGTAGCAAACTCAACCTTAATAGGTTTACCACCAATACCAGGAGTAGTATCACCAGTGTCAGACCAAACAATATAATCATTGAATCTCTGACGACCCATTGTCTTCCAAGTCCACTCAACAGTAGTAATATCACGAACACCAGCAGCACCTTGTCCTTCTGTAAGGAAAGTTAGCGGGAATCGGTCATCTTCCATACCATAAGTGTAAGTCAGGAAGTTGTTAATCTCTTCCGGTTTTTGAATCATTAAGGCAGCAAGAGATTGCTCATTAGAGTAACCTCTATCATCATATCTACCTCTTTCGACTTCTCTTAATCTGTACATATTTGTTTTAATTTAGTTAGTTCAAGACTAGTTGGTCATTATCAACTGTCTTAGAATTATTACCTTTACTATTGATAATAACAGTCCTTTTACCAGTAGTTTGTGCTGCGGTAGTTCTAATAGATAGAACTTTCTGCTTATTAACAGCCATACCGACAAGACTAGCATAATCGCCACCAGTAAACCTAAGAAATGCTTTAAGTAAATCATCCTGCATACGAGCATTAGAATCAACTTTAGCTTCGTCTAACATATAGGCTGTATTACCTTCATTGTCAACAGGAGTAGACACATACTTCAAGAAGTCTTTGCGACTAAGCATTACTTTCTTTCCGTCTTTGTTACACTGAATCTGTTCAGGAATACTATAACCTAATAGTTCGCCTTTACTAATAGTCTTTTCTACATTATCCCAATATGCTTTCTCTTCGGCAGCAGCAGCAGCTTCTTTAGCTTCTACTTGTGCTTTCTGTTCAGCAAGTCGAGATTCATAAATGCTATCAACAGCTTCTTTAGATTCAACAGCAGTATCATAAAGAATACCGGCGTTCTTACAATAGTCAATGAATTTATTTACATCTCCTTTTTTACCACTAAGTTTCCATTCTTCACGAATGAAAGTAGCTTGTTGTTCTTCGTTATCTTTACTAACAGTAATCTGACTTCTATCAGGAATTTCTACGAAGTCGTCAAGAGTACCGTTAAGTTTAAGATGATTAATAACTTGTTCTACTTGCGGATAAGTTTCAAACAGATTATTAAGAGCAGCAGTTTGAGCTTCTGCAATTCTATTCTGAATTACTGTATCAACATAAGCAGCAATACCTTCTGTATTATTATCGAATACAATAGGATTACCATTCTCATCTTTAAAGTCAGAACCGAAACGAGTTTGTAATTGTTCAAGAACACTTGGTTCAGAACCATTTTGAGATATAAGTTCAGCAAGTTCAGCAGCAGTACGAAATACAGTTCCATCGGCAGCAAGAGCATTACCGTTAGCATCAATAGTATAATCTACACCATCAACATTTATAGTATCACCTTCTGATAATACCACTTCTTCCCCCGTAGAGGAGTTTCCTTGCTGTCCTTCTCCTTGTCCCTGTTGTCCCTGTTGGTTTTCACCTCCATTATCAACAGTACCAGTATTAGCACCTTCGCCTTGTCCTTGTTGTCCTTCTTGTCCAGCACCTTGTTGTCCCTGTCCGGCAGGATTGCCGTTAGCACCAGAGCCAGTACCTTGACCTCCAGTATTAGCAGTATCGCCATTATCAATACTACCAGTACTTAAATCTAAATCATTATTACTACTAAAAGTTCCCATAATAAATATGTTTTGATTATTACTTTCACTCAAATGTAATCTAATAATATGAGAAAGCAAACTCTTACTAGTCTGAATACTCTTATTATTAGGTTTAGAATTGCTCGTATTCGTATTTAAGTATTACTAGAGTTAATCTTATCAGCAGAAACTTTGCGTTCGATACAGGGCAAAAGAATGAGCCATTTTAAGACCCGTCACGGCATTTTAATGCTTTCCTTTACAGTTCATCCATTCGATAGGGTAAATGCAACAGAGGCAAAGGAAATGCTATCTACGTCGATTCTATGGGTACGAAAAACCCTACGGAAAGTTCCGTAGGGCACGTCTGAATCATAGAGAATGGTATATAGCTAATTATAACTTAGTATTCACTTCTTAGTAGAACTAGATTTAGACTTAGGACTATCATATCTATTCTTATTCTCTTTAGCTATCTTTAGTTCATTATCTCTATCTAACGCAGAGTTAATCATATCTAAATCCTTAGCTCGTTTCTTTTCATTTAGTTCAGCTTGTTTCAATGATAGTTCGGCAGAATTATCTTGTGGAGCAGCTTGTGCAGGTTGATTAGCTAAAGCAGCCATAGCAGCTTCGGTGTCCATTCCTTTAGCAAGTAAATCATAATAACCTTTGATTTCTGCTAGTCTAGCGTCTTGTTCTCCTTTAGCAGCTATCTGTTCAAGAACAGCTTTATTCTTAGCTTCTTCTAATTGTTGGTCTAATTGTCTAAGTGATTCTTCATTCTTCTGACGAATCTCTTGATAACGATTAATAGCTAGTTTAAGACTAGATATATTACCGGAAGTAATAGCAGCAACAGCAGACATCAAATCTCCATTTTGACTAGCATTGAAAGCCCACTCTTTAAGTTGTTCAAACTTCTCTGTTTCTCTATCAGAGTTTTTAGCTTTGATTACATATTGTCCGAGAGTATGATTATTTACATTAAGAGAGACATATTGCTTTCTATCTGACTTATCATAGTAAGAAGTATCTAATCCGTCTATCCAAGCTAATTTGGAATTATTTAAATCTATTAGATATTCGTCCTCACGGAACTTATCGAACATATAGTTAATAATAACTGTACCCATTGAACCACGAATAATAGCTTCTTCTGTTGTACCTTTACCAGCGCTAGTTGCTATCTGTCCATAACGCTGTGGTGTCATATCTACCATTTCACGAGCACTAGCTTTAATAGATTCAATAAGATTAGATATTTCAGTAATATAACCAGATATATTAGCGTCAAGCATTTTAATAGATTGTGCTTTAGTACTATTAATATCTTCTGCATCATCATACGGGAATATACCTTCTGCCGCTATATTATAGATAGCTTCTTCTGCATCTTCTCCAAATAAAGATTTAGCTGCGACAAGAATAAACATCTTGTTCTTAGCTATCATCATCTCTCTATGATAAGAGAAGATATTGATTAATATTTGGAATGGAGTAAGTATTTCTACAATAGAGAATCTTCCCATTTGAGGAAGTACTTCTTGAAGTCCACAATACTGCAATCTAACATCATCATCTAATTGGAAAGGAATAGGTTTAGCACCACCTGGATATATACCAAAACGTTGACCTCCTATACGATAACCTTCGTAAACTTGTGGTTTATATACAGAAGTTATCTCAATATGTCCAAGTTCAGGATTAAATTCAAAATCATCAGGAACAATCATTTCATCAACTAATCCTACTTCATTAACATATTTCAATATCTTAACTTGTGTATAACCTCTCCAATTAACATGCCATACTTCTAGGAGTTCTCCGTTCTTTAATCTTAAATCATAACCATCAGAAGGAAATATCTCTCTATTATCATTCTCATAGCTCTTACACTTTTCAGGAAAATAATAACTATAAGCATTGAGACTAAGTGTACGAGTAGCACCGACTGTACTAGGATTATAATATTTAGTTATAAACTCTAGTTCTTCATCTGATAGTTCATCGGAGAACTGGTCTATTACTTGATTATAACTCATCAACATTCTACGAGCTACAATATCATACTTAGATACCATTTGTTCTCCATTAGGAACAGGAAACATATCAGTAGTTGGAACCCACTCTTTAACTAGCTTTTTACCACGAACAGTATGGAAACTATAAACTTCCCCTGTAACGATATAGTTAAAGTACTCAACTGGAATTATTGTCTCGTTATTAAGAACATCATCAATAACTTCTAATAGTTGTTGAGCTTGTTCACTTATTTCATCTATATAATTATCAATAAAGTTCTTTTCAAACTCTTCTGCATCAGCTGCTAATTGTTCAGGGTCAACCTCTTGTATTGGTTGTCCTTGAGCTTCTAGTTGAGCATTTTCAGCTTGTTGTTGCTGTATTCTCCTTTGAAGTTCTTGTTGAAATGCTAACATAGCTCGCTTAACTATATCTTCTCGAATAGCAGCATCACGAGCCATAATGATTTCAGGATTATTAGCACCAACAATAAATTCATGTTGAGATTTAACGTATTCTGATAAATAACGACGAACTACATCATTAATAATATCAAGATTTCTTAGAGTAGCAGGAAATCTTTTAAAGTTCTCCTTAGTAGCATTATAAGGATTAAGTGTTTTACGATAGAACTCGTCAGGCATTTCTCCATGAAGTATTTCAAGAAGTTGTTCCGTCTTAGTTCTATCATTACACGCTAGTCCGGCAGCAATACAATAATCTATTGTTCTACCAGCCCAGTATTCATCCTTTTCAGAATTAGGGACACGCTGTTTAGGCATGTCCCCAAGTCGAGCATTTAGCTTAGCATCAATCATAACAATTCGCTTAGTTTAATAAGTATATTAATGTACCAATTAATAGCACCCGTACTTATTACTATAACTAGCATTAATACGAATCCTATCATTCCGCCAAGCAATGTAGCTAAAATATCCAAGAAATCAAACTTACCGCCATACATTTTATCTTTAAATTCCATGCCTACGGCTAAGCCTACTACTAACATTATTCCTAGTAATCCACATGGGATTGCATAGAGGAAATGTTTTAACCTGTTGCTTTCTGTTAACCAACTCATAATTAATAACGTTTACGATTCCAAAAGTTTTCTTTCTCTGTTTGCACTCTCTGTCTATGTTCAAGCTGCTTTTTAGCAAACTTATCATTAGCAGCCCATTCAATACCACGAACAATCATTTCAGATACACGGTCAAAGTTACCAGTATTAGACCATTTCTTTAACTCTAGTATAGACTGATAATCATATATAGTATGAAGAACAAGCATATCACGACCATCCTCGAACTTCCCTATGGGGGAATACAACATTTCCTTTAACATCCGAAGACCATCGAGTTTAACTGTTTCACTACTAATATCATAACCAATAGTATTAATCTTCTTAGTATTAATATTAGTATCCCATAAATGAACTGGGTGATAACCTAAGTATCTAATAGCTTTCCACTTCTTAAAATTACTAACTGTTTCACCACGGTTAATCTCGACATTAGTTGTACCAAGACAATTATAAGTAACTGCAAAATAATAACAGATTCTATCTGCTTTCTCTAGTTCATCAGGACGACCATAATACACAGCACATAATCTAGGACGATAACCATTATATATACAAGGATTCATCCAAACTTTAATACTATTATGTGAATGTTTATTAGTAAGTTCTTTCTTATCCTTATCAATACCAACAGGGTCATAACTAATACTATATATTCCCGGAGGAGTACCTTTAGTTAGCTGACCTGTCTTTTTATCTATGTATTCTACTTTAATTGGATTAAACCATTTACGAATACAACCTTCGGGGTCTTCGTTAGAGTGACGAGGAACATTCTTAATATAATCAAAGTAATCCTTCTTAAATACACCACCAGTAGCAGCAATACGTTCATTAGGAATAAACTCGAAGTTATCCGAATCATATTCTACAAACTTACCATCTATATAGAAGTTATATTTATTAGACATCTTTAGTTCTTGCTCCCATTCATCTAATATCTCACTACTAAATATATTCTCACTTACAGAACTAAATGATTCACTAGGCATATTAGCATACTGCCCACAATAACTAATAAACTTAGCGAATGATTTACTCTTAGCTTTTTCAGCAGCACGTTCTTCTTCTGCTATTTGAAAACCAAGAGCTATATCAGAATTACCATCATCATCAAGAGAAGTAAGAGTAGCGATTTGATTATCATCGCCAATCTTATAACCTTCAAGTCCCCAACAATAAGGTTTAAAGTAACCACATACTTCTGGTCTACTATCTTTATCCCATACATTTTCAAATGCCATAAAGTTTCTACCTCTAGGGTCATAGAAGTTTTGCTCAAATGTTACCCAACCTGCATTAGCTTTACCAGCAGTACCCCAAGCATTAAGAAAACCAGTAGTAACAGAACCAGTCTTTAGAGTAGGTTCAGTTACATCCATGAAATCATCGAAGTTCTCAAACTCTGACATCTCCTCACACTTGATTTCTCCGGCATCTTTACCAACAGCAGCAGAAGGATTGTTCTTAGTAGATACAGATATACAAGCACTATTCCAACTATTATCGTCAATAATAGCTGTACTAGGGTCTTTATAACCTAATATAAAATCACTAGCATCAATCTTAGCTATACCTCTAGCAAAAGGAGTATTAGATTCATAGAAGATAATTTGCTTCTTCATAAAGTCGGATAAACCTCCTGATTGAACTAAGAACTTATTATCACTAGCTGCATGAATAACAGCACGATTAGGAGTAAGATTAATAAAGTTAGCAGAACCAATAGCTTCCATATAACTAAATCCACCACGTCTTGTCTTATCATTGATAAGAAACATACCATTTTCTCGACAGAACTGTTTGATTAAGAAGTACCACCACTGACAATCAATGAATCTAGGGAATCCTCTTATCTTACGACCAGTAACTTTACCTTCTTCTACTCGAAGTGTTTTAGTATCTAGTTTAAGAATACGTCCATAATTAATAAAATTATAATGTTCACCAGTAATATAGACATCTTCTATCTCACCAGTTCTAGTATCCATAAGACATGGAGCTTTAAAACCAACAAGTCTACGTAGAGTTTCCTGTTTACGAAAGTTTATATGAGGCATACTATCTACTGCAAACTTAGTATAAACTCCTTCTTTTTCATAAGTAATAGCAGCAGGACGTAGAAGGTCTGTATTAACAAAACGCTTATGTGGGTCAATATTCATTAAGAATCCTCCGCTTTCTCCTATTAAGAAATGGTCGAATGGGTCTTTATATCCACAGTCTCTTGCGTGCTTATATTTCTTTCCTTTATCTTCTTCATAGTAATACATGAAGAATGGATATTCCTCTAGCTTCATGGATTTACAAATTTATAACGATTCTTATATAGCGAATCTGTTTTAACTGCTAATCTTATATTTAAATCAAAACAACCAGTATTTCTATATGCGTCGTTATAAGATTTAAATGTAGTCTCTTTATTAGTAATAGTATCTATCATCTTAACAGGAATAGATAATTTCTCAATAGCTCTTTCAGTTCTAGTTCCATAATTTAAATTATATTCATGAGTACACCATTCAAGATTATCAATAGAATTATTAGTTCTACATTCATCTTTATGATTAATACAAGGATAATTATTAGGATTAGGAATAAATGCTTCTGCTATCAATCTATGAACAAACTTTTGAGAACTAATTCCATTCTTAGTCAACATTACTTTATAATACCCATTAACTAATGTTTTAGACATAAATATATCCTTCTTATATCTAATTCTATTATCAGATATAGATATTATATCACCATTTCTATTTATCTTATAAAGTCCTTCATAACCTTTAATATCTATGAAATCTTTATAATCATTTTCACTACCAAAAGTAAGAGATAATAAAGTATTTATTCTCATAGATTTATATTTTCCATTAACTCTTAAATCTACTATTTTATCTCCACTATTTTTTATCTTATAAGTTCGCATAATTCTAGGATTTTTAAACTTATAAGACATAACTATACCTTCTTTATTTATTTTATATCCTTCAAAATTAGGAATATCTACAAATTCTTTTTCCATAATTAGTTATTTTAATAGTATAGCAACAAGAATAGCTAGCACACTTGTACTAGCTATGAATCCATTACGTTGCTTCTTATACCTTTTAGACTTATTATATTCCTTATTAAGATTAACAATAGCTTGATTACCTACTATTGTTATCCTCTTTATTTCTTCACGTTGCTTAGATATAATAGAATCCTGCAAGTAGCTATCTCTAATTTTTAGTTCGTATAACTTCTTGTAGGATTCATATTGACTTTTATACTCTTCTGAAAGTATTAACTTTGCATTGGCTATTCTTAATACTTCTTTATCTAGGCGTCGCTTCGCTCCGCCATCCCCCGTAAAGAGATATGATTGCCGTAAGCTATCTACCTTCGTCTCCAACCTTTGGATTCTCAACTCCGATTGGTTTTGACACAAGATATATGAAGCGTTCGAGAATAGCAATACTATCAGTATCACTAATTGCTTTATCAAATTCTTTCTCATACTGATTAGTATTATTAAGAGTATTGAGAATAGAATCTATTACTAGTTGTAAACTATCTCTTTTTGTTTTTATTTCCTGATATATAGTATCAGGAACGATAAGCGGGACTTCTACATTTTCCTTATTAAAAACAAAATTGTTTAATACTCCAATTATAACAAACGGGATTACTACTATTAATAGTCCTATTCCAATACTCTTTAGTTTCATATTATTAAGTCTTTTTCTTCTAACAACGTATAAGTAAATACATCGCCCCACAAAGGAATTGCTAAGTTAACTATATTCATAAGTTCTCTAAAATCCATACTTCTAGCTAGAACTTGACAACCAGCAGACCAACCATCAACAACAATACTCGATTCACCTGCTTTATGAATATTAATACCAAACATTCCTTCTTCTATTGTTGATTCATCACAATCAAGATAAAAGTCTTTATTAGTATCACGGAATACTTTGACAGGTTTATGTTGAACAAGAGCAAGATACTGTCCCTTATGATAACCTTTCTTAAAACAACCACGATACTGACCAGGAACTAGAATTGCACAACCTTTAATATTAACAGGATTAGTAAGACTTTTATAACCAGGGTCAGTAGTACAAGGATATATAGGAGTATATCTCTTACCATTAGCTGTCCAATAATCAATTATAAAAACATCATTGAACTCATTACCATGTTCTTTGGAACGAACACCAATAAGATTAAGATTATACTTACCTTTATCAAAGTAAGAATAACCTTTATTTTCTAGTGTCTTTCTCCAATCAACAGTACGACATCTATCTATTAATAAGTTATTATATTTAGCCATGATATTACATTTATATTATACAAATAAATTCATTTGTTGTTTCTGACTTCCATTAACAGTTTGATAACGGATATTAAGCATAGTATCTATTTCAGGTTCTAATCTAGGAATCTTATACCATTTAGCTGTTTCACTTTTACTTTCATCAATATGAAAACCGTCTTTAAATCTTTGAGGTCTACCATATTGGTTAAGAACAAATGGAACTTCAATATGACAAAGAGCTAAACCACGACAAGGCAAACCAGTAATAAGATGAACCATTTTAGCATATAGATTTAACTGCAAAGCATAAGTAGTACCATTACAATTAGGTAGACCACCAAATGGTGGAAGTAGAACATCTTCGGGCTTATGAACCCATTCATCTGTTTCTTGTACTGGACGAACAGTTTTATCTTTCTTATAGTATCCTGCTTGAAATCTAAGACCTGTACGATTAGTTTTCCAATCAAGAATAACAAAACCATCTTCACGAATAGGAAGTATATCAATAGTTCCACTAAGAAGATACTTAGGAAGAAATGCTCCTATCTCTGAATATATCTTATAATCTCGTTCAGTATAGAACTTAAATACTTTATATATTTCAGGATATTTATTTTCAGTATGTTCAATAAAAGCATCGACATCGAGAAGTCTTACATGACTATCAACAACATCTAAATCAGCAACAGTAACCATTTGTTTACTTTCTTGTTTATTCAGATATTTAATAGCATTAAAGAACTTACTATTCTGACGAATACCATCTTCAAAACTATTATGATAGACATTACCCATATCACAGGCTTTATCTCTTATCTTATCCCATTGATTCTTTATATCTTTAATAGAAGTGTTTTCTTCTTTAGCTTTGTACTTAGCCCAATAATTAGAATCAAACTTAGGAACATACGAATGAATAATAGTAGTAGCACTAATATAAGAATTACCACAATTATCAGTATACTTATGAGTAGGTTCATCAAAGTATAACTTAGTTTGCTTATATTCAGGTTTAACTGGTATCATTTTGTACTTTCGTATTTCCCCCGTAAAGGAGTGTTAACAATGCTATCACTTACCAATCCTAGCTCTCTCTTTTGAGCTTCTACTTGAGCTTCCAAATCACTAGCATCTTTAGCAGACATAGAACTAGTAACTACTTTACCACCACGAGCTTTCTTCTGTTCTATTTCAAGAGCAGCAGCTTGTTTAGCTTCACCTAAAGATTTAATCTGATTAGGAATGATATTAATAATACCATTTAGCTTAGTTATCAAATCAATAACTGGTAAAGTATCTTCGGCTTGCATACCTGCATTAAGTTTATTAGTAAGTTGTTCACTAAGTATATTAGCTGCACGAGAACTATTATGAACTGCTCTAAGAATAGTTTCAAGAGCTTCGCCTGCAACACCCATCTTATCTTCATGATATCTATCAACAAGACGAAGAATAAGAGCATCGGGTTGCCAATCATTAGGAAGAGCGTAATTAGCCCTAGCAGACGCTAAGGCTTCTGGACGACTATATCCCATTTGATTAGGTGGAGACTTAGGGTCGGCTAGATAAAAAATAACTCCGGCTTCTTTAAGATACCGAAGTTTATCTTCACTAGTATCACGAAGATATAACTCTCTTACATCTTTATCCTGTATCTGATAAACGTTAGGAGCAAAGGGATAACCTTGCTCATCAACGCTAATCATACCTGTTAAATCCAAAGGGGCAATCTTCGTAATCATAACCTTTATTATTTCTTAGTTCAATATAGTAATCAGAATCATTAACTGGCTTCATCTTACTAAAGAAATACATATATAATTTAAAAGACCTTTCATCTTGATTAAACTCTCTAAGTTTTCTTACAGCTAACTTACGATTAAGTCTAACAGTTCGAGATATTATCGAAGTTCTACTTCTAAATTTACTACGTTGAGCCATTCGAGTAGCAACTAAGCTCTTTTTAAATTTCCAATATTCTTCATTAGTAAGTTCTTGCCTTTTAGCCTTCATTACAGGATGATGTTCTATTGCATCTAACTTGGCTTCATTAACAATAAATCCACCAATAAAAGGAATTGAAACTCGTTGTAGACTTTTAATTCTATCAATAATTTGGTCTTCGATATTATCTATAATATCATCTATTATTTCAGCTTCAAGAGGTGTAACACCTAATAAACTAATAATATCAGGACGAGTTACTAATAACTCCTTTTTCTCTTTTAAATCAATAGAAGGCATCTAGTTTATACATTTAGTAAGTTAGTAGCTACTATAAACTTTTGAGGTTTACCACTAGGAATAAGACCTTCGACAGAGTTCTGACCTTGAATATCAGTAAGACGGACAATCTTATAACCAATACAAACTACTGTTTCGGCAATAGTAGTAATCAACTTACCATTATCTCCTTTCTTTTCAGTAGTAACAGGATTCACTTCTGTACCAAGTAAACTAATAACAGAACCACTTCCAACTTTACGGAATATCTCACCACGAGCAATACTAAGATTTAAGTCTTGGTCGCCACGAATAAATTCAGCAAGATTATAAGGAGTAAGTTCGTTACTGCGAGGATTACAATCTATGCCAGTAAATACATCAGACGGAGCAACATATAAGAAACGATTAAGCATAGCTCTATCTTCTTCCTTAACATCATCAGCATAGTTAGTCTTAACTAATATAAATCTAGTACTACCAGTACCCTTTAAATCAGGATTGATAATCTCACGAAGTTTAGCAGTCTGAATAATAGCGACAATACCAAAATGCTTAAACGGAGTTATATCTTTAACTCGGTCAGAAACATATTTGAAATCAATTTCTCCAATGTGTTGAGGAACTAGGAAAGTTTCTCCTTTAGTTTTGTTCTCTAAATGTAACATGATTACTTTAATTAGATTGTTAATACTATTAATTAAGTTGACTAGCATTACTAAGAGTAATATATGCACCAGTCATTAATAGTACAAGTATACGAATAATATTCGTACTATCAATATCTAACTCGTTAAAAAACCTTTAGAATTGTATTCGCTATATAATTCACATCCATTCACACTAGTTCACATTAGTACACACTCTAATGCAAATCCACTACTTAACTAAAATATCGACTAAATCTTACCATTCTATTTTTACAATCCTGATGCTAAATCTTCGAACTCTTCGATAGAAGAGGAGAAAGGTAATACACAATAAGACACAATAGACAACTAATACTATATAATATAAGTAAGACCAATTAAGGACTTAAAGGAATTAATTAGACTAATAGGACTAACTAATAGGATAATTCTTCTATAAGAAGAGTTAGACTACTAACAACAATAGATACAAAGGGAATTAGAAGTACTAGAAAGAAAGAATTAGGAACTATTGTTAGAAGTAGTAATGTGTATGAGCTTAGGAATAGGACTGGAATTACTATTAGAAATAGAATTAGGAATAGGACTAATAATGAACTTAGAAATAGGATTAGAGGCATTATAAGGAATACTATAAAAAATAGACTAAGAGGCAATATTAGAATTACTACTAGAAATGCTACTATTGATTCTACTCCACAAAATAATATTTTTCGTGAGTATATTTTTATCGAGGTGAAGCTCCTACCACCAACGCCCCCTACTCTCAAACCAATTCCAATACCCCCGTCAAGACCAAATGACCTTAAACATATTGCTATTGATTGTTAATTACTAAAATTATAAAGATTATGAAGATTACTAATGATGCAAATACTACCATTATTGGTAGTAACACAACTATTGTTATACCTAACAGTGATAGTATTACCTCTAGTGTTGTTATTGCTTGTAACAATGGTTCCAGTTATAGAATCAGCAAAGAGTGTTACGTTGCTCTTGAAGAACTATTCAAAGAACAGATTGGTAAGATTGAATCTAATGAACCTATCATTGTTAAAGAGTAATGGTGTTCTTGGTATTATTGCTAGTAGCAGTAGCTATGACTACTGCTACTTATCTATCTGCTATTAGAAGACAGAAGCGGGATTGGAGAAAGTATGGTCGTGCAGGTGAAACCTACGACAAGTTTTGTTCACGTTATTACACTAGATACGTATGAATATTAGTGATAAACTAAAAGTGGTACACTTAGCATTAAGTATGCTAGGTGTGCCAGTATTCATACATCTAAGTTACATTAAGTTGTATGATAACCATGTGAATAGCTTTCTAATACTATTAGTAGTGTTAGTACTTATACTAGATGCTAACGATGTTGTTAAAGAACTATTGGCTTAATCAAACCAAATGACTTTAAACATATTGCAGTTACTATCAAACCAAATGACTATAAACATATTGCCATTGTGTGTATGGTTAGGATGCACATTGGTTGAACAGTTGCTAACCGATTTATAACATTTAATTTATTTGTATTATGGGAACAAGAGTTAATGATGCAGCTAGAAAAGCTGCCGAAGAAGCTGCTAAGAAAGCTGCCGAAGAAGCTAAAGCTAACGTTAGTAATGATGCTAGTAATGATGCTAGTAATGATGCTAGTAATGATGATGCACGTATCGTTGATTTGTCCGAGTATCAAGGACAGGATGCAGACGATATTACTCGTCTGTTGCTTGACCGTCCTGATTTCGAGAATCACGACAGCTTAATGATTACTAATATCATTGATAATAGTAATCGTTATGCAGGTGCTCTTACTGTTGTTGTTAATCGCAACATTCCACAGTTTGTTAAAGATGCTGCTAGTGGTACTTATGTCGAGTCTACGACTCGTAATATATTTACTACTCGTATTCAGCTTGCTGCAATTCTTAAAGGTCAGGGCGAGCCAATGCTTGCCAATGCTGTTATGACTGCACCTCTGTCGGTGTTGCACGTTATCTTTAAGAAAGCTCGCATTAGTGTGCTAGGTCACGTGCTTGGAGCAGGTGAAATATTTGTAAATCCGTATGCCAGTAAAATGGCTAAGGAAGAACGTGTTAATGAACACGACCGTTACGAGTATTTCCCATACGAACTTAGTATGCGTACATTATCCCTTGCGGACGAAATGCTCGTGGCTGACATGTTGGCTAAATACCAACCTGATGCAGAGGGTGCTGCTTAACCAGTTACGTAGTGGAGAGAAATCTCCACTACTAAACTAAAGTCACACCATTCGGCACGTGTTCGACAATACTCTTGACTTATGCTCGCTATCCGGCAAAGCTATCCGGCAAAGCTATCCGGCAAAGCTATCCGGCAAAGCTAATCGGGATTGGAAACGACCCTAGTCACCTGATAAGCGAAACGCTACAACTGATAAGCGAAGCTAACCAGCTGATAAGCTAAAACTATAAACTAATTTAAATAACAAAAGTATTATGAAGATAGATAAAAATAAAACTATAATAAACATAGATGTTATAGCTGTTGATACTCTTGAAATCACATACGATAATCATACAACTCAAATGATTCATCCTAATGATATAACCGAATACATATCTAAGCTAAAAGCTAAGATTAAAAGACTATCAGACATATTATCAAAGATTGACTAGTTAGCAAGCTAAAATCGCCTTTCGACGACGTTTCTCTTAGACGGATTCTAAATAACAAAGTGGACTTATATATATATATATATATATATATAAAAGTCAGGCAACACTTGCGCGCGTACCTTATTATATACGTGCGTGTGCGCGTGCGTATAATAGGTACACGTGCGTCCGCCCACGCGAAGTATAGGTAATAGGATTATATTAGGCGAAATTGTCTATCAGACAATATCGCATAAATTCCTCCCTCGGTGACTATTGTCGTAGACAATAGGAGCAAGCTCACACAATCACACCAATAACAACAAATAGTATCAATAATATCAATAGTATCAAGACTATTACTAGTATTGACAACATCAATGCTCGGAAGGGTCGCTAAGGCTCCTCGTTAAGCTAGATAGTAGAGTAGACAATAGAGTGAGATAATAGTAGTGGAGTAAGAATAGTTAGAAGATGTAGATAAGAGCGATGAGTTGGTTAAGTAGTGGTACTACTCCCTCTCTCACCTCTACTCCTTCATTCTAACTCACCACTCTAATCTACAATGTTACGACTATCACTTCTACAACTTCGTCTATGGAGTTAGAATTTGAATCATATTCATATATTAGTCCTTATTATTATAGTGCCAATAGTCCTATAATAGTAATTGTTTCTATATTAGTCCTAGTTCCTAATCCTTACTATTATTGACTATAATAGTCCTAGTCGTTGGTTGTTATTGTTGGTACTAAGTTCCTAATATCTATGATATTAGTCGTTAGAGTTTAAATCATAGTCTTACTATTATTGTAGTCGTTATTATTGTAATTATCTCTGTTGTTAGTCCTCTATAATAGTTTCACTATTATATCGGATTGATAGTCTTAATAATAGTCTTAATAATAGTACTATTATGTTGTCTATTATTATATTGTAGTTGGTTATTGTTAGAGCGTCACTACCATTGTCTTTGACAATAGTAGTTCGAGCGATTCCGGTAATAACAATACTATATATTACAACTGATAACAGAAGTAACATTATTGGTAATATTATTAATAATTGTATTATTGTGTAGCTTGGCTTGTCACGCTCGCAAAGCTCGCTGTCTCCCCCATAAAGGAGTGACATTACTGTACTTCTTCTGTTCTCTATCTTATCCACTTATTAACTTATATTATTATGTCTAAATACGATATTACTATCTTATCATTACTATTTATTATAACTATTATTAAATGTAATGACTTTCTTCTTAATAGTAGGATTACTCTTACTACTATGATGTTCTCTTTATTAATGATTGCATCTACATTATTTGTATTTATAATGATATTTAATATTGCTTCATCATGACAGATTATCAGTTCCATATATTTCTATCTTTGATTTGGATAGTTATATTCTTCTGTTATTTGATATTTAACTATCTTACTTGTAAGAAGGTTCGTATCACTTACTCTTTGATTCAAGCTATTATTACTTTTATAATAGTTAGTCTATTTGTCTCTTATATTATATAGAGACTTTGTACTTTTAAAATTAAATTCTTAATAATTAATACTTGTATTTATGAAAGCTGTTGTAATTGATAAAAAGCATTTAACTCTTGTGTCTCATACTAATGGAGTTGTTATTGTTGAAGAAAGCGGTTGTATTATTGATTTAGATTTTCATGTACTTTCTTCTATTTTTGAGCTTGCTGATTTCAACACTACTTGTACTATTAGAGATTGTGATGAGATTGAATCTCTTAAATCTAATAATAGTGAATTGACCGAACGTATTAAGTTTCTTGAAGGACAACTTACTAATAGCGGTAATAGAATTACCGAATTACGTAATCAAATCGAAGAGCAAGAAAATGAATATAAAGATATTATTCTAAAGAAGGATAAGATTATTGAAGAGAAAACTAATAGTCTTATTAAGTTAGAGAATATCGAAGATACTCTTAATACTACTGTTAAAGTTAATGAGGAACTCAATACTCAATTAAGCCGTTCTAAAGAAAATATTGATAAGCTCAATAAACGATTAGAAGAAAAGACTTCTCTACTAGCTGAAAGAACTCATGCTTTAAGAGTTTTTAGACAAGCTCTTTATAATTTGAGACTTTATGTTCAACCATATAAAGAATACGAGCTAGATTTTGAATGGCTAACTATTCGTAATTCTATTGATTCCGGTTTCTTTATTCGATTTAAAGATACTGCTAGTGCTGCTAGAGCTATTGGTGATTGTAGATATTACATATCTCTTAAAGACGTATTAGATAAATACGAAAATGATATTGTAGACTTCAATGTCTCTGCTATGGATATTTATTATATTCATAAAGCTAGTCCTAATGTTGTTCGTAAGTTCAATTATGATAATTTTAATATTACTTGTAAAGACCAACGTACTGCTAATACTATTAATACTCTATTGAATTGTTCTAATATATCAGTTTATGATATAATGGATAGATTCAAAGATGATATAGCTCATAGCAATACTCATTAAATATTATCATTATTGTTTGGTATTTCCATTATTTATTGCTATACTTGCATCCGTATTACAAAATTTAAGATTATGTATGACGAAGGTGTAGAATTTCCTATTTGTGGTTTGGTAGCTGATATAGACTATCTCGACTGTGAAATGGCTAATAATTGGAATACTGGAAATACTCTAAGCGAGGATAACATAGACCTCGACTTAGATATAACTCATATTGAAGATTAATTAAATACTAATAGTTATGAATGAAAAGAAAGAAGTCGATGTTCTTAGTAAGAAACGTCCAACAGTTAACGAATTAAAGACAGAAGTTATTCGTCTACGTAAATCTAATGAAAAGTCTGATGCTGGTCTTAATCATTATAAGGCTATGTATGAGAATATTTGTAATGAAGATAAAGCTCTTCGTAGTATGTCTTCTAAATTAAGTGCTGCTAATAATCAATTGGAAGCTAATAATAAAGCTCTTAAAGACGGCATTAAATTTCTTGAATCTAAGTTAGATAAAGCTAATAAAGATTACGAAGAGCTTAAAGCTAAGAGACAGTATAATACTGTTTGTTTTGTTATTGCTTCTCTTATTGCTTTAGGAGCTATTGCAGTTATTATTTTACGTTTAGTATAATGCCGATACGTACTCTATTTAATTAATATCTGACAAAAGGGTTAAAATAAATGTCGGTTTCCACTCTATTAAGATTATTCAGGTCGTGAGATTAGAATAATATTAGTAGAGTTTTTTATTGTCTAACTTATAAAACTTATTATAATGGAAGAAATTATTGAATCAATATTTGCAGCTGTTATGGGTGATGATACTTTAGCTAAAGCTAAGAAAGAATTTCATAGACAGTTTATTGAAGGTGGACTTAATGAATCACTTAAAGATGATGTTGAAAGTCTTAATGTTAAGAAGTTAAATATTCTTCTTAATAATATTCTTGAAGATGATTATCCTATTGAAGATAAGATTAAAGCTATTGAACAATGGGATGATATAATGACTAATTACGTCAAATATATGGAAGAACTTCGTGATAAAACAATGGAAGGTTATGATAATCTTTGTAAGAAGTATCACGAGAAAGAAAATAATGTATACACTGTATTTTATTCTTCTGATGATAATTTAGTTTTTCTTGATAAGTATAATAGATTTAGAAATGCTTTTACAGGAAAAAATCCTATTAATATTTATAAAGGAAATAATCCTAATGAAGCAGCAGATATTGTTGAAAACTTTATTATAACTAATCCTAAATATTATTTTGTAGATTATCGTAAGATATATAAAGATTGATATTTTGTTTTGTCTGTTTTAGTTAAACTAAAATTTTGTCGTATTGTAGTATAATAACTATTGTTCGTGAGAATTATAGCTATTGGTTTTATGGAATTATTAATTGAATAGTACTGTTCGTGAGAATCGTACTATTACTTATTCTGATAGCTCTGATGATGACTAATCTAAGTTGAAACATTAACCAAATGGTTGAAGTAAGGGAAATCCTCTTCGTAAAATGTCAGCTATAAATACATAGTATTTGTGTTTGTTACAAGTTTATTAATTACTGTCGTGAGATAGAACAAAACTTTATTCAATTTTTACCCCTAGTTAAATTACTGTCGTGAGATAGAATTAGGACTTTTATAATGTTAATTATTTAGCTTGGAGCAGAAGCGTCTGCTCCTTTTTCTATGATTATTAATTAAAACTATATACCGACATGGAAGAAAAAGAATTTATTAAACTAGTTAGAGAACTTCAAAAGTTACAGGTAAAAGTATTAGGTAAAGAATATCTATCTATTGATATTCATCTTGGTAGAGCTAAACCTACTACTTATGTTGGTTTCTATTTATTCATTTATGATACTGAAAGCAATGTAAAAGAATTATATAGTAAAACTTTATATAATAATTCTTTATGTAGCGATGAAGTAAAAAACAATAATGCTGTTGTTAATAGTAGAACTCTAAATGAAATAAAGAAGAAAGTAAGAGAAGCACTGCTCCTTTACGGGGGAAGAAAGCGGAGCGAAGCGGAGCGGTCAGATGCTCCTATTAAATAATAATTAAATACTAAACGTAATGATTAAAAGGAAAGTAAAACTTGGAAGACAAGAGAAGAGCTATAAGTTAGTAGCTTTTACTCTTAATGTATTTGAAAGTGTTAAACTCGTTAAAATGGAAGAAAGGAGACGTATACCTAGTTATGCCGAAGTTAAACGAGTTTAAACAAGATAATGGTAGGCTCATTGTCACAACTGGTAAATGTCTAGTTTGTGGTGATGAGCTTATTGTATTTGGTACAGACAAGATATATGTTTGTCCTAAGTGTAAGGAAATACTAGATGGTGGTAATTGTTTAGTTCTTGAAACTATATTTGTTGAAGATGATAGAATAGTTACTGCTAGAAATTGTATTGTTCCTAAAGACCAAATGCATACTAATACTCCTATTGTATGTATGCCTTCTGATGAATTTACTAAGTTATACGAAATATATAAAACTAAAGCTAATTAATATGATTGTAGATTTAAAACAATGTGTTAATCCTGATAGTACTTTTGATGTATATTTTGAAGGACTTAAAGCTGTTATATCTCATGATGCAGATGTTAATGCTTATCATTGCATTATTATAGATGTTCATGATGATAGATGTTGTGAAATTATTCCGTTACCTAGGATTATGAATACTGATAAGTATAAGATATTCCCCCGTAAAGGAGCGTGTTGTATACAATATCTTCCTAATCAAATTGTTAAATCTTAGTAATATGGGACTAAGTTTTAAGTTATCAGCAGTTAATGAGGATAAGAAGATTCCTCGTGAGAAAGTAATAATGCAAATTGTTGTAGGTACTATTGTTCTACATAACAATGAATATAAGTTCAATCCTAAAGGTACTGATGAACTTATTACATTATCTGAACGTTCATACTCATGTAAAGGCTTTAAGACAATATATACTCGTGCATTGGATAGTCATGGTAGACCTACTAAGATTGTTAGATGTACTGATGCTTATTGTACTATGCCTAGTTGTTATATTCCATTTAAGATAGGATTACCAGTTAAAGGTTATATTCTTAAATGTCGTGATAATATTGATAAATTTTTATTGAAATGCAATGAATTTTGAAAAGTTTGATGATGCTAAAAAAGATGATAGTGTCTTGAATAGTTTTACTCGTGACCAAAAGATTGCTTATGAGAATCTTGTAGCCTTTATAGAAAAAGGTTATGTTGAAGGCGATTATAAACGTGCTCTTATTGGTTCTGCGGGTACTGGAAAAACATATATGATACGTGAAGTAATAAAGAGATGTGGTTTAGCTAAATCTGTTATTGGACTTGCTGCTCCTACTCATAAAGCTGCTCGTGTTCTTCGTTTGTCTACTGGATATGCTACATCTACTGTTGCTAGTGACTTAGGTTTAAGACTTAATACAGATGTTACTGATTTTGATGTTAATAATCCTCCTTTTGACCCTTTAGCTGAAAAGAAGATTAAACAATATAAATTATATATTGTTGATGAAGCATCTATGATTGGTATTAATCTTAAAACTCTGATAGAAAGAGAATGTGAACAGTTTAAGTGCATGTTGATTTACATGGGTGATGCGCACCAGCTCCAGCCAGTTAAAGAAACTCGCTCACGTTGTTTCGATAATATTAAGTTTTATACTCTTAGGCAGATTGTAAGACAAGAAGAAAGTAATCCTGTTAGTGAATTATTAAGAATATTAAGAAAGGATATTGATAATAGAACTTGGAAGTTCCTAGAGTTTATCAATAGAAATCGGTATGCTTTTGATTCTACTCAAACTAAGGGTTATTATACTTGTGGTTTGTTTGAGTTTCAATCTCTTGTAATAGACGGATTTTATAATGAAGAATTTACTAGAGATGTTGATACTTGTCGTCTTGTTACTTATACTAATAAATCTGTGTCTGACTGGAATAAATTCATTCGTAAGAATATTATTGAAGATAGTGGTAAAGCAATTCTAACTAAGAATGATTTAGTAATGTCTTATAATACTTTTATTGATGATTTTAAAGAACCTATTATTATTAATTCCGAAGATTATATAATACATGATATTAAGAACTTTACTAATAGAGATAATATTCATGGATTTAATGTAACCTTCATACGAGTTAATGGTGGTAATAGAACTAAGCCTTTATTTGTAGTAGACCATTCTGATTTTAATAATGCTATGCTTTATTATAAGTTAGGTGAATCTTATATTTATAATGCTATTAATGCTGATAAATATAATAGAACTAAACGTTGGAAAGAATACTATGAATTTAGGGAAAGAAACTTATTATTAGTTAATCTATTAGATAAAGCTACTAATAAGATAAAATTCAGTCGTGATTTAGATTATGGTTTTGCTCTTACTGCAAATAAAGCACAAGGAAGTACTTATGCTGATGTGTATGTAGATATAAATGATATTGTATTTGATACTAGAACTGGTAATCCTTGGGGAAATATAGATGAAACCCTTCGTAGATTATATACAGCTTGTAGTAGATGTAAAAATCGTTTATATTTGTGTTATGGACAATAAATAAAGTATAAGTATGAACTCTATGTGTTATGATGTCGAAGTAACTAGAAATTACTTCTCGGTAGTATTTGTTGATTTACGTAGTTATCTCAAAATATTTAGTGATTGTGTCGATAATGATGGAAAAGCTATTCCTCTTGTTGATAAACTTACTATTGCAGAGATAAAACAACGTTTAGAAACAATACCTAAGAAACGTTTTGTTTTATATGAAGATGATGATACTGATTTATTCAGTTTATTATATTGGTTACAACAGAAAGCAGACTATTTCGGCTACAATAACAAAAAGTACGACCGCTTAATGTTAAGTGCATTACTTATGTATTATAATCAATTTGATAAGCCTAGTAAGTTAATCACATTCTTATATGAAACATCACAGAGAGTTATTCGTAGTTCTAATAATGATACTCTTTGGACTGATAATTTTACTTCTCTTATACTTCGTAATAACGTGGCATTTCGAGACTTAGATTTATTCCAAATCTTTAGGCTAGACCATTATCATAAAAGTCTTAAACAGACTTCTATTAATATTAAATGGTATAATCTAAAAGAGTATACTATGCCACCTATTGGTGATTTAGATAGACATTATTATCACGAGAGATTACCCGAAGCAAAGGGGATGACTGATAGAGAACTTAATATTCATTATCGTAATGTATTTGAGCGATTTATTCCTAAAGAATATCTTAATGAAATGGCTGATTATAATGACAATGATGTATATATTGTTGCCGAGCTAATCAGAATGAATCAGGAAGAAGTTCTTTTAAGGTATCGTATTAGTGAAGAATATAAGGTAGATGTGTATTCTGCTAGTAGAAGTACAATAGCTGATAAAGTTATTGTTAAACTATATAGTAAGTTTACTGGTCTACATCCTAAAGCCTTTATTGATACTAAGACAATACGTAGGAAAATCGTAGTTTCCGAAATTTTGTCAGACAAAATCTCATTTTCCACGCCTGAATTGAACGATATTTTGTCGGGCATACGTTCGCTAACCCTACGTGGGGAAAAGGGCGAATTTGACAGGGAATTTACCTTTATGGGCACGTCATACACTATCGCAACAGGAGGTTTACACTCAAACGAGATTCCGAACATTTACCATAGTTCTGCTGATTATTCAGGTGCTACTGATATTACTGTTGGTAATCCTTACGATAGTAATGGTGCTGTTGGAGTTAGTACTTCTGATATATATATCTGTGACTTTGATATTAATTCAATGTATCCTAATATTATTAGAAGTCTTAAAGTATGTCAGAAACATCTACTTCCTAAAGCATGGTTTCGTATAGCTGATACTATTGTTGATGAACGACTAGAACATAAACATTTAGCCAAAGATAAATCTCTTGATGTTATAGAAAGAGATAAACATGCTACTGCTGCTGCTTGTCTAAAGATTGTAGCAAATGCTGGTATATTTGGTAAAATGGGAAGTGAACAATCGTTCCTATGTGATAAAAAAGCAATGTATCAAGTAACTATTAATGGTCAATTATTTCTATTGATGTTAATAGAAAAACTTGAACTTGCAGGAATTCATATAATAAGTGCTAATACCGACGGTATTGTTTCGATAATACCTAAAGATAAGTTCGAATTATATTGTAATCTTTGTCATGAATGGGAAAAAGTAGTTGGTTTAACTGGTGAATTTACTCCTTATATTAAATATGTTACAGAAGGAGTAAATAGTTATCTTACTGTTAAACCAAATAATGGCAGAAAGTTCAAAGGTAGAATGAATCCTAAGATGTTCTTAGAGGATTTATCTAAAGGATATAATTCTCCTATTGTAGCTAAATGTGTTACTGAATATTTTATTAATGGTACTCCTGTTATGGAAACTCTTAGAAATGCTAAATCTATTCTTGATTTCTGTCGTACTCAAAATGTTAATCATAAGTATAGACTAGAGTTTACTCATGTTGTAGACGGAAAGATAAGAACAGATGTGGTGCAGAGGAATACAAGGTTTTACATCTCCTCTACGGGGGGAACATTGATGAAAGTCGAGAGTATGGGCTGGAACGAACATAATGAAGAACAAGTTAAGAAAAGTTCTCTATGTGCAGGTCAACGTGTTTCTATATGTAATACTGTTGATGATACTGATATATCTGAATTAAATGTTAATTACTTATATTATTATAATGAAGCTATGGCTATTATAGAACCAATAGAGCAAAGTCGTAATAATAAAGGTAAAGGTAAACGTTTAGTTAAGAAATACTATGGAATGAGAAATACTTTATTTGACTGATATGGATATAGAAAAGATATGCAAAGACAACTTAGGAAAAATAGTTGATTATAAAGGTTTCAAAGCTAAGGTTATAGGTTATAATATAACAATTAATTATCTTATTGTTTCTCTTAGTCCTGTTACTAATTACGAATTGATTGGAAACGATAGTAATATTATTATACTAAATGAAAACGGTAACTTTAGTTATGCTTATATTCATCCTAATGCTTATAAAGAGGAACTAAAAATTACTTGAATATGGATATAGAAAAGATATGTATAAATAATCTAGGAAAGGAAATTGACTATGGTAGTCTTAAAGGAATGGTAGTAGGCTATAATATAGTATTAGAATGTTTAATCTTATCTCTTGTTGAAGATTGTGGTTGGAATGATTTTGTAAGTAGTGATATTATTCTTCTACATAGTCCTCTTAATCGTAGTCATGTTCTTGCTAATATTAAATGGTATAAAGGACAACTTGTATTATGAACGATGTAACCGATATTTATAATGAAGCTGCTAATAAATGGTCTGATAACAAAGGTGTGGGTAGTGTTATTCTATCAGAACCATTAAGTGTAATGAACTTTGTTACAATGGTATTAGATAAAATGGTAGCTAAAACTCCTGATTTAACGTCTCTTATTATAACAGAGACTATGGAAGATAGAGCTAACATTAATTATTATCTCGATAATACTTCTGAATTTAAAGAGATTCATAAACAATTGATAACTGATAAGCGATGTCTTATACTCACTCGTGATTATGTTGAACGTTCTCCGTATAAACCTAGTCCTAGTAGTCATAAAGATGTACTTATTACTATTAATGTAAAGAAGTTCAGAAAGATTGCAGAGAAATATAGTGGTAACTATTTTAAGTTTAAGCTACTTGCTACTAATGCTATTGATAGTGTTGCTGATAATGCTGTACTTATGTATAAATATGCTCCTAAAGTATATGAAATTAATTATGCTCACTTAATTAATCGTTCTATTCATTCCCCCATAAAGGAGTATCAAAAGGGTGTTATTTTAACTGATGCTGATAGAATCTATTATGATAAATGCAGCCAATATATTAATGAAAGTATTACTATATTTGGTACTTTTGAAAAGTTAGAAGAATGTCGTGTTGGTAATACTAGACTTAATATTGCTGCTGAAACTTGTAGATTACAAGTAGCAGAAAGTAATGGTTGGTCTGCTAAAATGGATATGACTGATGCAATGTGTCGTAAGATTGATGAATTATATAATCCTAGTGCTTTAGTCGAGAGAGTTACTCAAACTTATAATATTATTAGAGAACGTACTAAGGTAGTTACTGATAATATTGTTAAGCTAGATGTAATACTTGATATAGTTAAGGAAAATATAGGCAAAAGAATACTTATTATTTCAAAGAATGGAGTGTTTGCCGGTAAGATAACAGAGTACCTAAATGCTAATATAAAATACGAAGGTAAATCTATTATGACTAATGGTGAGATATTCCAAACTGGAATGAGTATTCTACAATATGACTATTGCGGAAACTATCACAATGATATGGAAGGAATACAGGCTTACGATAAAAAAGGTAAACCGAAAGTATATAAGACGGGAGCTAAAATCGGACAGCCAGTAATCATGCAAGCAAGAGCGCAGAGAACGCGAAATTTGGAGCTATTTAATGACGACTATATGAAAGTACTGTCGGCAAATAATTCTATTGATACGAGCTTTATAGGAGTTGTAGATATAGTGATTTTCACTTCACCTCTTTGCAGCTCAATACGAGACTTAAAATATCGAATACCTAATCTATCTTTTAGTTCCGTACCTAATATAATATATAAGGTATATTGTAAAGGTACGAATGAAGAAAAGAAGCTAGCAGAAACGAAAGGAGGAAAAGACTATGAAATAGTTAAAGATAGTGAAAATGATTTCATAATAGGAGAATAATAGATGCTAATCTTTGGAGTTATAAAAGAAATTAGTATCTTTGTAGAGTAATCAATAAGCGACCTTTGAAATAATGGAAGAAGTAAAGACAGAGAATGAAAAGACTCTAGCTAAGACAGAACCAAAAGCAAAACCTACTACTAATAATAATGGTATGGTTGTGGCTTCTGCTCTGAATACACTAGACATTTACAATCCCGATGATAGGAGTAAGTTAGAGTTGTATCTAAAATCAGTAATGTCTAGTGATAAGTGCGGTATTAAGACTATTCAAGATGGTCTTGCAATATATAGTCGTGCTAAAGAACTAGGTTTACCATTTACTAGTTGTATTGAACATCTAGGAGTTATTAATGGTAAAACTACATTAGACGTTCACTTAATTAAAGCGTTATTATTGAAGGCAGCTATAACATGGGAATGCACTAAAGATTATATAGCTCTGTATGAATATACAGACGGTAATAATGTTTATATTGATAGTAAGATACCAGAGTATTGTAGGAGATTCAAAAGCAAGAAAGAAGCTGATGAATTTAATGCTAGTTCTGATAATGACGAAATTGGTATTTATCCAGTTAGGAATTATCAAGATTATAATGGTACTATATATAAGGAATATCAGTTAAATAATAAGTTCGGAGTTGCAGCTAATCAACAACAAGCTAAAGATATTGCAGCTAAGGGATTAGTTCCAATCTTCCGAATACCTAATGTTCCTTGTGATTATATTACTGAATATAAACTTACTCGTGTAGTAGATAACAGAGTTATTACTAGTATAGGACATTTTAGTTATAGTGACGCTGTAACTGCTGGACTTGCTAGTAAAGATACATATACTAAATATATGAGAACTCTTATTGGACATAGAGCGTTTACACTAGCTGCTCGTGATATAGCTGCTGATGTTATACTTGGTTGTATGGAAACAACAGAAGCTAAGATAGTAAACAATATGAATATCAGTGATGCTGATATTGTAGAGATTTGATAGTAATAGAAGTCTAACTATTACTAATCAATAGATACGAAATAAGACAAAAACTAAGATAACAATAGGCTTTAAGCCTAGTATTAATAATTATTAATCATTTAAATTTTTACAACTATGGGACTTCAATTTGGAATGTCAGCCGTACAAAGCGGTAAGAGAGTGATGCAAGCTAGTAACGAACCTACATTGACTGCTAACAGTACTAAAGCTAAGTTTAGCTTGGCAGGTGCAGTAACTCGTATCATGGGTCTTGTTCCCGGTGATAACGTACAGTTTGTTAGTAATATTGCTGATATTGATGCAGCTATTGCTGAACGTGATGCCGAAGTAATGGCATGGTGCGAAGAGAACAATGTTGAGTTTGGTACAGAAGCTGCTCGTGCTGCTCTTATTCAGAACTTCGGTGAATATGGTATCTGTAAAGGTGTACCTTTGTTCGAGAAGAACGGAGAAATCAAACTTGCAGGTGTTCGTATGACTGCTGAACAGAAAGCGGCTGCATTTGAACTTAACAAAGAAAGAATCGCAGAAGAAGTTGGTAAGTCAGTAGAAGAAGTTACTATTGATGACTACAATCCTACTACTCGTGCTTACTCCGGTGCTCGTACTTCTACTTCTTCCAATCTTACTGGTCTTGGTTTGCCGTTGACTTTCTCCGATTCTTCAATGTGGTCGGAATTGAAAGAAAATCTCGGTGACGAAGCAGAGAAGTTTAACCGTGTATTTGAAGTTAACTTGAACGAACCGTTCGTAGTTGCTGTTGAAACTGGTAAAGTTATTGGTGATGAAAAAGAAACTGTTGAAGTTAACGCTTATAAGATTTCTTTCAAAGCCGATGAAGAACCGATTGCTCGTCAATCTTCTAAATAAGAACTTCTTCCGGTTAGATAAAAGCTAGATTATAAAGAGCTAAATTCTTAATTGAATTTAGCTCTTTTTTATTTGGCTATGATTTAAAAAATTATTATATTTGGAAACTTTGCAATAAACAACAAGCCTGTACAACTTGTTGTTGTTAGTATTAATCTTTATAAAAACAAATTTTATGAGTACTCAAAAAGAAGAAAGTGCTAAAGTAGAAGAACCAGTAGTTAATCAATCAGCTAATAATGCTGCAACTACTGCAACTAAGAAGCGTCGTAGAGGTATTAGTAATGAGACAAGAACTACTGCTCGTAAGAAGTTCTCTCATAAAGATGCTATTAATAACCTTTGGTTATTTGTTGGACATCTTCATGCTCGTGTTGCTTGGGTAACTATGAAGGAAGATAACAATATGCGTCCAGCATTTGCAGGAAAAGCTATTCCACAGCTTGTTATTGAAGCTACTTCTCTTCATACTAATCCTGCTGATGTTCGTGTTGCTAGTAAGACATTTTGGCCCTATGAAAGTAATGTTGACTATATTCCTGGCGGTGCTAAAGAGAAGTTTATTAATATGGACTTTGCTTGGATAAAACACTTCCTTGATGTGGTTGTATTCAAAGGTCGTGAAATGACTGATGAAGAATCTGAAATGCTTGAACTTGGTTATGTTGATTATGACGATAATGGTCAGTATGAACCAGTTGAAGTAGAAGATGTTATCAAGGCTTGGGGAGTTCTGTTTGACAATGTAGTTAAACTTGTTGAAACAGGTGGAGAAAATGGTAAATCTGCATTACTTGATAAGACAGGTAAACCTAGACAATTTTGGTTCAGACTTAATCGCTATTATAAGAACAAAGGTGATTGGGCTTTCTCTGGTCAAGGTTCAGAAGAAGGCGATTTGGTATTCCCAAATATTGTAGGTCAAGGAATCTTTGAAGAACAGTTTATGCTTGATGCTAACCATTTCAAAGAACCAAGTCTAATGTTCGACATTACTAAAGAACGTATTGCTCCAATGGAAGGTGTACAATCTAAACAAAGAAAAGCTCCTAATCTTGGAACTGCTGCCGGTATTGGTGGTATTCCTATGGGTGCAGGAATTGTTAATCCGAGTATGCCTATGGGTGGTTTTGCAGGTGGTGTAGCAGGTGGATTTGTTTCTACTGAAAGTTCTGCTTTTGCTCCTGAAACAGAAGATAATGGTGGACTTCCATTCTAAGTAATCCAAATATATTTCGTTAATAATGTTATAAGCCTAGTGTAAAAGCTAGGCTTATTTTATCTAGTTATACTATGCGTAGAGGAATAAGACAAGACTTAACAAAAGAGTTTATATTATCTAAAGTTAGTCAAGAAATGATTATGGCTAAATATATGGGTATACCTATATCCGTAGTTAATAATTGTGTAGAAAATAATGAACTTATTTGCTCTCCTTTACGTGTTGATAATCATCCAACATTTGGTTTTGCTTTCAATAATAAACACAAGCTAAAAGCTCGTGATTTTAATGGCTCTTTCTTTGGTGATTGTTTCGACCTAGTAGCTTATGTACTAAGTTTTAAAACTGGTCGTCATATAAATGTTGCTAATAAGGCAGATTTCTATTATATATTAAAGCATATAGCTTATACTTTCCGTAAGATAATATATGACGGAGAAGTAGATGAAGAGAATGAAATCTTACTTAAACAAGTAATATCTAAAATCAAAGCTAGTAAACCAATTATTGAAATAGCTACTAGAACTTGGACTAATAACGATAAGAATATTTGGGGAAAATGGGGAGTTAGTCTACATTGGCTTAATACTCATTTTGTCTATCCTGTTGACCAAATGTATATTAATAGGTATTGTCAACCTAGTCCTAAATATACATATAAGGAATCAGACCCTTGTTATGCTTATGTTACTGGACTTGATAGTAACGGTATTTATAATATCGAATGTTATTTTCCTCTTCGAGATAGAAGTAAGGGAGAAATCAAGTTTATAACTAATCATAATGGTCTTGTTGGAATACTTAATCTTGATAAACCTAAGTATGATATAATTATTATTACTAAATCATATAAGGACAATCTAGCATTAAGTTACTGGTTACATTCCTATCCTTTACGGGGGAATTTGTCAGAGTCTCAAATAGGAGTAATTAATGTTACTTCGGAGAGCTATGTTCTCAAAGATTACGAATATAACTGGCTTCAATCTAAGCTAAACGACAATGGAATACTTATTTCTTTTTTTGACAATGACCTGACAGGAGTACGTGGTGCTCGTAGGTTACGAAAAGAATATGGTATTATACCTATTGTTATTCCAAGAAGTTATGGTGCTAAAGATTTTTCGGAGTTAGTTACTATGTATTCAAGAGAAACTATTAATTCGTTTATAGAACAAACTGAATCATTATTTGAATATGAATAGAGAAGAAGAATATGTGTCATTTCCAAAGGCACAAGAAGAACGTAGAGTAATTGATTTTAATTCATTTGCTCCATTAAAGAGAATAGCTATAAACAGTTTCGGTAATAGCGGAAATGTTTATAGCTATTATTTTATGTATCCTTTAACAGATGAAGAAGAGAAGTATCTTGATGATGTCAGACAACAAATGGTTGATAATCCTAATACTTTAATTCGTATCTCTCTTTCTGATGGTACACCAATTGACTTTTCTAAGATAAAGATTTATGGTAACTTTGAGTTTGATAATCCTGAACACTTAGCTATCATTAAGAATTACTTAGATAAAGATATGTATAGTAGTCATAAGATTCCAAGAGAGTTTAATTATGAAGCTAATACATCTGTATCTAAAGGAAACTTTATACAGTGGACTGAAAGTACTGATTATCTAAAGTGTTTCAAGTTCTATCATGCGAGAATAGGTAAACCTAAAAAGTACATAATTGTAAGACTTACAGCAAATGAAGTTAAACAACGTAAATCCGTTTAGTTATCAGTTAGATGCTTCTGATATAAGAATGATTCAATATAATCTTAAAGTCAATGGTACTTCTGATACTATTGCTAGTTATCTTCACGAATTAGATTTACCTAATTATCCTTATATTCAAACTATTCATTTTAGATATAGATGGATAATGGCAGCTCTTATATATATAGGTTATGATAAAGAATCTCTTGAAAAGATTCATGAAGCTAATCTTAAATATGAAGAAGTTAATCCTCCTATTGTTTACGAAAAGAAAAGGGGAACTAATAAGACTAGTAAACGGATTACCAAATCTTCCCCCATAAAGGGGCGGAAATCTGTTACATCTTCCCCTCCTAATCCTAAAGTTAGGATTATTGTTATAGATACTAATAAGTCTATGATAATAGATAGAGAGGTTGCTATTGGTCTTATGCGTGAACAACCTAATAAATATAAAATTGAAGAAGTATGAGTGAATCGAAAAGTATTACTCTTTATAAGCGTAATGCACAAGGCAAACCTATCTTTTGGTCAGCAGAAATACTAGGTCATAAGATAATTCTAAAGTATGGTATTGTTGGTAAGACAGGTACTACATCTGAATATGTTCCGCCTAGAGGTGTTGAGAAAGAATGGAAAACTATTGTTGCTGCTAAACGTAGAGAAGGTGGTACTGAATTAGGAGAATTATATGATAATACTCCTGCTGAAATAACAAATGAAGATGATTTATTTAATTATCTTGATTGTTATCTTCCTAAGTACAATACTAATAATGAAGGTTTTGTTCTTCCTATGTTAGCTAAGATATATGAATATAATAACGAACAAGGGCTATTGGCTCAAATGAAGATTAATGGTGTTCGTTGTAATATATCTGCTGTTATGCGTGGTGAAGGATTCTTTAAAACTAAAGGACTTGTATTTCGTAGTCGTAAAGGACTTGAATATAAGTGTCCTGTATTGGAGAATGTATTGCTAGATGATGTTATTACAGACAAGCTATTCAATCGTATGTTAGAAGATAATTTAGTATTAGACGGAGAGTTATATATTCCTGGTCTTGAACTAAATGATATTCTAAGTGCTGCCGAGAATCTTAAAAGTCCATATAATCGCTTTCTTCAATTTTGGTGTTACGACTTAGCTATTGATGATATGATTCAAACTAGTCGTATATCATTATTGAAGTCAGAGTTTGGCAAGTTTAAGATGCCTAATTACGTTAATGCTAAAGCTATTCTTGATTATCACATGAATAATAAGAAACGTTTCGTACTTATTCATACTTACGATAATCTTAATGGAGATGAAGATATTATTAAATATCGAGACCTCTTTGTTGAAGCTAAGTTCGAGGGAGCTATTCTTCGTAATCCTTATGCTACATATCAATTTGGCAAACGTAATTCTACTATGTACAAAAGTAAACCAATATTAGACGGTAAATTCAAGATTATTGATATTATTCCCGAAGGAGCTAAACGACCTAAGTTTAGTAAATTCGTTCTTCGTAATGATGTTAATGGTGAAACCTTTGAATGTATGCCGATTGGTGATGCTTCTACTCGTGAAAGTTATCTTCTTAATAAAGATAAACTTATTGGTAAGACAGCGTTTGTCGAATATAGATGTAGGTCAGGAGTGAAGAATGTCCCGAGTCATGGGAATTTAATTAAAATACTTAATAATGAGCCTACTGGATTACCAAATAATATCGAAGAAGAAAGTTAATTATAATAAATCTTATATAGACTATAAGAAGAAGAAACTGATAATAAAAGATATACATCTGAAAGATAAACTAAAGATGTTATTAATGGTTAAGTTCAACCCAGTGGAAGGACAAGAATCAATATATCTAGGTTTTCTTACAGAAGATATTCAAGGTCAATGCCGAAATGTATCTGTTTCAGATTATGGTTATTATTCTGTTAACGCTTCTGATATAATACGAAGCCTTCGTGTTACATCTGATACTAACGTTAAGTTAGAAAAAGAAGAAGAGGACGATACCCTTGTAGTATATAAGTTGTTAAAGTAAGTCATGGTTTGATACCTTGCCCTATTGTTAGTCGAGAGACTGGCAGTAGGGCTTTTTGTTATTCCCTTGTAAAGTTAGTGTTTCTATTATATACTCTGATTGTGAGATAAATCGTTAGCTTATACTCAAAGAGGACTGTCGGAAGTATACAGTAACGACACTCCTTTATGGGGGAAATCAACGAGAATGCCCGATATTTCGTCTCTGTACGATTTACTATACTTACCTGAACAACTATATTATTTTTGCCTTACGTTCAACAGTGAGCCTTAAAATCACTAATCACGTATGTTTAAAAACAGTAAGATTTTCTTTGGTCTATTAGTAAGATTAATTATATTTGTAAAACCGATAATGAAAGAAGGAGAAGATAAAGGTAGATATATTGTTATTAGACAACCTAACGATAATAATGCTTATTGTCATGGTCTTAGAATTATTCATATAGTAATAACCTATGAAGAATTACATAAGAAGATTGATGATTATCTTAACGGTAAGATTAAAAGAACTCCTGATGTTTATGCTCCTATTGATTTGTTTAATCACATTGTTAAGCATAGGAAGATTTATTCCTTTAAAGAAGCTAAACGTCGTGCATATTATTTAAATAGAAAGTATGGAAGAAAGTAAAACAATAGTCAGATTCGTTACTATTCCTAATTTTCCTAACTACTGTGTAGGAGAAGACGGAAGAGTTTGGTCTGATAATCGTAAACGTTATCTTAAATGGTATCGTGGTAAAGGTTGTGAAAGACCTCATGTTACATTGTTTCACAATGGTAATAGTTCTAAGCTATTTATAGCTACTCTCGTTGCTAAAGCATTTATTACTAATCCTAAACCTAACGTATATAAATATGTTAAGTATAAAGATGGTAATAGTGCTAATAATCATTGGTCTAATCTTGAATGGTGTCGTAATCAAACCGGAAGTAAATATGGAGCTTAATATTAATAGTAGCATTTCTGATATAATATCTGAAATAAGTAAGAAGGATAAGAAAAGACAAGTATTCATTCTTACTAGTCTTATAAAAGATTTAAAGAATACTCGTATAGAAGCTAAAAGTAATTATGAAGATTGTAACGCTTCTTATACTCGTAGAACTGATAACTTTCTCGGTCATTTTAATCTAATGATATGGAAAAAGCAATTAGAATTATTAGATATGATTATCGAGAATCTAGATGCTTATCTTGATGAATTATTAGCTAAGTAATATGGAAAGAGCTGAAATATTTCAAAGTGTAGTTAAAGGAAGTAATTTCTTTACTCCTATTGTTGATAGTTATCATTGTATTGGTAATCATATAGTAGAACTAAGTTGTTCTGAAAAAGATAATCAACATGGACTTTATAATAGAGATATTAATGGTATTACTTTCAAAGGTAAGTATGGTGTTACTGTTATTACTAATGAAGGAGATGGTTGGAAACGCAATATCGAATTAGATAAGCTGTGTGATTCTCGTGATGAAGCTATTGAATATATTAAATCATTAGATAATGCATAATAGTGAGATAATTCCTGCTCTTATTGCTAGAATAAGACAGAACAATACAGATAATGTAGTTATTCGTAGTAAACTATATAATCTGTTGAACGATGTTACCAATAAGTTTGATGATGTTATTAAAGCTACTCCTCATATTATAGACTTCCAAAAGATGTCTAATGAAGAAGTGCTTGAACATTATTATCTAAGTGTTGGTTCTGAAAGTCTTTGGGATTCTCGTGAGCTTATTATGAAAGCTATTAAAGAACAGAATAAATTAATTAGAGAAGAATATGAAAAACCTAAAGAAACTAGCAAAGAAACTATTAAAGATAAAGAATAAAGAAGTTACTCGTTCATGTTCTAACTGTGAAAAGTATGGAAGTATGAGATGTCCTAATAGTTTCTATTGTTATAGTACTGAAAATAAACCTTATTTTAAATCAAAACATAATGGGAAGTAGTTTATTTAGTATTAAAGCCGAGTTGCAGGATATTATCTTGCAACTCGAAGAAGGTGAAGCAACAGATGAACTTGTTGCTAAACTAGGTATTACAGAAGATAATCTTAAAGACAAGATTGGAGATTATCTTCAAGTAATTAAACGTTATCAGTGTGACGTTAAAGAATGTAGTGACGAAGTTGCTCGTGTTAACCAAATTAAGAAAACAAGAAATAATACTCTTGAACGTCTTAAAGATGCGGTTCTTGAAGCAGTTATAATGTTTGGTTCTACTGGTAAGTCCGGTAACAAAGTAATTGAAGGTAGTACTTATAAGGTCTATTCTCGTAATACTACTGTTACTAAGTTAGACGATGTTCGTATTGCTGACATTATCAAACATTTTATGGATATAGTTACTGAATATCTTGCAAGTACTGAAATTAAGGAAAGCCTTAGTATTGAGTATCTATCTCGTATTATCAGTGCTCACATGAAAGCTGAAAGTTCCCCCATAGAAGAGCAGGAATCTGAACAATCTTCATTTGTAGATGTTACTGTTGACGATGTATTTTCTATTGATACTGAAATATCAATTCATATTCGTCTATCAGAACTTGCTAATGTTACTAATTTTAATCTTGCTCAATGGATTGGACAAAATCCTCATAAGGTAGAATTTAAGTCTTGTACTAGTAAGTCTATTATCGCAGCTAATTTGAGTATGGATGCTGACCTTACTATTGCTAAACAAGAAAGTAATACATCATTAATAATTAAGTAATATGTTTGAAGTAGAAGATTGGGTAGAAGAACTTATCCAAAGAATAATGAATACCTTTGGATGTACTCGTGAACAAGCTATGATAGAAATCAGTAAATACATATAATTATGGAATTTAACTTTAGAGATTCAAGTTATAGAAGTAAATTCAAAGCAAAAGGAATTGCTTGGAGAGGTAAAATAGGTGTAGACATTAGCGATTGTAAGACAACAGAAGAAGCTATTGTAAAAGCTAAACTTGATTATACAGTTGCTAAATGTCAGCTATCTGCTAAAATGCCAGCACACGATAATGGTGCTAGTCGTGACGGTTCTATATTTCCTAATGTAGTTAACGGGTTTGAATTTGTTGATGTTCCTGGTGAATTTGCAACTTATCGTACAGATTCTAACATTCCTCTTGGGAAAGTAAAGTCTCGTTATGAAGTAGTACAAAATCAAATGGCTTTCGGATTCTTCGATGATGCTCTTGGTGGTAGAGTTAAACTTGATAGAGCAGGTTACTTTGGTTATGGACAAAAGATATTCATGTCAGCTAGTTTTGACAAGGATATTAATATTGGTGGTGTTAATGATACTATTCAACATTACTTTGTCTTTACTAATAGCCATGATGGCGGTAGTGCTGTACAAATGATGATTACTCCTGTAAGAGTTATTTGTATGAACGCTCTTCATTCTGCTAAAATATCTGCTGAAAGCTATATATCTTTTAGACATAATAGAGGTGTCAATACTAAGATACTTACTGTTCCTGAAATACTCGGTCTTACTGAACGTAAGATAGAAGAGGAAGAAGATATGTACAAAGTATTGTTTAAGACCAAAGTATCGGATGAAGAAGTAAAGAAGTATCTGTCGGCAACTTTCCTTACGGGGGAAGAATTTGAAAGAGTAGACGAATTGAATCTATACAATGGTTTATTCCGAAGAAACAATTCTGCTTTTGAAGCTGCTGAAATATCTATGCAGAAACTAAATACTCTTTGTGATACTTTCGAGTATTATCAAGAAGGTGTCGGACAAAGACAAATAGCTGGTACAGCTTATGGTGCTTATAATGCTGTTACTGGCTACTTCTCTAATGTTAAAGACTATAAGACAGAAGAGCTTCGTTTAAAGAACACTGTATTTGAGGGCGACTATAATACTAGTCTTAAAGCTCTTAATTACGCATTGGCTGGTGTATGGGAATAAAGAATTTTATTAAGAAACTAATTGGGTTATTTACTGTTCCACGTTGTCCTAATTGTGGTGCTAGACTAGAAGAAGTTCCACGGGAAGAGGAAAATGACCCAATTGCTTTTAAATGTATTAACTGTGGTAAAGAATGGAGTTAGAAACCGTATTAAAAACAATTTTATTAGATGTCCCTGTTATTGAATGTTTTATTCAGTTTGTAATAACTGCAATAGCACTAAAGATTACTAAGGAAAGACTAGATGATGAAGTAATAAGTACAGTTACTCTTAATTGTGTTTTATTCTTTATTCCAATATTAGGTCATGTTCTATTTGTAATATTTATAATCAGGTTTGTTCATTTATTAAAGTATCTATATGGAAAAGAAGAATAAAGTAAGAACTTGTGGTAACTGTGCTTATTTATCTAGTAGAAAGAAAATTACTTTATATAGAAATAAGGTATATGTTTGTGATAATGAAAAAATGTCATATATTAGTTATTACAAACCTAGTAGTCCTACTGATTGTCCTTATCATAAATTTAAAAACAACAATTATAATGAGTAAATTATGAAGAATAAAAAGAAAATAAGAACTTGTGGTAATTGTATTAATTGTGTGAAAGTAAATCCTACTCGTATATGTTATTCTACTTATAAATGTAATTGTCCATTTAATGATATATATATTTCTTAGGTAGAACTAAACCATCTTATATGGTTGAATGTAAATATCATGAATTTAAAAATGAAAATTATGAAAATAAACCTATGAGTGAATCTACTAAAAATATAATAGATGCACTTTATGGCACAGAAGTAGATAATAAATTATTAACTTTTTTAGAAAACAATGAGTAAATTAAGTAAAGCAATAGCTAATGCTATTATTGAATTTAATGGTGGTTTATTAACTCAAGATGAACTTTATCAAAAACTAGAACAAGACATTGATGATGTCTCTGTTAAAGTATGGCGTGAAGATAAATCTGTTCCATTACCTACTTATGGTAGAGAAGGAGATGCTTGTTGTGATGTCTATGCTAAGAGCATAGAATATGATTCAGACAGAGATAGATTTATTATTCATACAGGATTACATTTTGCTCTTCCTGATGAATATGAAATGGAACTTCGTCCTCGTAGTAGCAATACTAAAACAGATTTTTATATGCCTAATAGTCCCGGTACTCTTGATTGGGGTTATAGAGGTGAACTTCTTATTATTTTCAAGAATCGTACTAACATTCATTTGTCTCGTTGTGTAGAAGATAGTCTTATGGCTATTCGTCAACTAAAACATTTTACTAATAGAATCGAAGAAGTAACAAACGATTGTATAAAAGAACTTGAACAAGTTATGAATGGTTTTCCTTATAAAACAGGTGACCGTGTTTGTCAACTTCTTGTTCGTCGTCGTGAAAAGATTACTTGGGATGAAGTTGAAACTCTCGAAGAACTTGGTACTACTAAAAGAGGTACAGAAGGATTTGGTAGTACTGGAAAATAAACTAATTACTAATTTTAAACAATAAATAATTAAATTATGAAAGCAATTGGAATTAAAATGGTTGAACTTCAACCAATGAGAGCTAGTATGGCTCTATCAACTGGTTATAAAATAGGTAATGCTCATCCTGATGATATGGGTTATGAAGTTACTTATCCAGATGGATATAAAAGTTGGACACCGAAAGATGTAGCTGATGCTGCGTATTATCCTCTTTCAGAGAATAATGACGGTACTAAGATTCTAAAAGAAGATGTTGAGAACTTTATCACAAATGTAGATGTTACAACAATAGGAGAAAAGACTACTGTTGTTAATGCTCATACTCGCAGTGGTTTCGATACTGTTCGTCATTCTTCTTGTGTTGACCCAAAGAATTATAGTGAGGAACTTGGCAAACAATATGCTATGGAAGAAGTTGTTAATAGTCTTTGGGGACATCTTGGTTTTGTTCTTCAATGGGCTAAATATGGTCTTAATGCTAAATCTAAAGAAGAAGAAAACAATGAAATCGCAGAATAAGTTTATGCGCAGTCAAATTCGTAGAGCTATGAGATGTGTTGCATCACTTCCTAAACTTAAAGCTCGTAATAATATCTATCTGAAACTACAAGAAGTAGAGAAGAAATATAAGAACGAATAAGTAATAATCATTTTAGTTATACATTATGAGTACTAGTAGAAATACTAGTACTCTTATTTTATAATACTATGACAAAAAGAATAAGCATTAAAGTAAAAGCCTATCAATCTAATGGATTTAGTAGAGCTTGTAAGAATTGTATTTATAGACCTTGTACTCCAATGCAATCAAATCTATGTACTAGAGCTTATGTAGAAGGTTATATAAAAGGATACAAAAGAGCTAAAAAAGATATGAAAGATGACAATAGATAGATTACTAATAGTAGCCGCTATAATATTCATATATTATATAATAACGCGAGCTAAAGAATGAACTTAGAACTATTGATAGTAGCAATACTGTCGATAGTTCTTTTTTTTATGTTGTACTTGGATAAAATCAACGTACTAAGGATAGTTGTGTTGCCGGACTTGACTACGCTCGCAAGCTCGCTAAATCCCCCATAAAGGGGTGGAAATACTGTTAACCCAACTCCTTTATGGGGGAAGAAAGCGAGCCGATAGGCGAGCGAGATATAGTAAAGCTAAGTTAATTAAAAATTTAATAGTATATTTGTATACTTAATTAATTACAATATGTTAGACATTAAATTAACAGAAAGAGAAACTATTGAATTATTTAATTTGATAGAAAGAGAATTAACAAAAATAGAGTCTTATAATCTTGAAACAATAAGATATAAGTTAAAATCTAGTATTAATAAATATATCAAACTAAAAAGTAATAGAAATGTTTGTACTATTAACAAAGATGAGTTAAAAGAAATTCTTAAATATAAACTCAAACAATAATACTAACGGCACTGGGGATAGTGTTCATGGAAGATGTTCTTCGTTAGATAGAACATTTGGGAACTTTTTGGATATAGTGAGGTCATAGACGGAGTAAATAGTATTCGGCTCTTTTTTGGGTAGTGAAGCTAAATCAATCGCTATTGACAATCATTCTACTAATCCTTGTAGCTTTGTTTCTATTTATCGTCCGAGGTTTTGCACTAGGGCGGAGACACTGCCTAAATGAAATAGTACTTATAAGTACTAAGACTAATCGAGTTCCCTAGCTCTCCACACTACACGCAACTAATCTAGTTAGTCAGATAGCAAATGCTAAATCTCGTACAACAGTCCGAGACGGTAGGTACTTGTTCACTGCAAAGGTAGCAATTATTTTGATATAAACAATAAGCCGGACTACTTTCACAAGCAATCCGGCTTTTCCTATGAGTTGTAATATTAAGTAGTTAGTTATTCTTCATCTTCATCAGTAATCATATTAGCAACAACTTGACCTAGACCACTAAATGGACTACTACGTACTTTATAATAACTATTATTAGCACCTAGTCTTTCATGTTTTATAATCTGATTAACTAATGGTACTTGTTTAAAGAAATTTACTACAAGTTTATTTTCACCTGAATAGCTTCCTGAATTATAATATAAATCATCAGGATTACCAGTAATAATATAGCTACAAAGTGCTCCTAATAATCTAAGATTATCTTGCGCAATACTTAATGCAGCAACAGGTTGACTATATAGTTTCTTACCTTCATTAGCTATTCCCCATGGAGTATATTGAATAGTTTCAGACATTAGACGGTCAGCACTATATAGAATATAGTCGGCTACTTGTGTAGAATCATCATCGTCATCTAGCATTAATTTTCCTACTACAAATAGTGCTACTGCCTTAGTAATAGCTATCCATTCACCTAAGCATCTACGAATATTGGCTTTATCATATTCAGGAAGAATGTTATAATAAGTAGTAAGATTAGCTACAAAATCTGCATAACCTTTAGCAATTCCTTGAAGAGTACGAACAGCTTGAAGTTCGTTACTATCATTAAGTTCGTAGTATTTCTTAAATGGCATTGCTATAAACTCACCTAAACTAACATAAGTTCCTTTACTAATAGATTCTCTAGTTTCGTTATATATACCGTCAAAATGACCTAAACGATAACCAAAACGTTTTTGGAATCCAGGAACTAAGTGTTTATGGAACTGCATTAGTAAAGCTCCCCACCAAGATTGTTGTAATTGATTAGCACCAATCTTATCATAGATACCATGTATTTGATGATTAACTGATATAACCTTATTACGGAAAGCTGCAATATCATCATTAGTAAGACCACTGTCAGGTTTAAGAGTAGCAACACCATTTTTCAAGATAAGACTTTCTCTAAAAGAAGGATGATTCTCGAACTTAGTTCTTTCTTCTTTAGTATCTTCTTTATAGGTAGCTTTAAACTCTTCTCTTATCTCTTTAGGAACAGAGCGTAAGAAGTCAGTTATTATATCAGCTTTAAACTTAACATAACGTTCTTTCTCAATATATGATTCAAGCACTTTATCTCTGAATGTTTCATATTTAGTAACTAATTCAGGATTATTCTTACGAAGAACTTTAAGCAATGCTTCTTCTCTAAGTCCTATAGCAAACTGTTCAAATGACATTACTTTATTCTTACCATTAACAGCAACAACTCTATGAGAATGAAGCATGGCTAACAATGTAGCGTTCTGCATATAATGTTCACCTGCGGTTTGTTGGATAAACAACAGATTTTCTAATTTACCCATAGGATTGTTACCTTTACCATAACGTTCTGTTACCATATCAGATTCAATAACATTGAATAATCTAATAACAGCATTAGTTTCATTATTAGTAGTTTCATTATAAGCATCAGCTAAATAACTACCTATATTCTGCATCCATTCGTTCTCACCTTTACGGAAGTCTTTGTATTTAAAGAATTGTCCGGCAGCCATTTCCATTTGTATCTGTGTCTTACCATATAATACGTTGGCAATACCACCAGTAACGTTTAACATCATAAACTTACTAGATACCATATTACGCATAACACGAGATACTTTAGAACGAGTACCTTCATCCATTTCAAATTCATTAAATACTAACTTACGAACTTGATTCTCGAAGTGTTTAACTATATTTGAATCATCACTCTTAGTAGTACGTATTTCTTGTTTACCAGTAATTCTACTAAGTAATCTATTATCCATAAGTTTATCATTAGGATTTCTCTTAATAATATCCATATTACGTAATTGATTACTAGTAATCTTAGCTAATCTAGCTATATCATTACGAGTATTAAAGTTATACATACTATCTATAAATGAATTAAGTCTTTCAAGAACATTTGGATTATTACGTTCTGCATTCTCCTGTGCTCTTTGTTTACGTAACTCATTATTCTTAGCTTGAGTTTCACGAACATAAGTTAGATATTCTTCTTTAGTTTCTCCTTCTTGTTGTTCGCGAATAGGAAGTAACTTAACTTCCGATAAACTATGAAGCATAGGAGCATTACTAAATCTCTTATATAGATTAAGTTCTATATCAGACTTATTAGGAGTATCATACCAACCATGACTACGTTTAAAGTCTTGCCAATAGTCAGCAAAACCTTGACTAGGTTGTTCAATAGCTTGATTAGGCAGATAACCACGATTAATATAAGTACGACTACGTTTATCTTTAACAAGTTCACTAAGAAGAGAATCTACTTCGTTATATAACTGTTGCTGATAATTATTCATTCCATAATACTTATCATTACGATATTTATTAGTAGAAGGTTGTAGTTTAACTTCATCGTAGTTAGGATTCTTATACTGCTCTTTAACTTTAGTTTCTAACCATTTGTATTTAGCACTATATTCCATGTTGTTAGCTTCATCCTTAACTACCATTTGTCTCCAAATAGGCAACGGTTCATATTCTTTAGTAATAGGATTAACAACATGGTTATCAATATACCATTTATCAAATACTTCTTTACCCATCTTATTCATAGCTACATACATAGCTTCATAATAAACAGTATTGATATAACTAACATGGTTATCTAACCATTCTTGAGCTTTCTGTTCATTTGGCTTAACACGACCAACGGCAGCAGCAAACATTTGTTCCTGATGTTTCTTTAGATTAGCTATTTGAACATCTGTAAATTTAGTACCATCAATAACACCTTCTGAATCATACTTACCATAAGCCATAGTACGAACGAAACTATCAAAAGGATTACCTAGACGAGTATCCATATAAGCCTTCTTTAGTTCATCTAAGAACTCTCCTTTTAACTTATAATCAGTATTAGCCTTTAACCATTCTACTGATTCTCTATAAGTTTCAGAAGTTTCAGGATATTGTAAACCTTCAATAGCTTGTTTATAACGAATAGTAAAAGCATCTTTAGGTTTACTTTCTTTATACTTATTATTTAACTGACGTCTACGTGATAAGTAATTATTAACAGCATTAGCTTCTTGATAATTCTCTTTATAATTACCGTCCATATCAATAGTAGCTCGCATTTCTGCTAACTCATGTCTAAGCTCTTCAAGTCTTCTTGCGTTTTGAACAGTAAGAGTACTATAATCATTATCAATCATCGTACTTAATATATCTCCTTCCTCATGTAATATCTTCATTAACTTAACATAAGTTTGAGGATATTTATTAAGTATTTGGTTCATATTATAATAGTCTTGATAGAACTCTTTATTGTACTCACGTTCTACATTATCTATTAAGAACTTCTCTAATTCGTCTTTAGCTTTCTTATATATAAGACCGTCCCGACCATTCGGGTCATCGATTTGAGCCAGCTTTACAGCCTCTTTTAGCGACCTTAATTTGTCGGTGAACGATTCATTATACGGCAGCAAAAGGTTGCCATTTTCGTCCAAAATATCGTTCAGAGACACGTTTATACCGTTGTTTTTTGCGTCTTCGATAATCGTTGAAATAGCGGTAGTAAAGGCTATCTTTTTATCACGAGCACTAATCTCACTAGCTCTTAACTGATTCATCATTTGTTTTAGAACTATCTGAACTATTGGAATATGTGTCTCTTGACTATCGGCTAGCCAAAACTGGAAGAAGTTCTCATCTTCAAATGCTTCTGTAATACTAAGCATATTAGATTGAACACGAGGGTCACTAGAAAGACTAGTAATATAACTATCAAAGTACATCTTAGTACTACGTTTAACTACATTATCTAAGTCTTTGATACGTTTAAACTTATCTTTAATTTGTTTGAGCATATCATTAGTTCTACGCAGACCTTCTATTTCTTCTTCTGTCTCGCTTACATTATGAGCTTCGTCAATATTATAAGGTTGAATAGCTTCAATAATAGAATAGTCTTCTACAAATCTATTAATATCATCTAGGAACATCTCATAACGAGTACGTAATGTTTCATCTTCTAACATACGGTCGAATAACTTCTTATTAGTTATACCCCATTTCTCCATTACTATCTTATTACCATTTTCGTCTAGTTTATAAGTACCATCAGGATTAGTAACATAAGTAGTATAGAAATTATGAATATCAAATAAGAAATCATCAATACGTCTATTAGTATAACCATTAATAATTTTCAATGCTTGCTCACGTAAGTTATCGTTTAACTTAGTAGCTGTATTAGAACGTAAATCAATAGCAGCAAATGAACGGAAAGCGTCATTAAGAGCTGCTTCTTCAACGTTAGCATTACTTCTCTCAACACTTTCAATTACACGAGAAATATATTCGTTAATTTCTCTATCATTATCTACTAATGCTGATTCAAGTACATCTTCATTAATAAAGTTCTCTTCTGTCTGAACTCTAATAATATTATTATTAGCGAACTTATCTAATCTAGCATTTTCTTTAACTACTTGAGTTAAAGCATTACGTCTAGGAAATTCTAATTGAGATACACTATTGATAACAGTCTTTTTACTATATGAATAATCAGGAGCAAGATTAACTGACTTAGTAGTTATACGTCCTAAGTTAGTAACGATATAAACATTGCCTTCTTTTTCATATCTGAAATATCCATTAGGTCTAAAACCAGTATTATCTATTACTGTTTGTAAAACAGGAACAAATCCAATACCATTGACATTAACATCATTAATGGTTTGATTAATACTAGCTTTAAGTTGAGCATAATAAGGAGATTCAGAATTATCTGATTTCTTCTTTCTAAGTTGAACTTCATTAGCATCTAACTTAGTCATAGCTGCTTGTAATCTCTTAGCTGCAATATCTGCATTATTACGTTCATTAATAATCCTACGAATATTATTATAATTCATATTAGGAGCAGCAACAACATAATCATGAACACCAGCAGCATCAAGAGATTCAATAGTTTCCAATAAAGCATTGTTATCAGTAATTGCCACAATGTACTTGCGAGAAGTATCAATTTGTTGCTCCTTTATGGGGGAAGTCAAGACAGTACTATTAGGAAATATTTCTTCAATTAATGTATCAGCTCCCTTTTCAAATACAGTAGGAAGAACCATAAACTTACGAGTATCAGAAGTAATACCTATATTTACAGAACTAATAAACGCAGCATCATACTGATTAATAGAAACATCTTCTAGTATATCTAATGGAAGAAACATTCTATTATTATCAGGATTAACGCTTACTTCTCCAATTTCGTTTTGTTCTAATGGATTAGTAGGTAGCATATAAACAGTATCATTATAATATACTAGTTTATATAACCGTAGAGTTTTGTTATTATCATTAGTTTTAGCATAATGACGGTATCTACGATTATTCTCACTACCAGTAATCATTCCACGTTCTTGCGCTTCTTTAAAGCTAAGTTCACCAACACCTAATCTATTAAACGTTATCTTATTAGATTCTTTATATTTCTTATTCTCAAATACTAATACATCAGGATTATTAGGATTAGTTCTAAAGAATAAGTCACGTAACTTCTCAATAGTAGCTGCATCATTGCTAGCTCTTTCATAAGTTCCTATCTCACTACCATATTGAATCATGCTATTAATAGCCCTATCTGAATCGTTAATAATATTAGTAGCTGAAGAAACTCCATTATCAGAATCAATACCAGTATCTTGTCCATATAATAATTCAACAGGAATAATTTTACTAACCGTACCACCTTTAAACTTATAACCTTCTACTACCATAGAATATCTTATCAAATCCATAGTAGCAAGTTTAATAAATGGATTATTACTATGCCAAGCATTACGGAACATTTGATATTGAGATTCAGTAGATATAGTACTATCAACAATAGTTATTCTATCATAACTATTACGACGACCTTTATATTCAACATTTAGGTTCTTAAATAGATTATTATCAGAAGTATATCTTTGAATTAATGCTACTTTATTAGCAGGAGATAATTTCATAAATGCTTCTACGTTCTTTTCAGACATATCAGACATATCGAAGCTACCTACTATATCAGTATATCCATATAATCTAGCACGAGTATCTTGTTGACTACTAATAAGATTTAGATTATAGCTAGGTATAAACTCATTATCACTTCTAGTTATGAATCTGTTAGTATTAACAAAGTTAGACTGTGCTTGGCTCATATTAATAATGAAACTCTCTAACTGCTGAATAGTTTGAAGATTACGAATACCAAACTTACTAACTAATTCACGGAATTGCGGTGTTTGAGTTTTGAATATCTCACTATCACGAATAATCTTTTCAGTAGCTATACAACTATACTTTAACTGATAATATAAAGAAGGATATGCAGATTCTAGTTCATCCTGATTAATATCATTAATAGTATTGAAATTAGTCTTAGGATAAATAGCATCTATTAGATACTTGTTACCTTCTTCTGTAACTGCTTTAAGAACAGGTTGACCTTTTTTTATACGACCAACATTATTCTCCTTAATATCATTAATACGATTAATAACATTATCTATTTCATTAGCAGATTTACCAGCACCAAACTTATCACTAGTGATAACCATCATATTAGAATTGATTTGGTCGCCTATCTCTTTGAAATATTCAAATGCTCTTAACGCTTTAATTTGATATATAAGATTATCAGTATTATTATAACTAGTACTTTCTACATCATCTTTAAGATGTTCTCTTAATTCAGTTACTTTTATTCCTTCTTCAAGAAGCTCATCTTCATTAATCTCTATTCCTCTGCTCTCAAGCATTTTCTTAACATCTTTAAGACGAGTCTTTTTAGTAATACTATTAGCTGGAATACCAACAGTTCTAGCTAATCTTATATACATATCTCGTCTTAATCCAATAAGAGGATTAAATCCAGTTTCTCCAAATACATTATCGTTAGCATTTTGTCTAGCAATAAGTTCAGTTATTACTGGTTGATTAATAAATAGAATAGATGTTTCATAATTAGCACCACAATCTACAATAGATTTATATACATCAAAAGTATACAAGTCTACGTTAGGAACACCACCTTCTTTTACACCGTCAAGAATAAGAGCAGTAGTTTCAGAAGAATAAGGGGTAATCAAACGATTATCTATATTAAGATTATCATAACTCCAACCTAATTGATTATGGTCTACTGTTACTTCTTTACCTTTTCTAGTTACATCTCTAAAACGTTTTTTTAGTTTACTTTGTGCGTCTTTTGCTTCTTTCTCTGTGCTATATGTATAAGTAAACCTAAAACCACCGTGTGCACCGTCAACAATAGTTTTAGCTTTGTTACTAATAGAGGCGAAGTTGTCACGATTAACAGAAATAGCTTTAAGACGCGCACCGGACATATTAGCATCACGATACCAATTTTGAGCAATTACTGAATTAATATTACGATAAGTCTCTGATAAACCTTCAAAGATATTAGCCTTTGCAGCTTTAATATCTTCAAAGTTACTAGAAGATAAGTTTTCACCAATAGATACTGGTAGATTCATTATCTTAATAAATGTATCTACTATCTTATTGTTACGAGCATCACGAGTATTCTGTTGAGCTACTGTTAGTTTACTAAATTCTTCTTTAGAATAAAGTCCGCCTTGTTCAGCATATTTAGTAATAGCTGATTCATAGGCTTCTGCATAACTAAGTCCTTCTTGACTTAAATCTATTGCAATATCTCTAGCATCCTGAATATTCTCTCTACTTAGATTATTAAATAGATAATTATTATATCTTCTGTCTACTGCTGCATCATCTTCTCCTTCTATATATTCAACTTTCTGTGGCTTACCATTCTTATCGAATGTAGCAGTATGATAAATACCATAGATACTATCAATATCAAAGTCAGCACCAGTTTGTAATACCCATTCATCAGGAACAACAATAGTAGAACCTTGAGATTCATCTAATAAACCTACAACTTTCATTACTGCTACTGACTGTTTGCCTTCTGTTGGAATACGATAACCAATCATAGTATCGAGTCCAGCAGATTGTAAATCTTCAAGAGTAACTTCTTTAATTAGATTACCTTCTGAATCATAAGTATTATAAGCCTTTACCATCCACTTAGGTAATAGTATTTCTACTATCTGACTACCGTCTTTATGATAAGTTAGTTTACGACCAAGAGAATAACCGTGTTTTTCTTCTACTCTCGATTGCATTAAATCTCTTAAATCACTACGACCTGATAATTCAGTCATACCAATATCTGAAACTTGACTAGCATGAAATCCCGGAAGTACTTGTCGAGTAACACGATTAGTAAATATACTATTTACAATATTCTCTATCTTACTACGAACTAGATTAGTCCAAGCAGGCATATAAGGCAATCCAGTTTCAGGATTTATTTCAGCATATTTACGATAATTACTGTCTAATCCTCTACGAGTTAACTCATCCTTAATAAGAGATATAAATTGATTATTATCTATCTTAGCTTGATTACCTTCATATACTACATTACCTTTAGCATCAATCTCTACACCAATACGAGAAGCAGCATCTTTAAAACTATCTTGAATATTAGCAGTAAAGTTATCAAAGAAATCTTTAATAAGAGATTGACCTTCGGGAGTATTACCAATATTATCTATTAGTTTCTTAACAATCTGCAATCCTGCCTTATTCTCACCATCCATGTGTTGAGGAATATCTTGCTGGGTATAAAGATTAGAATACCAACCAGTTTTATACTTAGTTTGAATATCCAAGTTAAATTGTTTCAACTTCTCTTTAGAGGGGAATTTCCCATGAGAATCCCAAAACTCTAGTACTCTATTAGTAGTAGCTTTTTCAGTAGTAGTAAAGTTGACCTGACCAATATTATTATCAGTCATATATTTAGCTAAAGCAGCAAGTTCACTATTGCCTAAGAATCTAGGTATAAGTACGAACTCTGCATTTTTAATCTGAATAGGATTAGCTAACTTAGCATCATTATCTATTTCTAAGTCATAATAGAAGTTCTTTTGAACTTGTATCTTCTTAGATAATTCTCCTAACTTAACATTGTCAATAGGCTTACTTTCGTCATAAAGAGCTTCAATTAAATCTTTATAACTATCATACTCTCCACGTAGATACATTCTACGAACAAATTCATCAAGAGTAATAAACGATTGAGCATCTGTTACTTCTGACTTATCTTTAGAGAACTGTTTAAGTATAAAAGCTCTAGTCTCTTTAGATACATTAGCTATATCTAATTGTTTCTTTAAATCATCAAGAACTTTACCACTACTTTGAACATCTTCAAGAGTAATATATTTGAAACTACTATCTACACTAATAGTCTTATTAGGAGCAACTACTATATCTCCTAAATGCTTCTGTACATTGTATAAGTCATAGCCTGCATAAGCTAATCCTCCGGCTTGATATTCTTTATTACGTTTAATTGTATCACGAGAATCTTTATAATATGCTTCATCTCCAAAGAACATATCATTAAGATTGTTATATTGAATCTCATAGTTAAGTACCATTTCTGCAATAAAAGCATTAAATGATTCTTGACTAGCGTTCTTATATCTATCTACAAATTCTTTATTAGAACTGTATTTAGCAACAGCTTCTTGTATTCTATAATTAATATAA
>ERZ780226.77-NODE-77-length-94103-cov-16.173784_pt1 | contig 94103 bp, 83 predicted proteins | sample MGYA00511165_ERZ780226 | MGnify/ENA primary metagenome ERZ780226 (study PRJEB29588, sample SAMEA2152373) | human gut metagenome | biome: human gut; feature: human-associated habitat; material: faeces | place: Denmark | collected 2008/2010 ...
GACAGATCAGTAGCCAGGAAACGCTAAACAATATCTTCAAGCACTTTTGCATCGGAAAGTAACCCCCTGGACAGCTCTAAAACGAACATTTTTATAACTGCTTGCAAGCCACCTACTTAGGTGGCTTTTTTCGTCTTAACACATTCCATTTGTAATTTGCTGAAACCAATATTTTGGTGTATTTTTGGCTCAAATTTCATTCGTGGCCCTCAATTCTGTGAGAAAATGGAAAGGAAAAAATCTATGTTTTGGTACCTTCTGAGACAAAATGAGACAGTTTCAATCCTTCGACCATTTCTCATGTTTGGCACCTCGTGAGAAATACTGAGAATATGTGAGACAGTCTGAGACAAAATCGACGACCTCATTAACCAAAAAGAGCATGTAAAAATGAGAATAATTAAGGTGTGTGGAGTCTGTGGAAAGGAGTTTGTTGCCAGCAAAATGACCAGTAAATACTGTTCAAGACGCTGTGAACGTGTCGCTTTCCGGAAAAGAGGATCCGAAAAGAAGAAAAATGAGAAAGAAAGTGCCGAAGCTTTGCGTGAGGAAGAGAAGATAAAATCCTTGCGAGAAAAGGCATTCCTTACCCCGAAAGACGTTGGCGTTCTATTCGGTGTAAGCCGTGCTACCGTATATAGATATTTCCAAACTGGTATTGTTAAAGCTATAAAGATTAGAAATAAAACTTTTGTTAGAACATCAGACCTAGACAAGATGTTCGATGAAGCTTCACCATACAAGAAGAGAAAATATCAGATCAAGGAAGAGCAGGAGTATTATACCCTTCGTGAAATCATGGAGAAATATCACATCGGTCGCAAAGCCGTATGGGGACGTTGTGACCGTATGGGTATTCCAAAAGTTTATGAAGGTCGTAACACCTTCTTCAGTAAAAAGGCTGTTGATGCTAAGTTTGCAGATCTTCTTGAAGAAATCAATCTCGACAACTACTATACAATGGATCAGGTGATGGACATGTATGGTATGACTCGAACTAATGCAATGAGTTTTGTTACTTATCATAAGGTACCAAGAGTTAACCGTAATGGTAAGGCTTACTATTCCAAGATACATATTGATAGTATCAAGCAAAAAGGCAATGAGGTAGATCCAGACTGGTACACTTACGAAGAGATTTCAGAAAAGTATGGCCTAACAAAGGATCAGATTAGCTACACTCTTAAAAATTATGATGTAAGGACTGAGAAGCGAGGTAAGTTCACGATGATATATAGAACCGACTTCGACAAGATTACTCAACAGCGAATGGGCAACACCAAGAAAGTTGAGAACTTGGATGGTACAGAACGTGTCATCTTCCAACCAAAAGCACAGGAGAGAGCGTGTCCTCCTACTCCAGAAGGATATTACTCAACTGAGGAAGTGGCAGAAATGTTCAAGATCACCATCAAGCATGTCGGTGTGATGACCAGAGAGAACAAAACTCCTAAAATAGCTCTTAAAAATTTCAACTTCTATGAGAAGAAGGCCATTGATATCCTGTATAATCAAAAGCATAAGTATGCGGATATAAATGACTGGATCACTCCTGAGGAGATGAGAGATACCTACAAGATGACGCATGATGCAGTACGTTCATTCATCCACCGGCATAAGATACCTTCAAAAGTTGAATATGGAGTAACCTACTATTCAAAGCAACACATCCAGGCGCTGAAGACTGGATATTTCGAAGGAAGAGAACGCTACTATTCAGTCGAAGAAGCTATGAAGAAGTATGGAATGACAAAGGATATTGTTCATTATTACGTCAAGCATTACAAAGTCACTAAAGTAAAGAAGGGGCAATTCATGTTCTTTAGAAAAGAAGAATTCGACAGACTCATGGAAAAACGTTTCAAAAATGATGATTTGAAAACAGATTATACCGAATAGTATGATTTACTTTCTCTTTACTGCTGTCAATGTAGTATCATTTAGGAATTTTGCAACCGAATTTTATTAATACAAAAATCAGATATATTATGCAAGTATGTAAAACCGTTAAGCTCCGTATGCGTGACAGACGCAACGGAACAAAGTCACTTTTCCTGGATTTTTGGCCAGGATATAGAGACCCGGAGACGATGGAGTTGATACGCCGCCGCTCACTTGGCATGTACATTTATGCCGATCCTGCCAACAAGCAGCAGAAGCTCTACAACGACAAGATTCTCGCCAAAGCAGAAGCTATTCGATGTAAGGTGTACATTGATGTTCTCGACGAGAAGTACGATTTCTTCAACCGTGACAGATTGAAGGAGGACTTTCTCGGATATTTCAGAAATATGGTCAATCGCAACTATGTGAAGTGTGATGCAGCCTACAAGCATTTCGAGAAGTTCAGTAAAGGCAAATGTACATTTGAGATGCTTGATGTTCTTTACTGTAACAAGTATATGGAATATCTCCTTGATACCAAAGTGTCATCAAGAGGTGGACATGTTATCAAGAAGTCTATTTCCAGAAATACGGCATCAGCCTATTGGAATGTGTTCAAGCAGGTCTTGACAAAGGCATACCGTGAGCGAAGGCTGACAGATGATCTTGCCAGCCTTTTGGAAAACATTTCATGTACAACGCCAGTGAAGCAAAGTCTTACATTGGAGGAAGTTAGAAGAATGTATGCCACTGAATGTTCTATTCCGGTGGTTCGAAAGGCGGCATTATTCTCCTGTCTTACAGGTCTCCGTATCAGTGACATCCTGAGATTGAAATGGGAGAATATCCGTAGCTATGCTGATGGTGGATATTATCTGGATTTCATTTGCGTGAAGACAAAATGCCAGACCCAGGTTCCAATTGGTGATGATGCGTATGCTCTAATCCATCCAAAGACCAACAGAACATATATCTTCCAAGGTTTCAAACGTACTATGACGTATGGTGTGATGCAGAACTGGCTAAAAGAGTGCGGTATCGAAAAGCATATCACCTTCCATTGCTTCCGTCATACGTATGCCTCGTTGCAGCTCGAACTTGGTACAGACATCTATACCGTTCAGCATCTGCTCAACCATAAGAATGTCAGCACGACACAGATCTACGCTTCCCACGCAAACCCAAAAACACGTGAGGCAGCAGGCAGAATTACGTTAACGAACGTGAAAGACGACGAGAAGCCAACTGAAAGTACGATACGCCCAAAAGCAAATAAGAGAAAATAAGATTATAAGAAGGCAAAAATGAGAAACTAAAATATAGCTTAAAGCGTTGAAACACAGAATAATAAATAGTGTTTAAGAGATGCATTTTGTTGATGCGAAATAGTAGAAAATAGCAAGATTCTCTATATCTTTGCAGCCACAAAAACTCCAAAAAGTAACAATTGCAATGATTAAAAAGTTAAAAGAGAACTTCTTGATTCTCCTCATTTCGAATATGCTCACCATCGTTATGGTAGTAGTCGCTCCAAGAATACATGGAGCGATTGCTAACCTGATGGTGACAGTTTCCGACTCTGATTTCGGTTTCTCTTTGCCGATGATATTCTATTATATATCATTTGCCATCATTGTCTGTGCATTCATGTGCTTGCGTAAGCCGCAAGCGGTGAGAGACATCGTGATCAACAACAGTATTTCTTCCAACGAACCATCCATATCGGATGTGGAGAAAGCCGAAGAAATGCGTGAACGCTATCGCAACAGGCAGTATAGTCTTGAAAGCTCAAAATATGATGCGGTCAAAGACTACACCTACTCTGTACTTTCGCCATATATGACAGATGAGTACTTGGAGATACTGTGCCAGAACATCAAACTGTACGACATCCCTGAATCATGTATTGTTCCTGTGAAGACAAATGGAACCTTGAATACTCTCGACATCAGGCATTATTCCTGGAATATTGGAGAACGCCTTGGTTGGAGCGGTCAGAAACGAGCAACCTTCATAAAGCTATGTTTCCCTACCGAACTCAAAGATGTTGAAGTAGAAAGCATGAGACGTACATTAAGACAGAAGGGCAAATGCGTAATTGAGATTGATGTACCCGATTACAATGATTATCAATTTCATCATCAGAAATAAAGAAAGTTTTTAATATGCAGAACGAAGAAAGACAAATAACATTCAATGACATACCGGAAGTGTTGTCAGAGATACTGAAAAGATTCGATCTTCTTGACCAGTCTATGGAACTGATTCGAGAAGAAGTGCGCAGGACTAAAAGACCTTCCCTATCAGATCATATTCCGATGGATGTGAAGGAGGCATGTGAGTTTCTTAAAATCAAGAAATCCACTATGTACACTTACATACAAAACGGTGAAATCCCTGTCAATCAGAAGGGTAAGAAATACACCTTCTTTAGAGATGACCTTATCAAATGGTTAGAATCTGGCTGCAAGATAGAGGCTCCAATCAGCACCATGGAGATTAATCAGATACTCAGCAAAAGACCAAGACGAAGAATTTGACAGGACAGATAAATGCCTATAATTCAGAAGCCTACATTGGATATTCCCTAATGTAGGCTTTTCTTTTGATAACAGTCTAAATAATCATACTGATGTTATTTTTTATACTGAATGCAGATAGACTGCACAATTTTAGTGTATCTTTGCACTGAAATGATGACTTACATAGCAAATATCAGTCAAGTTAAATACACATTTCCGCCTGCTTCATTAAGTAGGCGTATTTCAAATTTATTCATTAACAAAATGTAATATGAGTCAGAAGAACAATTCCTCTGTGCTCTCTCTTTTTGTGTTTACAATGCTCAGATCATTGTCCAAAACAAGAGATTGAGCTTTCCAAAGATGAGCTTTGGACACTCTATCGTACTGCTTACGAGCAGTACAAGTTGGAAATCCTTAACGATGGCAAGTTGTATGACAGATATGTCAACGACTTTGTTAGCTATCACCTGCCGGTCTTCTCTTCCGAGGAACTGATCGTCCGCAACCATTTCAAGCATGTATTCAGCTTGTATGAGTTGCTTACCACCAGAAAAGACCTTGTCACCAAGTACTTCACCAAGTCCTCATTTGAGAAAGGAGACTTTGAAACAATGGTTTATGAGTTCAACCACATTGAAGTTGTGGTTGAAAGTCCTCGCATTCTTGCTTCATTCACTCCAGAACAGATTCGACTCATTACGAAATTCGCCAATGAGTCGAATTTCTTTGTAGATGGTATCGATGAAGAAACTATGGACGGATTCTTCAAATGTGAGTTAGATGATTCTCTGGTTGTAGTCAATATGCGACAGGTACTTCAATTGCTGTATGCTCTGTCTATTGAGAAGATGATTCCCCACAACTGGGTATCACTTATTGCGGATAATAAGCTGCTCACCCCTAAGAGTACGGGAAAGGCATCCAAACGAGGTGCTATCAGCAGCCGACTCAGTGAACTGAAGGCTTCATCAGCAAAGTTCCCAAGTGGGGAGTTTCTGGATTTTGCAAAACAACTGAAAGAAATGCGATGAAGTAAAGTAAGTTAAACAACTGAAAAGAAAAATCTCCTTACATCCCCCCTGACACTTCCGAGTGTCAGGAGTAAGGTCAGTTGTATTAGAATTTATTGGGGTAATTTTGCCCCCGAATCGATTCAGTTTCGGGGGTAGCCCCCTTATTGTCTAACATTAAAAGTAATAAGAAAATGGGAAATAGCAAAATTGACATGAACATACTTGCCAAGAGAGTAGAACTATTGGAAATGAGAGTAAAGGAACTCACTTCGGTAGAACCTGAGGCACTTAACGAGCGTCTTTCAAAGATTGAGGAAAGATATTTCTCAAACAAGGAGATGCTCACCACCACAGAGGTAGCGGAATATCTTGGCGTTTCTCAGTCGCAGATTTACAAGCTCACCATGAATATGGAGATTCCTCACTACAAGCCACAGGGCAAAACCATCTATTTCGACAAGAAGGAACTTTTGAAATGGATGCGCAACAACCATATCACCCCGGCACGAAAGGACAGCGCCAACAAATAGAGAAGCGTTATGAAAGACAGAAAGAAAAACAAGACCAGAGTTTATTCTGATGTCCAACTGACGGCTCTCTTGGAAAAGTCTGAGATAGTGATTGACCCCTCAAAGTGTAGAAATCAAAATGAAAGAAGCAATGGCAAGAGGAAGAAACAGTAAAAGTGAGAAAGAAGAGTCTACAGCAAGTTCCTTGGAAGTAGGCATGCTGTGCAAGAGTGCTTTCAACGACAGTGAACTGGAAAGGTATCTCAGACAAGGAGAGATAAAAGCTTCAGAAAAACCGCCCGTACCACCCCAGGTGTTATGGGTCGGCGACTGTACCATTGCCACTTTCGGAAATTTCAGCGCATCAACTGGTAAGGCAAAGAGTAAAAAGACGTTCAACATCACGGCGATGGTAGCAGCAGCGTTAACCAATTCCACTGTGCTCAACTACCGGGCAAGTTTTCCTGAAGGAAAGAGACAGATCCTCTATTTCGATACGGAGCAGAGTCGCTATCATTGCCACAATGTTGTTGAGCGAATCTACCGATTGGCAGGACTCAGCCTTAACAAGGAAGACAAGCGCATCAAATTCTATGGACTAAGAGAGTTCACTCCTACTCTACGCATAGCCCTCATAGATTATGCGCTAAGAACTTTTGATGGCGTGGGACTTGTCATTATCGATGGTTTGCGAGATCTCATGTACGACATCAACAATGCCAAGGAGTCTACAGACGTAATGACGATGCTGATGGCATGGACGAGCAAGTATGATCTGCATATTCATTGTGTGCTCCACCTAAACAAGAATGACAACAATACTCGTGGTCATATTGGTACAGAGCTGGAGAATAAGGCAGAAACGGTGTTGATTATCAGTAAGAACAAGCAGGATGCCAATATCAGTGAGGTAAGACCCATGCACATGCGAGACAAAGAGTTTTCGAGCTGGGCATTCCACATTGACGACAACTCTCTGCCTGTACTTGATGTCGGTTATCACGTCACTGTTGTCAAGCCCAAAGACAAGCCGCTCACTTCTCTGCCAGACGATGTTCATACGATGGTACTTCAAAAGATATTCTCCAAGAGTACTCCACAGAGATACGTCGATCTGGTAAAGGCTCTGGGTGAAGCTTACGCCGAAGAAGGCTACAAGCGTGGTGATAATGCAGTGAAGGAGATGCTAAAGATTTTCAATGAACGAAAGCTGATAACAAAAGAAAAAGACGGCTACCATTATCACCCAACTCTGTTTCCGTCCAAGTGAGTTTACGAGTTTAAGTTTAACCGGGTATATATATATTAAACTAATATGTGCCCATAAAATATGTAACAGCATGACTATAGAAGAAATCAAATCAGTCAGCATTGTGCAGTTCCTGGAATCACAGGGCTATCATCATGTCTATATATTAAAGGAGAACTATTGGTATCTGTCACCTTTTAGGACTGAGGCATCGCCTTCATTCAATGTCAGTCCCAAGAAGAATCTATGGAATGACTTTGGAGCAGGCGAAGGTGGCAACCTCATCAATCTGGTTCAGAAAATGAATCCTTCCTGGAACAATCATGAAGTTCTGACCTATCTGGAGCAGAAGATAAAGGAACACCATCTTCAATATTCAGAGGATTATGAAGCCCAAAGGAAGGAAGATGAGAGAAAGGAAGCCTGGAAGCAAGACCAAGCTGCCCAGCGAGAGAAGGCAAAAGAAGCCAACACCATCATTGAGCGTATCATTGGTCTCAGTCATCCTTATCTCAAAGACTACATTTTGCAGAGACGAATAGACTATGACATAGCCAAGCAGTATTGCAAGGAAGTACATTATCGTATCTATAACAAGAGTTACTATGCCATAGCCTTTGAGAATATCGAGGGAGGAATGGAAGCCAGAAACAAATACTGCAAACGAAGCATCGGCAAAAAGTCGATTTCAATCATCAGACCAAACAACGAGCTACACAAAGAATGTTGTATCTTTGAAGGTTTCTTTGATATGCTGACATACGCCAGTATCAAGAGATGGATAACAGGTAATGAGCTTTGCCTGCCACATGAATGCGACTATCTCGTTCTCAACTCTGTCAGTAACATCAAGGTTCTGATGCCATACCTGCAGGAATACACTCTGATACATTGTTATCTGGACAACGATGATGCAGGTGCAAAGACTGTAGAGAAGATAAAAGCTGCTTATCAGGATAAGGTAGTAGATGAATCCCATCGATATGTCAATTACAAAGATGTTAATGATGTAATCAATGGTATCATCAAACCACCCAAATAATGTCCCAAATGCCATATCACTGACCAATCAGGAGGTTCTCTTTCGAGAGGGTCTCCTTTTTTGTTTTATATGCCCTCTTGTTATTTTATAGTATGATTATTGAAATATTATCATACTTCTTTTATAATCTGTGTTAAGACTGAAACGGTTTTAGCTCTGTTTTTTCATTTATCGCACAAATATATGTTCCTTTGCACTGTTTTTGGGAAATACGCCGACTCGTCGGATGTAAGTTCCGAGTATGATAATAATAAAAATAACAAATAAAATTCAGATTAAAAATGTCAGGATTCGTAATTTTTGCGCTCGTCCTCACTTTTGTGTATGTAGTGTACTTTGCAGTAATGATCACATTAGACCTACATGGAAAGAAGGATGAAAAGAAAACAGAAGAAGAGGCCTATGATGTAGGTGATTTGACCAATGAGGAACAGCCAGTTGCAATCGATGAACGCAACGAGGGTCCTGACGAGGGTGACATGACCTTCACGGAGCAAATCACGGATGATGGACTCAGAGTTGTCAACCCGACAGGAAACGTACCCTATCCGCAACCTCCTTCTGGTGAAGAGCAATCGCAGCAGCCACAGTCACATACCGTGACCAGCGAAGAACTCAACGAGAAGAACGATGAGATTTTGGAGCACATAGATCCAGTGCCACAATGCAGTTACCTCTCAGATGAGTTTATGCAGAATCTCAACAATAAGCACAACACCCGAAAAATAGAAAAGAAGAATGCCAGAGATAAGCTGTAAACACAATCTTTTGTTTGCCATAATGTTAATAGGTGTCATGCTCTTCCAGCCAATGTTGGCATCTGCCAAATGCGGTGGTGTCGATTATAGCTGGGGAGCAGACGCACTGAGCAATGCTCATGACTTTACGGTAACAATGATGCTCTATGTAGTCTATCTGGTGTATGCCATAGCTGCCATCGTAGCCATCATAGGAGCTTTGCAAATCTATATAAAGATGAATACGGGCGAAGGTGACGTAACCAAATCCATCATGATGCTGATTGGTGCCTGCCTTTTCATGATAGGTGCAACTATCCTGTTCCCTGCATTCTTCGGTTATAATATAGTATAAGGTAAAAAAGATAGGATAACAAAACATCTCAACCTGCAGGAGAGATAAATGAGTGTAAATTTTTTAAGTAACATCAAAAGAAATCAAATGAAGAAAATCAAGAATTTCGCAAAGAATCTTTTCAGTGCCAAGCGTATGAAGACGCTCGCCATGCTCCTTTTCTGTGGAACATTAGCGACCTATGCTCAGAACGCAGCTGGTGATTACACAGCCGGAACAGATGCCCTCGCAACTGTGACGGAGGAGATTGCCAAGTATGTACCTTTTGTGGTTAAGCTCTGCTACGCCATTGCCGGTGTAGTTGCCGTTGTGGGTGCTATCAGCGTTTACATCGCTATGAACAATGAGGAGCAGGATGTCAAGAATATCTTAGTCCTCCAAAATTGGTTGGAAAGGATAAGAAAGGAAGTGACAAATAAAGTGCTTAGTATCAAGCGAATAAGCGATTTTTTGATTTTTCCGATTCTTGCTCAACCGACTCTTAAAAAGATATAATAAAATGATTTTTGTTTCTGATTTGTTTCTCATATATGGCTTGATTTTCATATCTTTGCACATGCTTTCAAAGGCATAATCACGATGCAGAAACGATATATCAGCATCCGAAAAGCCCAACCCTCGCAGACCCTCTGCAAAATTCATTTTCCCTTCTTTCGGAAGTAAATTACCAAAATAAAATATAAACAAGCATGGCAAGACCAAAGAAACAAGTCAAACTGAAGGAGCCGATTAAGATTCGTCTCAAACCTCTCGCAGATGGCAACAAGAGTATCTATCTTGACATCTACTGGAAGGGAGTCAGAAAGTATGAGTATCTGAAACTCTATATCATTCCTGAGGTCAATCCACTCTGCAAGGAGCAGAACAAGGAAACGATGGCACTCGCAGAACGTATCAAGGCAGAGCGCATCAAGGCTCTCCATGGTCACGGAGTGCAAGACTGGGAAACCGTCAAGCAGGGTTCACAACTCTTGACAGGATGGATCAAGAAGTATTGTGAAGGTGGAGTCAGCACCAAGAAGTCAACCCTCCATTGTCGTGTTGAAATGCTTCACACCGTGGAGAAATATCTTGAAGAGTCCAATCAGACCTTCATCACCCTTGAAGAGGTCAATGCTGATTTCTGCCGTGGGTATGTGAAGTTCCTTCGCACCTTCCCAAACTCACACTGCAAGTACATTGAGCCAAGACCTATCAGCCAGAACACGGCAAGCCGTTACCTCGGCATGTTCTCGACTACTCTCAACAATGCTGTCCGTCAAGGTATTATCCGAAACAATCCAATGAAGGAACTGGATGCCAAGGAGCGCATTCAGCCAAAGGATGGCAAGAAGGAATACCTTACCATTGAGGAACTTAAAGCCCTCATGGCAACCGACAGTTACCGCCCAGAGGTCAAGCAAGCCTTCATCTTTGCTTGTTTCACTGGATTGCGACTCAGTGATATGTACAAACTTGCACCGATTCACATTTTCAAGACTCCTGACGGCAAGGGCGAGTATATTGACATGGAAATGCAGAAGACGGAGAAGCCTGTCATCATCCCACTCTCTGAAGAGGCAAAGCGTTGGTTACCAAAACCAAAGGGAATAACAACTCCCTTCTTTGATATACCAACTACTCAGACCGTCATAGGCAGAGCCCTTCGCAAATGGGCAGAGGCAGCAGGTGTAGAGAAGCACATCAGTTTCCACTGTTCACGTCACACCTTCGGCACAATGATGCTGACACTTGGCGCAGACCTGTTCACCACAAGCAAGTTGATGGGTCACACCAACATTCAGACCACTGAAATCTATGCGAAAATCGTAGATAAGAAGAAGGAGGAAGCCATCAACCTCATTGATGGAATGTTCAAGTAAAGGATGTACTTTGAAAGTACCCCCCCCTTCAAAGAGTTAAGGGAGGTGACTTGAAATCACCCCCTTTGATAAACCAGGGTGGTGTTTCACCCCAGTGGTATAACCAATTATAACAATCATTGATATGACCATCACACTTCGACAAAAAGACCTTGAAAACGACAACAAGAGCCTGTATCTTGACATCTATGAGAATGGCAAGCGCAAGTTTGAGTTCCTTTCCCTCTACCTAATCCCTGAGATTAACCAAGAGACAAAGGAACGCAACGAGGCTACCTTGAAACGTGCGCAGGAGATTCGTGCCGAGCGCGTCCTTCATCCCGAGACCATTCCCGAGAAAGGTCACTTGATGGTTGTACCCGACATTCCCAACGATGACTCACCCGAAGTCATTGACTGGATCCAGACTTACATGGAGTGGATGGACGGCAATCCCGAATATTCCAAGAGGACTGTCGAGCAGACTCAATACCTTCAAGAACGCATGAAGGAGTTTCTGAAAGCCAAACGCAGACCGCACATCACTCTGATGAAGTTCGATAAGACATGGTTCAAGGCATTCTTTCTTTGGCTGAAGAATGACTATGTACCTCAGAAGTATGTGAGAGTCAAGGCAAAGCCGTTGAGTAATGCCAGTTTGCGGAACATGCAGCAACGCATTGTCGCAGTATTCAACAAGGCAGTCAAGACTGGCAAGTTGAAGGCAAACCCCTTCTATCAGTTGGAGAAGGAAGACACAATCTCCAAGCCAAAGTCTGGTCACAAGCTGTACCTTACACCCGATGAACTCAAACTCTTCATGGCATCCGAAGAGACTAACGGAGTCAGGGAAACCCAGTTGGCATTTGGCTTCGCTTGCCTTACAGGACTACGCATCAGCGACATAAGGGCTTTGCGATGGTCAAACATCATGAGGAACGAGGTAACGAACACACTTGTAATCGTCCAGAAGAAGACCAAGGAACTCAATGCCGTCCCAATCTGCTCAACCGCAGAAGCATGGATGCCACCCAAGAAGGATGACAAGGTTTTCCACCTTCCTGCCCATGCCAATGTGGATGCAGCTCTCAAACGAATAGCCAAGAAGGTAGGTATCACGAAGACAATCTCCTTCCATACCTCCCGACATACCTTTGGCACATTGATCCAAGCGGCTACTGGTGACATCGAGACCACCAAGAAACTCATGGGTCACAAGTCGCTCAAATCAACCGCAGTCTATGCAGACGTGCTGACTGAGGAAAAGGTCAAGGCTATCTCCAATACCAAGACGGTATTCAGGAGTCGCAAGCCACACACCGAGAACAAGAAGATTCCACGAACCAAGCGAACGGCAGCGACCAACACGCACCCTCGCAAGGTCATAGATATACAGGATAACGAATAACGGCTAACGAGCCGATTCAGGATAACAACCAGTTTCATTTCATCAAAAGCAGTGCCCTGATTCAAGGTAGTGGTTTCCGCTACCCTTAGGGGCTTGCTATCTCAAAACCAAGCATTCAGGATAACGTAAACAACTAAATATCAAGATTATGAATAAGACTATTGACAACGAGACTCTTCTTTTGAAGGTAGAGTCATTTGAGCATCGCATCGAGGTTCTGGAGAACACTCTCAGCGCAGCCAAGGAGGTATTGACACTTGAAGAAGCAGCCCTTTTCATGGGTATATCAAAGAGCAGTCTCTACAAGATGACCCATCGTCATGAGCTTCCTTTCTTCCGTCCAAACGGCAAACTCATCTACTTTGAGAAGGCTGAACTTCTGAAGTGGATGCGTCAGAACCGCAGCATGTCTGAGGCTGAGACCAAGGAGGCAGCAGCCCAGAAGCTGAATGAACTTGCCAACCACTAATCAATGAGTATTATGAATCAGGATTTCAATCAACAGCAGTACAACGACAAACTGGCTCAGGTAGCCAGCCTTGCCGTTACCTATGCCAAGGATGGCACAGGCTATCACAGTATGAAGGATGCCTTCAATGAACTGTGCGAGATTTCACATGCCAACAAGGGCATTGACCAAGAAAACACTATCGGCAGACGAACCCTGCTTGTGCAGAGTGTCTGCATCAAGGCTATCCATGCGCTCACTCCATACCAGAACGAGCGACTTGAACAGCAGCTGAAGGACATTGCTTCGGACTATCCCGAGCATCGTCACCTGCATTTCCGCAGATAGTTTCTTCTTTCCCTTTTGTCATATCATAGACATATCAATGAGAGTTACCGCTTACATACGTCAGAAAGATACATCGAAGAACGACCTTGACAGCCGTGCTTCGGTGTACTTCCGTGTCCGTGACAAAGGGCTTGATGTCAAGTGCGCAAGCGAACTTCAGATCAATCCCAATCACTGGAGCCAAGAACGACAGGGCTACAAGAGCCGTGTCAATCTTGTGGATGACGATACCAGAAACCTCTTTGACTCACAGGTCAAGGAGATTACAGGTATCATAACCAGGGAATACTATATCGGAGCAAACTCCGACTGGCTAAGACGACTGATATTTGCCTATCACCACCCCAATGCCTATTGCATGGGCAGTGGCATGGCGGTAAGCAAATCCTTTGTCATCTGGGCAGAGAGGTACCTTCAGAACAAGCATTTCGGCAAGCATCAGGAGTGTAACACCCGATGCCTGATTGACAAGGTTACTCGTTTTGAGGATGAACACAAACACCCGATGAACATTGACAGCATGACTGCCGATGATCTTCGTGTGTTTGCGGATTTCCTGTCTTCTGACTATGACATATCTATGAATACCATCGTCACTAACATGACCTTGATGCGTACCGTCTGCAACTGGGTACGAAAGCAGGGAGTCACAAACAATGACCCCTTCTTTGGCTATGACATGCCCAAGGCACTCTATGGCACTCCATATTTCCTGACCATTCAGGAGCGTGACCAAGTTCTGGATGCAGACCTAACGGATGATGCAGAACTTGCTGAGTATCGTGATATGTTCGTGTTTCAGTGTATGGTCGGATGCCGTCATAGTGATCTTGTGACCTTCACCCCCAAGAACATTATTGACGGTGTTCTGGAATATATCCCCATCAAGACCAAGGGCAAGTTAGGTGACGTTGTAAGGGTTCCTCTTATCCCCAAGGCTATGGCTATCCTTGATGGCCATGACCATGGTGATGATGAACCAATCTTCCCCAAGCATTATAACTTCAAGTTCAACGATGCTATCCGTAGAATCTTGAAGCGTGCCAAGGTAAATCGTGTTGTCACTGTGATTAACCCTAAGACACGGCTTGAAGAGAAGAAGCCAATCTCAGATGTGGCTACCTCTCATCTTGCACGAAGGACTTTTATCGGTAATCTTTACCGCATGGTCAAAGACCCTGATTTGGTTGCTTCTATGTCTGGTCATGCCAAAGGCAGCGTTGCTTTTGCCCGATACCGAGTCATTGATGATGACATGAAGAAATCCCTGGTTGAACTTATCCAGTGATTCTCTTCTTTTTGATGGCATATTCCTTTTCCCTTTATTCGGTTACATTTCAATAATATCATAGACTATGGACGATAAAAAATTACATCGTTGCTTCACTTTCTCTGAAGAGCAGTTGAAGCATCTTCGAAGCAAGAAGTACAAGATTGACCGTATGGAATGCTTCATGTCGCTTGTGGATCTTGCCGAGCCAGTTCCAAAACTTGTGCAAATCAGCAAGACCAAGCAAGTAGAAATCTTGGCAGGTCAAGTTATGGTTGACAATACCCAACTTGCCAAACTCTGGGACAAAGACCGCAAGACGGTTCCAAAGCTGTTGGATGCTATGGAGGCTGTGGGCATTTTCTCTTCTCAGGAAGTGGAAGATAACCGCATCTACACCCTTCATTGTCTCTCAGGCTGGTATGTTGATGCCAAGTTCGTGTCGAATGCCTTTGCCTTAAAGCGCAATAACGACAGTACGGCAATCATCCATGCGGAAGTTCCTGCCTCCAAGGTCATCATCACTGAGGATCCTGATGACAAGAAGAAGGACAAGGAAGGTTCTGCTTCTGCCGATGACAAATCCAATGACTCTGCCGAGGGCAACAATCCTCAGACAACTGGCAATGTGTCGCACCAATCACCACAATCTAATGATAGTGGCAATGTGGGTAAGTCTGGAGCAGATGGCAACAAGTCACCATCACCTCCTGAAAACAATTCCCCGCAGTCTGCTGACAGCCCTTCTCCCCAAGGTGAAGCCGATGGCAAGCAGAATGAAGGGAAGCAGCATGAGCAGATACCTTCTCAGCAAGGAGGACAGCAGCCACAACAGCCTAACGGCAATCAAAGACCGCCTTTCAACGGCTATCAGAAGCCTAACGGCTACTACAACCAGAACGGCAACAAATAGCCGTCTGAGGACTCAGGAATGCGACCTGCACCGCCAAACCATCCCAAAGGACGTTTACCGATACAGGACAACACGGCAAGCCGAAACGACTTTCTAAGCCCTGACGGGAACTTAGCAGGTAAAAGGACCGATTTTTAAGAGGTACTTTTCGAGAAATCCTTTTGTACTACATTATTTGTGACCAAATTTATGCAGTCCTAAAAGTTTCTCGGGCTACTCGCAGGCTCGCAGACCTATGTCCTTCTTTTTTACTGATTTATATTCATCCCTTTAATCATATTCAAAGATATGGCTAAGAAAAAGAAGATTATCAAGAAGACACCCACAAGGGTGCATTCCTTCCGCTGTACCGATAAGGACTGGAAGGAACTGAAAAAACTCGCTAAGGAATGTGGTATGAGCATAGGCAAGTATCTCGTTGAGACTGGCAAGAAGCATCACCCACGTCAGCGACTCACTCCAGAGGAAAGCAAAGCCCTGAACTCTCTGACTGAGGCACGTACCGACTTGATAAAAGTCCGCAGTAAGTTGCACGATGCTTCACCCGAGGAAAAGCAGAAGATGTTCAGATCTCCAAAGTTCATGAAGTGGTGGATTGAAGCCGTTGAACGACTCATCAAACACTGGTATAGCATTGAAGACAACCTTACTTCTCCTGTACTGACCAAAGTTCAAGAAGACGAATGATTATACTCGCAAGACCAGTAGCCTATGGCGGCAATGCCGCAAGGTACGCAATGGAGAAGGAGGATGCAACCGTGGTCAAGGTGAACCACATGCCTGACTATCTCGATGCCACCGAAATCTGGTATCGGATGAAGCATCACTGCCAGTTGCATCAACAGGACAGGACTGTTGGGCGAAAGTTGGAACGCTTCATGACCACGTTTGTACTCTCCCCATCCAAGGAAGAGTCAGAGAACTATACCTTGGATGACTGGGCAAACCTCGCTGATGAAGGATTGGAAGCTTTGGATTCAGTCGGACTTTTACCCAAAGGCTTTAAGGAGAAGGTCAAGACCAATTTCCGCAATTCTATGAGTGTTGCTGCCTTGCATCGGGATTCCAAGTCTGGAACCCTTCACCTGCATCTTGACTGTTGCCGTGTGGATAATGACGGCAAGACCAACGATGTTCACGATGTTCACATCAGAGCAATAAGGGCTGCGGAAATTATCAACGCAAGGCATGGTTGGGAGCAACCTCAGGAGGTTCGTGAAATGCGCCAACAAGATATAGCGGAGTTTTGCGAATATACCCTTCAGAAGATGGATAGTTTCGACATTGACCGTTACTTTGATATGCTTCGCATGAGAGGCTATGAGGTCAATCCAAGGTATGACACTACTAACTGCAAACTTGTGGGCTACACCATCGGCAAGAATGCCTCAGTGTTCAAGGCTTCTGCCATCGGTCGAAAGTTCATGGTATCACAGCTTGAAGCCACATGGAAGAAGATGCATCCTAAGCCTACTCAGGTCAAGATGCGACCTGCTTCACCTTCCGTTTCACCGGCTCGCCCTGCTCGCCATGTTGCTCAGACAACGAAACCTACCCAGTCCAATTCTAAGCCATTGCCAGTTGCTACCAAGACTGCCTTCAATGTCAATGTTAGCGGTGAAATGAAGAGAATCTATATTCCGAACACGGTCAAGGACATCTTCCTCAATGAGGTTCAGGTTCCTGATTCTGATATGACTGCATCAAGAGAGGACATTTCTCATGTAGGTATGCTTCTCTTCCTTGATATGATTGATGCAGCAACAACCGTGTCCGAATCTTGTGGCGGTGGTGGTTCTGCTCCTTCCTCTGGTTGGGGTAAGGATGATGACGAAGACGAGCGTGAGCGGGCTCGCCGTTGCCTCCAGATGGCTCATGCCATGTGCAAGCCACCGCAGAAAAGACGTTCATTCCACCGTTAGACAAATCCTACATATCAATGAGAAGAACAAAACATGTAGAAGAACTCATCGAAGATGACGAGCAGAAGCCTGACTTCGATGACATGATGAACGAAGTCCAGGAAGAGATTGAAGAGCATGATGCCGAGGATGCTGTTGTCAGTCGTGCGCCTGAACTCAGGCAGTTGAGTGAGAACATTGACAAAGCGACCAACACTTGGATCAATGCAACTCTTCAACTGGAGTCTGCCATCCGTAAGTACAATTCAGCTCAGACTGCTCTTGGCAATGCCGTTGACACTATCAGTGGTAAGGTTGACACCATCAATACCCACATTGACAATGTTCTGAAGGATGCCCCAACCAAGTTGAAGGTTTCAGTCAGAGTCGATGATGTTGACTGGAAGAAGATTCAGGACATGTTCGACAAACAACATGAATGGATGACCACTCAGATGCAGAAGCATATCCGTGAGGTCAATCAAATGTTTTATGAAGAACGTAGAAGGGTTCAGGAAAGGTACAAGGAGTACGACGGAACCTACCTCGGACACTATGTGCAGTATTTCTTCTGGTTCTTCTTTGTCCTTGGACTCGTTATTTTCGGCTTGGCTATCTTCCTGATGCTCGACAGTCACTACCACTGGACGAAGTAATCTAATGTTTATACCCTCCAAAATCCCTACGAAACTTGGCATAGTCTAAGTTTGTAGGGATATTTTTTTTCTTGAAAACGTCATTTTCTTGAAAATGTGCACTATTGCCCGTTGTGGGAGCCAGATAGCATGAGTAACTTTGCACCGTCAAAATAAACGAGTGTAAACCTAATTGTTATAAAGTAAGCATTCCGTAAACCACGTATAGATGGTTATGGAATACTTTTTATATAGTCCGCTAAATGGGAATTTACAATTCTGATATACTTCAGATGTAGGTTGCCGTTTCTAAAGCAATATAAAGTTTGTTTAAACTATGGTTGGCATTGTTCAAGCCTTTGGCTTCATATCCATTTGTATCCAAAATGTCACCTGTTTCAAAAAAAGCATACAACTTCAAATTGTAGAAGTCGCACACAGATTGAACTCCAGCCAATTCCATTTCTACAGCGATGCACCCTTCTTCCATACGTTTGCGTACAAGTCCTTTTGTTTCTCTGATCATCGAATCTGTCGTCCATATTTTACCTGTAATATATGGTACAGATAATTTGTCGAAAATTATGGAAAGTTCCTTGCTTGCGGCTATATCAATATAGTCGGATGGTGCTGCAAAATAATATGAACACCCGTCCCCTCTGTAACTTTGTGTCGGTATGATAAATCTACCTTGTGTGGTTGTACGGTCAAGACTGCCACAGGAACCGAACATAATGAACTTTGATGCTCCAGTTAGCCAGCTTGCAAGATGACATTGAGAGGATGCTACTGCTGAACCTATTCCTGACAGGTAGAAAGTTATCGTAACTCCTTTATAAGTTGTTTTATAGATATGCGTATCGCCATTGCAAGCCGGCATAGTTGCAATAATTTCAGATTCGTAGGAATCAAGTAAATGCCGATGAATCTCCTTCGAGAATATTATCAGGCATATATCTGCAAAATCTCCACGTCTGCCGTAGAAATCAAACAGATTGATCATTGGTTCAGTTTCAATATCATAACTATCAGTAATCATAGCATATTGAATCAGATGTGAGTTTTATATTGCTCCGGTATCTCAAGATTGAAAGTTCTGCATAATAACAGGACGTCGTGGACATCATTTTCATCGTATTCATATCCAAGATGGAACTGTACCTGTGCCTCCGGGTTTATGCATGTTACCTCAATATTCCCGATATTTCCTTTACCTGAGAAAGTTTCGCTTGGGAAAGTGTATCCGTCATATAGAATTCCATCTTCGACATATTCGAAACAATGCAGATCGATTATTCTTCCGTTGTCATCTTTCCAGACAGTATGGCTATCGGTCGTATAGTCCATTACAACTTCTCTGTATCCCTTCCAGGTAATCACGGATATGGCCTTACCATAGTCTTTCTTCTCTACGAACAGATCGATGTCGTTATGTATTCTTGTTTCTCTGCCTATAAGTGCATCGACACCCCAACCGCCGTCCAGAAACACCTTTACAGATGCTTCAGACAGCATTTCAAGAATCTCACATGCATCAAAATAAGTGACCATAAAATTGCAATTAAAATAAACTTTGGTGCAAAGTTAATAAAATTCCGTGAGACTAAAGAGACTTATACGTAGAAAGTTAAACATACAACTGTATTTTCGCAGAAAATACTATAAAATGCCACCTGAAAAGCCCACTTTTCGTGCACATTTTTCCAACTAAAGCCATTTTTTCAACCTGATTGCTGAAACGACAATAAGGTTCACAATACCTGATTTTGCACCTTCAGGAACGCAGCACAAAATGATAGAAAATGAAAATTTCCGTTCATTTCCGTGTTAAGATATGTTAAGCAGATGTTTTCATTTTGGGGTTTTTGAAATTTTTGTTTCCAGTTTGTTTCTTTTGGTACTTTTTGCTTTTTGGGAGTGTTGATATTCAGCACTTTACAATTCGGAAGCAGATTCTCAAGAAGAAGATCATGATGGTTGTTGGCGCATGTATCTTCCTCGTTGCTGCAGCCCAGGCTCTGCCTTTGTTCTTCGGCCTCTAATCTATCGTTCAAGCATTAAAGAATACATCATGTCAGGAGAAGTAGTAAACGAAAATCAGTACGTAAGCTATCCCATGTTCAAGGGCCTCCAGAAGCCCCTTGAATTCATGGGGTTCCAGGGACGCTATATCACCTGGGCTGCTTGTGCAGTTGGTGGAGCCATCCTCGGCTTCATCATAGCATATTGCATCCTCGGTTTTGTGGTTGGTCTTGTGGTTCTTGCTGTTTCCCTCTGTTCGGGAGCAGCCCTCATCTTCTTCAAACAGAAGAAAGGGTTGCATACCAAGAAGGAAGAGTATGGTGTGTTCATCTATGCCTGTTCGCATAGAATGTAATCAAACAAAATTCAAACGTAAACAAATGAGCAAGTGTGTTGAAATCTGAATAGTGTAAATCGGTAGGCTCACCCTCTCGCAAGGATGAGCCTATCTTCATTTGATAAAAGAGCAAATAACAATGATCATATATGTAATCATAGCATTTGTAGCTATACTCATAGGCATGGCTATCTCAGTCTCTGCTTTTGGAACCGGAGGCAAACGCAAGAAGATCTTTCAGGACATCTACTTCTCTGTTGAGGATGTGGATGGCATTGGCGTGCTCTACACCAAGACTGGCGAATACTCAGCCATTTTGAAGATGGAGAACCCGGTGCAGAAGTATTCTGCCAACATAGACAGCTACTATGAGTTCAATCATCTTGTCACCGCACTTGCCCAGACCCTCGGTGAAGGCTATGCCATTCATAAGCAGGATGTCTTCGTGCGCAAACAGTTTCAGGATGAGAGTAACGACAACCATGAGTTCTTGTCAGAGTCTTACTTCAAGTATTTCAATGGACGTTCCTATACTGACAGCCAGACTTATCTGATTATCACCCAGGAGAATAAGAAAAGTCGTATTTTCTCTTTTGACAGCAAGAAATGGCGTGACTTTGTGGTGAAGATCCGAAAAGTCAAAGACCAGTTGAAAGACTCCGGAGTGGAAGCCTCCTACCTGGACGGAAATACGGCTCGTGAATACGTTGACCGCTATTTCTCCATGAACTTCAATGACAAGGTTGTGTCTATGACCAACTTCAAAGTCGATGAAGAGTCTATCTGTATGGGCAACAAACGATGCAAGGTCTATAGTCTTGTTGATGTTGACTGTGTCAGCACACCATCTATAGTCCGTCCTTTCACAAACATTGAGGTGAATAATGTTTCAATGCCAGTGGATATGGTATCATTGGTTGACAGCATCCCATCTGCCGATGTAGTTGTGTATAACCAGATGTTCTTCATTCCTAACCAGAAAAGAGAACTCTCCCTACTCGACAAGAAGAAAAACCGTCATGCCAGTATGCCTAATCCAAGCAACCAGATAGCCGTGGAGGACATCAAGAAGGTGCAGGATGTGATAGCAAGAGAAAACAAGCAGTTGGTATATGCCCACTTCAACCTTGTCGTTGAAGTACCTATAGATGCTGATATTCAGAAATGTACCAACCATCTGGAGAACTCCTTTGGCCGATTGGGCATTCATATCAGCAAAAGAGCCTACAACCAGCTGGAGCTTTTTGTCAACTCATTCCCTGGTAATTGCTACTCCACCAACCCAGAGTATGACCGATTTCTGACTCTCAGTGATGCAGCAGCCTGTCTCATGTACAAAGAGCGCATTCAACATAGTGAGGAAACGCCGTTGAAGATTTACTATACAGACCGCCAAGGTGTGCCAGTGGCAATCGACATCAGCGGTAAGGAAGGAAAGAACAAGATAACGGACAACTCCAATTTCTTCTGCCTCGGTCCTTCGGGAAGTGGTAAGTCCTTCCACATGAATAGTGTAGTCCGTCAGATGTGGGAACAGAACACCGACGTAGTGATGGTTGATACCGGTAATTCATACGAAGGACTCTGTGAGTATGTCGGTGGCAAGTACATCAGCTATACAGACGAGCATCCTATCACAATGAACCCTTTTGCCATCAAGCGTGAGGAGTTGAACATCGAGAAGATAGGCTTCCTGAAAAATCTGGTCATGCTCATCTGGAAAGGAACCCAAGGTGAAGTCACCAAGACGGAAGACCGTCTCATAGAGCAGGTTATCACGGAATACTTCGATGAATACTTCATGAAGAAACAAATAGAGAACCTGTCGTTCAACACATTCTATGAGTACAGTAAAGTCCGTATTCCTCAGATTATAAAGGAGAACAATCTGGCAGGAATCGACCTGGCATCCTACAACTATCTGCTGAAGGACTTCTACAAGGGCGGTAGTCATGAGCTTACACTCAATGAGAATCTCGACACAAAGTTGTTTGATGAGACTTTCATCGTCTTTGAGATTGACTCCATCAAGGATGACCCTCTCCTCTTCCCTCTTGTTACACTTATCATCATGGACGTTTTCATCCAGAAAATGCGTATCAAGAAGAATCGCAAGGTGCTTGTCATTGAAGAGGCATGGAAAGCCATTGCTTCGTCAATGATGGCAGAGTACATCAAATACCTCTACAAGACAGCCCGTAAGTTCTGGGCTTCGGTGGGTGTGGTTACTCAGGAGATCCAGGACATCGTGGGAAGTCCTATCGTGAAAGAGGCTATCATCAACAACTCTGATGTGGTGATGCTGCTTGACCAGAGCAAGTTCCGAGAACGCTTCGACGAAATCAAGGCAATCCTGGGTTTGACAGATGTGGACTGCAAGAAGATCTTCACCATCAACCGCCTTGAAAACAAGGAAGGCAGAAGCTTCTTCCGAGAAGTCTTTATCCGCAGAGGAAGTGTTGGAGGCGTGTTTGGTGTAGAAGAACCTCATGAGTGCTATATGACTTATACCACCGAGCGAGCAGAAAAGGAAGCTCTGAAACTCTACAAGAAAGAGTTGAAATGCGACCATCAGCATGCCATCGAAGCCTATTGCCGAGACTGGGAACTGTCAGGAATCACCAAATCCCTGCCATTTGCCCAGAAGGTGAACCAGACTGGTCATGTGCTGAACCTCAAACCCAAGAGGAAATTTGATGAGTATATGTAACAAGTCATAAACGATAATATTCAAACAATGAAACGCTATCTGATAATACTTACTCTCAATCTCTGTGCCGTAGTACCTACGATGGCACAGTACTACAGTGTTAACTATGACAAGCGCACTGTAGAAGCAATGACAGCCGCTTTTGCAACAGAGGCAGCTACTGAGGCGTATTATGCCGAACAGGTAGCCAAGATACGTGAACACTATCAGGCGGCAGAGGTGGCAGCGGCAGGAATCTTCACATCCAAGTTCCTTGACCGCAAAGCCCTCACCCATCTGGGACTATGGACAAGTTCGACGGAGAACTACTATTACCGCCGTATCTACAACATGGTGTCGGCCAAGATCATGCCGAAGATATGGACTGTAGCTGGAATGATGCTTAAAAGTCCACAGAATGCTCTCTACTGGGGAAGCTATTTATATAAGGTATGTGAAGAGACCAAGACACTCTGCTATCAGTTCGAGTCTATCGTCACCAACAGCACCCTCTCGTTCAAGGATATTGCATTCCTGGAGATCAACCAGGAATTGGCTGCCATCCTGAAACTCTCGGAGTTGGGCAACGTGGATTGGGAAGCGATGTTTGACAACTTTTCAGGATTCGGTTCCAACTTCACCAAGGAGAATCTGAAAGAAGACATTGATAACCTGTATGCCATGGGAGTTAATCTTGCTTCTGCTGGAGCTGGTAATGCCGTAGGCTCCATCCTTGGCAACAGCTGTTTCAGTGGAACGATGATGGACAAGACAAGCAGCGTCATTGAGATAGCTGAAAATGTGTATGGACTCTACAACAGTCTGTCTGCAAATGCAGGAAACACGCTCTTGCAATTTGTTGGAGGAAGGGACAGCATTGCAAATCTCTTCTCTTTATCAAACTACAATCTGACATCTTGGGTAACAGACTATGCCCGTGAAGGAATGGGACAATACTACACCCAGCGATGGTATATCTATAGGGTTGATGCCGGTAATGTGAAGCTGTGTGACTACTATCCACCTACAGATAATGATGCCATCATCAAAGGTGATCACTGGTATCGTATCAGCACAAAGGACAAAAACTATACTCCAACATCTGCAGAAAGAGAAGCTGCATTGAGAAACTCAGAAAGCCACGCAGGTTGGAGTCGAAGTGATGTTCAGCAGCATAACAACTCAAACGACGGCTTCAATTATAGCATAACCTACTATATGTCAGGCTATATTCTCAGCAAGAAGAAAAGTGGTCAATATGCTAAAGCCTATGCCTACGAGATTCATGTTTCAAAGAGCTGGTACAAAAAGGAAGTTGCCTATGAGGATGTCTTTGATTCTTACACGATGGACATGAACACATTCAAAGCCGAATTGAATGCACGACTGAAAGAACTCAATGATAACGAGGAAGGTTACACCTACTATCTTTCAAGTGATGCAAAGAGATACTATCAGACAACCGATGCCAAGAAGATTGCAGGATGTGAAACAGCAACTATCAGTGTTACCTGCCATGGTGGTACCAAACTTGGTGAAGCATCAACCCAATACAAGTGTTCAAGTTGTGGAGGTAGTGTGAATGGTCACACAAAGCAATGTGCCATGGCTACAAGTGTCACTCATGAAAATGTCAATACCTCTGAGATCGATTCCAAGATTGCTGAAACAGAGAGGAAAATAGCTTCTCTCCAGTCTGAGATTACAACCTTGGAGGCTGAGAATACGGAACTTCTGAGAAAAATCAAGAATTCAAATGTAAATGATGCTGCGAGGTATCGTCAACAGTACAATGCCAACAAAGACCGCATTACAGCATTGAAATCTGACAAGAGTACAGCCGAATCAGAACTTGCCCAGTACCAAAAGGCAAAGCAAGAGGCCATTGATGGAGAAAATGCCGTGACAGATGATTATTACCGCATACCGGCCATCATGCAAGATTGCAAGACAGCCTATAATCTTAGTTGGAATGGTTCGGGTGCTTGGGAAGGTAATACTTTCGTCCGTACTGCATCCATGCCTAATATCAATGGTGTCATCACTTTCAAGGCAACAGTCTCAATAGCACGAAAGCCCAAGTACTTCATGGGTATCAAGATACACCGTGCCATCGTGCAGATTTCATGGACTCTGACCACGGAATATAGCGATACGCAAGTTGTGGCTGTAGTAAACCTCGATCCTGCTAAAACCGATGAGGAGAAAGCAGCCGAAGTGAATGCCAAACTTGCTGAGATAGCCCGTGACTATCCAGACTGTGATCCAACGGTTGAATATACCAAGAGTAGTCCTGTGGAATCAGACAATACAGATGATACTTATCATTTGCTCTGGTCAAGTGACCGTCTGGAGATTGCACGTCAGATAGACAGCCGTCTCACCAAGATATTTGCCGATCTGGTGTCATTGGAGAAGATGATGCATTACAAGCATTCCATCATAGACATTCTGAGGAGTGTCGCTCCCCCACTGAATGACGAGCAAGGCAGAAGACTGACGCTAACAGAAAAGTGCAGGAAACGATGGTTGCGACATGCAGCTGATAGCGGACATTCAGATAGTTATAACGGAAAATATGATGACGATGAAGAAGACAACAGTGAATAGCAAGATACTGACAATACTCATTTGTCTGTTGACTCTTTTGCCTTCAGCAGCAAAGGCTCAGGCAGGCTTTGATGCAGTTTCTATCGAGGCCTATATCAAAGACCACAAGCAACAGCGCAGTCTGCTGCTTGTGCGTTCCACCTTGGAGGCAAGCAATAAACTGCTGCATGACTACAGCGGCGATGCCAACATTGGATTCAGGGACATCAACAAGGAACTGGATAAGTACGCCAGGGCATTTGATGTGATTGACATTCTGTATCAGTCACTTCGTACCAGTCTCAATGTGTACAGCACCTATGAAAATGTGAGTGACAAAGTCGGTGACTATAGAAAGATGCTCAATGATTTCAGGAAGAAATGCCTGGAAAGAGGAAACATCATGAGTACCGATACGCTGATCATCACCATCAACACCAAGGCTTTGTCTAAGATTGCAGATGAAGGCGACAATCTCTATAGGTCAGTCAGTGATTTGCTGCTATATGCTACTGGAGCTGCGGCATGTTCAACGTCAGACTTGCTTCTCATTCTTACAAACATCAACAACTCGCTCGACAACATCAACAAGCATCTCAACAAGGCATACTTCGAAACCTGGAGATATATCCAAGTGAGAATCGGCTATTGGAAAAAGCAGGTGTACCGTGCCAAGAGCAAGGAGGAAATCATAAGCGATGCCTTCGGAAGATGGAGAGGTGCAGGATATTTAGGCTATTAGGATAATAAATAAAAATTCAATGAATATGAAACATTTAATCTCTTCACGGACAGCACTTTGTCTATGTGGCTTGACGTTATGCTTTAACGCATCAGCCCAAGGCTATGTGAGTTACAACCATGATGCAGCCAAGATGAACCAGATTACGGTTCAGGAGATTGGTTCTGGCGGTCTCACTCCTGCATTCTATTATGATGCCTTACACAACAACTATCAGAAGTCTGCTGCAAAAAAGAACAAGCAGTTTTTCAGAACCATGGCAGGAGTCTCTGCATACCAGCAGGTGGATGTTGCTGACAGTATCAAAGCATCTCTTACCCAACGAGCAGAAATAGAGGCACTCAACATTGCAGACCGGCAGATTGACATTGCCTGGCTTGCAGAAGGAAACAAGATCAACTCCAAGCTCTTGGACTTTCAGGCGAATATTGACCGAATAGTAAGCGCTGGTGGTTCTGTTTCAGACAAGACACGATGGACAGAATACTACAAGATGTATAAGACCGCCATCAAGGAGATGCAGGATGCCTATATGCCCAATGCCCAGCGCAAACAGCAGTATCTTGCCATCTATGATGACATTACCAAGCAGAATGAGACACTTATCTCATTTCTTATCCAACTAAGCAACAAGCGAAAGACATCATCCTTGCTTGCTGCCCGACTTGCAAGAAGAAACAATGTGGCCAGCCACGCATCATCAGCAATCAGCCGATGGCGTGAAGCAGGCAAAAAGAATATAGGAAATAACTCAGGAGGCTCAGAAACTGATGACTTCGATGACAATAACATAGTAAGACAATAAAACATGGCAGATTCAAACATCCTTTCCGATTTCGGTATCAAGATCCTCGAACAGGAGATTGATGATGTAATATTCCAGACCAACGAGTTCCTTTGTGATGCCACGTTCACAGGCTCCCAAGGTCCATTTTGGTGGATATTGCAGATGTGTATGGCTCTGGCTGCGCTGTTCTCGATAGTCGTAGCTGGCAGTATGACCTACAAGATGATGGTAAAGCATGAGCCGATAGACATCATGAAGCTGTTCAAGCCTCTTGTGGTCAGTGTCATCCTCTGTTGGTGGTACCCACCTGCAGATACCGGCATTACAAACAACGGCAGCAGCTGGTGTGTACTTGACTTTCTCTCCTATATCCCTAACTGCATAGGTTCATACACCCACGATTTGTATGAAGCGGAGTCCGCACAGATTGAGGATAAGTTTGAAGAAGTCCAGGAACTCATCTATACACGAGATACTCTTTATAACTCATTACAGGCACAGGCAGACGTAGCCCATTCTGGCACATCGGATCCAAACCTGATAGAGTCCACCATGGAACAGGCAGGTGTGGATGAAGTGACAAACATGGAAACCGATGCTTCAAAGCTCTGGTTCACGTCACTCACAGCTGGTGCGGTGGTAGGCATAGACAAGGTGATTATGCTCATAGCATTGATTGTCTTCCGCATAGGTTGGTGGGCAACAATCTATTGCCAACAGATACTCCTGGGTATGCTGACGATATTCGGTCCGATACAATGGGCATTCTCTCTCCTGCCGAAATGGGAAGGAGCCTGGGCAAAGTGGCTGATACGTTATCTCACGGTACATTTCTATGGAGCAATGCTATACTTCGTGGGATTATTTCGATGTGTAACTTACTGATTATCAGTATTGTTATTTTGCAAAACACCTCCACGTAACAAACGTGCAACAAAAATTTCCAAATAAAAAAGAGATAATTGCGTATTTGCAACTATAAAATTACAGTCCAAGCACCATTTCTGCATTTTATGGCTGTTTTGAGTGTTTGACAACCAAGTTCCAAAAACAGCGTTTCTCTTGTATTCTTACTATCGTTTCTAAGTTTGATTTTGTCTTCACTTTATTTCATCCAAGTATGATTTAGAGTATGAAACAACTTCATTATTATAATATAACTTAAGATTTCGTCATTGACCAAGCATTTCTAACAGAATGAGAAATATCTTACATACCTTTGCACCACTTTCAACTTGCAATCACAAACAATGGTCATGATGAAATAGTCAAATTAAAACATCAACAGATTATGGAATCACGAACCAATCAAAGCGTTACTCCAGATGTTCAAGCACTCATGCTGGAGAACCTAAAACTCGCCAAGCGAGTAGAAGTGCTTGAAAATACCCTGTCAGCAGGTAAGGAAGTGCTGACTTTGGAAGAAGCTGCCCGATTTATGGGAGTGACAAAAAGTTCGCTCTACAAGATGACACATGAGCAGACCATTCCTTATTACAAGCCGAATGGCAAGATGGTGTATTTCGAGAAAGCGGAACTCTTGACATGGATTCGCAGAAATGCGATTGCGTCAAAGGCGCAGGTTTCAGAAGAAGCCAACCGTATCTTGAAAAATCTAAGTGTCAAGTAGCCATGAGGACAACAGAATTTGAAGCCAAGAAGGAACAGGCAGTCAAACTGTCTGTCCTCTGGGCTAAGACAGGACTTCGTGAACTATCCATGAGGGATGCCGTCAATGATTACATTGAAGCAACTGGTGCAAACCATGCCATAGACAATGACGAACAAGCCATTTTGTATGGAAGACGTGCCGTTGCATTACGAGTAAGCATAGAGGCAATAAACAGTCTTAACAAAGATGAACTTCAACGCTTGGATAGAAAACTCATGGAGATTGTCAGTGAGGATATGCCACGGCAACAGCATGGTCTTCACCGATGATTTGTTGTCCTTTAAGTCATTCACCATTTATAAACCATTCGGACATGGAAAGAAAAGAGATAGACAAAACTCGCCCTGTCACTTACTATTTGTCATTGACGGACGAACAACTGAATTTTCTCAGTAGCAACGAGGGAGGCATCAACAGAATACAATGTTTCCGCAGACTGCTTCACCACACGGCAACAGCCGATACCACCTATACCAAGCGTGGCATATCCAAACCACTAATGCAAGGACAAACTTGTGTATCAGCCCTTGAACTTTCAAAGGAATGGAACTGCAACCGAAAGACGGTTATCCGCTTCTTGAAACAGTTGGAACAGTTGGGTATCGTAACAATAAAAACTGATTGCCTTACCACCATTATGGATATGCGGTGCATAGCAGCGTGGAAGCATGAGGGTGAAACGGTTTATACAGCCAATGCCCTTTATAAGCGAGACAACGGCAAAGCGAAGTCGGAACAGAACCCTAACAAGTCTGTTTCAGATCCGACTTCTTTAACTTTGCCTTTGCCTTCTTCCACTTCATCAGAAATCACTCCTTCGGAAATGGAGCAAATCCATTCCTTGGAAGAAATCCCTGATGATGTGAGAGAGCAGTTGTTAGCGGAAGATGTAGAGCATTTCCACGAACAGCGTGAAATGTAACCTTTCATTCTTTCATCTTTAGTCTTGGCATTTGCCTTCATGCTGTCAGTTTGCCAGTAAGAACGCAATACCAAGACTTCATCAAAACCGTTTTAGAGCAGTGATGGTACACAACAGAAGAGGCTTGCCTATATGTACGCATAATGTAGATGGGGAACATAATCCTCGGTATGGTTATCACCAACCGAATTATGCTCCGTCGGGCAAGCCCTCAGGAGGACACCAGAGCAAGCTCATTTTATAAATTTCATTACCCCATCTAAGAAATAACATTATGCCAGAATACCAAGTGTTTCACCAACAAGCCGTCAAGTCGTTTTCGGCAGGTGAAGACAACGAACATCAGAGGCGTTGGACGGAATCCCAATGGGAAGCCAAAGCCTCCAACAAAAAGTTTAACTACGACAAGAGCCGTGCGCATCTCAACTTTGAGATAGTCAAGGGCGGTAAGATTGTGCCTCTCGGCTCTTCTAAGCCCATTTTAGAACGGTTTCAAGACCGTTTGGAAGCCACTGGTGCGGAAGACCCTAACAAAGGGCTTGAAACGCCAAAATATCGCATTGCCTGCAACATGATATTTTCGGGCGATGCCGACAGAATGCGAGAAATGGCTTTCGGAGACCAAAATGTGGAGCGAGCGAAAGGCGCAGACAACAGCCATGTCAATCGCAAATCGGAGATAGAATTGTGGGCAAAGGACATCTACAAGGCTGTAGCTGATGCTTGGGGCGAAGACAACATCATTGACTTTTCCGTCCATCTTGACGAGTCTTCACCGCATATCCATTGCCTTATCACGCCCATTATGTACGATGAGAAGAAACAGAAGATGCGTATCAAATACCGAGATACTTTTGGTGGTGATGCAAACAAACTGGATGCTATCCACGACTACTTGGCAGAGGTCAACAAAAAGTGGGGCTTGGTACGTGGTGAATCAGTTTCGGCTACCAATGCCCAGCATATCCCTCGTGACGAATGGTATAGACAACTCCAAGCCGAAAGCCGTGAGTTGGAAATTGCAAACGGCAAACTGGAACTTGACATTCGCAGAAAGGAAAATGCCGTTAAGGGTCTGAAAACGATGATAGAAAACCTCACTCACCAGAAGTCTGAGGTGGAGAATAAAATCCATGAGGTTGAGAAACAGTTGGAACAACAGAATGGCGAACATTCCGAGTTGTCAAAGGAACTGGAACGGCTCAAAAGTCAGTTGTCCACCTTGGAGTTCAAGCTGACAGACAAACGAGAAAAACTGAGTGCAGCCGATGAAGCCCTTGCCGAGTTCAGAGCCATGACAAGGGCGCAGAAGTCTGAGGCTGAAACTTTGCGTATCGTGCAGGAGCAGACATCACGTACTTTGCAGACATACGCCCAAGCCTCTATTCTTGCTGGCAGTTTTCAAGAACTGCTGACGATGAGCAGTAGGATTTGCGCCAATGTACCCGAAGCCAAGAAAATGGCAGAGAACACCATCATTGAAGATATGTGCGATATGCGTTTCAAAGATGTGCTTGGCACAGCCGTCAAGATGTTCATTGAGGGCATCAATGGGGCAACAAGCATCACGCAGTCGGGAGGTGGGGGTGGCTCCAATTCGGAATTACCTTGGAGGGATAAGGACGAGGATATTTTCAGCTTTGCCAGACGCTGCATGAGATTCGCCCACAGCAAACACTATCCCAAGAAGAGTTCGGGCATTAAGCGATAGTGTCAGCGAGTATTCGCTTCCAGACATCAATATCAGGGAAAGGCATGTATATTTCAAAGAAACCATCGAAATATGCCACTGTCTTTCCTTGATTTATTTTCGCCTCTGCATAGGCTCTGCTTTTGTACTTGTCGGCAAGGCGTAACAATTCCTGTTTCTGTTTCTTTTGCTGATTTTCAAAGAAACTTATTGCAAGAACAAGCAATTTCTTTACACCATTTGTAAGTCCTGCCTTATCATAGATATAAAGCAGACGGTTGTAAGGCTCTGGCTTCCAATAGCCATTGGCAATCAACTCTTCATAGATATTGGTTGCGGTGATGTAATCCTTGCTTTTCTCGGCAACCTTTGCCTTGCGTAGTTCATTCTCTATATGGCTGATTATATATTCTATCTGATGGCACACTGGAGCGTCTTCTGAAAACAGAGCGTCATTTCCACTTGTGTAGAAGTCAAATTCGGGCAGTTGAGCAATCAAACTTTTGTATCGGTTTGCCAATGTATCTTTGGTGATAATGGTTCTGTTGAGATTGGTCTGTTTGGGTAGTTTGTCTTCTCGTTGCCTTATTACTTCCCTAAATTCGACAACAAGCGCATCTTGGCTGAATTTTGCAGGGACAAGCAACAGAACACGCTTGGCATCGCTCCATTGTTCTTTGCTTATATAATGGCTAAGTAGCCAATTATAGGGTTCAAGGTTCAATGAATATCCTTTTTGAACCGCACTCTCGTATTGGCATTTAGTCTGTTCTGTGTCATTTGCTTTCAGATATGTCCTTGCCTTTATAACCTCTGTAACACCAGGCATTACCAAAGGCTGCTTGGTGGACTGTTGAGATACATTTATAGAAGAAGGCAAGGAAACGTTCTCTTGCGTGTTTGTCTCCTTGCCTTTGCCGTTGCTGAATATGTCTTTTATCGTCTTGAATAATCCCATGCGTATTTTCTTTTGAATGCAAAGGTAATGCAAAACGCTGATAATCAACTCTGCTTGTTGTAAAAAGCATATACTCGTTTGCATAGTTTAATAGCATGGATAACATATCAAAAGATATAGAATATGCTCCGATTACCAGGTTATCACTTTGTCAACTATCTCTTGTTGCTCAATGCTGCTTCTTCGTAGATAGATACGTGTCGTTTCGATGCTTTCATGTCCCATAAGGTCGGCAAGCAAGGCAATATCGTTGAACTTCTCCAAGAAATTTTTTGCATATCGATGGCGGAATGAGTGAGGGTAAACCACTTTCTCATTCAAGCCATACTTCACCGCATAGTTCTTCAACTGCTGTGATATGCCTCTTGTCGTGATGCGTTCGCCAAAGCGATTGAGAAAGAGATAGCCACTTGTACGGTCGAGTGTTTGCAACCACTTTTCTGTTTCCGTGCGCAATGTCTTGGGGATATAGATACGCCGTATCTTGCCACCCTTGGTGTAGATGTCATAATAGCCTACTTGCACATGCTCAATTTTGATTTGCACAAGTTCGCTCACTCTGGCACCAGTCGCAGCTAAGAAACGCACCACAAAGTACCACTCCAAGTTGTCTTCCTTCTTCAACTTGTTCTTCAAGAAGGTGTAGTCGGCATTGCTGATGACATTCTCCAAATAAGAACGTTGCTGCACCTTAACCGACTTCAAGCGGAGCTTAGTCTTGCCTACAAATACAAGGTACTTGTTCAATGCCTGAATACGGAGGTTCACCGTCTTTGGTTTGTAAGTCTCAATCAAGTAGGTCTTGTAAACCAACAAGTTTCTCTTGTTCAACTCTTTGTGTCGAGAGCCAAACTCCTTTACGGCATACAGATATGCCGAAATCGTGTTCTTAGCCATATTGCCTTGGCTTAAGAACTCTTCAAATTTGTCTAATTCCATTTCTATTCGTTTATTAGTGAAACATTAAGTTGTCCTAATAAATAGGCATGGATTTGTTCTATGAGTTCCTATTATGAGAAGATGTTCGCCACAGGGGAGGTCAAGTGCATTGATGAGGAGGTGCCGTTTGAGATACCAAAGGGATGGGAATGGTGTAGGCTCAATGACTTGGCTCTGTATAGAAAAGGACCTTTTGGAAGTAGCTTAACAAAATCTATGTTTGTAGCCAAAAGCAATCAAAGTGTCAAAGTTTATGAGCAGAAGAATGCAATACAAAAAGACTTTCGTCTTGGCGATTATTATATCAGCAAAGAAAAGTTTGAAGCAATGCAAAGCTTTATTGTCAAACCAAATGACATTATAGTAAGCTGCGCAGGAACAATCGGTGAGACCTATCTTCTGCCATTAGATGCTCCTGTCGGTATTATCAATCAAGCGTTGATGAGGGTTACGCTTTTTGATTTGAGCATGGCAGAATACTGGCAAATGTACTTTGCTTATATGCTTTTAAATGAGGCACAAATGAAAGGAGCTGGTTCTGCTATTAAGAATATTCCCCCGTTTGAATATCTAAAAGCAGTACTTGTGCCTGTTCCTCCTTTATCAGAACAAAGCAGATTGGTTGAAAGATACAATTTGCTTTTGTCTCTAATTGCTAAATATGAGTCAGAAGCAGATAAATTGAATTGTCTCAATCTAAACATCTATGATAAATTAAAGAAAACCGTATTGCAGGAAGCAATTCAAGGCAAACTCGTCCAACAAATTGCTGAAGAAGGTACAGCCCAAAAACTGCTTGAACAAATAAAGACAGAGAAGCAGAAACTCGTCAAAGAGGGCAAGCTTAAGAAGTCTGCCCTCAACGATTCTGTTATTTTTCGTGGTGACGATAACAAGTATTATGAGCAGATATGGGGCGAAGTAACTGAGATTGAACTTCCTTTGGACTTTCCAAGTTCTTGGTCTCTTGCTCGATTAAATGCAGTTTGCCAACTTACAGACGGCTTAAAAACAACAGGCAAACAATGCTTGTTAGATGCAAAATACTTACGTGGTAAAAGTTCTGAAACTATAGTAGAACAAGGTAAGCTTGTATATAAAGGTGACAATATAATGCTTGTGGACGGTGAAAACTCAGGTGAAGTTTTCATCGTACCACAAGATGGCTATATGGGTAGTACATTCAAGCAGTTATGGATAAGTTCCTCAATGTACGAACCTTATGTTTTAGCTTTTATACAGTTCTATAAAGAGACATTGCGCAACTCCAAGAAAGGTGCAGCAATTCCACACCTCAACAAGGAACTTTTCTATGGTCTTATAATTGGCATTCCGCCATTGCAAGAACAGAGAAGAATAGTTCAGAAACTTGAACAATCATCGCAGTTGCTTCGATAACCTATTCATTTGTTCTATTATACGTTGTTGCTCTTGCAAAGGTGGCAAAGGTATCAATAAATTCGACAAACTCTTACTATTCAAGGTTTTACCTTTAATTGCATCTTTAGATTCTCCGAGATTGGCAATTAGAGGCAAAACTTTGAACAGGTAATTCCTCATAGCATATTCTTTATCAATGATAGGACTTATAGTTATAATAGCTTCATTGTGATAAGCGTCAATATCCAATATTGAAGTTTTGCCGATGCTTAGTTTGAAACTCATAAGAAGACTTCCTTTTTCACTGATAGGAGCGGAGAAAACTTCCTTGACTGCCAAATCCGAAACCTTTTCTTTTGTTGTAGATATTGAGCCTCCATCAACCATATCAGATATTGAAACCCAATTGTATTTGCCATTTATCCAATATGTCTGTTCTCCTCTTGCTGGCGTTTTTCCAATAGTCATAGATACAATATTGGAAAATCTGCACCAACACCAATTGTATGGCAAATCGAAAGGTATTTCATCGGTTATATCATTGCAATTTTCACCTATCTGCTCATAATACTTGATAAAATCTCATTTATTTTGCTTACTATTCTACTTTGTTCTGTCATTGGAGGCAATGGTAGATACAACTCTTTCAGCCGTTCTTTACCAAGATTATAAAAAGCAGCACCAGACTTCTTTGTTATTCCTCGCATAGCCTCAATTAAGAATGGACTTTGGAGAAAATACGCAAGTAACAAGGAATGATTAAAGTCTTGAATGTATGGGCTAATGATAAATACAAAACCGCCAGCACTAACATTATTGTAATCTTTTTCTATTACTGCCATTTTACCAATATTCTCCAAACTGGTTACAGCAGGAGTAATGATGCAATTCTTCTTTAGAATGGTATTCGCATTGACAAACTCCTCTGACACAAAGACATCATCATCTTTGAATATATACTTATTGGGTAGAATGTTTCCACCACGCAATATTCTAATGCCTTTTTTATTTGCGTTTGCTTGCTCTTTTTTGAACGATGCACCTGTCTGTATTTCCAACAAGTCTTTGACCTTGCACCAAGTCCATGTTTCGGGTATTTGGAACGGCAAGAACTCGTCTATACAAACAGGACTGTTGTCTATCAACTCATAATACTTGTTACGGACTTAATCTTTTGTACTATACGCAGTTGTTCTACAAATGGTGGTAGTGGAACAAGATAGCTTTTTACAGTCTTTGTTGCTAATTCCTTTTGCTTTGTACTGCCGTCTGATTTGTCTTCAATAACAGACTGAACTGTATTACTTGCAAAATAATAGTACAGGTATTCTGAAACAATGTGCGTTTTATATGGACGAATTACAGTAACATGGCTGTCAGCAACAGCCAATTCATAAGGGTTAAGTATCGTGTAGTATATAGCCATTCTACCCAATGTTCCCAGTCCAGTAGAGTTCCACATCAAATCTCTATCTTGTAAGAAATACTCATCATTATAAGATGTAATACTCTTCGGCTCAATAAACTTTGCTTTCTCTATGGAAAATCCAGCCCATTGATTGCATTTTTGAGCTACAACAGGATATTTCTTTATTGGGCTATATTGGGGCGATTTGCCTCTATGTATAAAAGAGCAAATATCGTCAAGTCGTACCCATGCCCAATTTGACGGTATCTCAAATGGTATTTCTTCATCAATACATACAGCCCCATCTTCCGACTTCTCCCAATACTTGTTATCGTCACCACGGAAGATAACAGAAGTAGCCAAAGCGGACTTCTTTAGTTTGCCCACTTTTACTAAATTCAGCTTCTCTATCTTAATCTGCTCCAACAAATCTTGAGCAGTACCCTCCTCAGTAAGTTGCGGAACAAGTTTTCCTTGAATTGCTTCCTGTAAAATGGACTTTTTAAATTGTTCCTTTATCTCCTTGTTCAACAGATTCAATCTATCTTGGCATAGACCATAATTATCCAAGAACGAAGACAATTGCGTTAGTTTTTCAACTATCCTATCTTGTTCCTTTGTTGGAGGTATGGGCAACAACATTTTGGCGAGTGTTTTACCATTACAATTTGGTTGAGCTGTGGCAATAGTACCATTTTTGAGTTGTTCCCAATACAATTGACTCTCCATGAATGATTTCATGTAACGAGGATTTAGTAATGAACTATATCTCGTTCTTATCAAGTACCCTGCATAAATAGCTTTTTCTGGCACTTCTTCAACTAAAAATGATTTCCCTACAGTACCACCTGTTCGTGCAAAGAGAATGTCGTTTACTTTCAACAGGTATGTATCAATATCGTTTTCTTCGATTTGACAATATGGCACATTGTCCCAAAGAACGCAATTTTCTTGAATGTCGCTAATGCGAACCATTTTTATTGCACCATGTTCCAATGCTGGAGCATTATATCCATATTGAATAGATTGGGATATATTACCCCAACGCTCCCATTCCCACCCATTAGGAACATCAAATGGTATCTCCTCATCAATGCATTTCACCTCTCCCGTAGCAAGTATCTTCTCATAATAGGAATTGTCCTCACCACGGTAGATAATGGATGCGTTCTTGTCACGCTTGATTTTCTTCTCCTTAATCAAGCGTTCTTTCTCTTGGCGAATCTTATCAAGCAAAACGCTTGCAGGTTCGTCATTAGGATCCTGCGGTACAAGTTTTCCCTGTATCGCCCATTGTAATATGCTATTCTTTAATTGTTTTCCGTTCATTGTAATTTTCTATCGTTAGAAATCATTGTCCTTATTCTTCTGCTTCAAGAAGAACTGATAAAGTTTCTTGCCTATTTTATCTTTGGCAAATGTCCGCTCATGCTCAATAGGTATGGTAGATAACCTTATCTTAGCCACACCTTTTTTCAACAACTCAAATTGTTGTGGACTTATCTTGAATTGAGCTGTAGAACTGATTTCTGTCACCGGAAGGACTATATTGCCAGAGACAATACCTGCCGTTTCAGAGCCGCTACCAATCTGAGAACCATAAAGTTTAATAACTTCACCATCGAATGTTTTCAACAACATGGTTGATTCTTTCAGAAAATTCAGTCGGTCTGACTTTACGGTTGCAATAATGTAATATGCCGTATCTTGCTTTGCAACGCTATATTTCATGTTGCATCCCTCGGCAGCCAAAGGTCGATATGTATATCCAACCGTTTGTGCATTTATATTGATACTGCACATAGTCAGTACAATAGACAAAATGATTTGTATTCCAATATTACTTTTCATAATTATGCTATAAAATCGAAATATCCTTATTTTATTGTTGTTACTCTGCTTCGTCTAACAACTTGTCAAGTTGCGCTTGCAGTTCTTCACGCTTTGGCAAATAGAGTTGGTAACGAGCCACAAACAATTGATTGGTTATACCCTCCAAGGCATACTCCATCAGAAGTTCGTCTTTTCTTGCTCCCAAAACTATACCAATAGGGGGATTATCGTCAGATTGACACACTTCTGTTTTGAAATAGTTCAGGTAGAGATTCATCTGCCCAATATCACCATGCTTTATCTCTGCTCGCTTCAAGTCAATCAACACATAGCATTTCAAAATACAATGGTAGAATACCAAATCCACCTTGAACTGTCGGCTTCCTATCTGCATGGAGTATTGTCTGCCCACAAATGCAAAACCACGTCCCATTTCCAAAAGGAACTGCTCCATGTGGTCTTTCAGAGCCTTTTCCAAGTCACTCTCCTTATAGCGTTTCTGTTTGGGAAGCCCTGCAAATTCAAGCACGAAAGGGTCACGGATGATGTCTTGCGGAGTTTGTACTTGATGCCCCTCGTTTGCCAAAGCAAGAACTCCAGCCTTGTCTGTGCTTAGTGCAAGTCGCTGAAACAGACAGCTCTTCATCTGTCTTTTCAGTTCCCTAACTTTCCAACATTCCTTGATGGATTCCTTATAATAGAACTGCATTTCAAGTGCATTATCACACTTCAACAGTTCATAATAATGACTCCATGTCAATTTGTGGGACAGTGTCCCACATTTTGGGAATGCCAAGTATAACTTACGCATATAGGTAAGGTTTGTTCGGTTAAAACCTTTTCCATTTCTTGCTGTCAAATCCTTTGCAAGGTTTACAAGTAACCTTTTGCCATATTCTGCTCTTTGTTTGCCACCCTGTTCAAATTCAACAATATACTTTCCTGTTTGCCAGTTGGCATCAAGCAATTCCGTATTGACCGCAGCAATGGCTTTTGACTTCGCCTCACCCCATAGCGTGGTTATGTTGTCTATCAACTTCTGATAGGCAGCATCATTTATGTTTGTCAAATCTTTATTCTCCATGCCAATCTTTTAGATTTGTGGAACACCGTTCCACATTTTACAATTCGTCCACATTTACATTTATTCCCAAGATACGCTGTATCTCTGCCAATGTCTTATCAATTTCATGATCAAGAGCCTTGCGTTTCTTGAAATAGTCGGCAAGCAGTTCGGCAGGAGGCAAGATTTCTTCATCCTCTTTCGGGAACTTGCACAGGTCGAAGTTGCAATCGGTGGCAATAAGGTCTTCAACCGAATAGCAACGAGATTTCTCGTCACCATCAGCAATAATAATCTCCTTACGGTCGTTCCACCACTCACGGATTGGGTCGCAATGTTCCGACTTCATGGACTTTGTCTTGGAGAAATGCTTGTACCCCTCTGGCATATCCAAACGATAGAACCACGTTTCCTTTGTAGAATAACCTTCTGGAGCACCCTCCGCACAGGTATTGTCGAAGAACAAAATGTTCGTGGCAATCGAAGTGTAAGGTGCAAAGATACTGCCAGGCAAACGGATAATGGTATGCAAGTTGAAATCTCTGAGCAGCTTGGTCTTGATGGCTATCTTTGTATTGTCCGCTCCAAACAGGAAACCGTCTGGAACAATGACCGCTGCACGACCATTCTTCTTCAGTCGGTACATGATGAGAACCATGAACAAGTCAGCAGTCTCGCTACTGCGCATATCAGAAGGGAAGTGTGACTTGACATCCGACTTCTCGTTTCCACCGTATGGTGGGTTCATCAACACAACATCAAACTTGTCTTCGTCTGTATAGTTGAGTACATCTTTTGTAAGCGAGTTGTCGTGATATACCAATGGCGTGTCAATTCCATGCAGCAACAGATTTGTCACACATAGCATATACGGGAATTGTTTCTTTTCTATGCCAAATACAGACTGATTGTACTCTCTGCGGTCTTCAGCAGTCTTTACCTTCTTATCCAATTCACCCAACCAACTTGTGATGAAACCTCCTGTACCACAAGCGAAGTCTGCCATTTTCTCACCAATCTGCGGATTGACTATCTCTGCCATAAATTCGGTTAAGGCTCTTGGGGTGTAGAACTCACCAGAGGAACCAGCCGACTGCATTTCTTTGAGAATAGTCTCGTATATCTCACCGAAAGCATGACTTTCCTCATAGTCACCAAGGTTCAAACCGTCAATCACATTCAGCACTTGACGAAGTTGAACTCCATCTTTCATATATTGATTGGCATCCTCAAATGTGGTCTTTACAATCGCCTGACGGATAGGGGTAGTTGGTGTTACCTCTATGTTTTTGAGTTCCACAAACAAGGTGTTGTTGACAAACGAAAGCAGCTCATCACCAGTCAAGGCATTACCGCTTCCATCGTCATGCGCCCAGTTGCGCCAACGGCATTCTTCTGGAATAATAGACTTGTAATCATCATCGTCCAACTCCCAATCATTCTCTTTCTCGTCATAGACTTTCAAGAACAGCATCCACGCCATTTGTTCTATGCGTTGCGCATCACCGTTGATACCGGCATCATTGCGCATTATATTGCGTACTCGTTTTACGAAATTTGATAAACTCATATTTTGTTTCTATTTTATGCTATATTATATATGTATTGTTCCAGTTCCTTTACGGCATCAAGATAGCCTTGCTTGCCACCAAAGAACTTCACGATGTTTGCCTTTGAACCCAATTTGCGGAATGGGTCATTTTCAAGTACTGTCAGGCTTTCCAATTCTGACACACCTTCCTTGGTGTACTTATCCAACAAGGCTTCAAGCACAAGTCGTGCCTGTTCACCATACTTGCTGAATATGTCTCGTTTCTTCACTTGTTCGGCACGTTCATGTCGTGTAAGCGTTTTCTTGCCGTAGGCTATATGGCAGATGAAATCGAAATCATCAACATCGTCCATGTCTTGGTCGTGCTTCAATGCTGCAAGATCAATACCACTGTCTTTAAGCATTTCAGCAATATCTGACTTTTTCTTGGTTTCTTGCCACTTGGAAGTGAACGTATCTATCGTAGCGTATGTATCTATGATACTTTTCTTTGTATAGTCGGTAATGCTTTCCGTGCGAAGCAACTTACCATTTGTGTCATAGACAGAAACGACTTTGTTAATGACCATAACTTGACAACCATCCTTGGCAACAATCGGCTTCGGTCGTGGTTCAGGATCTGGTTCTTTCACGCCTTTAGGCTCGTCGTCTTCAGGAAGTACATACGGCTTAGGCTCTTTCTGCTTGGGCGGATAGTTCGGGTCTATTTCAATCGGTCCGTCCCAATCTGGGTCAGCAAACAATCGTGTCACGTTGCGGAAGTCCATTACTGTGAAGTATGTCTTTCCTTCTTTCTCACGAAGACGAGTGCCACGACCAATTATCTGTTTGAACTCTGTCATAGAGCCGATTTGTTGGTCAAGCACAATCAGTTTTGTCATTTTGCAATCAACACCAGTTGAAAGCAACTTACTTGTTGTCGCTATGACAGGGTATTTCTCTGCAACAGAAATGAAATAATCCAACTTGCCTTTCCCGTATTCGTCACTACCAGTTATACGAACCACATAGTCGGGATTTTTCTTACACATATCAGCATTGGCATTAGCCAAAGCCATACGCATACGTTCCGCATGAGTTTCATCAGCACAGAACACTATGGTCTTAGCCATGCAATCTGTACTTTTCAGATAGTTGGTTATCTCTTGCGCAACTTCCCTTATGCGGTCTTCTATAACAATGTTATAATCATAGTCGCTATTATTATAGATGCGGTCTTCTATCTCGTTGCCGTAAATATCCTTTTGCCCCTTTGTCGGTCTCCACTCATCGCCAATATTGGTTGTGATGTTGATTACCTTGAAAGGAGCAAGGAAACCGTCCTCAATTCCATTTTTAAGACTGTATGTATATATAGGCTCACCAAAGTAGCCAATACTTGACTGGTACTTTGTTTCTTTTGGTGTTGCTGTCATACCTACATGAGTAGCCGAAGAAAAGTATTCCAAAATGTTTCGCCAATTGCTATCATCCTTTGCGCTACCTCTATGACACTCATCTACGATAACAAGGTCAAAATAATCTGGATTAGGAAACAACTCCTTATAGTTTTTGGCATCATTCTGTCCAATCAACTGTTGATAGAGTGCAAAGAATACTTGATAAGAAGCCAATTCTTCCAAGTGGTTCTTGTCTTTTGAGTAGTCTATCTTGTGCGTTACCTTATCTAATGGTTTGAAGTCCTGCTGTATGGATTGGTCAACCAATATGTTTCGGTCTGCAAGATACAACACTTTCTTCTTCAAACCACTTTTGAGCAAACGCCATACAATCTGAAATGCAGTATATGTCTTGCCAGTACCGGTTGCCATGACAAGGAGCACACGGTTTTGTCCTTTGGCAATGGCACCAACTGTGCGGTTTACTGCATTGCGCTGATAATATCGTGGCGGAAATATATTCTGACCAGTGCAGAAAGGTTGCTCAATGACAGACAACTCTTGCTCATTAAGTCCGTTTCCATCGTTAGCCTCATTTTTATATCTTTCGACAAGTTCTTCTTTTGTTGGAAATTCGCCCATAGCAAAAGTGCGTTCCTTGCCTGTCAAGAAGTCATGTTCGGCAAAACCTTCACCATTTGAACTGTATGCAAACTTCACATCAAGCATTTGGGCATAGGTCATGGCTTGTTGCAATCCATGAGAAACAGAATGATTGGCATCCTTTGCTTCTACAATAGCAATGGGTGTTGCCTTGTTTGCATAAAGTACATAGTCGGCAAACTTCGGTTTCTCTCTATGCACAAGATTACCATGAAGGCTAATTTTACCGTCAGTAAATTTAACCTTCTGTTCCATGAATATACTATCCTTTGACCATCCCTTGCTTGTGATGGCTTCGTTGATATAGCGGAACTTGATGTCCTCTTCTGTAAGTTCTTTGCTTATGCCCATGTTCAAATAACGTTTTATTATCGGAAGTTATTTTGTCCAGTTCTAAAAATCCAGTATTTGGCGTTTTTATTCTCGCTCGCCCTCGTCTGTTATCAAGTCCTTCAAATCGACTTGTAGAATTTTTGATATTGCAAGCAATGTTTCCAAATCTGGCTGGTATTTATTTCTGGCGTAGCAGTTTACTGTACTAAAGCTCTTCCCAAGCTGTTTTGCAAGCCATGTCTGAGAGATGCCTTTTTCTTCCAACGTGTCTTTTATTCTGTTCAGTTTCATATTTTCACCGAATTTTACTGCAAATATACATTAAATTTTGCGATAATAATTCGTTATATGACTCTAACAGGTAAAAATATAACGATATTTCACACTTTCACACCCATTTGATACGAAATAAGGGAATAAAGAGATTTTATCCTCCTTACTCCCTTTCTTTTCTTCCCTAATTTCCAAATACTTTTTCCACTCGCCTGACGGCATCCGCTCTCATCTGCATGGCTACGGAAGCATATATCTGTGTTGTCTTAACACTTTTATGACCCAATAGTTTGCTCACAGTCAAGATGTCACATCCTGCGAGGATAGCCAACGTTCCAAAAGTGTGCCGACTTGTGTGAAATCCGAGAACCTTTGTAATGCCAGCTCGTTTAGCCATGTGCTTCAAGGCTCTGTCACAGTTGCAGATTTGCGGTGTGTTGAATACAAGGCTATCTTCACTTTTATCTTCCTTGTCGGGCAACCATTCCAATGCCTTCTTGCCTAATGGTATCAGAATGGGGTGCTTGGTCTTTTGCATACGAGGCAAATAGATAGCCAATCCTGCATCAGTTTGGCGAATATCCTTCCATTTCAAAGCGGATATGTCGCTATGCCTTAAACCTGTAAAACAACAGAACATATAGCATTGTTTGGTTGCAGGACTGCCTGTTTCAACAGAAGCCAATGCCATGACTTCATCTTTTGTCAGTGCCACTATATTGCTCTCTGCCTTGCTGACCCTTTCCCTTTTATCCAATGAAGCAAAAGGATTTGCACTTATCAGTCCGTTTCTGACCGCCTTGTTCAATATGGTGTTGAGTGTGGTCTGTATTTGGTGCATGGTGGACTGTGCCAACTTCTGAGGGTTGCTTGGAGACTTTGGCGAAACATAGATGTCCCTCATATAGTTCAAGAAGCCCACATATATGTTTTTATTGAAGTCTATCAATCGTATGCCACTTTTATGGCTGTATTTCATATATTGGTGCATGATGGCTATCAGCTTCCATACATTCTTGATGTAGTTCTGAGAATACGCTTGGCTGTCAACCAATCCCTTGTGATAATCAAGCAGCCATTCATAGAAAACAGGCGATGCCTTTCTCAATGCCGTTTCATCTGGAGACTTTGCCTCCTTATGAATACCAAGGAGTCTTTCAGCCTTTATAGCGACCGCCTTTTTCATGGCGTTCTTGTTCTCTCGCTTTGCGTCTTCGTTCACCTCTGGAACAAGGTACAAATGCAGTGACTCATATTCCCTTTTACCATTCTCATAGCAGTCAAGGTATAGCGACTGACTGCCATTTTTTAACACTCTTGTTCTTATCTCTATACTCCTATTTAGTTACCTTTTTTATTAGTGCTAATCAAATAGATTATCAACCTTGTTGACCGCCTCCACTTTTTTCTCGTCCACTATCTTGCTGTATATCTGTGTTGTAGAAACATTGCTATGCCCCAATAATTTGCTTGTTGTATAGATGTCAACTCCAAGTGTCAGCATCATCGTGGCGAAGGTGTGCCGTGAGCAGTGAAACGAGATGTGCTTTTTAATATCAGCATTTTGCATCCATTTACGAATGTCGTGACATACCGTTGGAGTGCCTGGCAAAGTGAATATTGGCTCGTTCGGGTCTTCCTTTTCATTAAGGCAGTTCAGAGCCTCTTTGGATAATGGAACATTGACGAGTTTGTTTGTCTTCTCCATGATTGTGCGGACAAACTTTGTCTTTCCGTCAGATGCGAGAAACACCTTGTTCCATGTGAGCGCACGTACATCACCCAAACGCAATCCTGCAAAGCAAGAGAAGATAAATGCCTTTTTTACTTCCGTGTTGGCGCAGTCCGCTTTCATAATGGCTTTCAACTCGTCAATGGTCAGATATTCTCTTACGCTTTCGGCTGGTTGATGCTTCTCCTTAGCATCCAACAGTTTCATTGGATTGCTTGCTATGATACCCTCACGCACTGCCTTGTTCAACGCTCCATTGAATACCGCCTGATGATGATGTGCGCAACCTTGACTGATAACAGCTGTAGCGTCTTTCTTCACTCCATGATGTGCCGTTTTCAAAAACTTCACGAAGCCACGGCAGAAATCAACATCTATTTCTGACAAACAGATATTGATGTCGCCAGTCGTGGCAAGGTACTGTTCTATCTTGTGGCGCATCTCCTTTCTGCCTTTCAATGTGGATTTGGCAAAGTTGCCGTCCGACTGCTCATATTTGCAGAGCCAAGTCAGCAGTGGCATATTCTCCTGCTTGATTTTCTCCCATTGTTTGATGCCACGGTTCTGCAGCCCCAATATTCTTTCTGACTTCACCTTGTTTGCCACTTGCATAGCGTGTCTGTTCTGGTCTTTTGAAATCGGGTCTTTCTCTGGAACGAGGTAGAGCGACAGCGACTCGTATTTTCTGACACCATCTGAATAAATGTCGAGATAGAGGCTGATATTTCCATTCTTCAACTTGCGCTGACGAATGCGAACAGGCTCTTTCGGTTTTGATACTTTCTTTTGTCTTCCCATGCTGTTATATGCTTTTATTTGTTTCTATTTTATGCCCCCATTCGGGTTTCTCTGAGGTCAAAGTTATAAAGATTATTTTGTTTTGCGTAACAAACGTGCAACAAAAATGCACCAAAAATAGTTTTTTAACAGTCAAGGAAATAAAAGAAATCAAATCAAAGAAGTATCTGTGTATCAATGGGATAACGTGCATTTTCTTTGATTTGCTACGACTTTGTTTCACGTCATAATATCCTCTACTTCGTGGGCTTTTATGTCCTTTTACTCTTTGATATAGTGCTCTGTATTCAGGTGGAGAACCTTACAGCCATTACCGAAAGTGAGCAGACGATGGCAGCCTATCTGCAGAACTCGTTCTTCTCAGCCGGTTATCTGATGGCAGCAAGCATTGTGGCATTGAAATGTCTGAACCTCGTTCCAGACCTTGCTGCATGGATGATTCCTGAAGGAGATACAGCATTCTCTACCCGAAACTTCGGTGAAGGTGTGGCACAGCAAGCCAAGATTTCAACCCAGGGCATGATTAGCAAAGTGATGTAAACAGCAAATAATACATATATAATAAGGTATGGTAATAAAGAATCTCGAAAACAAAATCAAGTTGGTGATGATTATCTGTTCACTCTTCCTTGTGGGCTGTATCATCATCTGTATCTCCAGCATTTGGACAGCCAAGCAGATGGTTTCAGATGCTCATCAGAAAGTATACGTGTTGGATGGCAATGTTCCTATTCTCGTTCAGCGCAGCACCATGGAAGAAACGCTCGATGTGGAAGCAAAGAGTCATGTGGAGATGTTCCATCATTACTTCTTCACTCTTGCGCCAGATGACAAGTACATCAAATATACAATGGATAAAGCCATGTATCTGGTCGATGAAACGGGTCTTGCGCAGTACAATACATTGAAGGAGAAAGGCTTCTACTCAAACATCATGGGTACGAGTGCCGTATTCAGTATCTTCTGTGACAGTATCAAGTTCGACAAGGAGAAGATGGAGTTCACCTACTATGGCAGACAGCGTATTGAGCGACGCACAAGCATTCTTACCAGAGAACTTGTGACGGCAGGTCATTTGAAGCGTGTTCCCCGTACTGACAACAACCCACATGGTTTGCTCATCACCAACTGGAGAACCCTTCTCAATAAGGATATAGAACAAAAGACCAAACTGACATATTGATATGGGATGGAAAAAAATGTTTATCGGTGAAAAGATGCCGGACAAAGATGATCCTCAATATCGTCAGAGATATGAGACAGAGGTGAAGGCAGGACGCAAGTTTGCCAAGACTATGAAGCTTGATGTGCTTGCAGCCAAGGTACAACTGTTTGCTAATGAACATAAACTGTTGTTCCTCTACCTTGTATTTGGTTTCATAATCTTCTGTTTTGGTCTGAACATCTACAGGTTGGTAGTGGTGTATAGTCATCAACAGTCAAGACAAAGTGCTACGGAAAGGCAAGAGCAGATGTTGCGTCTGCGACACAGCAAAGTCTGGAAAGCTGTTGAAAATGCCTACACCACGCATCCTGCCATGAATAGAGATAATCAAAAGAATAATAACGAAAAGATAGAAAACGATGGACGCATTGAAAAAGATTAACTGGAAACAGCCCAAGTATATGATACCGCTTATCATCTACTTCCCTCTGTTGTTTGTCGGCTACTTCGTCATTGACCTCTTTCATACGGAAAAGGCAGAGATTCCTGATGGTCTCACTACGACCGAGTATCTTAATCCAGACCTGCCTGATGCCAAAATGAAGGGAGACGGTATTGGTAACAAGTATGAGAGTATGCTCAAATCATACGGTAAGATAGACGATTATTCAGCAGTAGGAAACATTGAACGCAATGAAGAAGATACCAAGGAAGAGTATGATACAAAGTACTCAGATGAAGAACGTAAACAGGTGGAAGCCCAGGAAGCCGAGAAACTCTCTGAGATGCAAAGGCAGCTACAGGAGAGCGCACAGAAAGGCCAGGAAATCGCCAAAGGCAACAATTCTGCAGAAAATGATCGCTTAGCTCGTGGCAAACAGCGTGAGCAGGAGGCGATGGAAGAGCTCAATCGAGCCATTGCCCAAGCAAGGATGCAGGCTCAGCAGGTCTCTACCCCATCCATGCAGGCCGAAGTAACTGCAAAAACGGGTGATGCAAAGGAAGGAAAGGTTGAAATTCCGGAAAAGAAGAAGACCGATGAAGAACCGCATGAGGTCGTCAAGAAGGTCAAGGTGACTTCCGACTACTTCAACACCCTGTGCGACAATGACAAGGAAGCTGGACTTATCAAGGCTATCATAGACGAGAACATCAAGGCTGTGGATGGATCAAGAGTACGACTTCGTCTGCTCGATGATATTGTCATCAATGAAGCCGTCATTCATAAAGGCTCCTACATCTATGCCACCATGAGCGGCTTCGGTTCACAGCGTGTCAAGGGTACAGTCAAGAGTGTCATGGTAGATGATGACATCGTCAAGGTGAATCTATCGCTCTATGATACCGACGGACTTGAAGGATTATATGTACCAAGCAGCCAGTTCAGAGAGACCACAAAAGATGTTGGTAGTGGTGCTTTGAGCAACACTTCAACCCTTACCAACAGTACATCTACTGGAGGTGGCAATCTGGCATCCTGGGGAGCACAAGCCGTTACCAATGCCGTTCAGAAAACAAGCAACGCCATCAGCAAGGCCATCAAGAAGAACTCAGCCAAGCTGAAATATGGAACCTTTGTGTATCTCATTAATTCACGTTCAAACCAGAAAGATAAATAATAAACATATACGAATATGAAGACTATCAAGAAATTCTGCGCATTGGTAGTATGCGCATTAGCCTCCCTCCCATCCATGGCACAACAGACGTATCAGGAAATGGAGCAGCTAACCATCAATGAGAATGTCACAACAGTCATTACCGCCTCTGAGCCAGTACGCTTCGTTGATATTTCTACGGATGCAGTGGTCGGCGACCAGCCAATCAACAATACCATTCGTCTGAAACCCAAGGAAGGTGCAGCCGTACATGCCGATGGTGACATCCTTGCTATTGTGACGATAGTTACCGAGCGTTACAGAACCCAGTATGCTCTGATATACACTACAAGAATGCAGGAAGCAGTCACAGACAAACAGATTCTTGCCTCTGAGAAGATTCCATACCATAATCCTTCTGTATCAATGAGTACTGAGGATATGACCAGATATGCCCGAAAGATATGGAACTCACCGGCAAGAATACGAAATGTGAGCACCAAGCAGCACAGAATGACCATGAGGTTGAACAACATCTACTCTGTAGGAGAATACTTCTTCATTGATTTCAGCATCGAGAACCGCACCAATATCCGCTTTGACATCGACGAGATGCGTATCAAGCTGAATGACAAGAAGGTTTCCAAGGCAACTAATGCCCAGATGATTGAACTTACGCCAGCTATGGTGCTTGACCAGTCCAAGACCTTCAAATATGGTTATAGAAACGTTCTCGTCCTGAAAAAGATGACATTTCCTAACGACAAGGTGCTGACTATTGAGATTTCTGAGAAGCAGATTAGTGGAAGAACCATCAGTTTGGATATAGACTATGAAGATGTTCTGTATGCCGATTCATTCAACTCATACTTAATGATGGAGGAATAAGACGATGAAGAAATACATTTTGTCATTGATGATGGGACTGTGCCTTTCAGTCTCATCATTCGCCCAGAGCCATAGTGACCGAATTTCAATAGGTGTAGGTGCTTTGTATCAGAGAGGTTTGGATGCCACAATCTCATGGGAACATGAAACACGCTACCACAATGCCTGGGAGTACTTTGTCAACGGCTACATCAAATGGGATGAATGTGCATCATGCGGACACGTCTGCCCAGAGTCGTTTTGGAACAACTACCGTACATGGGGAGTTGGTGCTGCCTACAAACCCTGTGTGGCAAGAGGCAGGAACAACTACGGAAACCTCCGAATTGGCGCAAGTGCTGGCAGTGACACAGACAAGTTTGTCGGTGGCTTGCATGTCGGTTACGAGCATAATTTTGCCCTACGTCATGGGTGGGAATTGTTTGTTCAAGCCAAATGTGATCTCACTCTTCCCAAGCGAGAAGACTTGTTTCGCACTGGCATCGTGATAGGATTCAAGATACCCACATTAAAGAAACAGCAACAATGAAGATACTACATATCATTTGTGCTACTCTCATGGCAGTAGCATTTGTCTCATGCGATGAGCATCGAGACTTTCCTGATACGGCAATGAAGACCTGCGACATCCTCTGTACAGATGGCAAAGTCGTAAGATTCGAGGAAGTTAAGTCCCAAAACAAGACTCCTATAGCCGTGGTATTCTATGTGAATCAGAACGAGGACATCCAAGGCACAGGCTATGCAGTCTATCTAAAGGACATAGAGCCGTTTGCCTATTCTGACTCACTCGGAATGAAGCATAACACATCAGCTGATATTGCTGCATTTGATGGCAATGGCAATACCCATGCTATGTATTCCACTGGCACTTCACCTGCAGCTTCTGCAGTCTTTGACATGTGGCAATATGGCCAGAGTGCCTACATCCCTTCCGTTGCTCAGATCAAACTCTTGTATCAAGCACGCAGTGCGGTAAATACGTATATTCGCAAGTGCGGAGGCGATATTATTCCAGACAATCCGGATGAGTGTTGGTATTGGACTTCGACAGAGGTTAAAGACCAGGAAACTACCAAAGCCTGGCTATACTCGTTAGCTTCAGGGGCACTTCAAGAAACTCCAAAGACGCAAGCACATAAAGTCCGTCCAATCATCACTTTATATAATTAGCATTAAATATTCACTATAATACAAGAATAAGGTTTCATGGAGGAAACAAAAGAATTACAGACCATGTATAAGATATTCCGCTGTCTGATATACTTATCATTGATAGTGGAGTTCTTTGAGTATGCAATAGACCCAGCGTTGCTTGACTATTGGGGTGGCATTGTTTGTGACATTCATAGCCGTGTAAAGAGGTGGTTCATCTATATGGATGGTAACCTCGTATGGAGCAAGATTGCTACCATCGTGCTTATCTGTATCACCTGCATTGGCACCCGAAACAAGAAACACTTGGAGTTTGATGCTCGTCGTCAAGTGTTCTATCCGTTGGTGGGTGGACTGTTCGTTACCATACTGTCTATATGGCTTTTCGGTCATCGTATGGATATGAGGTTCTATACCATCAGTCTGAACATCTGGCTCTACATGGCTACCTCTATTCTTGGTACCATCTGCATCCATGTTGCCCTTGACAATATCTCCAAGTTCCTGAAGGAAGGATTGCTCAAAGACCGTTTCAACTTCGAGAACGAGTCATTTGAGCAATGCCAGGAACTACAGGAGAACAAGTATAGCGTAAACATCCCGATGCGCTATTACTACAAGGGCAAGTTCCGCAAAGGTTGGGTGAATATCGTGAACCCTTTCCGAGGAACATGGGTAGTTGGTACTCCTGGTTCCGGTAAGACTTTCTCCATCATCGAGCCGTTTATCCGCCAGCACAGTGCCAAGGGTTTTGCTATGGTTGTATATGATTACAAGTTTCCGACGCTTGCGCAGAAGCTGTATTATCACTACAAGATAAACCAGAAAGCCGGGAAGGTGCCACCAGGATGCAAGTTCAACATCATCAACTTTGTGGATGTAGAATACTCCAGACGTGTGAATCCTATTCAGCAGAAATACATCGGCAACCTTGCTGCAGCCAGTGAAACGGCTGAAACTCTGTTGGAGTCTTTGCAGAAAGGTAAGAAGGAAGGTGGTGGCGGTAGCGACCAGTTCTTCCAAACATCAGCGGTCAACTTCCTGGCAGCTTGTATCTATTTCTTTGTCAACTACAAGAAGGTGCCATACGACAAGAACGGAAATCCTCTTATTGCAGAGATGACAACAGAGCCAAAGACTCATCGGCCGAAACCAACTGGCAGAGTCTTTGATCATACCGGTAGAGAGGTGGAGCCAGAGTATTGGCTGGGCAAGTACAGTGACATGCCACATATCCTTTCGTTCCTCAATCTCGATTACCAGACTATCTTTGAGGTTTTGGAAACGGATCCTGAGGTTGCTCCTCTCCTTGGCCCATTCCAGACAGCCATGAAGAATAAGGCTATGGAACAGTTGGAAGGTATGATAGGTACACTCCGTGTCTATACCTCCCGATTGGCTACCAAGGAGTCTTATTGGATATTCCATAAGGATGGTGATGATTTTGACCTGAAGGTGTCCGATCCGAAGAATCCTTCATATCTGCTCATCGCTAACGACCCAGAGATGGAAAGTATCATTGGTGCATTGAATGCTTTGATTCTGAACCGTCTCGTTACTCGTGTCAATACTGGTCAGGGCAAGAACATACCTGTCAGCATCATCGTGGACGAGTTACCTACACTCTACTTCCACAAGATTGACCGACTTATCGGTACTGCCCGAAGCAACAAGGTTAGCGTGGCTCTGGGTTTTCAGGAGTTGCCACAGCTTGAATCGGACTATGGCAAGGTGGGTATGCAGAAGGTTATCACCACAGTCGGTAACGTAGTAAGTGGTTCAGCAAGAGCAAAAGAGACTTTGGAATGGCTCTCCAACGACATTTTTGGCAAGGTGGTTCAGTTAAAGAAAGGTGTGACCATCGACCGTGACAAGACTTCCATCAATCTCAATGAGAACATGGACAGCCTTGTTCCTGCCAGTAAAATCTCAGACATGCCTACTGGTTGGATCTGCGGACAGTCAGCTCGCGACTTCATAAAGACTAAGACCGGACGAGGTGACAGCATGAACATCCAGGAGTCAGCAGAGTTCCAGACCTCAAAGTTCTATTGCAAGACGGACTTCGACATGAAAAAGATTGCTGAGGAAGAAGCTGACTATGCGAACTTCAAGATACCGAAGTTCTACACCTTCCCATCCAAGGATGCCAAGGAACGAATCCTGTATCAGAATTTCGTAAGTGTAAACCTCGATGTCAAGAATATGATTGACGAGATAAATAAATTCAAGATAAAATGACTTTCAGAAAGATAATATTATTCCTGCTTATATCATTGAGTCTGGTTGCGAATGCCCAGGCTCGAATGCCAACAGAGCGACCGGTATCAACGTCGGCTTCCATTTTTGAGTTGCCACCTTTCGAGCGTGCAGTATGCTGCATCAGGTTCTATGAAGGCATGCACCGAGCTAAGGACTATCCTTATGTAGGTTATGGACATAAGCTCAGACCTGGGGAGCGTTACTCTGCTAATATGTCGACAAATGAAGCAGAGCAACTTCTTCGAAAAGACCTCAGAGAGTTATGTGCTATGTTTCGTTCCTATGGTCAAGACTCCCTACTCCTTGCTGCATTATCATATAATATCGGACCATACAAGGTGACCGGATATAAAGGCAAATACCCTAAAAGTTCTGTTTTAAAGAAACTCGAAGTTGGTAACCGGAACATCAGAGACGATTATGTGAACCATTGCCATTGGCGAGGGAAACGAATCCCTTCCATTGAGCGCAGACGGTATGCAGAACTCATGCTATTATTTACTCCATGACAGAAAACGAACCAATCAAAACTGTTTCAGACGGTATCACATTCCTATCCACTGGTAGATATTATGATGGTATCAACCGGTGGGTAGCCCATAAACTGAAAGATGGAGACCATGATGCCATAGACTATGCTGCACGTCAGATAGCAAAGGTGTTACCACAAAATGCGGTTCTCGTTCCTATCCCAGGACATCATGGCAAAGCCGAACAGACCATGCAGTTGGCAAAGGCTATCTCGTCATATACTCATCTCCCTATCGTTGAAGCCCTCCGTGGCATAGAGCGAGGCTCACAATATGATGCCAAGAAAAGAGGCCAGACGCTTTCTGCCGAAGATATGGGGTTCTACAAATATAAAGACTTACCCTCGAATCGTACACCTTATCTCATTGACAATGTAGTAGATACAGGCAACACCGCAAAGGCAGCTGTCAAAGCACTTGGCTGTGGAATAGTTGCTTCATTTGCTATGAGCGATACTCTTCTACAAAGAGAAGAAACCAGAAGTCTTCGCCGATAACACTATTATAAAGATTGATTTATGCCCAAACCAAGAAAGAAACAAATAAAGCCAATCGCAACTGCAACAATCTACCATTGTAAGGATTGTGCTAATAGTTACGATTGGCATAGTAAAGCTTTAGACGGCCACCTTATCCTGTGCCGTTGTCCACACAAGCAGGAAGGTGGTCGCTATTGTATATTTCTTAATGACCCACAATGTGAGCATTTTATAATGAGACTTGAAGATGTACAAACTCCTTAATACTCAAATATCCATTTGGTATCATCGTAAGGACACCACTTTTGGAATAATGCTTCTATGTAGAGAACCATACCTAATTTTTCAACAGACATTGACTGAGCAAATTGCAGAGCCTCGCCCGTTAAACTTTCGATAGTTTCAGTTGCAAGTTCAGACCACATTTTGATATTGATACGACCTGTACAAAATCTCATTTCCCCATACCAAAATTTTCCTTTCGTTGTATCTTTCCATTCAGACGGACAATCCTTCTCGCCTTGGTAGTATTTACACATAGATGCACGAGTCTGTATTTCAGCAAGTATCGGGAGGTTTATTAAATGACAACTTTCATTCAATGCACAAGATAAAGCATTACAAAATTCTGCCCAAGAACGTTCTCCTGAAAGTTGTGTATTTGATATATGCCACTTTTCAGATCTTTCTTTCAATTGGAAACGACCAATAAGGCAACCACTTCTGTACACATACATCCAACCATCGTCAAGATATAATCCATATCGGTTGTCCCATCCAGTTGGTGAACACATTAGAATCGATTGCTTCTGACTTTCTGAGAAAAATATATACTCATAAAGGTTTGCTGTATCTTTCCAATGATGACGCTCTACATTCGTCAATGCCATGTTTTTAGGATAAAACGTTCTGTATTTAGAGTAATCGCCAATAAGTTCATTGAATAAAGCATGATGATAGCCAAAGTTTTCTCCTATCTGTAGCAAATCAAAAGTATATGTTATTTCTCCATCCTTTGCATACTTCTTTTTGATAAGGTTATACTTGCAACCATACATCGCACTTGCAAAAGACGCAGTAATAATGGCTATCAGATGTCTGTCACCTTCCCATTTCATTGCATTATGTACCGAAGATGTAAAGTCAAAGCCACGATAAAACGAATCCCATGCACGGAACACACAAGACAAAATACTATATCTGTTATTGCATTCAGTTGCTTCCTGCTGGTAAGACTTCCATTCCCAAGATTTACTAAGATTTTCAAAAGCATCAACAGAATGATAAGCTTCACTTTTTGTCATTCCCTTTCTCAGACATCTAATAAGACCAATGACAAACATACGAGCATACCCTTCTTCCTTGTCTGGAGTAGAAATGTCTTCCAAATCTCTTGGTGTTTCTAAATTATCGTGCCAGGCACACATAAGTTGCCACATCAACCATTGGCCATTTACCTTTAACTTCTCCCTAAAAGATAAATCTTCACTTGTTCTTATAATACTTACATCCTGCTCAGGGACATAAAGAACATTTCTGCTTGCAGCTCGGAAGTAGGCATGACCATACACCGACAACTCAATCTTCTCACAATCTTCTGAAATGAGTTGCTTCCAAAACGTATCTTTATCATTTTCATACGTCCATGCTGCCAAATCGCCAATTATCGCACCAATCATAAGCTATAGAACATTTGTTAGTTGATAAACATCATTACCTTCTTCTGGAGTAGAGAATCGAACTTCGCCTTCCTCTGTAACAATTATATATTTTGGAGGATATGCAGGATCAACCACCAATCCAGGTTCATTTGTAATGCGAAACACCCATTTTTCATCGAGATAGCACACAAACTTAACACCATACAAGCTGTTTGCCTTAGCAAAACTTCTTGCTATACGTGCCTCTTTGGTATAGATACGTTGTCCCCATTTTAGCAGAACAAATGGAATGTTGAATGGAAGACCTTCACAAAGAAAATCATGTTTAGTGAAGTCCATACGCAATTTCCTTTCCTTATTCATCATATAGCGCAAAGCATTCATGACATTCCACAAATCAAACATTGGAAAACCATCTTCTGTTTGATGTTCTTCCAATGCTATAAGACTCAGTTCCGAAACGGATATTTCTGTGCCTATTGGCAAAGTCTTCATCTTGTCATAAAGAATCTGAGCTATTTGTTTATCATTATCTGAGTATTCCATTATCTTCTGTATTCATACTTATAAATTATCTGTTTGCCAATCGAGCAATTCATCATCCGTAGTTGTTGGATAGTTGTAATGCTCAATCAGTTCTCGTTCCGTAAATGTTCTTTTGAAAGTACTGCCTAAAAGCAGGACTATCATATCATCCACCCTCCTGTTGCACTCTTGGAGCTTGGAATTGTAAAGCCCTTGAAGAGCCTTTGTACCTATGTATGCTCCAGTACGTGCCTCTAAGATGCCAGAGAAAGTATTTTCCAATTCCTCCGTAGCAATTCTATAACGAAGAAGAACATTCAGAAGTTGTTCTCTGTCCTCGTTTAGCTGAAATTGTTTCAGCAGATGTTCCATTCGCCAAGATTCATCGGACACTTCACAAAGCTTCTTTTTGAGTCGTTCAAAGTCCGACACATCGATATTCGATTCCGACAGAACTTTTCTGTTGTCGAAATTTGAGAATACATAGCTGATGATTTCGAATGGATCCGACTCTTTCAAATTGTAATCGAGATAACCACTTATTACAGCTGCTACCCTACGAATCCTTACCTGGCTGTCCCAAGGAAGGTTTTGAAAAGGAATCGTGTCATTCGTCATCCAGGCGATGCCTATATATTCCCTCACTAATCTGTTGGCATCCCATGAAGCATTTTTTCCTTTAGAATTATATTCTACTTGAGCTTTTTTCATATCATTGTTTATTAAAAATCTCAATTCTTTGGCAAAGGTAAATCACATTTATGCAGCCTATCTGCATCTCAAAATAAAAATCGATAAAATCTTCTTGAATGCCTTAAACACCCAATTTTGGGGCAAAGATACAAAATACTTGGACATAAATTGATGTTTTTATCATTTTTTTGAGCGTAAAACCTCTTTTTTTCCAATTTTATTATGATATTTCGAATAAAAACACTACTTTTGCATATGTAGAAACATTAAATAAGCAATTATGGAAAATAAAGACCTGAACCGGCTGAAAGTTGTTCTAGCTGAAAAAAAGAGAACCAACAAATGGCTCGCTGAACAATTAGGTAAAGATCCAGCAACGATCTCCAAGTGGTGTACCAACAATGCACAACCGAATTTGGAGAATCTTGTTGAGATTGCAAAGTGTCTTGGAGTCACAGTCAATGATTTAATTCGATAATGTAAAAGGAATCCAGTATGCCAACAAACAAGAATGCAGCTATACGCTACCAGACTCTCGATAAATGCTTTCGAGACAGACGACACAGATACTACATGGAAGACCTCATCGACAAGTGCGAAGAGGCCATCTACTACTATAATGGCGTAGGAGGAGTGAGTCGGCGACAGATATTTGAGGACATCAAATTCATGGAAAGTGAAACAGGCTGGAGTGTGCCGCTTGAAAGAAAGCAAGATGGCAGAAGGGTTTATTATCGTTACCGTGATCCTGACTTTACCATCAATGCCCAACCACTGACAGAAGATGAAGCACGACAGCTTCGCTCTGTTATCATCACTCTCAGGCGTTTCAGAGGATTGCCAAGCAACGCATGGGTGGATGAAGTCATCTCCAATCTGGAATGGCGATTTGGACTTAGAGGCAAGCAGGAGAACATGATTGGCTTTGAACAAAACCCCTATCTCAGGGGACTGAACTTACTGCCTGACATCATAGATGCTGCTACCAGCCATCAAGCTGTAAGAATCACGTATCGCAACTATAAGAATTGCGATGAGGAGTACACCGTTGTTGTGCATCCTTGGTACATCAAGCAATACAACAACCGATGGTTCCTTATGGCGTATGATGCCGAGGCTGACAGAATATCAAACTATGCCCTCGACCGAATACAGAACTTCAATGTAGATGAAGATGTGGCATACATACCAAATAAAGAGGTCGATTTTGAACACTACTTCGATGATGTGTTCGGTGTGACAATACCGCCATCAGACGTTGAAAAGATTAGGGTTCTGCTTCAATTCTCCAAAAAGCAATATCCCTATATCGTGTCCAAGCCCCTGCATCATTCGCAGGAAATAGTAGATGCAGGAAATCGCATTCTGGCTGTTGAAGTACGACCTACATACGAGTTTACGCAATTGATACTTTCGTTTGGATTTGACGTTAAAGTGCTCGGACCAGAGCCTTTCAAACAAGAGATATTGGCAAATCTACGTCGTAATTTGCAGAATTATGATGAAATGCAGATAGACTGCACCGATTAGTATTACATTTGCAAAAGTATTTAATAATAATGAATAAGAATAATAGTCCATATACAGCAGCATTGACAGGTGGGGGCTTTCTTTTCGAAGAGACACTCACCCTGTTGCCTTTACTTCAAGCTGAGAACAGTGAAGAACTGCTCCAAGAAGAAAAGGTTAATAACAATCTGCTGCATATAAATGCAGAAACAGCTCGTTCAAGAAACATTCACGAGATAAAAAGGCGTTATCAAACCATGCCTCCTTCATTTTGGAATGACTTCAAGGAAATGAGCGATAGTGACAAGGTCATTGCTCTGTTCTATGTGATGCTCAAAACATATAAGATATGTTTCGACTTCCACGTGAATGTAACCATGCGCAAGTGGAACAGTATATCGAAGAGCATAGACAAGGAAGACCTCATGATGGAGTTCAATGAAATCTCTGCTAAAGACGAGTTTGTTGACTCATGGAGTGACTCTACAAAGGGAAAGGTTGCAAGTGCATATCTCACAATCCTGAGAAAGGTTGGAATGCTGACTAATGATAACCGTCTTCATTCCCTGGTCTGCACCAATTACGACTACTACTTGGCAAAGGGAGAACCATGGTTTTTGGAAGCCTGCCTCCTGCAGCCATACGAAATAGATAACATAAAGAAATCAATGTGATATGACGATAAAAGAACTTGATGATAAACTGAACAGCCCTGGTTTCCAGGACACGGAGAACGGCGACCTGTTCTACAACTTCTTCATCTACCAATATCCGGCAGAGAAGGAGTATGACATCCGTCGGCAGATACAGGAGTTCAAGGCGAATCTCATTCGCCCTATCAACTATGTGGATGTACTTACGCTGAATCTGTTTGAGGAGTTTTGCAACTTTCTCGACCAGAAGAAGTTCCTGCGTCATCCATCCATGCTGAAATACCAGTTGGAGAAAGAGCAGAACGATCCGTCCAAGGCACAGAACACCCAGGACACACTGACCCGTAATGCCCATTCTCCTGAATTCGTGCAGTACATTCATCAACGTATTATCGACCATATCACCATCAAGGATCAATACCGTCGTCCATACGTTTTCCTGTATGGCATAGGCAGTATGTTCCCATATCTGAGAGTTAACGAGTTTCTTGCCCTCTATGAGGACTACAACGATACCGGGAAGTATAAGATTATCGTCTTCTATCCTGGTCATCGTGACCAGAACTCTTTCCGTCTGTTTGATACGCTCCCAGACAATCACACTTATCGTGCAACCCTACTTATCAATGAGTAACTTATGAAACTGAAAGATTTATATAGCAAGCCAATCAACCGTGCTGTCAATCCTGCCGTCAGTGCTACCAAGTTTGACCCAGAGACAGAACGCATCGAAATACAGGAATACGTGTTTACGGATGAGATCATCAATGGTCTCTTCCGCATACTTGATGCCATCAAGAACAACAAGCCATACGACCATGTAGGTATCTGGATTGATGGTTACTATGGTTCAGGTAAGTCTCACTTCCTGAAATACCTCGACTACTGTATCACTCCATCAACTCGTGAGGATGCTGTTTCCCGTCTGCTCGATGCTGTAAAAGCCATCGACCCACTTGACGAGAAGCACAACCTCAATTTTGATTACGATGAGTTGCTCTCTATCGCCAACTGGTTGAAGCGTGCCACTATCGACACCTGCATCTTCAACCTGGAAACCAGCTACGACAACTCTACAGACAAGAAGAAGGCTTTCCTTCATGTCTTTTGGAATGAGTTCAATGGCAAGCGTGGTTTCAATAAGTTCAATATCACTTTGGCACAGAATCTGGAGAAACCCCTTGCCGAAAAGGGAGTTTTCGAAGCCTTCAAGGAGCGCATTGCCGAGGAAGGTGGAGATTGGAACGACCCAGGTATGGCTGCCGACCTGATTGACAACGAGCTGGATTGGGTACTCGATATTGCCAAGGAACTTGCCCCTACTCTCTCTCTGTAGATAGCATCCGTGAGCGCATCATCAAACGCGACACCAATATGAGCATCGACCGCTTCGGTATGGAATTGGCTTCCTACCTGAAGGACAAGGGCGATGACTATCGTCTTATTCTCCTTGCCGATGAGGTGAGCCAGTTCATCAACAAGGAGCGTGACCGTTATCTCAACCTCCAGGAGATTATTACCAAACTCTCTGAAGCTTGCGACAACAAGGTATGGGTGGCTTGTACTGCTCAGCAAGACCTTTCAGAGATTATGGACGACTGTCATATTGCAGAAGAGAAGGATAAGGAAGGCAAGATTAAGGGACGCTTCGAAGTGAAGGTTTCCCTGAAAGGTACACAACCAGAGGTAATCACCCAGAAGCGTATTCTCGACAAGAAAGAGGAAGTGAAGCCAGAGCTTGCAGCACTCTACAATAAATATAAGGCAGGTTTCGACCTTCAGTTCAAACTGCCTACATCATATAGTAGCTACGAATCACAAGATGATTTCGTGGACTATTACCCTTTCGTGCCTTATCAGTTCAAGCTGATTATGCAGGTATTCAACTCGTTCCTCAACCTCGGCTATGTAGCCAAGGAGGTAAAGGGTAACGAGCGAAGCATCATCAAGGTAATCCACTCTACAGCCAAGACGAATGCAGATGCAGAGTTGGGCAAGTTCATCTCTTTCGACGAACTCTATAATAATATGTTCGAAGAAGGATTGCAGGCTCGTGGCCAGAAGGCTGTGGATAATGCATTGCGCATGGCTCGCACTTACCAGACCGATCGCCCAGAGCGCACCCGTCTTGCCGTAAGAGTAGCCAATGTGCTCTTCATGATCTGTAATATCTCGCAGACCGATCAGCTGGTCTTCCCTGCAACCTTGGATAATGTAACCTCACTCCTTATCAACGATATGGAGACTCCTCGCCTCAATATCAAGAACGAAGTTGAAAAGGTGATTGAGTTCCTTTGCGACAACAACATTATCCGTCGTGAACAGGGCAAGCAGGGCACTCCTGAAACCTACGCTTTCTATAGTGAAGAAGAAATGAAGGTGGCTCAGCTCATTCAGAGCCAGGTGGTTGACAACAATACCCAGGCAGAGCAGTTGAAGGAAATTTTCAACCGCTACATCACGGCTCTCCGCAACAAGGAGCAATACAAGACACGCAGTTTCTCCGTGGGTCTCACCATCAAACAGCGCACCTTCCTCAGCAACAATCCTGATGTGCAGGTAGAGTTTGTAATGGATGCGGATTATGAAAGTGCTGAACAGTTGGCTTTGCAGAACAGCAATGTGAACCGTATGGTTTACTATGTGGGTCCTCAATATCGTGACAACAAGCGTCTGTACAATGCCTTCTACTGGTATTGCCAGGCAAACCGCTATATGGCTACTCCGGTAACAAGCGAGGACAACAAAAAAACACGTGACGAGTTTGAGAAACGTGCGAACGAACTTTACGATGGCCTCATCAAGAAGGAGTTTGAGAAAATTCTCGACACCTGCCCTATCATCTCCGGCCTCAGCGTGATAGATGAAGCCGAACTGGGACAGAAGCGTGGCAACGACCGCTATCGTGTAGCGATGGACAAACATCTTTCCAGCATCTATACCAAGGCGAACCTGGTGGATTATCCAAGCATGCCTCGCACTACGGAGCAGTTGAAGAAGGCAATTCTCCGAAATGTCAACCCTGGCGACTACGATGGAATGAATGCCGTGCTAACTGATGCAGAGCACGAAGTGGAGATTTATCTCAACAAGCAGTTTGCTGAGGTAAACGTTTCTGATGTGCTTGCCAAATTTGCCAAGGCTCCATACGGATGGGACAACATCTGCACGCTCTATATTATCAATGAGTTGGTACGTCGCCACAATCGTGACTACTCATACGCTAACAATCCTAATGTGGAGACATCAACAGTTGCCAACCGCATCGTCAGCGAGTCAAACAAGTTTACATTGCGTCAGGCTAAGGTCATCTCTCCGCAAGTGATTCAGAACTTCATTGCTGCATGGAAAGAGATTTTCGGTATTTCTGCCGTTCCAAGTTCCACAGACAGCACTCAGCTTTTCCGTGCCTGCCGAGACATAGAGAGCGACCGCAGCCTTGCCAAGTTCATCAAGGGCTATAAGGATATTGAACAGCAGATTGCAGGCTACCAGTTCTGCCAGCCTATCCGTGAGGCTATCGACCTCTTCGAGTCATGGCTTAACGAGCGTGACCCGCTGAAGTTCTTCAATCTCGTCATCGCAGCTAAGGATGAAGCAAAGGTGCTCATAGATAAGTGCAAGGAGGTGGTGCAGTTTACTCATGACCAGCTTGATACATACAAGCAGCTTATCCAATTCTTGGATGACAACCAGTATAACTTCCCATTCGTTCCGATGGAAATGCAGGGAGCAGTCACCGACTTCAATAAGTTGAAGAACGACCCATGGCCAATAGCTGGTCTTCGTGGTTACATCAAACTACAACGCCAGTTATCAGGTATATTGGATGGTGTACGTGAAGAACTCCGTGAGAAGATCAAAGCAGCCTATAATGATATGTTCGACTATCTGAAACAGGTTGCCGAAAAACAGCATGTTCCTGAGAGTGTACTTTCTGACCGTGAAACTGTTATTCGTGTCAAGACCACTCCAACCAATATTCTGGTACTGCAGAACAATGCCAATACAGATACATTCTATCAGGAGCAGGTGGATAAGATTATGTCTTATAATCCACCTCAGCCTCCTATTGTTGAAGGAGGAGGTAACACGACACCACCAGTAACTCCAGAAAAGCGTATCCGCAAGGCATCCTTGCAGACTAAGACAAAGTTGCCTATCACGAATGCAGAGGATATAGAACGCTACCTGGAAGGTCTGCGCCAGCAGCTCGAAAAGCTGCTTGTTGACCAGGATGGAGTAATGATTATTAAATAATTTATAATGTACAATTATGGCAGAGATACGTATTAAAGACATAAATATAAGCATTTGGAATCATCAGAAAGTTCAGTTTTCTGCACACCCAGATGTCAATATTATCATGGGCATCAACGGCAGTGGTAAGACTACTTTTCTGAGTAGCCTGTACAAGTCTTTAACTGTAAACATGGAAGGTACAGAGAATGTTGTTTATTTGCCATCCATTGACAACATAGCAATGAGAGACAAACGAAAAACTGCAACAGCCCTTTCACAAGACTTGGATTATTACATCTACGATATGAAGACTGGCCCTTCATTGATGAGTCTTCGTATGTCTATGATTGATAGTTCCGAGGATGTGCAAACCGAGCTAAAATCTCGAATTGCTAATTTTCAGAATGCGGTTAATCGTCTTTTTGCATTGACCCACAAGCGAATAGAGATAGAGGGTAGCAAGTTTTCTGTCATCACGGAAAAAGAAAAATTGCCTGTAGGCGCATTGTCTTCTGGAGAGATGCAGATGCTACTAATTCTCCTGAGAGTATTTCTACTCAATGGTCGTGAAGCTGTGGTATTGATTGATGAACCAGAAAACTCATTGGACATCGACTGGCAGTTTGAACTGGTCAACCTGCTTGTTCGTTTCAACCCCAATGCCCAGTTTTTCATTACAACCCACTCTCCAGCCCTCTTCGGAGAAGGATGGGGCGACAAGGTTTGGTACATGGAAGAAATCACTCAAAAGTAAAGCGTATGGACTGGATTAGTAAACAAGCCAAACTATACAGAAACCTTGCCCTTACCCATCGCTATCAGGCAATAGTGCATCTGGAGGATCAGGAAGATGAGAGATTTTGGGATTATCAGTTGCAACATGTCAAACCTGGGCGTTATCGCTATTTGTACTATAGCAAGAACAATAATGGCACTGATACCAGAGGATGTGAACAATGTCTCAGATTCAGACCATACCTTACAGACCAATTCTTTATCTGCATAGATAGTGATTTGCGCCTGCTTCGGGGTGAAGAAGGGCTGACTGCGAACAATCATGTTGCTCAGACCTATGCTTACTCGTGGGAAAATCATTTTTGCGAGTCGGTTCATATTCAAGAGCGTATGAGACATAATATAGAGCAAGTGGATTTTGACATGAATGAGTTTATCACAGCATTCTCAAAGATTGTCTATACTCCTCTACGCTATTTAATCTTCTACTCAGCAGACAGTAATCTGAACAAACTGTGGAATATCTCCAAGTTCAATGCTTGCATACCTTTGCAACCCAAACGATCTGAATTGGACAATAACGGCAAGGAATATCTGTCGGTCATTAAATCCCGTTTTGAAGAAGGACTGAAGAATCTTTCAGAACAACCTACTGGCAAGATTGAATCCCTCACAGAGGAGAACGCTTATCTGCATATTCAAGGGCATTTACTTTATAAGATGATACTCCATATCGGCACTCTACTTTGTAGAGGAACAGGCGTAGCTTTCAAGACCGACATTCTTGATAAAAGCCTGCACACCAATGGTTATGATGAGATAGAGTTTTTGCAAAAAGACTTGCATAAGATTCTTATTCAATAAATACAAAAAAGTATGGATACAAATAGAATCAAACGCTTCGCCACCGAAGCACGAAATATATTGAAAGCCGGCATTGCTGCCAAGATTAATACGCTTGGCTTCGATAAGAACGGCAATGTGGCAGAAGAGAACAAGCCTCAGCTGATGCAGGGCGGTTCTCTTTGGAATGAGCAGTTGCAGACAGAGGGCTTCTACTATCAGTGGATGTCCCTCTATAATCGTATTCAGCAGAAAGGTATCAACGAGGTGTATGAGGAAGCTGCCTACACCTGGTTCAACCGTCTCTGCGCCATCCGAATCCTGCAGAAGAACAAACTCTGCAGTCCGGTTCTGGCGTATGCTGATGCAGCACGCACTCCCGTCATCGTGGATGAAGCCCGCCAGGGACGCATTCCGCAGATGAAGGAAGAGTTGCGCCAGCGACTCGTGGAACTCCTCGACGACGACACCAAGGTGACAGAGCAGTTTGCCATCCTCATCACAGCCTGGTGCCACGACAACCCTATTATCAACCAGTGTTTCGGCAGCATTGCTGATTACACCGAGTTGCTCCTGCCAAACAATATTTTGGCAGAAGGCGGTTTTGTGGATATGCTGAACCATACAGAATTTATCACCGACGAAGACTTCCAGTCACCAGAGTTGATTGGATGGCTTTATCAGTTCTATATCTCTGAGCGCAAGGACGAGGTGTTTGCCAAGAAGGGAAAGTTCGAGGCTGATGAGATTCCTGCAGCCACCCAGATCTTCACCCCAAACTGGATTGTGAAGTACATGGTGCAGAACACTGTGGGAAGAATCTATCTGGACAATAATCCATACGAGACTCAGTTGCAAAAGAAGTGGCAGTATTTGATTGAACCTTCAGAGAAGCCAAGTAACGATACTGCCTTGAAGTACGACGAGTTAACAGATTTGAAGGTAGCAGACCTCGCCTGCGGTTCCGGTCATATTCTCAACGAATGTTTCGACCTGCTCTATGACCTTTATATTGCTGAAGGCTATGGTCGAGGAGAGGCTGTGGAGAATATCTTCAGCCACAACCTCACGGGTATCGACCTCGATACCCGTGCCAAGCAGTTGAGCCAGTTTGCCCTCCTGCTGAAGGCTTGCCAGAAGGATGCAGCCTTTGCGGATGCGCATATTCTTCCTCATGTGATGGATATGGCTCATGTAAGTCCGAAGATGGATGATAAAACTTTGTCAGAGGCTTGCCTGGAATTTATGAGTGGTTATGAAGATGTGGCTGGCGAAATGCTGACTGAGGATTTTGAACTTCTCAAAGAAGCAGAAGACCTGGGCAGCATCATGTGCTTTAACGACGACAAGGAATATTTGTCCATGCTCCGCCACCAGTATGCAGAATGGACAGAGAATGGCACGGATAAATGTCCGGAGAACATCAAGCAACTGCTTCCTGGTGTTCAGGTTATTCTCGCCCTTACAGAGAAATATCATGCACTGGTAATGAACCCTCCATATATGGGTGGTGGCAAGATGAACAGCGTATTGAGCAAGTATGTGAAGGACAACTATGAAGAGGCGAAAGCCGACCTCTTCTCTGTGTTCATGGACATGGGCATGGAGCGTCTTGTTGATGGCGGCAAAATGGCGCAGATCAATATGCAGAGCTGGATGTTCCTCTCATCATTCGAGAAGCTGCGCAATATCTTCCTGCACAATTACATCATCGACAACATGTTGCATCTCGGTCCTCGCACGTTCGATGAGTTGAGTGGCGAGGTGGTACAGAACACTGCCTTTGTACTGACCAAGCCTCACGATCCATACGGTGGAATCACTATGGCGGAAATTAAGGCTTTGCCGAAATCTGAGCAAGAGATTTGGAAACAAAGATTTTACGAAGGCACAGAAGAGGATATGGACGAATTGTTCCTCGGAAACCCTAAGGGCATCTACTATCGATTGGTAGATGGCAAGAACTGTGCTGATAAAGAGCAGATGTTCCTTGCAAATAAGGATGGAAATGAGGAGGGTAAGCATATTTATTATCCTAATGTGGAGCAGCTTAATTTTGGCAAGATTCCAGGTGCGCCTATCGGCTATTGGGTAAGTGAAAATGGTATAAATAATTGGACTAGAGCCAATATACCGTTTTCCAAATATGGAGAAGCAAGAGTTGGGCTTGATACTGGCAATAATGACAAATACTTGAGATTCTTTTATGAAATAGACTATAAGTATATAAAATTTAACGCAACCTCTCAAAAAGAACTCTCTGAAAGTTTAAGTAAATATGTTCCAACAACTAAGGGCGGAACAATAAGGAAATGGTATGGAAATTTAGAGTATGTTATTAAATTTGACAACAACTCATATAATGAGTTGTTAAATAGCGGAAATCATCTACCCAGTCGCCAATACTATTTTAGAGAAGGCATCTGCTGGAGTAGAATATCCTCGTCATCTATAATTGCTTTAAGATTTTCTCATGCAGGAATGATCTTTAATTCTGCAAGCCCTACAATATTTGCTTCTAATAAAGAGGTATTATTTTTTTTGATGGCTTTCTTGCAGTCAAAATGTACAAGATATTATCTATCTGTTTTATCTCCTACTTTAAATTTGCAAGCTGGAGAAATCAGAAATTTACCACTGCTATACATTAATAGTGAAAAGATAACATATTTTGTACAAGATTGTGTTACCATCAGCAAATCCGACTGGGACGCCCACGAAACTTCCTGGGATTTCCAGCGCAACGAGCTTCTATCCATCGACACCTCCACCTACACGGAGAACCTCGATTACAAGATAGAGAAGCATTTCGAGGAGACGGGCGAACATATCAGCATCTCCCCTGCTGCCCCAAAGCTCGGCAGTCTGGAATGGCGCATGGAGCAATACAAGACGAAGTGGGAGTGCAAGTTCATGCAGCTGCATAAGAACGAGGAAGAGCTCAACCGCCAGTTCATCGACATCTATGGTCTGCAAGATGAGCTGACTCCTGATGTTCCACTGAATGAAATCACTATCCTTCAGCAGGGAGAAATCAATGTTAAAGAGGATAGCATAACCTGGAACGAGGATGTAATGACCAAGCAACTCATCAGCTATGCTGTGGGCTGCATGCTCGGACGCTACCGTCTCGACAAGCCGGGACTCCACATCGCCCACCCTAACCCAACCGACGAGGAGATTACTCCTTACGAATACAAGGGTGAACAGTGGGCAATAGACGACGACGGCATCATGCCGCTCATGCCAAACGACTGTGGCTTCTCTGACAACGCCTCAGCCCGCTTTGCCGACTTCATCCGTGTGGCATTGGGCAACGAGGATCATGTGGCAAACCTGAACTACGTGGAAAAATGCCTCGGCAAGACGCTGGAGCAATACTTCGTAAAGGACTTCTGGAAAGACCACAAGAAGATGTATCAGAACCGCCCTATCTACTGGCTTTTCTCATCCAAGAAGGGCGCGTTCCAGGTCATCGCCTATATGCATCGCATGAATGCCTACACCGCAGAACGAGTGCGCTCGAAGTATCTCCTCCCTTACATCGAACACCTGGAGGCTGAAATCGACAAGCTCGATGCCCGCCGTGCAGAACTCTCTACCAAGGAGACCAAGCAGCTGCAGGCTCTGCAGAAGCAACTAGACGAGTGCCGTGAATACCACGAGCGCCTGCAAGTAGTAGCCGAGCAAGCCATCAGTTTTGACCTCGACGATGGCGTGATAGTGAACTACGCAAAGTTCGGTGATATTTTACAAAAAATAAAGTAACAATTGTATTATCGATACAGAACGCACTTATTCAAACTCTCTATGTTATTGGTAATTACCGGTATATTACCGATGAAGATGAGTGCAAAGTAAATATTAAAGAGATTATTACATTTGAATATTAAAACGAAAGATATAGATTATGTCTGATTTTACAACATGGGCTTCGGCCGCAGTCATTATAATCGTCTTCCTGCTATTTTGTAAGGAAGAGTATAAGTTGTACAATATTAAGGAAGCAATAAAAAAGCTCCTTAATAATGACAATATCTTGGATTCTCTCAAAGAAACTAAGATTGCTCCCCTTGCGGAGACTTATAGTAAAACTATCAATATTGAGACACACGATGGCAAGAAATCTAACATTCCTGCCTCTGAGTATATTAATGACTATAGCGTGTGTAAATATAACAAACTTAACTTACGAATGCTCGACACTGCAGCAGGAACTCTCGTTGGTTTAGGTCTCCTTGGTACGTTCCTTGGTTTGACATTGGGTATTAAAGGTTTTGATAGTAGCAATACAGAAAGAATCAATGAAAGTATTCAAGGGTTATTGGCTGGTATGGGTACAGCGTTCTTGACATCGTTGCTCGGAATGACATTCTCTATTTTATTTACAGCCGCTGATAAAGCATTAAGACATAGACTATATAAAGATGTCAAAGAACTAACAGACAAGTTGGATTCCGAGTATTATATAGATGACCTTGTGTTAGCAAATATTAATCAACAGAATATAGTCAACCAGTTATACAAAGCTTTGAAAAATGATCTTCAGCAGCAGGCATTAGAAATAGCTAATAAACTTACTTATACCAATGCAGAAGGTCAAAATGTCACAATAGGTAATGCTATACGTGAGATTCTTACTGAGAATACTAAGCAATCAAAAGCTCTCATGTCATTCTCTACCGATTTGGCAATGGAACTAAACCAGGGCTTTGATGAGACGCTCTCACGACAGATGCAACAAAAGATTGTACCACTTATGGAAAGTGTTGATGCCACCACCAAGGCTGTTGTAGAACATATCGATAAGATGGCAGATACGGTTTCATCTCCAGCTACCGATATGATGCAGAATGTGGTAGATGAGTTGAAGCAAAGCATGCAATCACTCTTAAATGAGTTCAGTACGGGGCTTTCTGGGTCTGCAACATCAGAACTTGAAAATCTTGCGATGCAGCTTGGTACCGCAACACAAGCAATGGCAGATTTCCCTAAAAATATGGAGAATATATCTGCCACACTGCAAGTTACTATCGAAGAAGTCAAACATGCTATTTCTGAGATTTCAAACACCTCTGCGAATGCCAATTCAACAGCTATGCAGCAGATGCAAGAGCAGATTACTTATGCTACAGGAGCTATCAGTAATGCCATCACAGAGGTCAAAGAAGTCATGTCAGGAATCTCTCAATCGTCACAAGAGCAAAGCAATCAAATGGTTAGTAAACTTGCTGATGCTGCAGAAAAGATGGGATCATTCCTTACAGGTACTATCTCTACCCTTTCTAACTCGGTACAGCAATCTGTCAAGGGTATCACAGATGACATCAACAGCAAGCAAACAGACCTTATTGCTCTCCAAGAAGATACAACCTCTCAAACAAAGAAGCTGCTTGAGAATTTCAATGTAGGTTTGGAGAGATTGGAAAAGATGAATGAGTACGTAACCGGCACAATGAATGGTTTCAAACAAGCTCAGGGTGAGATAACTGTAAGTACCAGCAATCTTCGTACTATCAGTAGTGATATGAAGCTTGCAACCGAATTGTTCAATAAGGGACAAAACGACTATGCTGCAAGACTCGCTCAACTCCAGACTGCAAGTCAAAAAGGTATTGATCAAGTTACTGAAATGCTCAAAAACTCTGGGCAGTTGTCAGATGAGTATGTACAAAAGTTCGATCTCATCAAACAAGGACTTGGTTCTATCTTCTCTCAATTGCAAAGTGGCTTGACAGAATATAGTCGCACTGTTAAAGATACCACAGACAAGTATCTTGCAAGCTACACTTCTAGTCTCACTCAGACAACAGGTGCCTTGGCATCAACTATCGAACGACAGAATGAAGTTACAGAAATGTTGACTGATACAATTTCACGTTATAAGAAATAATGGAGAAAAGACATATTGAATACGAAGGCAGAGAAGAAAATGCATTTTCACTCTCTACAGGTGACTTGATGGCTGGTCTTCTATTCATTTTTATTCTGCTGCTGATGGGAGCACTTTTACAGGTGCAAAAAAATGCAGAACAAGATGAAGAAATCGTCAAGAAATACGATAAGACCAAGACGCAATTATATATAGACCTCCAAAAGGAGTTCAAAGATGATTTGGCAACATGGAGAGCAACCATCGACTCTTCACTGTGCATACGTTTTCAAGAACCGTCAATGTTGTTTGATGAAGGCAAACAGGAATTGAAGCCAAGATTCAAGGAGATTCTAAATGATTTCTTTCCTAGATATATTGCAGTTCTCAAACGCCCGGAATATCGCGACAACATAGTTGAGATACGTATCGAGGGACATACAAACAGTAATGGCGGCTACTACTCAAACATGGAGTTGTCACAGGACAGAACAAGATCTGTACTCCAATATTGTTTTAGTTTGATGCCACCAAATGATATTATCTGGATGAAGAAACTCGTAACAGCCAACGGCTTATCATCAAGCCATCTGATTTACAAGAAAAATGGTGAAGAAGATAAATTTCTGTCTCGACGTGTTGAGTTTCGAGTAAGAACAAACGCAGAAAAGCAGTTGGAAGATATTGCTAACAAGCGATTAATAAATAAGAAAAAATAATGGAAGATATATATGCACTCTTAAATATCAATAAAGGTATCTTGCAAGATTTCCACTTGCAAGCAGACCGTGCTGTTGACCATCAGACAGAGTTGGCCATCAACCGCGACATGCGTACCTTAAAAGAAATTGAGGAGCGCATGATGACAGACACCGCAGTAAAAGTTTCTCAACAGACCATTGATGAAGTCATAATGAAGGTAATCAAAAATGCAAAGGAGAATAACCATGATATGAGTATCTGGAGTATTCGTGAACTTCGCATTGTATCGTATTACCTCATGAAATTGCAGGGCAATGAAGGCGCTTATCAGTATGCATTAACTCTTCTTGATACAAACTGGAGAGACTTATTTTTCAATGGATTGTCATTCTATTGCCTTGACACATGGAACATGATAGATCCAGAATTTCGTGCGCAGACATGTGAACTTCTCAGAAAGAAGTTACAAGCTTACATGGACAATAATAAAAAGTATATGGCGATGAAGAATCATGCTAATCTCTTTGATGAAGCAGGTCCACGACGCTTATGTGCTTTGTTGACCCAAAAGAAACAGGATTTAAAAGATGCACCATCATACTTCTGTAACAGATCTGCTTCTATTAGTCAATCTTACTATTCTGATGTGATTGTTAACTTCTTTGAAGCCAACAAAATTACAGATCTCGACTATGTTGAGTCTGTCATTGAACTTCACGATAATGATCGCACCAAGAAACTGGTATTTGCAGATTTAGTTTCACGTATTAACGAAAGTGGTAACGAATTGAAGCGCACAAGACTATGCAAATTTGCCAACAGAATACTTGGTGATATTACGTTGTCTTCAACATGGGCACCTTTTATTGGTGCAACAGAAAAAGAAGCTCAGAAACTCAAAAAGGCCAAGCAACTTGTAAATCTTTGGTTCAATCGGAAGATTATCGAAACTTTCTTTGAAGTTTGTGTGCAAGACAGAGACCGTAAGGTCTTCTGGCTTAGGTATGTCGAATATGTCAGTGCCTTTAGAATCGTAGGTTCGACAGCAACAAAACGCTTGTTGCAAGGAGATAGCCGTGTAAGCGGTATATTCCTACCATTTTATATAGAGACTGAGTCTCGCACATCGCAGACTTCAGCTCTTGTATTGTTCATGAAGGATAAAATGATAGTAGAGTTTTCTGATACAGGTGCTTTGTATGTTTACAACCATAATCATGCAAAGGTTAAACTGGTCACTAATAAAAGAAGACTGATTAACAGTACTGCCGATTTGAAGATTCCTTCAATGAATAATCTTATCGAAATTAGTGATTGGGGCTATAAGACTCACTACAAGGAGGGACGTATGACCCATCAAGGTTATTGGCAAGATCGCTTGAATGGTTGGATGCAAGAAATGGTATTATCTTCAAGTAATACGAGCGTATCTTTCTTGGAATCAAAGGACAATGATTTGTTTAAGGCAAAGCCTATTCCAAAAGAAAAATATCAGCCAAAGACCAAACCTGTTGAAAAAACATTGTTTGATGATGTCCCAGAATATTTGAGACCATCGGCAAGAGTAGAGAACAAAGAGCCGAATGTCAGAAATGAGGTTAAGTCCACTACTCCACCACCATCAAATAACAAGCAGGTTGTTTACGAAACCAGAATCTCATGGTCAATTTCCAGTAAATGGATAGCACATGACAAATGTAGAATTGTATGCAACCATAAAGGTTTCTATATAAACATTTCAAGAGGACAACAATATGTTCATATACGCCCTCTTGTTGGTGGAGCCAAGGCTACAGGTAGCATTTGGATAAAAAGACCGAACACAAATGGATGGCAACAAATCGTTCATTCAACAAGTGGTAATGAATTTTCTATCGGCTACATAAAAGAAGCTGGTGGCGGCCTCGTGTATAAACAAGAATATAACAAAAATGATTTTATTAGAGTAAAAATTTAGAAACAATTATGTTAAGTCAGATTATAAACAGTAAAGGCATCATGTTCATTGTCAATTACAATGGTCACGACCTCCATTTTCAAGAATGGAAGGCCACGGATGATTGTATCTACTATTTGCCTCTTGCAACATTGGTAGATAATGGCTATGCTTATGCTTCTAAGGAAGGTTGCTTGTTACCTTACGAGAATATATATCTTTTGGATGAGGATGAAAGAATACTTCTTGGAGTACCACAGCCATACGATAAAGCTATGCGTCTCGTTGGCACAAGTATGCTCAACTTATCTGACTTTGAATATAAAGTGGAGTTTCTCACCTATGTTCCTGATGGAGAATTGATAGTATGTGAGAGAGGTGGTAATATCTTAGTCAAAGGCCGTGACAAATACTTACTCAATGAAGCTCAGTATGCTTTACTCAACAGAGTTGATGCTTTCAATTCTACACCAGAAGAAGATAAAACAACAGATTATAATCTTCGCTGTTTTGCAGAGATTAAAGCGCTTGCAGAACAGGCTGGTTGTCAATTGGACAGTTATCTTGAAAACGAAAATGTATATGCGCCAGAGCGTATTAAGATTGAAATCGGACGAGATGATGAAGGATTTACAGTAGAACCAGCTGTTAATATTGAAGAAAATGATAAATTCCAAACGTATTTTGACAAAATGCGTAAAGTACAAGCTCAATATCCAGTTCAACGTGAAAACGGTGAACGTGTTCGTATTGTGCTCAATAAGGAACAGAAAGAAAACCTGCACTATCTGAAAGAACAGTGCGGAAAGCACAAGACCAGAGAAGAAATTCAGAAGATGATAGAACAACCAACTGAATTCTTTGACCCTAATTCTTTTGATTTATCTGAACTGTATAGTGACAGAGTGATTGAAATAGGTGTATATAAGCCAAAGTTCTATCCTTTCATTTGTCCATATAAATCCTGCTGGATTGCTGGTGCTACTGTTGAAACACCCCAAAATGGCACAACAAAAGTCACCATTAACAGTGAAGAAGAATTAGAAAAACTGAAGAGAGAAATCCAATCAGCAAAAGAAAACAAAAAAGGCATTGTCGAATACAACAATACTCAACTTGATATCGAAGATGCTATGTTTCTAGCTCAAACAGCAGAAAAGCAGCTGAAGGATCCTTCACAGCCAGCAAAAGTTGAAAGTGAGAATGGCAATGAAGCGAGAAATGTACTCATTATTGAAGAAAATGCCGAAGAGCTGGGATTTGCGGTAAAGGAAAGAACTATAGAGAAAGGTGATAAATATACGCTTTTCACAGATCCGTTCCTTCAAGAAGGGTTCTCTCTTAAAGACCATCAAAAAGAGGGCGTGGCATGGTTGCAACACCTGTACAAGAGTAAAGCCAGTGGATGCCTGATGGCTGATGATATGGGACTTGGTAAGACTCTACAGATACTTTATTTTATAGACTGGCATTCACGCAAGTATGCCAATCATAAGCCGTATCTTATTGTTGCACCAATATCTCTATTAGAAAACTGGAAGAATGAGTATGAAAGATTCTTCATGCAACCTCGCATGAAAATCAATATGCTTACATCAAAAGATGTAACAAGAAAGTTCGATAAGAGCATAGTAGATAAGATGCAAAAGATGGATATCATTCTTACAAATTATGAATCACTGCGCATCTCTCAATTAAACTTCTGTGCTGTAGAATTTGATGTGGTTGCTTTGGACGAAGCACAGAAAATAAAATCGCCAGGTACACTTGTCACGAATGCAGCTAAGGCTTTAAAATGTAACTTCAAAATAGCCATGACAGGTACTCCTGTAGAGAACTCTCTGCTGGATTTGTGGTGTATTATGGACTTCTGTGTGCCAGGTCTTCTAGGTAATGCAAAGGCATTTGCTGCTCAATATCAGAATCCACTAAAGAAGGAAGATACTGACATTGTAGCTCTTGGCAACGAAGTTCATGACAAACTTGGTGTGTACTTCATGCGACGACTGAAAAAAGATGCCGCAAAGGATTTGCCAGACAAGATAGAATTAAAAGAAAAAGTGCTTATGCCACCAGTACAAAAGGAAGCCTATGCCTCTGTTGTGAATGACTATACGAGTGGCATACAGCCCAATATGCTCGTTACAATCATGCACCTACGAGAGGTTTCAGAGCATCCGTATCTTTATGATTCTACTCTTCTCAATCACGAAACAGATGAAATCGTTGATACCAGTGCAAGATTGCAAGCTACAATCAAGTTCCTTGACGAAATAAAGAAAAAAGAAGAGAAGGTTATAATCTTCGTGGAACGCAAGGAGACACAAAAAATGCTTCAGAAGCTTTGCCTTGAAAGATATGGCATCATTACTAAAATCATAAATGGTGATACGCCATCTATCGTTAAGAGGAATATGCCAAACAAGCAGTCAAGGCAATCAAGTATAGACGAATTTCAAGCTGTTGATGGTTTCAACGTGATTATCATGTCCCCTGTAGCAGCAGGTATGGGACTCAATGTGACAGCGGCTAATCATGTCATCCATTATAGCAGACATTGGAATCCTGCAAAAGAAAATCAGGCAACTGACCGTGCATATCGTATTGGACAGACCAAGGATGTATTCGTTTACTATCCAATGGCTGTAAGATCTGACATCAAATCTTTTGATGAAACTTTAGATGATTTATTGTCTCGAAAAACTTCTCTTGCTACTTCTACAATCTTTCCTACAGAAAGAGTGGAAGTCAAACAAGAGGAAATCGGTCAAATGCTGTTTGGTGTTTAAATGAAGAAATCAATACAATATAGAATATATATCTTATGTTCTCAATAAGAGAATGAGTGTTATCCGCATAAAAGCATTCAAGAATATGGTACAAGATAGAATATACAATTACTTCGAGCGCAATCCTCAACTTCATGTGCTCTTCATCTTCGACAGGATGAACATCATCCAGAACGAACTGGATGAGATGAAGGAGTGGAATGACGACTATATATATAAGGTGTTTGATGGAGCGTGGTTCAATGCCAAGTATGCCATCGAGAATGATTGGAAGGACAAGCATGTAGTTCTGCTCTTCCCGGAACAGGTTTATCCTCATACAGAGGAACAACAGCTCAGCTTCCCCCTACTCGACATGCTGAAAGCCAATATGGAATATAAGGAAGAAGACTACGCCAGCTTCATGCAGCAGTATAATCTTCCTGAAAAATTCCGCAGTTTCGTGAAGAAGAATATTGGCGAAATCATGTCGTCTAAGGTAAGCAACATCCTTAATGGACATATCGACAGTACATCGTTCAGCGAGGATATGGTTTGCCGTGCCTTCATTTCCAATTATCTTGGCGAGAAGAAGCTGCAGGAATGGGAACAGCTCATCATCAAGATGATTATTCTGGATGGAATAGCAGAAGAGAAAAAGCGTACTGATTTCTGGTATAAACTCAGCAAGAATTTTGATGCTTCAAAGTCTTTATCAGAAAAGTTGGATAAGCTCTTTGGCTTAACTCCTAACTTTAACGCTGCCATCAAGATGAAAAACGTGGCAGAGAGCCTGAAGTACAATAGCATCACTCAGCTTTTAGACGCAGTACCGGGAGACACCTACAAACAGTACAAAATCAGCAATTCTGTAGTACTTGACCAGGTGAACAAAATCTATGAGTTGGGTACCCACGACCACCAACTGTCAGAGAAGTTTGCCCAGGCAATGGGTATTTTGGCAGCAGACATCAAGGAAGAGGAAATCATCAATATCTATGGTATTGATGCCAACTACTACTATCTTACAGAGTCACTCTGCTGGCCAATACTGAAAGAGATTGTAGAAGAAAAGCTGATGGCAGACCCGGAGCAGGTGAACGACCGCATGCGTGAGTTGTCATTGAAGCTTCCTGTAGATAGTGACATTCAGATTGCCATCCGATTCATAGAGCAGTCAGCTTTATACTATGCTCAGGTAAGAGGTCTTGGAACGCTGAAACTCAACAGCACCAAGGAGTATATAGAAAAATATACAGAAGAGTTCTATCTTGTAGATCTCTACTATCGCCGTACATTGGAAGCATACCACGAACTCATCACGAAGGAGAATCCTATAGAGCAGACATTGAGTTCTGCCAAGCGCCAGTTGGACTTGGAATATGCTAAGATGACTAACGTTCTTAACCTCGAATGGCTGACATGCGTCGAAGAAAAAGGCGCATGGTTTACTGAGACCGGATTAAAGCGTCAGGAAGATTTCTACAAGAATGAGTCAGATACCAGTGTGAAGCAGGTTGTCATCGTATGCGATGCGCTGAGATATGAGGTGGCAAAGGAACTGATGCAGGAACTGGCAAAGGAAAAGCATATTGCTACAATAGATGCATACCAGGCAATGCTTCCTACGGAAACCAAGTATTGCAAGCCTGCCCTCCTCCCTCATCACTCGCTGGAATTGAATGGCACAGATATGATGGTGGATGGAACCCTGCTGACAACTACTGAACAGCGGACTGCCCATCTGGGCAAATATCGGGAAGGAGCCATCTGTACACGCTATGAAGACGTGATGAACGGCGACGCACAATCCATGCGTGAACTCTTTAAACGTCCATTGGTGTATATTTTCTATGATACGATAGATGAAGCCGGACATTCACAAAGTCCGTTTGAGGTAATCAGTGCTTGCAGAAAAGCCATTGAGCAACTGACAGTATTGATAAAACGTCTGCATGCAACTTGGAATGTAACAAATGTACTTCTTACTGCAGATCATGGATTCCTCTATAATGATATGAAGTTTGAAGATAAGGACAAGCATAGCATTACAGACTCTGCTATAGAGAAAAAGACAAGATATTATCTTACAGATAGTAACGATACTTTTGAGGATATTGTAAAATTTCCTCTTGACAAAGTTTCTTCTATCAAGAGTACCACGCCGTTGCAGGTTGCAGTGCCTATCGGGACTAACCGCCTGGCTGCACCAGGTGGCTACAATTTTGCTCATGGTGGCGCTTCACTTCAGGAAATGATTATTCCTATTATTAAGAGCGTGCGTAAGAAAACAAACAAGACAGAAAAGGTGGGCGTAGCTCTGATGAGCCACAACCTGAATATGGTAAGTAGCCGCCTGAAGTTCCAGATGATACAGTCGGAAGCTGTAAGCATGACCGTGATGGAGCGTAAGGTTGTTTGCTGTATTTATAATGGTGACGATCCTGTAACCCAGGAAAAGGAAGTGACACTGAATAGCACCGATGCAACGAACTTGAACAATCGTGTGTTTGAAGTGACACTCAATTTGAATAAATCTGTCAATGCAAGTATGTTACAGCTTAGAATCTACGATGTGGATGACAAACTGAACCCACTTGTGCGTGAGACAGTGAAGAACAATACAATGATAGAACAAGATTTTTAAGGAATACTGCATATGGATTTACAACAGAAAGTAATGAATGCCTTCATCGGCAAGGTGGTAAGAAAGGATTTGGCTTTCCTCGTGAAGGGAGGCCTGCCTGTTCCTACATACGTGTTGGAATACCTGCTGGGGCAGTATTGCGCCAGTGATGATGAAGAAATCATCAACGAAGGTTTGGAAAAGGTGAAGCAAGTGATCCAAAACAACTATGTTCACCGTGCTGAAGCAGAATCGGTAAAAGGTATCATACGTGAGAACGGCAGACATCGCATCATCGATAAAGTGACCGTTGTACTCAACGAGAAAAACGATGAGTATCAGGCTACATTTGCCAACCTGGGATTGACAGGAGTGCCTATCGGTACAGACTACGTACGTAAGAACCCAAAATTGCTTAGTGGCAATGGAGTTTGGTGCATCGTTACCATTGGCTATATCAGTGGTGAAAACGTCAAGGTGAGATGGGAAATCCAGACATTGAAGCCTATCCAGATTTCAAATATCGACCTGCAGGAATATATCGACCAACGTAAAAACTTCACTACAGAGGAGTGGATTGACTTCCTAATGCACACCGTGGGTCTGAACCCTGAGGCAATGAACCGCCGTGAGAAGTTCATCACTTTGGCTCGTCTTCTCCCTCATGTTGAGAACAACTTCAATTTTATGGAATTGGGTCCAAAGGGTACAGGTAAGTCTCATGTGTTCCAGGAACTGTCTCCTTATGGCGTACTTGTCAGCGGTGGTGACGTAACCTCAGCCCGACTTTTCGTGAAAATCCAGGGAAACAAGGAGATTCTCGGACTGGTAGGCTATTGGGATGTAGTGGCATGGGACGAGTTTGAGCAGCAGAAAGGCCGTAATGTGGATGCTGTGCTCATCGACACGATGCAGAACTATCTTGCCAACAAGTCGTTCAACCGTGGTAAGGGAACTCACGAGGCAAGTGCATCCATGTCTTTCGTAGGTAATACTAAACATACTGTTCCATACATGTTGAAGAACAGCCATCTGTTTGAGAGTATTCCTACCCAATTCATCAAGGGTGCGTTCCTCGACCGAATCCATCTCTATAATCCAGGTTGGGAAATCAAGATGTTGAAGAAGAACAGTTTCTCCAAGGGATATGGTCTTATAACAGACTACATTGCAGCCGTGCTTCACGAGATGCGCAATGATGACAGAACTGCAGTGCTGAATGACTATGCGAAGTTTGACGGTTCACTCTCAGAGCGTGACCACCTTGCTATCCGTAAGACTTTCTCTGGCATGATGAAACTTATCTATCCTGATGGTAAGATGACAGACCAGGAGGCTTATGAGTTGGTTGACTTTGCTGCAGAAGGTCGTAAACGTGTGAAGGATCAGCTCTATGTGATTGATGAAACTTTCATGGCAGAGCCTGCAAAGTTCAAGTACATCAACCTGAAAACAGGTATAGAGATGAGTGTGGAGACTTTGGAGAAAGTGAGCAATCAGCTTATTGTACCAATCAACGCTCCTACAAATCCAAATGGAGAGTTGACAGATGCTGATACACAACCGATGAATGAAGGTATGCCAGAAGCTACAGCGCATGAGCAAGCAGAAACAGCAACTCATGTAGGCAAACGCCCTCGCATTCCTGTACTTCAAGAGAAGAGTATGAGTTTCCGAATGGGACAGACAGGTGTAAGCTACGAGAAGCTCTTCGCTCCATACATGGCTCCAGCAAATGAAATTACAGTCGAAGATCCATATATTAGAGCTCCTTGGCAGGTAAAGAACTTTATGGAATTTGCTCTGATGCTTATCAATACACGCCCAGTGGATGATTTGAAACTCAATCTCATCACTAATGAGGAGGAAGAAAAAATTCCAGATCTGATAGACAAACTTGATGACATCAAGGATGATCTTGCTTCCTATGGTATTGAGTTTACGTACAAATTCAGAGACTTCCATGACAGATGTATCAAAACAGATACAGGATGGACAATTACACTTGGTCGTGGACTTGACATGTTTGAAAAATATAGTCCCTACTCGATTGCGTCATCAAAACAGGACATGCGTAAGTGCAAGGAGTTTACTGCAACATTCATGAAAACAAAAAACGTATAACGATATGTCAAAGCTAAGTAAAAATGCATTCGCAATAATGGCGATGTGTGAGAATACAAAAGAGCCTTTCGGCATCACAGTTGATCCTCGTGAAGGAAGTTACGCTTTCGCTTGGGCATTTAAAATAAAAAAGGAACAAGCGAAGAGAGAAGGTTACGACAAGACCCATGTTCGAGGAGCCGTTATGTTTGACGAAAACTTCAATGGCTGTCCTTATTGTGGATCGAAGAACTTCTATATCTGCAATAGATGCGGTAAAGTAGTTTGCTATCATGGGCAGGAAGTTGTCACATGTCCAAACTGTGGTAGTTCTAGCACACTGCAAGCAGCTGATAGTGTAGATTTATCTGGTGGTGGTTTCTAATGATAATAAAAGACTAATGATATGATAGAATTAAAAATCGGCGAAAGCGTTAGTTTGACTAACGGTGCACAGGCTAAGATTATAAAAGAACTTGGTCGTGGAGGACAAGGAATTGTTTACCTTGTTGAAGTAAATGGGCAAAATATGGCCTTGAAATGGTATTTCAACAATATGGGAGACTGGTTCTACCGCAATTTGGAAGAGAATGTAACCAAGGGAGCTCCATCCGAGGCGTTCCTATGGCCAGAATACCTAACAACGAAACAGAAAGGTACCTATGGCTATATTATGAAACTCCGTCCACAAGGCTATCATGAATTCGGGCAATACCTTCTTGCTCGTGCAAAATTCAAGAGTTTTGAAGCGATGGTAAATGCTGCGATGAAGATTTGTGAGGGATTCAAAGCTCTACACCTTTCCGGATTGAGCTATCAGGATTTGAATGATGGTAACTTCTTTATTCACCCTGATACAGGTGATGTACTAATCTGTGATAACGACAATGTTGCTCCAGAAGGTGTAAGTTCAGGCATTCTCGGCAAGGCCAGATATATGGCTCCAGAAGTGGTTACGGGTAAAGCAATGCCAAGCAAACAGACCGATAGATATTCTCTTTCTGTAGTTTTGTTCCTGTTGTTTTATGCAAATCATCCACTTGAAGGTGCTCGCGTGTTAGCTTGTCCATGTATGACAGAAAAGTACGAAAAACAGTTCTATGGAAGTGAACCTATCTTTATATATGATAAGGTCAACGCCAACAATAGACCAGTTCGTGGAGTACACAATAATGTCTTACGTCGTTGGAATGCTTTTCCTGCAATATTGAGAGAAACATTCACTCAGGAATTCAGTTCTGAATGTCTTAGTGATCCTAACAAACGAAAACTTGAAAGACAATGGCAGAATGTTATCCAACAAATACGAGATATGCTGGTTGTTTGTCCAGAATGTAAAGACGAGACGTTTGTAGAGGATGCTAATACACCAAAGTGCATGTGCTGCGGTAAACCATTCGATATAGCCGGTACATTACAAATCAACGACCGTAAGGTGCTTTTGACACCAAACACGAAAGTTTACGTGGATATGGACAATAAACCAGATATTCAAGTAATAAATGTGCCTGGAGACCGTTATCCTATACAGTTGAGGAATATCACAACCAATAATTGGGTTGTAGAGACTCCTTCAGGAAAGATAAGATCAGTTGACCCCAACATGGCTATGCCTGTAAAAGCAGGACTGAAAGTCAATTTGACCGGTGCCATAAAAGGCGTGATTATTTAACAGATTATTGTATAACATTTTAATATTTACAGCTATGGGACTTTTAGACAATGAAAGCATTCCAAGAAGAAAAATGATTCTTTTCTTTGTAATCGACACCTCTGGTAGTATGGTAGGTTCAAAGATTGGTAGTGTTAATGATGCTATTGAAAACGTTTTGCCAATGATTGGTGAAATCTCAGATGAGAATCCTGATGCGGAAATCAATGTAGCAGCATTGGAGTTCTCCACAGAAACTCGTTGGCTTTACGACGAGCCTAAAGGAGCGAAAGATTTCATTTGGCAAAAAGTTGAAGCAGATGGCTTGACTTCCCTCGGTGAGGCATGTGAGGAGTTGAACAAGAAACTTTCCCGTTCTGGTGGTTTCATGCCAACTTCAAGTGGAAGTGGCTACTTTGCTCCAGCAATTATTCTGCTTTCAGATGGTGGCCCAACTGATAATTTCGAAGGAGGCTTGAAAGTTCTTCAAGGCAACAGTTGGTACAAGAGTGCCATTAAAATTGCTATTGCCATCGGTGATGATGCAGACAAGGATGTATTGAAGCAGTTCACAGGTTCTTCTGAAGCTGTTATTACTGTCCATAACATTGATGCATTAAAGAAGATGATCCGCATCATAGCTATCACTTCATCACAAATTGGAAGCAAGAGTACCTCTGCCACAGACGCAACCAAGCAGGAGCAGGTAATCGATAAGGTTAACGAAGCCGCAGCTGACGTTGCAGGTGCAGAAACTGCAGCGGCTCCAGCACCTGCTGGTACCGACAGCTATGATGAATGGGATTAATATCTAATAATATAATGAATAGATGAACAGTATTTATTCTTATTGCAAGGGAGAGAGTCATATTCTCTCAGAAAAACCTTGTCAGGATTATGCCTATGCGGCAAGTTCTGACACGCTCTCCATGGCCATTGTCTCCGATGGTCATGGTGGAGAACGCTATTTCAGAAGCGACCATGGCTCTCATCTTCTTGTTGATATAACAAAAGAATCTGTCCGTTCATTTGTAGAGACTATTGCTGAACAAAAAGAATGCATCTTCGAGGAACAACCATTTACCCAATATATAAAGGAGACAGCTACAGACAGTCAAGTAAATTCTAAAGCTCATAAGATGTTGATGTGGTTATTCTCATCAATAATCAGTCAATGGAATGTGGCTATAGCCAAACATGCTATCGAGAATGACTTGACTGAATGGGAATTAACTCATGTAGAAGAAAAATATAGAGATGAGTTTTTGAATAAGCGTAATGATCCAGAAGCGACATTCGAAAAGACATACGGATGTACGCTGATGGCATACGTTCAAACTCCAACATACTGGTTCGCATTCCAGATTGGTGACGGTAAACTTGTCAGAATGAATATAATAAACGAAGTGCTTCATTGTGACCAACCCGTTCCCTGGGATAGCAGATGCTTCTTGAACAAGACAACCTCAATATGTGATTCAAATGCTCTAGAAGAGTTCAGATATTGCTATCAAGGAGACGGTATTTTCCCTACAGCAATATTCTTAGGGTCGGATGGATTAGATGATTCGTATGGTGATGGAGAACAACTTTACAACTTCTATGCAAATCTTTTCAAGCAGATAGCCAAATCTGGTAAAGAAGAAGCTTATAATGTTCTTAAACGTTCTCTTCCGAAGATCAGTAAAATCGCTAGCAAAGATGACATGTCTGTAGCTTGTGTATATGATGATTCAAACTTGGAACAAGACTTCCATACAATGTGTAATTACCAGCGTGACTTATTACAAAAGGAACGTGAAAAACTTTTGGAAGTAAACTCTATTCTTGGTCAAAAAATAGATAGCTATGGTTCTGAATCTACACTTGATGAAAGTGCAAAGATAAATCTATTATATGCACGAAAGGATCAAGAAAAAGTGGACAAGAAATGGGAGAAAGTATATAAAAAGCTCAATGAATTAAAAAAAGAAGAGGATCGTTTTGACAAAAAACTTAATCCTCAAAAAATAACAAAACAGGCAAAAAAAGACAAAACAAAAACTTTGTCGGACATTCTGAAAAAAAAGTAATAGACTATGGGTACTTGTAAGTATTGCGGTAAAGACGCTGGATGGTTCTCGCATTCACATAAAGAATGCAAAGAAAAGCATGATCAAGGTGTGAATGACTTTTCTTCTGTAGTTAGTGCGTATTTTTCGATGCGCACAACTGCTGTAGGAGTTCAGCAGTCCAGACAACGTCTAAAGGTAACATCATACCTTTCTGATGATGATGTATGCAATATAGCAGATGCAGAAATCAGACGCTATACTGCAAGTATTCATCGTCCTTACTCTCCTTCTTCAATGAAATTGATGGATGAGTTCTTGATTGCTATAGGCGTAAATTATAGTAACGTGAACAAGAATGGCGCAGTGAGTGAATTTACAAAAAAACTAATGCGAGGTTTTATGGTTGAGTATTTTACTGGACATTTAACGTTGCTTATTGCTCATCAGCGATGTGAGAAAGTTCTAGGGAAATTCCCAATGATTCAATCTGACATTGAGGACGCTTATCTCTATGTACTCAATAAGGCTGCTACTAATTTTACAAGAAATGGTTCCATTTCAAATTCTGATCAACAGAAGATTGATGACTATGTTAACTATCTACAGTTGCCAGTCAACAACCTTCCGGCTCAGTATCAGAATAGCGAAATCAGCAAATTAGGGCAGATGAGTATTTTACAAAAACTCCAAAACGGCATAATACCATCGACCAATATGCCTGCTCCGATAATGTTAGGCAGAGGAGAAGAAATATTATGGACTTATAATGGTGTTTCTATGTTCCAGGAGAAGACCGTAAAAGAATATGGTGGACGAAGAAGCGGCTGGTCATTCCGAGTAATGAAAGGTGTAACCTATCATACCGGTGGTACTAAGATTAAACCGATAGAGCATACATTTATGGATTGCAAAGGTACTGGTACACTTTATATCACCAATAAACACCTCATTTTTCAAAGTCCGACATCTGCACAGAAGGTACCATATTCTAAAATGATAGGTGTTACCCCCTATAGTGATGGTGTTGAAGTTCACAGAGATGGAGCCAATGCGAAACGTCTTACCTTTCAAGGTTTTGACAGTTGGTTCTTGATGAACGTAATTTCTCTAATTGCAAATATGTAAATTATGGCTTGGGAAAAAATTAAGATTACAAGAGATAACGGTGAAATCGTTGATGCACAAGCACCAATCATCGTATCAGCAAGCAGAAGTACAGATATTCCTGCATTCTATGCAGATTGGTTCTTCAACCGTTTAAAGAAAGGATATTCGGCATGGACAAATCCTTTTAATGGCGTGCAAAGCTATGTAAGCTATGAAAAGACCAGATTCATCGTTTTCTGGTCTAAGAACCCACGCCCTTTAATTCCATATCTTCATATTCTTAAAGATAAGCATATCAACTGCTATATTCAGTTCACAATGAACGATTATGAGGACGAAGGACTTGAAAAAGGAGTACCACTGCTATCTGAACGCATAGAAACATTTAAGGAACTAGTAAAAGTATTAGGAAAGGGGCATGTCGTATGGAGATTTGATCCACTCATTCTTACAGATAAAATACGTGTCTCTGATCTTCTTCGAAAAATTGAGCATATTGGTGATGAACTTTATGGTTTTACAGAAAAACTTGTATTCAGTTTTGCGGATATCACGGAATACAAGAAGGTAAAGAACAACCTTGAAATGAATCATATCAATTATGAAGTGTTCACAGAGACAACGATGCACGAAATGGCCTCTGGACTTGCTGAGCTCAACAAGAAATGGGGCTATGAGCTTGCAACATGTGGAGAAAAAATTGCATTGGAACAGTATGGAATCCAGCATAATCATTGTGTTGATGATATGCTAATAGCAAAAATAGCATATAATGATGCTACCCTAATGAAATTTCTTGGAATAGAGGTTGTTTCTCACTTCGGTAAAGACTTTGGAGCAATAATACCTGAAGGAGCTATTGAACTTTCAGACACAATGTACCTCAACAAGAAGAAAGATAACAAGGATAAAGGCCAACGACAATTCTGCGGTTGTATAGTCAGCAAAGACATTGGACAATATAACACTTGTCCGCACCTTTGTGAGTATTGTTATGCAAACACGACAAAAGCAACAGCGGTAAGAAATTGGAATAAACATAAATTAGACCCATTTAATGAAAATATTATAGGTAAGCAAAGCGAATGAGTTACGTTGATACCATAAGATCTATTATGCCTCTGTCTTTAGATAATATCATAAAGACAGCGAAGCAACATGTACCTGACGCATATCAACATGCGCCATGGACCTATCCTGGTCTCAATCATGGTACAGCGATTCTCCAAAACGAAGAACAACTTTGTTGTTATCTCGCAGCCTATGGAGAGATGCACAAAGGTAAATTGAAATGTGCTTTAGCTAAATTTCCTTTCAAGAGTCTTGATAAGAATTTTGAAATCATAGACTGGGGATGTGGGCAAGGACTAGCCAGTGTTTACATGGCAGATAGCCTCAGATATTTTGGTTTAATAGACAAACTTCAGAAAGTAACATTAATAGAACCTTCTATCACAGCTCTAAAACGAGCCAAACTGCATGTAGAACAGGCTGTTGGGGATGAAGTATATATAGAAGGATTAAATTGTTACTTGCCGTCTGTTGACGTCAGTTTGAAAGATGAAGCAATAGGTGGTCTTCATATAGAAGAACCTATCTGTATTCATCTGTTTTCCAACATTCTTGACATTCCAGAGATTGACTTAAAAGAACTTGCGCTTCTTGTAAGCTCATCTGGTTATCGTCACTATTTTGTATGTGTTGGACCTGTAAACTTCGGAAATGACCGTCTTTCAGCTTTTCCTCGCTACTTCAATATCCAGCAAGGTAACTTCTTTATAGACTTTAAAGCAGGACAATATAAGCAGTTGCCAAGTGGAAAATGGTATGGTTGTGTTGCGAAGGGATTCCAAATCATCAGGGAGGAGGGTAAACCATTCCTTGTTCCCCTTTCGTATTATCCACCTAAGCAATTTCATGGGGCTTTCAGACTCGATGCAATAGAAGACATTGATAAAACGAATTGCAGTTCTCGAAGATATTGGAATGAATATTCGGCTTTTGAAGTATTGGCACCATTCGATATTGGAGCAAGCATATACGAAGATATAGACCCAATACTAGCGGTGTTGAGCAATATTATTACTCGTGGTTTACCAACAAAATGTTCTCCTTTTATTGAAGAGACGCTAAATAAGGTTTTCGATTATGCTGAAGTTACAGAAAAATATGGAACAATACGATATGGACTAAAGCATGACTCTGTTCTTAGTGATGAACAATTACTGAGAGAGATACCTATTGCCGTTGCACGAATTGAGAAAGTTATTATAGAGGCCGTACTGACAGGGCACATATCTCTTTTCAAAGATGTTTGGAATGTTGTTGTAAAAGAAAACGACGTTCCATGCTCTGCTATTGCCTTTACTGACCTTGCATTGATGTACAATCATCTTACTGCGTTAACAGCGGACTTTAAAGGAAGGAGCTTCCCTAAGGTAAACCTTCATGTTATATCAAAAGATTATGCTTCTTCCCCACTCCACCTAAGTAGTGTAGTATATTCAAACAGTAAGCAGATCAACAAAGAAATAACATACGATATGGTTATTGATTTTTCTATTCATGAGAAAGTTGATGCCGTAAATGTTCAGTTCTCAGAATTTAAAGCAAGCAATAATTGTTATTTCAATGTTCGTTCATCTAACGTAGTTTATACACCACGTGAAATATATACAACAGACCGAATAGTATATCAAGCTATAACAACGGTCAATGATAACGGAGGCCATGATGTCGTTAAGGAAAATGAATTGCATTTAGCATATTTTCTACGACTTCTTTTCCGAAAGAAGGAATTTAGAGCAGGACAACTTCCTATTCTAAACAGAGCATTACAGATAAAGGGTGTTATCGGTCTTTTGCCAACAGGTGGAGGAAAATCATTAACCTACCAGATGGCCGCAATGCTCCAACCTGGAGTAACAATTATCATCGATCCTCTAAAATCTTTAATGCAAGACCAATATGATGGTTTAATTGCAACGGGTATCGATTGTTGCACATACATAAATAGTGAACTAAGTTCAGATGAGCGTGCTGCTCATGAGCTTATGATGGAATCTTCACAGGTGATATTTACATTTATGTCACCTGAGAGACTTTGCATCTATGAATTTAGGGAACGATTACAAAACATGGAAGAACTCCATGTTTATTTTTCGTATGGTGTTATTGATGAAGTGCATTGTGTTTCTGAATGGGGCCAAGATTTTAGGTTTTCATATTTACACCTTGGACGTAACCTCTACAGCTATGTCAAAGCAAAAAACGGTTCCATTTCATTGTTCGGGCTTACCGCAACAGCATCTTTCGATGTCCTGTCAGATGTTGAGCGTGAATTATCTGGAAATGGAGCCTTCGTACTCGACCCTGACACTATAGTTCGTTACGAGAACAGCAATCGTTTGGAACTTCAATATAAAGTCGAAAAAATAGAAGTTGAGTATGCAGATGATAAGTCATATAATCCTACAGGTACATTAGCATCTTTAGGAAAGGCTGTCAATATTGGAGATGCATTTTCTGTTAACACTCAAAAATCTCAGTTTTTATCTACCTACATAAAAAAGATACCATCTTATATCCAAGAATTGCAAACAGAAGATTCTGTCCAAAGAATACTCTCACGCTTTGAAGACCGTGAGAATTTAGAGGATTTAGATGGCTCTAAGCTATATGTAGATATGCCTGACGACTTTCTTGCAAAAAAAGATGAGTATAAGCAAGCTGGCATAATATTCTGCCCACATGTAAACTCTACAGGTATAAGTGTCAATGTCAATTCGCAAAATTTAAGTCAAATTTGCGAAGTAGGTACTTTTTCAGGATCAGATAAGGACGGTGCCGTTCAAGGTAATGATTCAATGGAAAATATGAAAAAATTCCGAGAAAACAAGTTGCCATTAATGGTTGCAACAAAGGCTTTTGGAATGGGTATTGACAAGCCAAATGTAAGATTTACGGTAAATATGAACTATTCAAGTTCACTTGAGAGCTTTGTTCAAGAAGCCGGTCGAGCAGGTCGCGACAGGAAGATGGCTTTGGCTATCATCCTACTATCAGATTATACCCTATATAGAGTAAGTGAAAGATGCCAGAATTCAACATATCCAATGACCACTATAAAAAATAAATGGTTTAAGGAAAGTGATTTGCGTGAGATTCTTGACAGATATAAAATTCACGTGAATGAATCAGAGTTTGATGTATGTACTCCACTTACAGATATTGTAAGATTAAAGTGTAACACTGACAATATTCACAATGCAGATGGACAGGAAGTAAAGGACAAAGATGGCAATGCCAAGAAACAATATTGGAAATGTACACCACTATGTTCAAGGTATAAAACGTGTTCTTTAAGATATGTAGACAAGGACATGCAACATAAATGGTTCTTTATAGAGGACTTGAAAGGTTACCTTGAAAAAAATAAGATTCGTATTCCTAAAGAAAATTTGGAATACCAAGGTGCAGACTACAATACAGTCATGTATTTCTTTGACAACAATTTCAAAGGAGAGTTCGAGGAAAAGAAAAAAATGAACTATCTTCTGAGTGAAATAGACCTTGAATATTTTGTAGGTAATGACAAAAAAGATAAGCCTGCAGAGCACATTCAAGCAAAGGGATTTCTAGAAACGGTGTTAAACTCACGTGTAGGAACAGAAGTTGTTTCAATTATTTCATACCAAGATGATAGTTATGCTGACATAGCTAAAGCTATTTATCGTATGTGTGTCATCGGTCTCATTGATGATTTCACACAGGACTACGCAACACAGTCGTTCAGAATTCTTTCAACTAGAAAGAAAAATGGTTCGTACTATGAATGTTTGAAAGAGTTCTTGATGAGATACTACTCAGAAGAACGAGCAGAAAATGAAGTTGAAAAAGCCAGTGTTAGAAGAGGCAATAATGAAATCCATAAATGTCTCGGCTATCTGACAGAATTCATATATGATAAAGTTGCTCTGAAAAGAAAGCGTGCTATTGATGACATCCGAAATTTCTGTAACGTGGGTATAGATACTACATCAGGAAAGAATTGGTTGGAAATCAATGAGGATTTGAAGGATGAAATATACTACTACTTCAATTCAAAATATGCACGTGAAGGCTATAAAACGGATAATGATGAAGATTTCTCGCTCTTGGATGATACAGATAGAGGTAAAAATTCATCTAAAGACATCTTATATAAGTACATGCGTGTTGTTGATGCAGATGTGATGGGAATATCAGGATCCCCAAAAGACAACATAAAGCATCTGCAAGGTGCAGTCAGACTTATTCGTAGAAGTATAGCTGACACTAATGCAACTTTAAGTTTGCTCAACGCCTATTGCCTGATTGCATTAAAAGTTGGAAACAACCGCCATTTAATACAAGAACTCGACAAGAGTTACATTGAAGGCTATCAGGCCATGAAGCATGATATTAAGGATTATACCTCCTTCGTTGATTGTATTAGTAAATTTAAGTTAGAGTTAAATGCCAATAACCGAAACTTGGCGTCAGAAGAAGATTTAAAACATCTTGACGAACTTGACATGATTGCCGAACTTGGCGATCACGAATCATGGGTTAACGGCTTCACAAATAATTATACAAAATAACATCAAAAGAAATGGATGCACAAGATATTCTCAAAACACTCAACAATTTAGAGCAAAGTCTGCAAAATGTTGAGTCTGCAAGACAACAGGTCGCCAATACAGTAAATGCTTATGAAGGAGCTAAGGCACAACTCCATACATTAGTGGTGGAGTTTACTGTTGTTTCAAACGAGCTTAAGAACATTTATACAGCTATAAATGAAAATGTCAGCAGTATAGACAATACTCTTCAAAATAAGATTGAAACAGTTTTTAGCGATGTAACTAGTAAAACGCAAGATTTGGAAGATGCTGTCAGAAATATTCAAACAGCATTTTTGGCGACTTGTAATCAGTCTGCACAATCAATAGAAAGTGCAGTAGGTAATAGTTTGTTAAAGCTGAACAATGAGGTTGATACTACTATTGTTACTTTTAGCAAGAAAGCTACTCTTGAAATAGAAAGTATTGCAACAGAATTGTCTGCTTTCAAATCATCTGCTCAACAAATGCAAGAAGACTTTAGTAATGCTATCTCTGGGGCGACAGCAGATCTTAAAGCAACCCAGGAGAGCATTGCAGCAGATTTCGGAACCTCAATTAGCGAGCATATCTCTTCATTCAAGTCATTGAAAACGGAGTTAAAAGCCATAATAGACAAATATGAAGATTGTACCAAATCACTTGCTACTAAAATTGAGCATGTTTCTGATTTAGTTAAGACAGAAAGTACATCTATAGTTTCCGGAATGCAGAATTTGCAAGAATGCCAGAAAACAGAGTACGACGACTTGATTTCAAAGTTAAAGTCTCTGCGTGAAGGAAATATCAAAGCTGCCGACAATTTATCAGAGCGTTTCAATAATGTTGACCAAGAATTGAACGATTTACAATCTTCCAATAACGAGTTAAAAGAAAGATTAGATAAAGCCTCATCACTCATTATCAAAACTCAAAAGGAAGCAATGGAGAGAACGGAGAAAAAGTTTGTTGATGAAATCGATTCTTTGAAAGAGGAGATTACCAATTCCAAAAAGCTCACTAAGTTTTGCTTAATAATAATAGTCATCTCTCTATTTCTAAATCTCATAGCATTTGTAAGATAATATGCAACTATACTTATTACTGGACACATCAGGCAGCATGGATGGTGCGAAGATTAGCGCATTAAACGATTCCATGGAGAATATTATCGTTGATTTGCAAGAAAAGGCATTCAATGGTAACATAATCAATTTGTCAGTTCTTTCGTTTGCAAAAAATGTCAGATGGATGTATGAAACCCCAATAAACATATTGGATTTCAAATGGAAGCCTCTCATTGCTAGTGGTATGACATCATTAGGAAAAGCATGTTGTGAATTGGCAAATGCTATTTCTGCCAATATCGATTGCAGTGAAAAAAATGTCATTGTTTTGTTAAGCGATGGGTGTCCCACTGATGATTATGAAGAAGGTATTTATGAATTACGTAAACAACCAGGTTTCAATAAAGCAGAAAAATTTGCTATCGCATTTGGTGACAATGCTGACATAAAATCATTATCAAAGTTTGTTGATGACACCAATCAGATATTTGTCGAAAATCATGCAGATGCTCTGCTTGATGTTTTGGGTACAATCATAGGAACTATAACTCCTAATATTCATCATGTCTCAAATCAAGATGACATTGATGATGACTGGGCATAACTGTACCATAAACTTTCGGTATTAACATTTAAAATTATGAGAACAGATATTTATAGTGATACAGCATTTAGATTGATAAATAGCGGTAAAAGTCTTTTTGTAACAGGTAAAGCTGGTACAGGAAAAACAACGCTGCTTAAAAAAGTATATGACAGAGCTGTTATCAATAAGAAGAATGCGATTGTGTTATCTCCAACAGGAGTAGCAGCTAAAAATGCACAAGGTGTTACTATACATTCTTTTTTGCATCTTCCACTTTCTCCTTATCTTCCAGGATATGAGAATACAGAATTATATAAGTTGAAACGTGAAGAAATAGAGTAGGTTCGTCAGTTGAATTTGATAATCATTGATGAAATTAGTGTAAGCGTCTCCGCGTTTATACCTTGCATAATTCAAAAAAGCAGTAACAGCTGATTAAACAAATGCTGTTACTGCTTTTTCCATCGGTCAGGAAGTAAGTCTCTATATTTTTCTAATGGGGTATTGGGTTGCCATTCTACAGTCTTTTCTATTACGTCGCATATGTATTCAAACAGATTAATGCCATTCAGCCTGCATGAGATTGCGATAGAATATAGGATAGCCGCCCGGCTTGCTCCTTCGTGCGAACCAAAGAACATTGAGTTTCTTCTTGATAGTGATATGTACCTCTGGATTCTCTCAATGTAGTTGTTATCGAGAGCCGTATCACCTCTTTTGAAGATGTCACAAATGGCATTATATTCATTAAGGGCATAGCCGACCGCCTGCGCCAAGGTAGACTTGGGCAGCAAATCTTTCCTGGAAGATATTTCCTCCAGTTTCTCCAATAAATCCTGCAAAATGTCCGGTGCATATGACTGCCGATAGGCTAGATGGTCTTCAACGGTCCATCCATTTACCCCAACCTTATGTTTTTTGTCTTCTCGATAAAATCTGTTGAGGATATCTACGACCTCCTGAGCATCCTTGTCTTCCTTGCCGCAGTCGATGAAATCTCTCTTGACATGCTGCAGGCAGGCGATTCTCATAATGTCAGGATAAGCATCCGACTCCAGTTTCCGGTAAGGAGCATATGCATCACTCTGTATGGTACCTTTATAATCAGAGAATATGTTAAGTATGACCTGCTCAGAGCGTGATCCATCCTCATATACGAAGAAGACAAGTCCCAGTTTAGGCGCACTTACAGCCCAGAAGTAGCCTTTCTTCGAACCCTTGTCCGTAGGCTTT
>ERZ780226.87-NODE-87-length-87569-cov-16.993384_pt1 | contig 87569 bp, 85 predicted proteins | sample MGYA00511165_ERZ780226 | MGnify/ENA primary metagenome ERZ780226 (study PRJEB29588, sample SAMEA2152373) | human gut metagenome | biome: human gut; feature: human-associated habitat; material: faeces | place: Denmark | collected 2008/2010 ...
TGTGTGAGATAGCATAATGATTGCAGAAAAGGATTTAACATCTTTTTCTGCAATATTTTTTTATTTCGCCGCAGAAAAGCGGAGAGGAATGAGGTGAAAAGCGGATGAAAACCATGACGATGCAGGACCGGCAAACGCTGGCGCGCCGTTACGCGGCCGGCGAGAATGTCACGAGGATCGCAGTCGATCTCGGAATGTCTGCCGCAGCCGTCTACGCGGAGCTGCGGCGCGGATACACCGGCGGCCTCGATGGGAACAAGCGCCGCGAGTATGATCCGGAGCTTGGCCTGACGAGATACCAGGAGAGCCTTGCAAACCGCGGCCGCAGAAAAGCCGCCACAAAATAACAGGAGGAAAGAAACATGAATGAGACTGGAAAGACCATGAGGGTAACGGAGAGACACATTGGCGACGAGGTGGAGATCTCCCTCCGAAAGACAGCCGGAAACGAGAAGTGCAACTGCAAGATCACGGCGAACAATGCCGCATCCGCGATCAATGGCATCTGCATCATCGTGCAGGAGTACGCGAGCGCTCTGCAGCTTCCCGCGCTGCACGTCTTAGCGGTGATGGCGGCGCTGATGGCAGATCCGGAATCCGAGCACGGAGCGATGAAAGAGGAAGCGAAAGAAAGCGAGGCGGCGGAATGATGGAGACGAGAGAGATCACCGTGACGATCCACCGCGAACCGGAGAAGCGGGACGACCTGCTCGCGACGCTTTTGATCGTCGTCCTCGCGGCACTGGCCTTTACGGCGGGGTACATCGCGGCGAACGCACAATGGCGCGAGACGATCTCGGAGGTGACGCCGGAGCCGCCTGTCGTTACGCAGGAGACACGGGCGAAGCTGCTCACGTCCTACGAGGAGCCGACGGAGAGCATCACGACGAGCCGCTATGCCGAGGTGAGCCAGGAGGATTGCGAGCTGATCGCAAAGATCGTCTACCTGGAAGCGCGGGGCGAACCCCTGGAGGGTCAGCAGGCCGTGGCGGAGGTCATTCTCAATCGCGTCGCGGCGGACAACTTCCCCGACAGCGTGGAGGAGGTCATTTTCCAGGGCACCGACGGGAGCGGGGCTATACAGTTCAGTACAGCGGCGCACCTCGACGAAGCAGCGCCGACGGACAAGCAGTTTGCGGCGGTGGGACAAGCCCTCTACGGCGAGCCGGTCCTGCCGATGGACGTGGTTTTCTTTTCGACCACAGGCGAAAACAGCAGAACATGGGGCGCCATCGGCGGGCACATCTTCTGCTATCAGTATGAATGGGAGTGAAGCAATGGCAGCGAAGAAATGGATCTATGAGGTGAAGTACACCGACGGCGAGGAATACGCCTACACCGCGCCGGACGGAAAGCCGAAGAGCAAGAAGCTGCTGACCGTGCGCGTCGAGGCCGAGAACCGGCTGAACGCGGTCGTAGCGGCGGCGAAGAAGTGGGGCGTCGGCTGGACCGGCGTTGCACGCGGCGTCGAGTGCGAGATCATCGGACCGGCGAAGAAGAAAGGAGACAAAAATGAGTAATTTATCGGCAAATGCGCAGCTGCTCGGCAATCTGGAGCACACCACGGCAGAGCTGCTGGAGGGCATGACGGAGGAACGCGGCCGCGGCTTTGCAAGCGACAACGAGAGCTGGGCTGCGCTGAAGGGCTACCTGGAGCGCGCCGAGAAGATGCGCAAGGACATCGAGAAGGTCCACAAGGAAATGTGGGACGCCATCAAGGACCAGAACGACGACGCCTACCGTGCGCTGGCGAACGAGCTGACGAGAGCATCTTCCACTCTTGCAGCGGAGTGGATCACCGTTTCCGTGCTCGGGAAGATCGCCGTCGAAATGACGGACGAGTGATGGACCGGAAGGAGTATCTGCGCCGCTGCGCAATGGCGGCGGGCGACATGGACGGCAAGCGATACCGGGCCGCGAAGCGTTACCTGGTATGGTGCAGGCCCGCGCGATGGTGCGGCTATCAGGCGATGCTGCCCATCGCCTATCAGATGCGCTACCGGAAGGACGGGACCATCGCGCACACGGCAATCGTGCAAGAGACCAAGGCGCATTGCCAGCACGAGATCCCGCTGGAGAAAGTATTTGAGGAGGAACCGCACGATGAAGCGGATACACGCGAGTAACCGCGAAGACATACGCGACACCTTGCTCGGGGCGCTGACCGTCGCCATCTTTTTCGCGGCTGCGGCGCTGGAGGGGGCGTGGGCGTGATGGGCTTTTACATCAAGGGACCGTGCCTGAACTGCCCGGACCGCAATGCAAGCTGCCATGGAAAGACGGAGGACGGCGCGTGGAGGTGCAGCCGGTGGGCCGCGTATCAGGCGGAGCAGGAGACCTTCCGCGTGAAGGCGGCGGAGGACCTCAAGCGTGTGGAAGTGGCGATGGGCTACAAACGCGAGAGCAGGCTCCGCAATGCAAAACGCCGCACCAGTCTGGAGCGGCGCAGAAGAAAGTGAAGGGGGAAAAGAACATGAAACTGGAAAACGCGAGAGACGGGGTGTGCTTTCTCTGCGGCCGCGACGGCACGGAGGACCCGCTGGACTTCCACCACATCTTCGGCGGAAACGCTGCGGACCGGAAGAAATGCGAGCGGTACGGGCTGAAGGTGCGGCTGTGTCACGGACGCTGCCACATCTTCGGACCGGAGGCGGCGCACAACTGCGCCGAGACCATGCGGACGCTGCGCCGCTACGGTCAGCGCAAGGCGATGATCGAGCAGGGCTGGACGGTGGACGAGTTCCGCTTCCACTTCGGCAAAAACTACCTCGACGACGAGGAACTGGAGGAGATCGCGGCCATTCAGGCCGAGAGCGCATAAGAAAAGCGGCTGACCGTGGCACCGGTCAACCGCAGCGAAGAAAACTACACGAAAGGAGATCTCTTCCCTGCCATTGTAGCACAGGACAGGGAAGAAAAGCAAGGGTATGAACGAGTTTTTGGATCAGGCATTAAATAAGCTCGCCGAGACGGTGAGCGGGCAGAAGGAGAACGCGATGGCACCGAGCGTGCGCGAGGCCCTGACGGACTTCTGCCGGCAGGACGCGGAGTTCGCGCAGGCGGTGGCGCAGGGCGGCAGCTTCAAGGACTGCATGGCGGCGGTCGCCAAGGGCGTCGGGGGCAGCATTTCCGATCTCGAAGCCTACCGCAAGGCGGTGCGCTTCTACTTCAAGGGCGCGGATGTTCGCTTCCGCATGGAGATCGACCTCTGCCCGACGGCGGAGGAAGCGCCGCGTCCTGCGGCACAGAAGAAGATCCTTGACATCGCGGACTTCCTGTGAGGTGACGGTATGCGGTGCAATCTGACAGAGGCGGAGCAGAAGGCCGCGCTGGAGGTTCCGTTCCTCTGCACGGGAGAGGAGCAGGAATTTATCGAGCGGTGCTTCATCGGCTATCTCTTCTTTGAGCATGAGGCGGACGAGAACGGAAGGCTCGGCGTGACCACAGAATGTACGCGCTGCGGCCGAAAGGTATGGTGGACGGAGCGCGAATGGAAGCGCTTCAAGCAGGAGAACAACGTCAAGGCAAGGTCGAACCTTCTGTGCCCGGATTGCGGCTGCGGTGTGACGCTTTATCCGCGCGGAAGGCTGCGCAGCGGAAATACGCTGGACGAATACCGGCAGGTCGTGCTGCTGCGCGCCATCGACGGGGCGCTGCGCGCGGTCGCGCTGGAAGTGCGAAAGCATCACGGGCGCTGGGAGTCGGACGACGCGGAGAGCTGCGTAAAAGCCGCCTACTACTTCGCACAGGGCAAGTGCCGGAAGTGGCGGAGAGAATGGGCGTGGAGCGAGGAAGAACAGCGGTACACGCCGCGGCTCGTCCCACAGAAAACCATGACGGAGCCGTTCGCAGAGAGCGACAGCTGGCTGTGCCGAAGGAGCGGATATTACGCGGTACACGGTGTGGACCAGATCGCGGCATCGCCGCTGCGATACTGCGCGGCGGAGCAATTCTTCGAGCTGGACGGAGACGATCCGTGGGAGAACACAAAGGGGCTTCTGGCCTACCTCGGACTGTGGACGCGCTACCCGCGCATCGAGCAGCTGGCAAAGGCCGGATGCAAAAAGATCATCGACGACGCGATCCAAGGCAGCATGAACAGCCGCGCGCTCAACTGGCGGGCGAAGACCATGCCGGCCTTCTTCGGGGTGGACAAGCCAACCGTGAAGCGGCTGCTTGCCGGAGGCATCGGACAAAAGGAGCTGGAGGCGCTGGAGCTGGTGCGGCACGGCGGCGTGACGCCGGAGGAGGCGCTGACGATCTGCGGCCGGATCGGCGACAGAAACGAGCGGAGGCGCTGCGATGCGGCGCTCCGAGAGGTCGGTGAAAGCGTGCTCGTACTGGCGCGGTATCTGGAAAAGCACCAGCACAAGGATGCGAGACTGTGGCTGGACTACATCGACGCGGCGAAAAGGCTCAGGTACGACCTCGCGCGGCGGGACGTGGCTTTTCCGAAGGACCTGCAAGGGGCGCATGACGCGGCCGTTGCGGCGATCCGGTATGAGGAGAACGCGGCGGCGCGAAAGGCATACGAAAAGCGGTACAAGAAGCTCAAGAAGAAGTACAGCTTTTCGGCGATGGGTCTTTGCATCGTGGTGCCGGAGGACGACCGGCAGATCATCAACGAGGGCAAGACGCTGCACCACTGCGTCGGCGGCTACGCCGAGCGACACATGAGCGGAGCGGCGACGATCCTGTTCCTGCGCAAGGAAAAGACGCCGCATCGGAGCTACATCACCATCGAAATGTGCGGCAAACAGGGAAACGACATCCGGCAGATCCACGGCTACGGGAACGAACAAAAAGCGGGGAAGAAGCTCGCCTCGCCGCAGGAGCGGCACGGGGCCTTCATCGACCTTTGGCTCGCATGGCTGAAGGCTGGGAGCAAACGGGATAAGAGCGGCAGGCCGGTCCTGCCGGTGAAAGGAGAGAAAACAGCATGAGTATGTACGACGATACGGTAGATGTGACGCCGGAGGGCGTGAGCGAGGGCGCGGCGCTGAGCGGGATGTTCGGCGAGAGCGCACCGGTCGAAACGGAGCGTGGGATCGAGACGATCACGGAGGAGATCATCTTCTACAAGAACGTCGGCGGACAGGCGGTCATTGAGATCGGCCGGCGGCTGACGGAGGCAAAAGCGCAGCTCAAGCACGGGGAATGGCTGCCCTGGCTGCGCGAAAAAGTGGAGTTTTCGGAGACCTCTGCACAGAACTTCATGCGCATTGCGAGGGAGTACGGAAATACCCATCTGGTTGGGGATTTGGGAGCCTCGAAAGCCTTGGTATTACTGGCTTTGCCGGCATCCGAGCGAGAGAATTTCGTGAGCGAAAAACACCTTGTAAACGGGGAAGAAAAGTCCGTTTCCGAAATGAGCAAGCGCGAACTGGAGGAGGCCATCCGTCAGAGAAAGCTCGCCGAACTGAAGGCAGCGGAAACGGCGCGCGAGCTGGACCGGCAGAAGGAAGCCACGGCGGAAGCGGAAGCCGCGGCAGAAAAGGCGCAGGAGGCGGCGGAGGCTGCCCGCGCCGAGGTCGAGAACGCGAAGAGCATTTCCCTCGCCGCGCAGGAGCGCACGGCGGAGCTGGAGCATGAGCTGAAGGCGCTGCGCGAAAAGCCGGTGGACGTGGCCGTGCAGACGGTGGACGCGAGCGCCGAGCAGATCGCGGCGGCGGTCAAGGAAGCGGAAAAGGCGGCCAAGGCCAAGCGCGACGCGGCGGTCGCCAAGAAAGCCGAGGAGTTGAAGGCGGCAGAGGCGCAGCGCGACGAGGCGCGGAAGGCTGTGGAAAACGCCGAGGCCGGAAGAAAGGCGGCGGAGGAGCAGGCGGCAGCCCTGCGCGCCGAGCTGGAAAAGGCGAGAAAGAGCGCCGCGGCGATGGACAACAAGGCGCTCGCGGAGTTCGGCGTGCTGTTCCGGCAGGCGCAGGAGACGGTGAACCGCCTGACGGAGCTTGCCGGCGAGCTGGACGAGGAGAACCGGCCGAAGGTCTACCGCGCGCTGGGCGCGCTGCGGAACATGATCGCCGAGAAGGCGGGGGAGGCGACGGCATGAAGGTACAACTGACGAGGGACCTTGCGCTGCCGCTGGCGAAGAAGGGAAAAGAATTTGGGGTGGAGCTGAAAACGACCGGCAAAGACGGAGAGCCGATCTATTTTGTCCACTATTACGGGAACACCATCGCGTTTCCGGCGGATGCCTGCGAGGAGGTAGAGTGATGGAACGCCTGACAAAACATAGCAAGCAAACATCGCACGAAAACGGTATCTGCTGCACACATTTTCGCGGCCCCGAATGCCTCAGAGTTGGCGGAAACTGCGCCATGAATTGCAAGTGGGAAGAAGCGGCGTGGAGCCGTCTTGCCGCCTACGAGGACGCGAGGCTGGAACCGGAGGAAATCGACATGGATCACGAAGCCGCAGAGCAGCTCCGCCATCTGTGCCGAAACTGCGATATTGACCGGTTGGAGGAGCTGGCCGAGGCCGACAAGAACGGGCGCGTGGTCGTCTTACCGCGCTGGAAGAACGAGGAGGAGCGCCTGGAGCGCCGGCGCCTCATGCGGATCATGGCGGACGGTGCAATCGACCGGTTGATGGAAAATCCGCTCAAAGAAGAGAACGATCCGGACATCGCAGAGCTGCGCGTGGTAAACACCGACCGCCTCCTGGAGCTTGCCAAGGCGGACGAGGACGGCAGGCTCTTCCTCCTGCCGCTGAAGCCTGGGCGGCCGATGCTCTGCCAGGAGTATTTTGAGCGGCCGTGGGTGATGAAAAACGTGACGCTCTGCGTCCAGTACAAGAGCAGCGCCGGCATCATCTTTTACATGGGATACGACGTGTTCCGCGGACTTGTGGAGTGCGGAAGGATCACTCCCCTCTCGCAAGAGGGAGAAGAAACGCTGGAGGGGAAAGCGAATGTTTGACATCAACGAGGTGCCGTATGCGGAATGGCTCGAAAAGTCCTTGCAGGCCATCGTGCCTTTGAAGCCGGTGTGCCTTTGCTTTGCGGCGACCATGCCGGACGGCGAGGTCTACACCGGATATTACAACGCGGATGCAACGGACAAGGCCGTGATCGCGCACAACATCCAGGCGGATATCACAATGGACATTATCCGGACCAATGCCGCGATCATCAAAGATCTGATCGAGCATTGCGAAGAGGATGAATGACGAAATGAAAGGAGAAGCAACATGAGCAGCGCAAGAAACCACCAGAAGAGGAGCCACCGAAGCTACCGCGTGACGAAGAGCATCTGCGGGAGCGTGGCGAGAAAGGCGTGGGTCACGCCGCAGTACAGCCCGAAGCAGAGCGGGCTGCTGGCGCTGATCCGCCGCCTGATCCGCGGCCGCGCACAGCGCACAGCGGACCGCAAGCGCAGAGAGCGAGTATCCCGCGGAGGGGGGGCAGAGAGGAGCGGTGAGCGATGATCGATTCACCGGCAGAGATCGTGCGGTCGTACCGAATGGCGGCCGATCCGAAAAAGCAGATCAAGGTGCTCGCTGAGCTGAACGCCTGCTCGGTGAAGGAGATCCGGCGGGTGCTGGTGGGCGAGGGCGTGCTGCCGCGCGAGACAGAGGTGCCGGAGGAGCCGAAAAAAGCGGCGAGAAAGCGCTTCGATGAGGAGGCCGCGAGGATGCTTTATGAGGAAGGACTGGACGATGCGGCCATCGCGAAGGAGACAGGCATGACGGCGCAAACGGTCGCCAAATGGCGCAGCAGGAACGGGCTGCGGAAGAAAGCGAGGAAACCGAGAATGAAAAAGCAAGTGGATGTGCCGAGCACGAAGCCGTCGGAAGCGGAACCGGACGTGCAGAAGATCTCCGTCGTCGGGGAGGCGGTCGAGGTTACGGAGCCGGACTTTACAAAGAGCGCTGCGCCGGAGCCGCGGACGGTGACGGTGGAGGAGCTGCGCGCCCTGCTGGAGGATGCTTGCCGGGACGGCCTCGGGGAGTGCGCGGTGCTCGTGGAGGGGACTGCGTTCGCCGACCTCTGGCTCGACGTACACAGCACGCTGCGCATCTATGAGAGCGGCGAGCGGACCGTAGAGCTGAAGGGAACGGCAAAGAGTGCGTGACAGGCCGCGGAGCCTGAAAAAAGAAAGGAGAATTTACCATGATGAACGAAGCCAGTAACGCCTGCGTTCCGCAGGAGAAACCCGCAATCCTCGCCGCCGCCGAGGAAAATGCAAAAATGCTCGAGGAGGTCAACTGCCGCCTTGAAAACATCTTGCGCAAGCTGCGCGGAGAGAAGCCCGTCCGTCCGAACGAGGGATGTGCCCCGGAGCCGCCCACCTTCGGCGCGCTGCGGCAGCTGACCGAAAGACAACAGAGACAGCTCAACCGTCTGATGAACAGCATCGAAGAGCTGGACAGCCTGATTTGAAAAGGAGTAGAGACATGAAAAAGTACATCGGCACCAAGATCATCGAAGCGGAGCCTGCCTACCGCGTGGTGGACGCGGAGGGGAACGTCCGCGTCGTCACAGAAGCGGCGGAGGCGAAGCGCTGCGGCACCGTGGACCTCGGCTACAAGGTCCGCTATCCGGACGGCTACGAGAGCTTCAGCCCGAAGGGCGCGTTCGACGACGCCTACCATCCCATCAACGGCATGAACTTCGGCCTTGCCATTGAAGCCCTGCGCAAGGGCTTCCGCGTGCGCCGAAGAGGCTGGAACGGCAAGGGCATCTTTATCGAGCTTCAGACGCCGGACGCCTACAGCAAAATGACAAGCCCCTACATCTACATCGACACGACCGGCTTGCAGACGCAGAACACCGAGGCGCCGAAGAGCCGCGTGCCGTGGTTGGCGAGCCAGACCGATATGCTGGCCGAGGATTGGGAGATCTTCGCCTAAACGAGGACGGCGAGAGAGGAAGTGAGCAAATGTTCCGATACAAGAAAAGCGTGCCGGTGAGCTACGAGCGGCAGGGGTATATCTATTTCGCCTCGCGCCTCTACCGCGAGCTGACGGAGGAGCAGCAGCACAAGCTGCTGAACCTGTGCCTGCAATGCGGCGGCGAGCACTACCAGGCGCTCTTCGAGTTCGTGACGACGGACGCCGGCGCGACGGCCGTGTGCATGAAGCACTTCCTCTCTCGCTCTACGCTGGAGCGAGCCGTGCGGCGGTATTACGAAAGTTTTCCACAGAACCTTTGATCTGCCGGCCCTTTCATTACCGGCGCATGAGCCGGTGGCCGGCTGTTTTCTCCTCCATAATATATGATGTGTCTCCCCTGCAAAGCATTACGCCGCCGAAGGGAGCGCGCCGGACGCCAGGCCGGCCGCAAGCGGTGCTCCAGTGCAATTCTGGTGAGCAGGGATACAGAGCCATCCGGTTCTGTATGGAGGAGCTGTGCGGCAGCTCCTCCATAGAAAACCGGATACGCATATATCAATAACGCGCGCGTGCGCGTTATCGGAGTTCTTAGAGCGTTAGGTTTACGACCATTCTCCCCATTCGGAGAAAATGGAGGGCGGTTTTTTCATGGCAAACGGGTATTGGGTGATCCGAACGTACACGGCGGGCGCCGTGGGCGAGAAAATCAAATACTGGGTGCCCGGAGAGAAGCCGACGAAATCGGAGCGGAAGATCAAAAGCGACATCAAGCAGGTGCAGCGCAACGAGGCGAACGCGGAGAAGGCGCTGGCGCGATTGATCCATGCCAACTTCACGCCGCGGGACTACCTGCTGCAATTCAGCTACACCGAGGAGGCGCTGGAAAAGCTCCGCGCGGGCGAACGGACGGAGGAGGAGCTGTTTGAGGCGGCGGATCATCAGCTCAAGCTGTGGGCGAAGCGGACGCGCAGAGCGTGCAAGGCGCTCGGCGTCCCCTTCCGGTACATACCCTTCACCTCGGACCTCGACGGCAAGACGGGCGAGGTGGTGCGCGTGCATCATCACATCATCGTCAACGCGGAGGCGGCGGAGATCGCGCTGGAAAAGTGGAGCGCGGGCAGCACGCACCGCGAGCATCTGTACGATCAGGTGGACCAGACGCCTCTGGCCCACTATCTGCTCGCGCAGGTGCGCCACCGTCCGAACGAGAAGAAATACTCGCCGAGCCGCAACCTGATCGTTCCGCAGCCGAAGGATCGCATCGCCGTTTCGGGCGCCGAACTGCAGGTGCCGCGCGGCGGGCAGCTGCTCCTGCGCGCCGGCTGGATGCCCGGGATGCCGCAGTACATCCGCTACATCGTGCCGGAGGTCGGCAAGATCCGCCGCGGAGAAGCGCCGCCGGAGAAAACGAGAGAATAAGACGCACGGAACGCTCGCGCCACGACGGCGGGAGCGCCCTCGGCATACCGGAAAGCAGGCTTGGAGCCTGCTTTTTTCGTTTGTCAAGAGGGAAAATGAAAAAATCTGCCGATTTTGGAAAAGTTGACGGTTCGTGACGCGGCTTTTTTGGTACGGTAACGGAAAGAAGAGGCAAAAAGCGGCCGGAAAGGAGGGCTGCGGCATGAGCAGACCGAGAAAATACACGCCGAACACGCTGAAAAAGGCCGTGAACGGCTACTTCGACAGCATTTCCCGCCTCGTCCCGCTCACAGAGAAAAGGAACACGGGGCGCAAGGACAGCGACGGCCATGTGATCTACGAGGAAGTCCCCGTCCTCAACCGCCTCGGCGTGCAGGCGACGGTACTCGAATACCTCGTGCCGCCGACGGTCGGCGGGCTGTGCGAGCACCTCGGCATCCACCGCTCGACCTGGGCGGACTACTGCGACGCGCAGCTGCATCCGGAGTTTTCCGACACGACAACGCACGCGCGGGGGCGTATGCGCGCGTGGCTGGAGGAACAGCTGCTCACGCGCAAGGATGTGAAAGGCATCGTATTCGACCTGCAAAACAACTACGGCTACCACGACAAGAAGGAGATCGAGCTGGGCGGCAGAGCGGCGAAAGCCGTGACGGCGGCCTCCATGCCGCTCGAAGAGCGACAGAGCGTGCTGGAGGAGCTGATGCGTGAGTTCAGCGAAAACGATGGCGACGCTTGAGCAAAAGCTGGATGTGGCGCTGTGGTGGAAGCAAATGCGCGAGACGAACAACGCGCACTTCCTCCCTCTCCTGTTCGACAAGCACCGCTTTCTGGTGCTCAAGGGCGGCGGCGGCTCCGGCAAGTCCATCTTCGCCGGCCGCAAGATCTTAGAGCGCGTCACGAATGAGCCTGGGCACCGCTATCTGGTGGTGCGAAAGGTCGCAAAGACGCTGCGCGAGAGCTGCTTCGAGCAGCTCAAGAAGCAGGCCTACGAATACTACGCCGACCAGATCGCCTTTATCCCCAAGGGCAAAGGCAGCGACATGTATATCCGCTTCAAAAACGGCAGCGAGATCCTGTTCGCAGGTCTCGACGACGTAGAGAAGCTCAAATCCATCTTCGATATCACGGGCATCTGGATCGAGGAGGCGAGCGAGCTGGAGGAGGGTGACTTCAACCAGCTCGACATCCGACTCCGCACGGAGTTCCCCTTCTACCTCCAGATGATCCTGACCTTTAACCCGATCTCGATCACGCATTGGCTCAAAAAGCGGTTCTTCGACACGAAGGACCCGCGCGCGACGGTCCACGAGAGCACTTACAAGGACAACCGCTTCCTCACGCCGGAGGCGCGCATCACGCTCGAAGCCTTCCGCGAGACGGACGAGTATTACTACATGGTCTACTGCCTCGGCCAATGGGGCGTGACCGGCAAGACGGTATTCAACGGCAAGGCGGTCGCCGAGCGGCTCACCTACGTCGAAAAGCAGGGCTGGCGCAAGCGCGGCTATTTCGCCTACACGCTCTCCCCCGATGATATCCACATCAGCGAGTGGCATTGGGAGGACGACGAGAACGGCCCCGTGATCCTCTACGCCGAGCCGACCGAGGGCAGGCCCTACGTCGTCGGCGGCGACACGGCGGGCGACGGCAGCGATTATTTCGTCGGGCAGGTGCTCGACAACATCACGGGCCGACAGGTGTGCGTGCTGCGCCACCGCTACGACGAGGACACCTACGCGCGGCAGATGTACTGCCTCGGCCGCTATTACAACGACGCCCTGCTCGGCATCGAGACCAACTTCTCCACCTACCCCGTCAAGCTGCTCGCCCTGATGGGCTACCCGAAGCTCTACGTCCGCGAGGTGGAGGACGACTACACCGGACGGATCAAGCAGGCCTACGGCTTCCAGACGAACCGGACCACGCGGCCGGTGATCCTCTCGGAGCTGATCCGCATTTTGCGCGAGAGCATGGCGAGCATCAACGACCGCGACACGCTTTTAGAGATGCTCACCTTCGTGCGGCGGGAGAAAGACCTGCAAGGCGAAGCCGAGAGCGGCGCGCACGACGACTGCGTGCTGGCCCTCGCCATCGCGCACTACATCCGGCCGCAGCAGACGATGGAGGTCACGCGGCCAAGGGGCGAGCGCGTGAGATGGTCGCAGGACCTGTGGGACGACTACAACAAGGCCACGCCGGCGGAGCGCGAAGCGATGATCCGCCTATGGGGCAGGCCGGAATAGGAGTGAAACATGGAAAAGAAAATCAGCGAAAAGCTCGCGCGCTGGCAACAGAGATTGCAGCAGAGCGACAACGAGTGGAAAAGTGAAGTAGCCGACATGGACCTGCGCGAGAAGCGCTACAACGGCGACCGGACGCTCTCTCCGCTTGTCGAGGGCGACACGAAGCGCAACGGACAGCCGAAGAAAACGAGCCATGTGCGCAACATAATCTTCGAGAACATCGAAAGTCAGGTCTCCTCGACCATCCCGCAGCCGAAGGTGACGCCGCGGCGGAAGAAGGACGAGCGGCTCGCCAACATCATCGAGCACTTCCTGCGCAATGAGCTGGACCGCCTGCCCTTTGAGACGATCAACGACATGGCCGAGCGCACGGTGCCGATCCAGGGCGGTACGGGCTTTCTCGTGGAGTGGGACAACACGAAGCGCACGCACTCCACCGTGGGCGAGATCGCGGTGACGCTGCTGCATCCGAAGCAGTTCGGCCCGCAGCCCGGCGTTTATACGGGCATCCGCGACATGGACTGGTTCATCACGAAGATGCCGACGACGAAGGAGGCCGTCCGGCGGAAGTACGGCGTGGACCTCACGGACGAGGGCGAGAGCGAGCCGGACATCCGCTCGGCGGACGGCGAGAGCCAGACCGACGACAGCCTGACGCTCTACATCGGCTTTGAGATTAACGAGCGCGGCGGCATCAACCGCTTCGAGTGGGTGAACGACATTGAGCTTTTGGACCTGACAGACTATCAGGCGCGGCGTCAGCCGGTGTGCAGGAAATGCGGCAGAGTCCGACCGCTGCGCGGGCAGGTGCTCGGCGCGGAGACGCAGGAGGGGAACCTTCTGCCCGACCCGACGCGCGGCTTTGCCGGCGGGCTGATCCCGCAGGAGCTGACCGAGCAGGAGATCGCCGGCGGCCTGATGGCCGAGGAAATGGCCGGCGGCGTGCCGCTGGACGCGATCCCCGTGAACGCGCAGGAGCCGAAGCCGGAGCGCTACGACGGCGGACCGTGCCCGTGGTGCGGCGCGGACGACTGGACGACGAAGGAGCAGGAATACGAGCAGATCCTTCTGCCGGTCGAAACGGCGCTCGGCAATCACATCGACGGCGCAGCGCCCGGGCTGGACGAGAACGGGAACCCGGTGATGAAGCCGACGATGGTGCCGTTCTACAAGCCGGATCTTTACCCCATCGTTTTGCAGAAGAGCGTGAGCGTATACGGCAAGCTCCTCGGCAACAGCGATGTTGACGTGATCGCGGACCAGCAGAACACCATCAACCGCATCGAGCAGAAGATCATCGACCGACTCGTGAAGGCCGGCACGAGGATCACACTTCCGGACAACGCCAAACTGCGCACCGATCCCGAGGACGGCGAGCGCTGGTACATCGGCTCGCCTGCGGACAAGGCGCTCATTGGCGTCTACGACTTCAAGGGCGACCTTCAGTACGAGCTGCTCTACCTCGCCAACGTCTACGAGGAGGCGCGGCAGATCCTCGGCATCACGGACAGCTTCCAGGGCCGGCAGGACTCCACCGCGATGAGCGGCAAGGCCAAGGAGTTCTCGGCCGCGCAGGCGGCGGGCCGACTGGAGAGCAAGCGCGTGATGAAGGACGCGGCCTACGCGGAGCTGTTCGAGATGATGTTCAAATATGCCCTCGCCTACTCGGACGAGCCGCGCAGCGTGACCTACAAGGACAGCCGCGGCGAGACGGTGTACGAGGAGTTCAACCGTTACGACTTTCTGGAGCAGGACGCCGACGGCGGCTGGCATTGGAACGACCAGTTCCTCTTCAGCTGCGACACCTCTGCACCGCTGGCCTCGAACCGCGAGGCGATGTGGCAGGAAACGCGGCAGAACCTTCAGACCGGAGCCTTCGGCGATCCGGGGCAGACCGAGACGCTCATTTTGTTCTGGTCGAAGATGGAGGAGCTGCACTACCCGGGGGCCGCGAGCACGAAGAAATACCTCGAAGAGAAGCTCTCACGCGAGCAGCAGATGCAGGCCCAGCAAATGCAGATGCAGCTGCAAATGCAGCAGATGCAGGCCGTGCAGCAGGCCGAACAGCAGGCGCGGCAGGACGCGCTGAATGAGGTCAATACGCGGACGCGCGTTTGATAGATCGCGCGGCGGATCTGCCGCGACGACAGAGGAAAGGAGGATGCGTCATGCAGGACAACGGCTACGCCGGCAAGATCAAGAACGGCGGTACACAGGTCGTCAAGGCTCCCAAGCAGACCACGGACGCCAAGAAGGGCACGGTCAAGACGGGCGGCGACCTCCGCAGCGGCAAGAAGTAAGACCCACGCGGCCGAGGGGCCGCACAAATCGCATGGAATAGCGGGAAAATCCACCGTCCGAAAGGACGCAGGAGAAGTATATGAGCTTCACCGAACAGCAGCTTTGTGACGCTTTGGGCGTAGGCGCGAGAGAGCCGGAGACCGCCGAACCGGCAAAAGCGGCACAGGAACCGACCGAAGAAGGCGCGAGAGAGCCGGAGACCGCCGAACCGGCAGAGGAAGGGACCGAGGCGCAGGAACCGACGGGAGCGAAAGCGGAACTGGAGGAGACTACGCCGGCAGGACAGCAGACCGAGGAGCAGCGCCGCGAAATGGCGGCGCAGCGCCGCCGTGAGGAGCAGAAGGCCGCCATCGACGCGGCCGTGCAAAAGGCACGCGAGGAGGAACAGCAGAGGTCCAAAGCGGAAATGGACGACTTTTTCTCCAAGGCCGGCCTGAAGAACACCATCACGGGCGAGCCGATCCGCAACATTGAGGAGTTCCGCAGCTGGAAGGAGTCGTATGACGCCGCCAAGCTGCAGGAGGACCTCAAGGCAGGACGGCTGACGCCGGAAAGCCTGGATGCTGCGATCCAGAAAAGCCCTGCCGTACAGAAGGCGGAGGAGATCCTTCGCCGCAGCGAAGAAGCCGAACGGGCAGCCGAGGAAGCGAAGGCCCAGGCTGAGATCAATGAGCAGATCAGCGAGATCGGAAAGCTCGATCCGAGCATCAAGACCGTGCGCGACCTGCTCACGATGCCGAAAGCCAAGGAGTTTTACGAATATGTGAAACGCGGCAACAACTACCTCGACGCCTATTACCTTGCAACCAGAGGCGAGCGCGAAGCCAAGATGGCAGAAGCCGGACGCCAGCAGGCCCTCGCCAACGCGAGGAGCAAGGACCATCTCACCGCCTCCGGCACGGGGCGCTCCGACGCACAGCCGAGCGTTTCGGCGGAGGACATGGCGATGTTCCGTCTGTTCAATCCGGACTGCACCGAGGCACAGGTGCAAGCCTACATGAAAAAGAAAACAGGAGGTTAAAAGACCATGAAAGGTTTCTTTCCCGATCAGTCCGACCACGGGGCAGTTACTCCGTTCGAGTATCTCCCCTGCGGCGCGATCACGCCGAAGGCGGGCCTTGCGCTCGTCCTGACGAACGGCCTGCTCGCGCTTGCGACCGGTGCCACCGCGCCGACCTACATCTGCATGAAGGATGCGGACGCGGCGGTCACGGCGGGCACCATCATCCCCGTTGTCCGCGTGGACAAGGACCGCATTTATGAAACGACCAACAGCGCCGCATTTTCCAGCGCGAAGATCGGCCAGAAGGTCACGCTGCACACCGACGGTTTGCAGGTGACCGCGACCACGACCAACGGCGTCGCCGAGATCGTGGACTTCGACGACAAGGCCAAGAGCGGCGCGGGCGGCACCGTCCACGTCCGCTTCTAAGCCAAGAAAGGAGAGCAGACTATGAAGATCGTATTTTCCGAAGGCTCGGGCCTGAACGACTCCGTATACGGCAAGTGTCAGGCTCCGATCCGCATGTTCCTTGAACAGCGCGGCGAGCAGTTCGAGCAGCAGAGCGTCCTGAAGGACCTGTTCCTGATGGGCACCTCCGACAACTACGGCGACATGCTCACCACCATGACCGCCATGAGCGGCTTCGAGCCGGTCGGCGAGAACGGCGCGTATCCCGCGGATGGTATGCAGGAGGGCTACCGCAAGCTGCTGGTCTATGACACCTGGAAGGACTCTTTCGCCATCTCTGCGGAGATGATCGAGGACTCCAAGCTCATGGACCTCAAGAAGCAGCCTGCCGCCTTCCTCACCGGCTACAACCGCACGCGCGAGATGTTCGGCGCGGCCCTGCTGGGCAACGCCATCCGCGGCAACGCGGCGGCGCAGTACCACGGCAAGAGCTTCGACATCAACGCGGCGGACGGCGTGACGCTGTTCCACACGGCGCATCCCCCGAAGGTCGCCGGCGACAACCAGTGCAACAGCTTCAAGGACGAGTTCAGCGTGGACGCGCTCGGCAAGCTGGAGACCGCGATGCACCTGTTCCGCGGCGACAACGACGAGATCCTCGACGTGGCGCCCGACACCATCGTGATCCCCGAGAACGCGGACCTGAAGAAGGCGGTATTCGCGGCCATCGGCGCGGACAAGGATCCCGTGACGGCCAACAACGCCTTCAACTACCAGTACGGCCGCTGGACCGTGATTGTCTGGAGCTACCTCAACCAGTTCATCACGGCCGGCACGAAGCCCTGGCTGCTGCTCGACAGCAAGTACAACAAGACCTACGGCGGCGCGGTGTGGAACGACCGCATCCAGCTCGCGGTGCGCTCGACCATCGACGAGAACACCGACGCGAACGTGTGGCGCGGCCGCTCCCGCTTCAATGCCACCTTCAACGACTGGCGCGCGTTTGCCGCGGGCGGCATCGCAAGCGGCAACGATCTTCCTTAACGGAGGTGCCGCATGGAAAACGCGACGAGACTGCAAAACCTTGAGGTCCTGGGCGACCTTGAGGTCCACGGCGCGACGAAAAACGGCGGCATGAAGGAGGCCGATTTCAAGGTCACGGCGGCGGATGCCGCTGCCGCGGTCGGAGCGGCTCCGACCAAGGCCGAGTTCGATGCCGTCGTGACGCTTGTGAACGAGCTGAAGGCCAAGCACAACAAGCTGGTGAAGCAGCTCGCCACCGGCAAGGCAACCTGATACGACCGGAGAGGGCGGGGCGAGGCGCCCTGCCCTCTCTCTTTTGGAGGCAACCATGAAGCATAAGATCTGCATTTATGCCATCGCCAGGAACGAAGAGCAGTTCGTGGACCGCTTCTGCGACGCGGCGGCGGAGGCCGACTACATCGCGGTGCTGGACACCGGATCGACCGACCGGACTGTGGAAAAGCTCTCCGACCGCGGCGTGATCGTCCGGCAGACGACCATTGAGCCGTGGCGCTTCGACGTGGCGCGCAACCTGTCCCTGCTTCTGATCCCGCGCGACACGGACCTCTGCGTGTGCGTGGATCTCGACGAGGTGCTGCTGCCCGGGTGGCGCGCAGCATTGGAAAAAGCGTGGACCGTGGACGCCGAGACGGGCACCTATCGCTGCATCTGCTCGCGCAACGCGGACGGAAGCGAAGGCACGGTCTTTCTGCGCGAGAAGATCCACCGGCCGAAGTGCGCAACGTGGAGGTATCCCGTGCATGAGGTCCTCGTTCCCTCCGACGGCAGGCCCTTCTTCCGCTGCGTGAACGTGGAGGGCATGGCGGCGGAGCACCTGCCCGACGAGCGCAAGAGCCGCGCACAGTATCTCCCGCTGCTGGAGCTGGCGGCACAGGAAGCGCCGCAGGATGCGCGCTGTGCGCATTATCTCGGCAGGGAGTATCTTTACCGCGGGATGTTCCGGAAAGCCGCAGAGGAGCTGAAAAGGCACCTCACGCTGCCTTCCGCGGTGTGGGACGAGGAAAGAGCCGCGTCCATGCGCTATCTCTCGGCGTGTATGCACGCGCTGGGCGACGAGCGGAGCGCGATGTGCTGGGCGATGCGCGCCATCGCCGAAGTGCCCGAGCAGCGCGAAAACTGGTACGAGGCCGAGAAGGCCGCCTACCGCGCGGAAAACTGGGAGGGCGTCGTCTACTACGGCCGGAAGGCGCTGCGCATCACCACGAAGTGCCGGAGCGCCATCAACGAGGCGGAGGCATGGGGCGCGGCCCCGTGGGACCTCCTCTCGATCGGACTGTGGCACACGGGCGACATCCGCGGCGCGGCGGAGGCGGCAAGCACGGCTCTCTCGCTGTGCCGAAGCGAGCGGATCGAAGCGAATCTGCGGCTATTCCAAGAAAGGCTGGGAGAAGCATGAAGATCAAAGAAGCGATCCGGCGGACGGACCTCGCCAAGCCGAACGCCTTTGAAGAGGAGCTGAAGTTTTTGTGGCTGACCGCGCTGGAGGGTCAGATCGCGGCGGATGTGTTCCTCATGGCGCCGGCGGAGACGGAGCAGTTCGACTACTCCTATCCGGACGGACTGGACATGGAGCTGCTGGTGAAGCCGCCTTACGACGAGCTGTATGTGCTCTACCTCGAAGCGAAGATCGACGCGGAGAACGGCGAGTACAACAAGTACCAGAACTCCCTCCAGCTCTACAACAACGCATACGGGAACTTCCTGCGCTGGTTCGCGGGCACCTACGATCCGGTGCAGGGATACAAGAAGGAGGCATAAGCGATGTACGAGAACCCCCCGTATTACATCACAGCATACGGCCTCGCCGTCAAGCGAGGCTTTACCGGAACGGAGGAAGAGTGGCTCAAGAGCCTGCGCGGCCCCACCGGCCCGCAGGGCAGCGGCCTCATTTTCCTCGGCACCTATCCGACGGAGGAGGCGCTGCGCGCGGCGCATCCGACCGGCAACGAGGGCGACTGCTACAAGGTCGGCACCGAGACGGACTACCTCGCCTACTGGTGGAACGTGGAGAAGAACGACTGGGACAGCCTGCAGGTGATGGGTCCGACCGGCCCACAGGGTCCCGAAGGCCCGCAGGGGCAGCTCGGTCCCGAAGGCCCCACCGGTCCGCAAGGCCCTGTCGGTCCCGAAGGTCCCACGGGTCCCACCGGCAAGGGCGAGACCGGCCCCACCGGCACCACCGGCCCCACCGGTCCGACCGGACCGACCGGCTCACAGGGTCCCGAAGGCCCGCAGGGGCAGACCGGCAGCCAGGGTCCCGTCGGTCCGGCGGGTCCCGAGGGCAAGCAGGGCGCGCAGGGCAGCCAGGGTCCAGAAGGCCCCGCGGGTCCCTCCGGCCCCACGGGTCCCACAGGCCCAACCGGCGCACAGGGACCAACCGGTCCCACCGGCAAGGGCGAGACCGGGCCGAAAGGCCCCACCGGTCCTTCCGGTCCGACGGGTCCGACAGGTCCGACAGGTCCCACGGGACCGACCGGCAGCAAGGGCGACACCGGCGCCGGATTCACCGTGCTCGGCTATTACGCAACGAAGGCGGCGCTGGACAGCGCGAAGAAGGCCACAGCGGCGGCGGGCGATGCCTACGGCGTCGGCTCGGCGGAGCCTTACGACATCTACATCTTCGACGGCATCACGAGCCAGTTCATCAACAACGGCCCCTTGCAGGGCGCGAAAGGTCCCACGGGTCCCACCGGCCCAACCGGTCCCACCGGCCCGACAGGACCGGCCGGCGCGCAGGGCGCGGCAGGAGCACAGGGCGTTGCGGCAACGGTCGAGATCGGAACGGTCACGAGCGTCGGCCCGACCGGCACGCCGAGCGTGACGAACGCCGGCACGCAGCAGCAGGCCGTTTTCAACTTCGTGCTTCAGCAAGGTCCCACCGGCCCTGCGGGGTCCAAGGGCGACACGGGCGCGAAGGGCGCGACCGGCCCCACGGGTCCGACCGGCCCGACCGGCGAGCAGGGCAGCATCGGCCCCACCGGTCCGGGCGGCGTGCAGGGCAACGTCGGTCCCACCGGTCCCACAGGCAAGGACGGCGCGCAGGGTGCGACCGGTCCGACGGGTCCTACCGGACCCACCGGCCCAACTGGTCCTGCCGGCGCAAAGGGTGCGGACGGCGCAAAGGGCGCAGACGGCGCGAAGGGCGCGACGGGTCCCACGGGTCCGACCGGACCAACCGGAGCCACGGGTCCGACCGGCGGCACGGCCTTCTACCCGCAGATCAAGGTGACGGCGCCGATCAACTCCATCGTGAAGGTCGTCTCCGGCTCGACGACGCTCCAGCAGGCCGCGACGACGGGCGTGTGCTACTTCGACATCCCCTCCTACGGCACCTGGAACGTGACCGGCACGCTCAACGGCAAGACCGACACGCAGACGGTGACGGTGGACCAGGTGAAGCAGTACGCCGTGACGCTCAAGTATGCCAAGACCTACGGCGCGATCTGGGACGGCACCGCCACGACCGCGTGGAGCCGCACGGACGACGCGGCGGGCTTTGCGGACCCTGTTGCGGCGGTAAACAACGGCGACGGCTCCTCTCCCTTTGACAGCTGTATGCCGTGGAGCGGCATGGTGGTCGTGGACGACGCAACCTGCGGCAAGCTCGTCAAGATCCCGAAATACTGGTACAGGTGGACCAAGACGGGCAACCAGATGAAGCTTCAGATCTCCGACGCGGCACAGACGGGCTTCCTCGTCTCCCCTGCCCACGCGGACCGCGGAGACGGCAAGGGCGAGCGCGACTATGTGTATGTGGGCCGCTACCATTGCGCGAGCACCTACAAGAGCACCGGCGGCGTGAAGCCCGTCGGAAACATCACGCGCGCGGCGGCAAGAAGCTCGATCCACGCGCTCGGGAGCGATGTATGGCAGTACGACTTCGCGATGTACTGGACGATCATGATGCTCTACCTCGTGGAGTACGCCGATTGGAACAGTCAGGCGAAGATCGGCTACGGCTGCGGCAACAATTCGGGCACCGAGAACATGGGCGCGACGGACGCCATGACCTACCACACCGGCACGACGGCCGCAAGCCGCACGACCTATGCGGCGGGCATCCAGTACCGCCACATCGAGGGCCTGTGGTCCAACGTGCTCGACTGGTGCGACGGCATCTACTTCTCCGGCGCGAATGTCTACTGCATCAAGAACCCCGCCAGCTTCAGCGACACCTCCGGCGGCACGAACATCGGCACGAGACCGACTTCGGGCGGCTGGATCAGCGCGTGGAGCATCCCGTGCGTTTCCGGCTTCGAGTACGCATTGTACCCGTCGGCGGTCGCGGGCAGCGAGAATACCTACGTCTGCGACTACTGCAACTACTACGCCTCGGGCGTTGTGCTGTACGTCGGCGGCAACTGCAACCAGAGCCAGAGCTACGGCGCGTTCTGCCTCGGCGGCAACGACGCCGCCTCGAACGCGGGCGCGGGCATCGGGTGCCGTCTCCAAAAACTCCCCTAAAGGGGAGTGCAGAGGGGGCCGCAGCCCCCTTTGCATAAGGCAGTCCGACACAGAACAATATCACAAAAGAGCGAAAGACCGCCGGCGTCAGTCGGCGCCGGCGGTCGAAATTTGGGGCTATCCCGCCAGTAGTCGGTGTTCCTGCTATGGGTATCCGGTCCTGGACGACTACTGCAACTACAACGCCTCGGGCGTTGTGCTGTACGTCGGCGGCAACTACAACCAGAACCAGAACCACGGCGCGTTCTACCTCAACGGCAACAACGCCGCCTCGAACGCGAACGCGAACATCGGGTGCCGTCACCTTGCCAATGGACTCAGGCAGTCCGCTCACTTCTCCGTAAGGCCGTTCCCACGGCTTTGCATAGATGGGCGGGATAGTCGCGCACCTCTTGGTGAAGAACGATGCCGAAGGGACGCGGTTTAGTACATCCGAAAGGACGCTGGAAAGACCGCGAGGCAACAAGGAGAAGGAGAACATATCCCGTGAAACGAGTCAACCATCTATTTGACTATTTAATCAGCGACGAGAACCTCGGCAATGCCATCGACGAGGTGAACGCCACGCACCGCTGGCGGCCGCGGCACCGGCCGGACAAGACCGTGCAGCGGGTAGAAGCGGACCGTGCGGGCAGCATCGAGGCATTGCGCACGATCATCGTGAGCGGCTTTGAGCCGTCACCGGCGCGAAAGAAGCGGCGGTGGGACAAGAGCGCGGGCAAGTGGAGAGACATCTACGAGCCGAAGCTGTGGCCCGACCAGTACATCCATCACGCTCTGGTGCAGGCTTTACAGCGGCCGATGATGCGCGGCATGGACCCGTATTGCTGCGGGAGCATCCGCGGCAGAGGCATCCACTACGGCGTAAAGGCCATGAAGAAGTGGCACCGAGACGATCCGAAGGGCACGCGCTGGTGCGCGCAGCTGGATATCCGGCACTTCTACGACAGCTTGAAGCCGGAGGTCGTGATGGCACGGATGCGGCAGCTGGTGAAGGACCACCGCGTTCTGGACCTTGCCGAGCGCGTGATGCGCGACGGCGTGATGATCGGCGCGTATTTCAGCCAATGGTTCGCCAACACCACGCTCCAGCCGCTCGACCACGCGCTGCGCGAGCGAGGGCCGGAGGTGACGCACTACCTGCGCTACATGGACAACTTCACGCTGTATGCGCGGAGCAAACGGCAGCTGGACCGCGCGATCAAAATAATCGAGGACTGGCTGAAAGCGCACGAGCTGACGATCAAGGACGACTGGCAGAAGTTCCGCACGGCGGACCGGATGCCGACCGCGCTCGGCTATCGCTTCGGGAGAGGCTACACCTACCTGCGCAAGCGCAACCTGTTCCGCATGACGCGGCAGCTGCACAGCCTGCGGCGGAAGCTCGCGTGCGGGACGCGGATCCCCGTATCGCTCGCGTTCGGGCTATTGTCCCGCCTCGGACAGCTCAAGCATTGCAGTAGCGTACACCTCTACCGAAGGCTCGTGCGCAAGGGAACACAGAAAATGATGAAGCAAGTCGTAAGAGAGTACATGAGAAAGGAGCGTCGGAGATGGAATATATCTTTGGCACAGACCGCCTGAACGGCGTGGAGGTGGAAAACCTCAAGACCGCAGGCGACGCACACAGCGATCTTGAAGGCTACGTCGAGGTGCGCAGGGTGTACGACGACAGCGTGATCTGCGACCGGTTCCGCATCGTCGAGAAATACCGGTCGATGGAGAACGAGGAGAAGAAATTCGACCTCTACCACATCACAGACCACTACCGCTACACCGAGATCACGCAGAAGATGCGTGAAGAAATGGCACAGACGCGAGAGGCCAGCGAGATCGCCTTCGTGGCGATAGCGGAGAAGGGAGACCTGGACGACGCCACAGCCGGCGAGCACATGGCGCTGTTTCCGGAGTGGGCCTATCCCACCGCCTACAAGACGGGGCAGTACCGCACATTTAAGGGAAAGCTGTACCGCTGCCTGCAGGACCATACCTCACAGGCGAGCTGGGAGCCGAGCTACACCACCTCTTTGTGGGTAAAGGCGAGCGATCCGAGCGAGGAGTGGCCCGCGTGGAGCCAGCCGCTCGGCGCGCACGATTCCTACGCGAAGGGTGCGAAAGTGACGCACAACGGCAAGAAGTGGACGAGCGACGTGGACGGCAACGTGTGGGAGCCTGGGGTGAGCCAATGGACGGAGGTGACGGCATGAGTGGCGAGCTGATCTCTGCCGCAGCCGTCGTGATCGTGGCCCTGATCGAGGCCGCGGCGGCCCGAGAGCGAAAGAGGGACAAGAAGGAGCGCGAGAAGCTCAGCGAACAGCAGAAGGGGCAGGAGAAGCTGCTGCTGTGCCTGATCGAGGGGACCTGGGCGGCGGTCGCATTGGCCGAGGCCACAGCAAGAGCGGTGCAGCGCATCCCCGACGCCCATTGCAACGGCGATATGCACGCGGCGCTCGATTATGCCGCGGGCGTGAAGCACAAGCAGAAGGAATTTCTGGCGAAGCAGGGCGTCCACGCCATTCTGGACACATGAAGCGGCGGCGGAAGATCCCGCACCTGTTCGCAAAGCTGGTGGTGATCTGGTGCATTGCCTTTGCGAGCGGCGCGAGCTACTATGCGCTGCGCATCCTCTCTCGCACGGGGAATGACGCGGCGGGCCTGCTGGCGGTGATCCTCGGCTTTTTCGGCGGGGAATTACTCTTCCTATGCCTGCGCACGGTTTTGAAGGAACGAACGACACGAAAGGACGCAGCGGCGTCCGGAAAGGAAACAGACGATGGAAATTCTTTATAAAAGACTGGCAAACCTCCTGAGCGTCAAGAGTCTTGTGACGCTTGCCCTCACGGTGACATTCTGCGTGCTGACGGTGCAGAACGCGATCCCCGACAACTTCCTCAACATCTACACCATGATTATCACGTTCTATTTCGTCAAGCAGCTCAATGCGGAGGGCAAGGATGGAAATTAAGCAGCTGCACGCCAACGCAGGGAATTATGGCCCTGCACGGAACGCACGGGCCATCAAGTACATTGTCATTCACTACACCGGCAACGACGGCGATACCGCGGAGAACAACGCCAGGTATTACGCCTCGAACGTGGTGAAAAGCAGCGCGCACTACTTCGTGGACGCGAACAGCATCTACCAAAGCGTGCCTGACTTGCATACTGCCTGGGCGGTCGGCGGCAGAAAGTACCCATCCTGCCCGCAGACGGGCGGCGGGACGCTCTACAACATCTGCCGGAACACGAACAGCATCAGCATCGAGCTGTGCGACGCGAAGCGCGACGGGACGTATGCGCCCGCGCCGGAGACCGTCACGGCGGCTCTGGCGCTGACGCGCTCTCTGATGGCGAAGTACAACGTCCCCCAAAAGAACGTGATCCGCCACTTCGACGTGACCGGCAAGCTCTGCCCCGCCTATTGGGCAGGAAGAGAGAACGCGGCGAAGTGGAAGGCGGAGTTCTGGAACCGGCTCAACGAGCCAAGTGAGGAAACGGAGGAAGAGGAAATGCGATACAACACCATGCAGGAGATCCGCGAGAAGGCCCCGTGGGCGGCCGATACCGTCCTGAAGCTGATCGCCAAGGGAGCCATCCGCGGCGGCGGGGCGAAGGACGCGAACGGCTTTCCTGCCGACATGGACCTCTCGGCGGATATGCTGCGCATGATGGTATTCAACGACCGCGCAGGAGCCTACGGCGCATAAACGAAAGGGCCGGCCATCGGCCGGTCCTTTTTCTCAGGAAAGGAGGAAAGCAAATGCCTTCCAACTGGCTCTACATCGACACGAATTTTCCGGCTTTCACGGGCGAAGAGTCGATGGAGGAAAAGGTCACAAGCATCCAGGACTATATGTACCTGCTGGTCGAGCAGCTGCGCTATACACTGCACAACCTCGATCTCGGGAACATGAACAAGACGGCGAAGGAGCGGTGGGAAAGCGCCATCACCGAGCCGATCTACGCGAAGATCGAGGACGATGAGGAGCGCATCCTTCAGCTCGCCATCGACGCCGGCGCTCTGGCGCTGCGCATCAGCGACAGCGAGGGCAACATCACACAGCTGCAAGCCACAGCAGAGGGCCTTCAGACGAGGGTATCGGACAACGAGGGGAACATCAGTACGCTCCAGCAGACCGCGCAGGGATTGGCGACCGCGATAGCGGACCAGAGCGGGAGCATCTCGACGCTCCAGCAGACGGCCTCCTCCCTCTCGACGCGCATCTCGAATACGGACGGGCGGGTGACGACGCTCCAGCAGACCGTGAACGGCTTTTCGCTGCGGGCGAGCAACGACGGCGAGGACTCGACGATCTCGCTCATGAGCAACGGCGTCGTCGTGTCCAGCGCGAACATCTGGTTCTCGGGCCTTGTGGCCTTCACCGACCTGGAGAGGTCGAACCGCTACACGATCATCAACGCGGACAACATCACGACCGGCACGATCCGCGCGAACCTTGTGGATGTGTCCAACTGCTTCACGCTCACCTCCGGCGGCAGGAGCTACGGCTATATGGGGTGCGGCTACGGCAGCGACGGCGTGAGCATGACCTACGGCGCGATCCTGTCGGGCAGCAACGAGGACTATTACTTCATCGCCACGAACGCCGGCGTGCGTATGACCGGCGACGGCGCGAGCATCTGGTGCTCCGGCGGCTGCTATGCGACGGAGGAGCTGACCGTGCGCTCGGACCGGCGGGCGAAGAAGGACATCGACTACGACATGAGCCGGTACGAGGATTTCTTCCGCGCGCTGAAGCCGTGCTCGTTCCGCATGAGGGACGGCAGGAGCGGGCGGCTGCACACCGGCTACATCGCGCAGGAGGTCGAGGAGGCGCTGGGCGAAGCGGGCCTCACCAACGGGGACTTTGCGGGCCTTGTAATCAATCCGGAGACGGACGCCTTCGAGTACGGCCTGCGCTACGCCGACTTCTCGGCGCTGCACACCTACATGATCCAACGGCTTGAAGAGCGCGTGCGCGCTCTGGAAAGGAGCAGAACATGAAACTCATTGAAGCAGTCAACGCCAACCTTGCCGCGCAGGAAATGAGCCAGCAGCGGCTCCCCTACGACCTCGCGCTGGCCGTGGTGAAGGTCAAGCGGGCCACGGCGGGCGAGACGGACTTCTTTCTGCGCGAGGAGCGCGCTCTGGTGGAGGAATACGCGGATACGGACGAGAACGGCAACATCCGCATGACCGGCAACGGGCGCTTTGCACTCCGGGGATGCGCGCAGGAATACGAAAAAAAGCGCAAGGCACTCGCGGACACGGAGACGAAGATCGACTTCACGCCTATCGAGGTAACGGCGCCGGCGGAGATCAAGCCCGCGCTGATCGAGGCGCTGGACGGCTTCCTCGTCTTTCGGGAGGAGGGAGCGAAATGAAGCTGCCGAGCATCGTTTATCAGGACGGCATCCGAAAGGGCACGCAGGTCAAGTTCGGCGGGCTGAACCACAACCTCGGCGCCGGCGACGGCGAGCTGTGGGACATGAGGAACCTGACGAGCGACTACTATCCCCTGCTTGCCAGCCGAGGCAGGCGGCGGCTGTTCCGGACGCTCACGAAGGGCAACGGTCTTTTCTCGTGGGACGCGCTTGCCTGGGCGGACGGGACGAAGTTCTTCTACGGCGGCATCGAGCGCGGGAGCGTGGAGGACAACGAAAAGACCTTCTGCGCCCTCGGGGCCTATCTCATTATCCTGCCGGACAAGAAATACTACAACACGCTCACGGGCGAGTTCGGCTCGCTGGAGAGCGAGTGGGCGGGGACAAGCCTGACCTTCACAAACGGAAAACTCTTTGAGGAGGAGGCGGAAGCGAACACGATCCAATGCGCAGGCGTGGACTGGTCGGCCTATTTCAAGGCCGGCGACGCCGTGACGATCTCCGGCTGTACGAAGCACACGGAAAACAACAAGACGCCGGTGATCCGCGAGATCGACGGCGACAAGATGTATTTCTACGAATACGCCTTCACGCTCGACGGGGACAAGGGCGAGACGCCCTACACCGAGAGCGGAAACATGACGGTTCGGCGCACGGTTCCTATGCTACGCTATATTTGCGAAAACGAAAACCGGCTGTGGGGCTGCGACGATACCACCATTTACGCCTCAAAGCTGGGCGATCCGTTCAACTGGAACGTGTTCGAGGGGCTGGATACGGACAGCTACGCGGTGGACACCGGCAGCGCGGGCAAGTTTACCGGCTGCGTCTCCTTCCTCGGCTACCCGATCTTCTTCAAGGAGGACCACATCTACAAGGTCTACGGCTCGCTCCCGAGCAATTTTGAGATCATGGGGAGCGCTACGCTGGGCGTAGCGGACGGAAGCGGCAGGAGCCTTGCCATTGCGGGTGAGACGCTCTTCTACCTCTCGCGCGCGGGCATCATGGTCTACTCCGGCGGCATCCCGCAGCCAATCGGATCGGCCTTCGGCGTGGACCGCTTCAAAAACGCTGTCGGAGGCAGCGACGGGCTGAAATACTACGTCAGCATGGCGGGACCGGACGGTGAGCTGCTGTACGTCTACGACACGCAGAAGGGCCTGTGGCACACCGAGGACGCGACCAAGGCACGATACTTTGCCCGTTTCGGCGGGAACCTCTTCCTGCTCAACGACCAGGGCGAGGTGTGGATCGCGGGCAACGTGCAGAACGCGCCGGAATCCACCGAGGAGGAAACCGTCGCATGGAGCGCCGAGTTCGGGGACTTCACAGAAAACGATCCGAACAAGAAGGGCGTGAGCAAGCTCCAGCTGCGCATGGAGCTGGAGGAAGGTGCCGAGGTGCAGGTGTACCTCAAGTTCGACGGCGGCGAATGGCTGAAGGTGGATGAAAAACTCTGCGAGGCGAAAAAGCGCAGCTACTACCTGCCCATCGTGCCGCGAAGGGGCGACCACTACCGGCTGAAGCTGGAGGGCAAGGGCACCTTCCGGCTCTACTCCCTGACGCGGGAGTATTATAGCGGATCGGAATTAAAATCCACACAAGGGAGGAATTAAGCGATGGCATACACCTACGACGACTTCGTGAAAGCGGCGAATCAGTCGGGCTTGATGGGGCAGTTCTCGCAGGACGACCTCAATCTGGCGCAGAAGTATCCGGAGTTCGGGCTGAGCGTGCTGAGTCTGAAGAAGGACTACAACAACGCCGCGACCGCGGAGCAGCGGCTTCTCGCCAATCAGGCGGCGAACGAGCTGCGCAAGAGCTACGGCAATTATTCCGGCGGAGCGGACGGCGGCAGCTTCCGCCTGGAGAGCAAGCTGAACCGTCGCTCGGATGACCTGCTCGATCAGATCGGCAGCTTCGGCTCGTTCTCTTACGACGAGGCGCCGGCCTACGAGAACGCCTTCGCGCAGCAGCAGAAGGATCTGCTGGACCGCATCCTGAACCGCGAGGACTTCTCGTGGAGCAAGGAGACGGACCCGCAATGGAGCAGCTACAAGAAGAGCTATCTGCGTGAGGGCGACCGCGCCACGGCGAACGCGCTGGCACAGGCGAGCGCCGCAAGCGGCGGCCGGCCAAGCTCCTATGCCGTGAACGCGGCTACACAGGCCGGAGATTATTACGCAACCAAGCTGAACGACGTGATCCCGACACTCTACCAGCAGGCCTACGAGCGCTACCTGGACGAGTACAACATGAAGCTGAAGGACCTGAACGCGGTCAATCAGCAGGAGCAGCTGGACTATGCCAAGTACCTCGACCGCCTGGGCCAGTTCAACACCGACCGCGGCTTCGCCTATCAGAATTACGCGGACGATTACGACCGGCTGCGCAGCCAGCTCGCCGACGTGCAGGGGCAGGACCAGATCGACTATGCGCGCTATCTTGACGAGGCATCCAGACAGCAGACCGCGCAGGACTCCATCCGCTCACAGGTGGACGCCATTCTGGCGGCGGGCGGCTCGCCCTCGGCGAACCTTGTGAGCGAAAGCGGATACAGCAGCGAGTACGTCAAGGCTCTGGAGGACGCCTACCGCAAGCAGGAGGCCGAGAAGGCCGCGAAGAAGAGCGGAAGCGGCGGCGGGGGCACCATGAGTCTGACGACCGCAAAGGCAATGGCAAAAGAGGGCCAGTTCACCGACACGGTGCTCAATACGCTGCGCAAGGCGGGCTTCACGGACGACTACATCGCGCAGGTGTACGGCTACACCGGCTTCGGGACCGGCCGCGACAAGCTGGGCTACGACGAGGACGAGGGCATCTTCACCTGGAACGGCAGGCGCTACAACTCGCCGGAGGCGCTGGCGGAGGACCTCGACAGAGCGAACCTCACGGATGCAGAAAAGGCTACCATCTCAAGGAGACTCAAAGCGAGCGGCTTCAACATCACGTTCTAACGAGGTGACAATATGGCTATCAAGATCACAAAAAACGGGACCGCAGGCGCACAGGATCGTGCGCCTGCGGCGAAAACCTATCAAGAGGGATCGTCTCAGGGGAAAGCATCCGGCAGAATCAAGATCACGAAGATCGAGCGGCCGCAGACTGCCGCGAAGCAGAAGTGGACCGTCGGGAACATCGGGCAGTACGGAGCGGGGAACATTGACCTCTACGACCGCCCGCAGTACCGCAATGCGAACGGGAGCATTTCAACGGTTGACAGCACGAGCTACAATATCGACGGGCAGGAGGTGCTGCTGCCGACCGTGTGGAACCGGAACGGTACGCCATACCACAGCAGCAACGACGAGGAGATCCTGCAACGCTATCGGGACACGGGAGAATATCTCGGCAAATTCTCCACGGTGGAGGAGGCGAACGATTACGCCGAAAAGCTCCACCTGGAGCAACAGGAGCGATATCCCTCTTCCTCCCTGCCGGCGGAGCGCGGAAGCAAGCACAAGAGCGGCAAGGAGATCTCGCAGAGCATCGTGCGCAACGAGGACGCGGCAAAGCGTATCGGTGCGACGGTGCGCGGGACGGCGCAGAACCTCGGTGCAAACGCCTCCGGCTTCCTCGCGGCGCTCGTGGCGGCCGCGGAGGAAATGGACAAGGAATACCGTGACGCGAAGGAGAAGGCAGGCGTCACCACGCACGCCGACGAAATGAACCCATACCCCAAGACAAACGAGGAGATCACGCGCGGCAACCGCGCGGGCATCGACCTGCTCGAAGGGATCGCCGACACGCAGCGCGCCAAGGCGGCAGAGAACATCCGGACGGCAAAAGAAGGGCTGGGGACGGCCGGAAGGGTCGGCATCGACGCCTTCCAGATCGGCATGAACCTCGCGGGCATCGTGGGCGCAAACGCTATTCTGCCCGGGCTGGGGACGGCGGCGCTCGGCGTATCCTCCGGCGGCTCGATGGCGAACGACTACCGGCAGGCGCAGGGGGAAAACTATAATCCCCTCGCAGGAGCAGGGCTGGCAATCGGCGGTGCGGCAAGCGTTGGCGTCGGCGGCGCGGCGGCCAAGGGCGCGATCCGCTACGGCGGGGCATTGCTGAACAAGCTCGGTCTCGGCAACAGCGCCATCGCCCAGAACGTGCTGGGCGCTTTGAGCGACATCGCCTTCGCCGGCGGCATGAGCGCTACGAACGAATATGCAAAAGCTGCCGCTTATGGCGACAGCTATGAGGACGTTGCTATTTCGGGAGAGGAGCTTGCAAAAGATATGCTCTTCCAGGCGGCGGTCGGCTTCTTCTGCCGGACGCTCGCCTCCTCACTCGGCGGAAAAGCCGAGGGCGCGACGGCGCAGAAGGCACAGCGCGAATACTTCAAAGACATTGACAACCTCGATGACCTGACGAAAGCCTTCAAGCAGTACGGCAGGCAGTACCATCCGGACCGCTTTGCCACAGCGGACGCCGCGACGCAGCGGGAGATGAACGACCTGTTTGCCAAAATCAGCGCGGAGTATAACGCCGTCAAGGCGGAGCTGGCCGTGGAGACGGCCGGCAGAGCCGCAAAGGCATACAGCGAGCAGCGGACAGCCAAGACGCCGGAAGCCGCGCAGAAGGCGCAGGCGACCGTCAAGGACGAGATCGCCGTCATGCGGAGCCTCGTGGAAAGCGGCGCTATCCAAGCGAAGGAGGCCGTCGAGGCTGTGCAGATCCTCGACACATTGGCGGGCGAGCAGACCGCGGGCAAGCCGGAGAATCCCACGGCGGATACCGCACCGGAGCGGGCTGCCGGCACATCAGAAAATGCACCGATGCCGACCTCGGAAGAGATCGGCAATCAGCAGACGGTACAAAACAGCTCCCCTGCGCAGGGCGCCGATCATAGCCGCCAACGAGTAGGCGGAACGGTCGCCCCTCTGGGCGTTTCAGCCACGCAGGAGAGCAGAGTTAGTATAACGCCCGTCGGCGGAAAAAGCAAGAACGATCCGCTGACGCAGGGAAAGCGCGTGAGCCTTCTGCAATATGCCAACGAGGGCAATGCGGCGGAGATCTCCGAACGACTCAACCGCGGCGAGCTTGCGGTCGATGCAAACGGGGACCTCTACCGGCCAAAAGCGGAGGAGCACATCGACCAAAGAGACAGCAATACGGTCGGCGAGCGCCGGATCAATGCCTTTCAGTTCGACCATCCGGAGGTCCACTCTTTCTACAAAGAGGCCGCAGCCGATCTGATGGAGGAGCTGAATTACGCGGAAAAGGGCGGCGGGATCGTCAAGCTCAAAGAGCACGGTGCCGGAGACGACCAGTACATCCGCATGAAGCGGTCGGCAAGCGAGCGCATCGCAAAGCTGCTCGACGACGAGGACATCAGTTACGCGGACATCGAGCGGTCGATCTCTGCCATCATCAACGACAAGGGACAGGAGAATTTTGCCGCGGCGAAGCGCGTGGAGCTGATGCTGGACAATATGCTCTCGAACGGCTACCGCGATGTCCACGGCGGATACCATGAGCCGAACGCGGACTATCTGGAAGCCAAACAGGCGATCCCTGGTGCTTCGGAAACGGCGGCAACCCATGAGGAGCTGCCGCTGTGGGACATCGAAGAAAAGAACGGAGGAACAACGCATGGTACAGAAATTAAGCCTGCCGAGCCTGCCGAAGAAGGCGGTGCCGATGCCGTGGGAGCGCAAAGCGATCTACACGGTGGAGACGGAGGACGGAGACCTTATGGCGATGGGGCCGGAGGAGCTGCGCAATTACGCCAACAGCCAAAGAGCGGGAGCATCGAGCGACTACACGAAAACGTCCGAAGAAATCGCGCAAGAACAGGCGGCGAACGCAGCAAGGAAAACGGAGCGCTGATTCAGGCGCGACAGGCCGCGGCGGCGCTTGAGCCGCTCGTCAGCTCGGCGGAGGTCGGCGTCTCGCTGGGAACCGACACGAAAATGCTGCACATCCTGCCGAGGAACGCATGGGACCAAGAGCTGCTGGATGTTGAGGCTGCCGCAAAGCAGGCCGGCATCAGCGAGGTCGTCATGGTGACGGGCCTGCTGCAAGTCAACGGCGGCGGCTCGCCGGTCAGCATCACAGGCGTCGCGGAGCGGGAAACGAACCGGATCGTCATGCGCGTGGACAGCCGAAAGAAAACCGCTTCGGAGCTGGGGCTGCATGAGATCGCACATTTTCGCTCAACGAGGGAAAATGTGGAAGCCTTTGCTGCGGCGGTGCAGGACTCGGGCGACGGCTGGCGCGATACCCTTGAGGAATACCGCGAAAGGTACAAAGGTGCCGCGAACAATTACGAAGGCATGACGCCGGAGGACGCAGACCTCTATGTGTGGGAAGAGATCATGGGCGATGCCTACGCCGGAATCGACTGCTTCGGCCAGACGGCGAGCCAGTACCACGCGGAAGCTGTGCGCGCCATCGACGGCGGGAGCGGCGCGATCCCTGCGCAGGAGGCGCAAAGGACCTCCTCTGCCATCCAGAAGGAGACCTCGGCGGCATCGGAGCGGAAAACAGGGCCTCCGGCACGCTTCAGCTATGCAGGAAGAAACGCCAACGGAGCGAACCTCGAAAGTCTGCGGGAAGCGCAGGAGATGCAAGCGGCGGGTGCCGATATGGAGAGCATCCGCAAGGCGACCGGCTGGCACGAGGGCATGGATGGAAAATGGCGCTGGGAGATCGACGATTCCAAGATGGAATACCACCGCGCAGGAGACGCGCTTTTCGGTCGGAACCATCCGGAGTATGCCGAGCAGCAACGACTGGAGCAGAAGATGCTCTACGGCGAGCTGACGGACACAGAGCAGGCAAGGCTGCGCGCCCTGACCGAGACCTGGGGACGCGAGCGGAACCGGCTGAGCGAGCGCATGGAGCGCGGGAACGCGAGACTGGAAGATGTTCTCGACCACGAGGAGCTGTTCCGCGCCTATCCGCAGCTGCGTCATGTGCGAGTCGTATTCGACGAGACGCCGAAGGGCGTGCTGGGCAGCTTCAGCGCCGAGGGGAATCAAATCACCATCAGCGCGGAGCTGCGCGACGCGCCGCAGGACGTGCTGATCCACGAGATCCAGCACGCGATCCAGAACGCCGAGGGCTTTGCCAAGGGCAGCAACCGGCAATACTGGGAGGAGAAGCTGACAAACGGCGACGAGATCCAGTCGAAGGGCTTTCAGGAAGCACGCGAGAAGCTGATCCAGTTTCAGCTCGACGAGGCGAACGAAGAGGTCCTCGCCCTGCGGGACCGGCTGGAAAAGGCTGGAGAGCTGGACGACGGCTTCCGCGAGTATGACCGGATATGGGAGGAAGCGGAACGACGCGGCCTCGACAAGAAGATCAACGAATACTATGATCTGCGCGAGAATTATTACGACCAGCTGCACAAGCCGCAGAGGAGCGTGCCGAGCGAGCTGTACTACAACACAGCCGGAGAGATCGAGGCCAGAGACGCGGCGAACCGCAGGCCGATGTCCAGCGAGACGCGCAAGCGTATCAAGCCTGACTACGGCAACGGGGACACCGTATTTGCCAACGGCGAGGACAGTTACAGCGTCGGCGAGACCGACGACGGCCGCGCGGTCGCCGTGGTAGACAACGACATTCTCAGCCATATCGACACGAGTACATGGGACAGCGCAAAAAAAGCGCAGGCAAAAGCCGCTGCAAAGACGGCGCTGCTTGCGTTTGAGGATGGTATTCAGGTCAACGGCATCACCTACAAGGTGAACAGGACCTCTCGCAGAGAGTACACACGTTCCGAGGATACCGAAAGACTGGCGCGGCGGACGCCGGATGCGTTCGCGGATAAGATGCGCGCGGCGGATATCGCCGACGACATCATCACCGCCACGACATCGTGGGCGAAGGACGGAAAGCTGAAGCATCCGCGGAGGGACAGCTTTGTTGACTTCGCGCACGGGGACGTGCTGATTCAGGCGGGAGCAAATCAGTATGATGCGGAAACCGTTGTCGGGATCACAGCGGACGGCGAGTATGTGTTCTATGACGTGGTGGACATGACGCCGACGAGCTTCACGACAAAAAAGGAGCCTTCCCCCACCGCCGCAGGCGACAACGCCTCAAGCGATATACAGGAAAGCTCCTCTGAACGTAGTATATCCCGAAGCACAGAAAAAAGCAACAGGGAAATTTCGGGCGTTCAGCCTCTGTCGCTGCCGACGCTGGAGCCGGCCACAAAGACGAGATTCAGCCTGGACGAGCCGGTAGAGGAAACGGAAACGCTCGTTGCCATGCACAACATGACCGAGGAGAAGCTGCGGCGCACACTCGACATCGGCGCGTGGCCGTCGCCTTCCATCGCCGTCGTGAAGGCAAAAGAGGGGCACGCCAACTACGGCGAATACTCCGCCGTTTTCCCGCGCGGGACCATTGATCCGCAAGCGGACAGCAAGAACAAGGTCTACGGCGGCGACGCATGGACACCGACGCACGATAACGCCATAGTGGAGCGCGGCGTAAACTACGAGGCGCGGCGGGCGTTCGATGAGAACATCAAGAACCTGTCCAGCCAGTTTGCGGGCGGCGTTTTCCAAGGCAGCGGCACGCTGGGCAAGATCGGATTGGAGAATGAGACCAGATGGGAGCCGAAAGAGATCGCCGACAAGCTGGCGAACCATCCGGAGGTGCAAGCGGCATTCCTTCAGAGCGAGGGCAAGAGCCTTGAACCGGTGTACCGTGACAAGCAGTTCGACCGTTTCTTCAGCAACGCGACCATCCGGAGATACCTCGACGCGGTGGGCGAACAGGAAGTGGCGCGGCTGGCGGTGAAGCTGATGACCGGCGAGCGCCTGACAGCGGAAGAGATGAAACCGGCGGAGCAGGCCATTCGAGATGTCTATGCAGAGGAGCACGCCAATTTCCTGAACCGCAGGCCGGAATCCAAGGAGAAGCGCATCGACTACTACATGAAGAACAACGTGTTCCCTAACCGGGTGGAGGACTTCATCCGGAGCACGCAGGAGTTCTATGAGAGCGGCGGAAGCGCGGGCGAGATCGACAAGGAAGCCACGGCGGCCAAGATGATGGAGATGATCGCGCCGGGCGGAAGCTGGAACGATGCGCTGCGGACGGTGAAAGACTGGGTGCAGCCACAGCTGGAGGGGCTGCTGGGCGAGCGGGGCATCTACAACGGCGAGGATGCAGTGACCGACAGCGGCAGACGCAGCTTTGCACAGACACACTGGGACTACACGGCGGAGAACATCGTGAAGGCCATGAACATGGCGGCAGCCAAGGGCGCGAACATGTACGGCGTGACACCGGAGACACTGGCGGCAACGGCCACGCGGGAATATCGGAACGTGGACGAGATGCACGCGGACGAGGCGAGACTGCGCACGGTGAGCGAAGAGGAACACGAGAGGGCGCTGCGAGACCTCGGCATCTATCTTGACCGTGTGGTGAACGATCTGATGCTCACCACGATGCACAAGTACGACAACAGCTTCGAGGAGGAGCAAAACCTGAGCGGCATCATCGCAGAAGCGGCCAAGGGGAAGAAAACCGTGGCGGCGGTGAAGGCGGCGTTCCGCAAGGAAGGTTATGCCATATCCGACGGGCATGCCAAGAGCATCCTTGCGCTCATTGACCGCGCAGCCAACATCCCGACGGGGTACTACGAGGCGAAGCCCCAGCGCGTCGTCGGCTTTGATGAAGCGCTTGCCGTTGTCGCGCCGGACAATGCGCCGGCGGACCTGCTGGGCGAGATGCGCAATGCGGGCATGAACGTCGTGGAGTACAAGGCCGGAGACGAAGCGGACCGGCTGGCGAAGGTGAACAGCATCGAGAAGGCGCGCTTCAGCGTGGACGACGAGCAGGACAAGTGGGAGAACACGCGGCTCACTCCGGAACAGAAAGAGCAGCTGGAGCGCGCCCGCGCAAGGGCACGCGGCGACGCACCGCGGATGCAGGACTTCGACAATGTGGACGATTACTTTGCCGCGATGCGGCAGAGGGCCGAAGCGGAACGAAAGAAGCGGATGCGCAATGTCCCGAAGGAAGAGTTCGAGGGGACGGAAGCCCTGCAGGATCTCGGCATCAAAATCGAGAACAGCGCAGGCCTCTACCAGAACGTCGAGCAGATGATCGAAAACGACAAGGCTGCAAAGAAGATCCAGAGGGAGATCCGGCGGGCCGAAAAGCGGCTGAGCGTTACCCCGAAGGAGAAGAGCTACGCGGCGGGCATCGCTGCCGGCATCTACGACGCCGACGACATCCCGAGCCGGATGAACACCTCAAAGGTGATGGAGCTTGCGGACTACTACACGGCCGAGCAGGCCATGAAGTCCGACACGATCCCCATGCAGCGGCAGGACATCAGTCAAAACCTGCGTGCGCAGGCGGCGGAGCTGTTCAAGGATACGGGGAACGACACCTTCGAGAAGAAGTATGAAAAAGCCCTGCTCAGCCCGAAGGGCGGCCTCGCATTGTATCACCGCACGCCGCAGCGCAGCATGAGAGCCATCTTCGGCTGGGAACAGGGCCAGAAGATCAACGAGGCGATCTTCGAGCCGGTCTACGTCAACGAGCAGGAACGCAAGCGTTTCGTCAATCGTATGCACGACGAGGTGCGGCGGTTCGAGGATAAGAACGGCAAGCAGACCGCGCTGACGGAGAAGGAGCGCGCATTGACGCAGCTTGTGATCGAGGGCAAGGCCGTCGCGGAGCTGGTCGCGGCTTCGGACATGAAAGAACAGCTCATTCACGCGGCGGAGAACCTGAAGGCCGGCGGCGAAATGGCCGACGTGTCGCAGGAGTTCGGTCTGCACGACAAGGAAGCGCGAGACCTTGCGCGGCGGTATGCCGACTGGCTGCAAACGCAGGAGGACCTGGCAGGAACCGACGTGGACCAGACCAAGGTCGAGCACGCAGTCGAAGCGTATCGGACGCTGTACGACAAGTTCTACAAGGCCATCAACCACTTCCTCGTTGCGCACGGATACGAGCCTATCGGCTTTATCAAGGGGTACGCGCCGCACTTCCAGCCGGAGGCTGAGAGCGGGAAGCTGGAGAAGGCGCTGAAGAACATCGGCGTGGACCTGGGCGCAGAGGCCGGAAGCCTTCCGGCGAGCATCGCGGGTCTCACGAAAGCCTTCAAGCCGAACAAACGGTACAATCCCTTCTTCCAGCACCGTGCGGGAAAGAGCACGGAATACGACGTGGAGAAAGGCTTTGAGAAGTACGTCGATTATCTCAGCGACGTGCTCTACCACACGGACGACATCATGCGCGTGCGCGCGGCGGTGAAGTATTTCCGAGAGGAATACGGGCCGGACGAGATCAGCGCGGAGATCTCCCGCGCGGAGAGCCTGCGCTTTGCGCCGAAGGAGGCGAAGGAGTCCTTCCTGAAGTCGGCGGGGCTGCTGACGAACACGTCGGACCTGAGCTATGCGGATCTGAGCGCGAAGATGGAGGAATATGTCGAGGGCCTGTTCGACAGCATCAAGAAAACGAGCAAGTACAGCGATTTGACTGTGTGGCTGGACGACTATGCGAATAAGCTGGCCGGAAAGCAGCTCTTCTCCGACCGCGACATGGAGCGCGAGGTCGGCCGCACCTCTCTGAACGTCGGACGGAAGCTGAACAAGATGTTTGCGCGGGCCAACGTGGCGGGAAACCTCTCCTCTTCGCTGAACCAGACGGCGCAGCTGCCGATGATCGCGGGCGAGATCGGGCCGAAATACGTCATTAAGGCCGTCAACGACATCATCGCCGGAAAGACGAAGGGTGACTTCGCCGACCAGAGCGACTTCCTGACGGAGAAGAACGGCATCGACTATCTCACCAATGACAAGGGCAGCAAGATCACCTCGGCTCTCTTCTGGCCGCTTGAGCGCATGGATTATCTTATCAGCTCTATCGCGGTGCGCGGAAAGTACCGCAAGGAGCTTGACGCGGGGAGAAGTCCGAAGGAGGCCATGAAGGCGGCGGACCGCTGGGCACGCGACGTCATGGGAACCAGGTCGAAGGGCGCGGCACCGCTCACCTTCCAGTCGAAAAACTTAATCGCGCAGATGGTGAATATGTTCCAGGTCGAGGCTCTCAACAGTTGGGAGCACGTCACGCAGGATCTCTTCGGCCCAGGGCTGAAGGAGGCGGAAGCGAAGCTCGGCAAGGAGGAAGCGGCAAAGCGGCTCGCGGGGATCATCGTCGCGACGCTGCTCGGCGCCTTCCTGCTCAACCGCGTCGCCGAGGAGGGCTACGGCGGAACACCGGCGCAGTTTGATGTGATCGGCCTTCTGGTCGGCTTCCTCGCTTCCGGCAACGGACTGAGCACCAATGAGCAGATCGCGACCTGGATCGACGACGCATGGGAGAGTGGGACCGGCGAGCGGCTATTCGGAACGGACGCCAACGCCGGTAACGACGAGTTCGATGCGGGCGCGGCGACCGAGGACACGCTTTACAATGTCAGCAACGACATCCCGTATCTGCGGAACGCGGCGGGCCTCCTTGGCCTTGGCGACCAGACACTCCCGATGCCGGACATCTACGGCACGGTGACGGGAACGGCAAAGGCCGTAAAAGACAACGGACCGTTCTCGGGAGAAGTCATGCGTCAGCTAATGGGTCTCGCAGGCGACACGCTGCCAGGAGGCCGACAGGCGGAGAAGACCTACCAGGGCATCGAGACGCTTCTGAAGGGCGGCTACTACAAGGGAAGCGGCGAGGACGAAAGGCTGCAATATCCCGTGAGCGACGACTTCTGGAACGTGGTGCAGGCGACGATGTTCGGCCGGAACGCGCTGAGTGAGGCCAGGGGCTTCTACGCTGCCGGCGGCAAGGGGCTGAGCGCGGCACAGACACGGCTCTACAATCAGCTTGTGGATATGGGCGCAGACAGCGAGACCGTATACGACGCCATTCTGGCATGGAAGAAGATCGACGGCAACGAGGCCCTGAGCAAAGCAGAGCGTGAGACGGCACGCTTCGAGCTGGTGCAGTCCCTTCCGCTCACGAGCGAAGAGCGAGAGCTGCTGCACAACACGCTCTCCGGATCGGATACGAAGTATTCCGCGGCGGACGAGGCAAAGGCGCAGGGCATCCCTGTCGGGACCTATCAGAAGTTCCAGGCGGACGCCGCCGCGCTGGAGTCGGACCGAGACAAGGACGGCAACGTGATCCGAAACAGCAAAAAGGAGAAGGTCCTGAAGCTGATCGACTCCCTGCCGCTGAACAAGGCGCAGAAAAACTGGCTCTACATCAACGAAGGCTATGCCGAGAGCAAGCTGGACGAAACACCCTGGCAATGAGAAAAGACCTGCGGGATTCCGCAGGTCTTTTCTTTACAGAACGGGAAAATCTTTTTGGGGGATCTTGTCGGTTTCGAGGTTTCCGTTGGGAACGGCATACAGCGTCAGCGTCCAGCCGTTCACGCTCTGGTCGTCGGCGTCAAAATCGAAGGTGCCGTCGCATTTGTAGAAGCCGGATTCCTTGCCGAAATAATCTTCGTTGCCGTACCACGTCGTACCGGTGGTGTAGAAAATCTCGTACTCGCCGAGAGGCACGGATATATCGACCTCCTCGCCGGCTAAGATCATAAAGGCCATTTGCCCGTTTGCACGAGCGACGGCATCGAGCGGCTCAAGAACGATGCAGTAGTTTGACGAGTCGGTCGTTTCCACGGTCAAAGGAGCGAGACGCTCGCCGACGGGGTACTTCACGATCTCGCCATTCGAGAAAGATACCGCGTCCCCTGGCTCGATCTTCCGGATCGTCACGCCGGTCGTCGAGGGCGCAGGAGCCGTATCCGACATAGGAGGATCTTCAGAAACATCCTCGGCGGGAACCGACGGCTTTTGAAGAAGTGATGCGACGGACAACGCGCAAATCAGCACAGAAGCGGCTATTATAACGACCGTATTCATGACTCGGCGGGAGCTTGGCTTCTCGGTGCTCGGTGGAGCCTCGGAGCCGCTTGACCGGTCCGAAGAGGAACCGTAATGCTTTGCCCACGATTCCATAAAATCCCCGCGGACGCTCGCGGGAGCATCGTCCGGACCGTCCATGAAGTAGTAAGTATTCTTCAACGACTCCTTTTTCTGTTGCCGGTAAGCTGCATCGCAGGCTTCCTTCCAGCTGTAGAAGTCGGCAGCGGAGGAGATCGGCTCGCCGGTGAAGGTGTTCTTCAGGCCGGCGGCGTGGAAAAAGCGGGACCATTCTCCCTCCTGCCTCGTGCGCTCCTCTGCAACACCGGCGAAGCGCCCCTCCTGGTAAGCTGTTTCAACATCTCCCTCCGTCAGCGTGTCGCGCTGCATCGGGAGAAATTTGCCGCAATCGCAGAACAGGCGGGATGCCGGAACAAGTGAGCCGCAGGCAACGCAGGTCTTATACTCTCTCTCCCCTCCGGAGAACACATAACCGCAGTCACACTTGCGCTGAAGATACGGCACGATGCGGTGGCAGTCCGGGCACTCATGAAAACGCTTCACTTTCACGCAATACTCCCCCTTTTCTTCGTTTTTATGGGATATTACCATAAGATTACATGAGAGCGGTGATAAAGTCAATCAAGAATATGGCAATATCCCATAAAACGGAGGAGGGCGGCGGTGCATGAAGGCGTTGGATTATGAGGGCAGGAGAAACGTGTCGGGCGAGCGCGTGCGGCAGAAGCGCACAGAGCGGAAGATCACGCAAGCAGAGCTTGCCGCACGGGTCCAATGCGAGGGCGTCGCGCTGGAACAGGACGCGATCAGCCGCATCGAGTCGGGACAGAGGATGGTGCAGGACTATGAGCTGCGCGCCCTTGCCGAAGTGCTGGGCGCGAGCATGGATTGGCTGGCCGGAAAGGAATAAAAACAATGCCGCAGGATAACCTGCGGCATTTTGCATATAAAATTCAGGCTTGACATTCTTCTCTTTGTGCTGTAATACTAAAAGCCCAAACAAAGAGAAGGAGGCGTGAACATGAACGAGAGAGGACGCAGATTTTCGCACCTGTCATGGCACAATCGCTTGAAGATCGACAAGATGCTGAAGGAGGGCTACAAAGCGCAGGAGATCGCGGACGCGCTTCATGTCCACAATTCCACAATCTATCGAGAGATCAAGCGCGGCCTGACTGTCCAGCGGACAACTGAACTGGTTGACCGCGAGGTATACTGCCCCGACACGGCGCAGCGGAAATACGAAGAGAGCAAGAGCGTACACGGGCCGGACCTGAAAATCGGAAACGACCACGAGCTTGCCGCGTACATCGAGGACAAGATCCTCAACGGGCATTTTTCGCCCGCGGCGGCGCTTGCGAAAATCAACGAGGAAGGCAAGATCTTCTCCGTTACCATCAGCGAGTGGACGCTATACCGATACATCGACAAGGGCGTATTCCTGAATATCACGAATAAGGACCTTCCGATGCACGGCGAGCACAAGAAAAACTACAAGAAAGTACACGCCAGCAGACCGTCGGCGGGCGACAGCATCGAGGATCGACCGGAAGAGATCGACGAGCGCACCACTTTCGGGCATTGGGAGATGGATTGCGTCGTCTCGGCACGCGGGTCCCTCAAGCGCCTGCTGGTGCTGACGGAGCGCCTCACGCGGCGCGAGATCATCATGCTCATGCGAGACGGCAGTACCGCGAGCGTCGTGCGCGCCATGGATAAGTTGGAGCGGAAGTGCGGCTCGCAGAGGTTCCGCAAGCTCTTCCGGACAATCACCGTGGACAACGGATCGGAGTTCGCAGACTGCGAAAGCATGGAGCGTTCCAGATACGGGAAGCACAGGCGAACGCACGTTTATTACTGCCATCCATACACAGCTTGCGAGCGCGGCTCCAACGAGAACGCGAACAGGCTGATTCGCCGCTGGCTTCCGAAGGGGACCTGCTTCGAGAAGCTGACAGACACAAAGGTCCGCGTCATAGAGACGTGGATGAACAGCTATCCGCGCGAGATCCTCGGCTGGAGAAGCGCCGGCAGTCTATTCGACGAGAACCTCAAAAAACTGGCTTGAAAAAAATTTTAGGCTTTTCTGCATTTCTCTATTGACTTTTCAGTCCCCGCGCTCCGCGCGCGAAGGCGGGCGTTTTATGCAGCCGCGGCGAAATGCCCAAAGCGGCCAATCTTAACACAATTGTAACACTTTTCCATGCTATACTACGGTATGATAGGACTATATCCGGAAAGGAGCTTTTGCCTTGTATCGCAGCAAACTCAACGAAAAATTACAGGAATCGCTTGCCGCGGTGCTGCCCATCCTCGCCATCGTGCTGATCCTGAGCTTCACCATCGCCCCGCTCCCGACGAGCGTGCTGATGGCGTTCCTCTTCGGCGCGGTGCTGCTGGTGGTGGGCATGATGTTCTTCTCCCTCGGCGCGGAGCTGGCCATGTCGCCGATGGGCGAGCGCGTGGGCGCGTGCATCACCAAGACGCGCAGGGTCGGCATCATGCTGACGCTCGGCTTTCTGCTGGGCTTTCTCATCACCATTTCCGAGCCGGACCTGCAGGTGCTCGCCAATCAGGTGCAGGCCGTGCCGAATATGGTGCTCATCGTCACCGTGGCGGTCGGCGTAGGATTGTTTCTCTGCTTCGCCATGCTGCGTATGCTGCTCTCCGTCCCGCTCAACACGATGCTGGTGGGCTTCTACATCGTGGTCTTTGTTCTCGCCATGTTCGTGCCCAAGGATTTCCTTGCCGTGGCGTTCGACTCCGGCGGCGTGACGACCGGCCCGATGACCGTGCCGTTCATCATGGCGATGGGCGTCGGCGTTTCCGCCATCCGAAGCGATAAGCACAGCGCGAACGACAGCTTCGGTCTTGTCGCGCTCTGCTCCATCGGCCCCATTCTCGCGGTGCTCATTCTGAGTCTCATCTTCCGGCCGGACGGCGGCAGCTACACCGCCGTCGTCATCCCCGAGATCGGCGACAGCGCCGCGCTCTGGCAGCTCTTCTTCGTCGCCTTCCCGACGTATTTCAAGGAGATCGCCGTCTCGCTTCTCCCCATCGCGGCGTTCTTCGCGGTGTTCGATCTTGTCTCCCTGCATCTCGAGCGCAAGCAGCTCATCCGCATCGGCGTGGGCCTTGCGTATACATACCTCGGGCTCGTCATTTTCCTCACCGGCGTGAACGTCGGCTTCATGCCCGCGGGCAACTACCTCGGCAGCGTCATCGCGGGACTTTCCTGCAACTGGATCATCATTCCCATCGGTATGCTCATCGGCTACTTCATCGTCATGGCCGAGCCGGCGGTCTACGTTCTCATGCGGCAGGTCGAGGAGCTGACCGACGGCGCGATCCCCGGCAGCGCGATGAAGCATTCGCTCTCCATCGGCGTAGCCGTCTCGGTCGGTCTTGCGATGATCCGCGTGCTGACCGGCATTTCCATCTTCTACCTGCTCGTGCCGGGCTACGCCGTCGCCATCGTGCTCTCGTTCTTCGTGCCGAAGCTCTTCACCGCCATCGCGTTCGACTCCGGCGGCGTGGCCTCGGGCCCCATGGCGACGACCTTCCTGCTGCCCTTTGCGATGGGCGCGTGCTCGGCGGTCGGCGGCAATATCGTCACCGACGCCTTCGGCGTGGTCGCCATGGTCGCCATGACGCCGCTCATCACCATTCAGGGCTTGGGTCTCATTTACCGTCTGCGCACAAAGCACGGTGCAGTGGCTTCCGCCCCCACGGTCTCCGGCGATGCGTTCGCCTTGGATGACCTTGCCATCATCGACCTGTAAGGAGGGCGCAGCATGAGTGAATTGAATCTGATGGTCACCATCACCGAGCGCAGCAAGCTCACGACCTTCCTCTCGTTTTACCGCGAGCGGCAGGTGCCGGTGCAGTTCATCTCGCTGGCTCTCGGCACGGCGAGCAACGAAACGCTCAATTACCTCGGTCTCGAGCGCAGCGACAAATGCGTGTTCGCGAGCTTCGTCACCGACGAGAAATGGGAGGAGCTGCGCCGCGTCCTGCGGCGCGAGCTGCAGATCGACGTGCCCGGCATGGGCATCGCCTTTACGGTCCCGCTCAGCTCCATCGGCGGGCGGCGCGAGCTGCAATTCCTGACCGAGCACCAAAACTACCAAAAGGGGGAGGAATCCACCATGAAGGACACGAAATACGAGCTTCTGGTCGTCATCGCCAACCACGGCTACAGCGATCTGATCATGGACGCGGCCCGCGGCGCGGGCGCGGCGGGCGGCACGGTCATCCACGCCAAGGGCACCGGCATGGAGGGCGCGGAAAAATTCCTCGGCATTTCCCTTGCCGCCGAAAAGGAAATGATCTATATCGTCGTCCACCGCGACAAGCGCAACGACATCATGTCCGCCATCATGCGCGACGCGGGCATGGCGAGCAAGGCGAAGTCCATCTGCTTCACCCTGCCCGTCTCCGCCACGGCGGGCCTGCGGCTCATCGAAGAGGACTGAGCCGCCGCACACGATCAAAAAGAGGTTGGAAAGCCGCTTGGCTTTCCAACCTCTTTATTCTTTCAGCAGTTTCATGCGTTCGCGGTGGTCCTTACCCATAGAGCGGCGCTGCCCCTGCCGCCTTCAAAATATCACCGAGACTCTCGCTGAGCAATCTCGTAGTGAATATTGATCATTCCGCCATTGGTGCCGGGCACTACTTTAAATTCATATTCTTTGTCCGCACCAAACCGGCCTTGAGTCACTTCAACATAAATATGTCCGCTTTCACCCTTCTCGAAGGTTTCCTCACTCCGGCCATTGATGGTTGCCACAACGGGACCGCTTCCCTTGTTTTCTACATACAAACCAACATATTTTCCGTTGTCCTTATTCAGCTTTTTGGACACACTCAGTCCGGTATTATTTTCGATATTGCCACTATCAATAAACAAATCAAGTGGCATAAGCCAGTTATCCTCAAGAGCTATCGGAGTTACCGCGTCAGCAGTAACAATTTTAGGGTTTGCTTCACCGATTGTATTTTCCGCTTCGGATAATTTATCAACGCTGCTCGGTGTGGCATTACAGCCTGCCGACCCAAGCACACAAACCAATGCTAAAAGCACTGCTATCAATTTTTTCATGCACTCACGCTCCTTCAAGCTATATATTCCGTCTCATTTATTGTACCGTACTCACCGCTCAAAGTCAAGACTACCGAATCATCCCCATCCAAAGCCGCACCCAAGCGCATGGGGTAATATGCACAAAAAGCGCTCACCCGCGCAGCAGCTTCATGCGCTCGCGGTGGTCCGGCAGGATGCTGCCGAGCAGGGCGTAGAAGCCCGCGCCGTGGTCGTGATGCGCGATATGGCAGAGCTCATGCACCACCACGAGGTCAATGGCCTCGTCGGGGTACTGCATGAGCCGCCAGGAAAAGCAAAGGCTGTTCCGGCTGTTACAGCTCCCAAAGCGCGTTTTCGCGCCGGTGATCTTCACGCCGGTCGGCACAAGGCCGGTCACGCGGCTCCAATGCGCCACGCGCTGTGGCAGCTCGGACCTCGCGCGCGCAAGGAGCGCTTCGCGCTCGGCCTCTGTCGGCTCTGGATGCGCGGCAAGGTGTTCCGCCTGACGGGTGCGGGCGCGGGCGAGCCACGCCTCATGCGCGGCGACAAACGCGTCGATCTTCTCCACGCCGAGCCTCAGCGGCGCGTGGATGACCACCGTGCCGTCGCGCTTCAGCTCCATCGAGAGCGTTCGCCGCCGTGAACGGACGAGCGTATAGTCCGTCATTCCCCGAGATAGGTGAATCGGCGGTAGGTCTTGCCGTCGCGCTCGACGGTTTCGTTCCACATGGCGGCGGGGCGCACCCACAAGCCGAACTCCCCGTAGAGCGCGCGATAGACGACCATATCCTCCAAGGTTTCGCTGTGCTTCGCAAGGCCGACGACCTCGTATTCGTTGCCCTTGAAGTGGCGGTAGCGGCCTAATTTGATTGGTTCCATACAGATTTCCTCCTTTAGGTTTATGCGTCACATTCCTCAAGATAGCATTTGCGGGCGCTGCGCAGCGCATAGAGCGCACAGACGGCAAGCCACAGCTCGACCGGGAAAAGCTGCTTGACATAGCCGAACTGGTAGAGCGCGGCGGGCATATCAAAAATCGCGTGCAGGCCGATGGCGAAGGCGAGATAGCCGCGCTTTGCGCGGCTCCGCGCCGCGGCAAACACAAAAACGGAGAGCGAGATGTGCAGCAGCATCGCGCTCACGCGCTCGAGACAGGCGAGCAGGCAGTAGCCGACGGTGTATTTGCCGAGGGAAGCGGCGACGGTCTGCACCTCCGCCATACTGCCGGCGAGCCTCAAAAGCGCGCCCGTGTCGCCCGCGTTCCAACAGAGGGCGAAGACAAGATAGAGCGCCATCGACGCAGCGGAAACGGTCATCGCCTCGATGCCGCCGTGGCCGATGCCCGCCGTGACGGCGGCGGCGCGCCCGTCATAACGGCGCATGACGGTCTTATACATACAAAAGCGGCCGCACTCCTCGAAAATGCCCGCTGTCAGCGCGCCGTAGAGCATATAGAGCCACGGGCTGCTCAGGATCGCGCGGGAAACGGCATTGTCGGAGAGGATGCAGAGGTAGTGCAGTCCCATCTCCAGACCCCGCGCAAAGAGGAGAAAGGCCAGCGCGCCCCAGAGCGCGGGCAGCAGGCGGGTACGCTCGGTCCTGCGCCACCAAATCAGAATGCCGATGGGCAGCAGAGCGCAGAACGCCGCAGCCGCGCCCATCGCAATGAGCGACGAGGTCGGAACGGTCATTGCGCTCCCCCCTTCTCATGGCGGCGGTAGTAGAGATAGGAATACAGCACCGGAATGCCCACCGCCAGCGCAAGGAGAACAACGGTCACCGTCGGCCCATGCAGCTGCCAAAACGCGGACACGACCATCAGCAGTCCCACGGCGACCCAGGTAAAGCCCGCGACGCGGTGCGTGCGGGTCCAGTTCTCCTCGCTCGCAAGCGTCCACGGCAGCTTGATGCCCATGGTGCGGTTCCGCCGGAGCTTCGGCAGGTAGTTGCCGAGGATGAGAAACAGCAGTCCCACGAACACCGGCGCCACGGTACCGACGTGCATCTCATAGCCCAGTCCCGTGCCGAGCGTGAGCGCTCCGCCGAGCAGCGAGACTGCCGGACAGAACCACAGCATCACCGTCCGCAGCACCGGATTCACATTCTTCCGCTTTGTGTCGCGGCTCTCAGCGTAGGAGCAGACGAGATGCAGCGCCAAAATAAACAACGGCAGGCCGAACACCGCCATACCGCGCGGTGCCCAGCCGTCCGCCGTTCCATCGAAGCCCCAATGCGTCGCCATCGTCTCCGGCAGGCGCGAGTAGAGAATGGCGCCCGCCAGCAGCGGCAGCAGGCAGACCGCCGAGGTCAGCAGCAGCTCTTTTTTGTTTGCCTTCACGGTTCCTTCTCCCCTTTCAAATCCTGTAACCACAGCAGCACCTCCTCCAAAACGGAGGCGTTGAGGCTGTAGTAGATAAAGTTCTTCTCGCGGCTCTCAAAAATGAGTCCCGCCTTCTTGAGCTGGGCGAGGTGGTATGAGACCGTCGCCGCCGTCATGTCAAAGCGGCTCGCGATGTCGCCCGCGGTCATGCGTCCGCCCTTGAGCAGATTCAGTATCTCGCGCCGCACGGGATCGCCCAGCGCCTTCATGGTTTCACTCAGGCCCACGTCGCTCACCCCTTTCATGGTATTTAGAAAAATTTCTAAATACAGAGTAGCACCATCCCGCCGGAATGTCAAGCAGTATTTAGAAAAATTTCTAAATACCGCTTGACAGAAAGGGAGCCGTCCCCCGGCGGAGAACGGCTCCTCTGATCTTGCTTTTACTGCTTTGCGCCCGCGAGCAGGTCGATGCCCATGGTGTAGCTCTCGAAGCCGTGACCGCGGATCTGCGCGATGCAGACCGGCGCGGTGACGGAGAGATGGCGGAACTCCTCGCGCTTTTCAATGTCGGAGATGTGGACCTCCACCACCGGAATGGTGATGGCCTTGATGGCGTCGCGGATGGCGTAGCTGTAGTGCGCATAAGCGCCGGGGTTGATGACGATGCCGTCGAACATCCCGTCCGCCTCCTGAATGGCGTCGATGATCGCGCCCTCGTGGTTGGACTGGAAGCACTCGACCGCGATGCCGCGGCTTTGGGCGTGGGCGTAGATGCAGGCGCAGAGGGCGGCGTAGTCCTCGCGGCCGTAGATATCCGGCTCACGCTTGCCAAGCAGGTTCATGTTCGCGCCGTTGATGACCAGAATTTTCATGGCGTTTTCTCCTCTCTGTCCGCGCTTATTTGCCCTGCTGAGCAAGGAACGCGCGGTACTCCACGCTCTTGCGGTAGTAAAGCTCGCTGTTTTCCAGGCAGGACGCCTTCTGCTTGTCGTTCAGGGGCTTTGCGACCACGGCGGGAGAGCCGACGAGCAGGCTGCCCGCAGGCGCGTCCATCTTGCCGGTCACGACCGCGCCGGCGGCAATGATGCAGTCGTCGCCGATCTTCGCGCCGTCGAGCACGATGGCGCCCATGCCGACGATCACGCGGTCGCCGACCGTCGCGCCGTGGACGATGGCGCCGTGGCCGACGGATACGTCGTCGCCGAGGGTGCAGAGGTTGTGGATCACCGCGCAGTCCTGAATGTTGCAGCGCTTGCCGATCTTGATGGGCTGCAGCTCCGCGCGGCAGACGCTGTTGAACCAGAAGGCGGTGCCCTCGCCGACGGTCACATCGCCGCAGACCACCGCGCCGGGCATGACAAGGACGTTCTCGTCCGTTTCAATGGGCTTGAAATTCATCGTGTTCTCCTCCGTTTTTCTCTGTATCTGCGCCCTTACAGGGCAAAATTTCCGCTGCGGAACACCGGCAGCTCGCGGCCGTCGTGCGTCGTGCCGGTGATGGAGAGGTCGGCGGTGCCGACCATGAAATCGACGTGCGTGAGCGAGTGGTTCAGCCCGTGGGCATTCAGCTCCTCGCGCGTCATCCGCTCGCCGCCGGCGATGCACTCAGGATACGCCTCGCCGAAGGCGAGGTGGCAGGAGGCATTCTCGTCGTAGAGCGTGTTGTAGAACAGCAGGCCGCTGCTGCGGATGGGACTGTCGTAGGGCACCAGCGCGACCTCGCCGAAATAGCGTGCGCCGTCGTCCACCGCGATGGCGGCATTGAGCACGTCCTCGCCGCGCGAGGCCTTAGCCTCGACGATGCGGCCCTCCCTCACGGTGAAGCGGATGTCTTCGATGATGCTGCCGTTGTTCACCAGCGGCAGCGCCGCGCAGACCGTGCCGTTGACGCCCGTTTTAAGGGGTGCGGTGAAGATCTCCTCGGTGGGCAGATTGGCGACGAAGCCGACGCCCGCAGGCGTTTCGGAGTTGCCCGCCGCCCAGAGATGATCGTCCGGCAGCGCGATGGTGAGGTCGGTGCCGAGGGAATTGGTGTAGTGCAGGCTCTTGAAGCGCAGCGCGTTGAGCTTTTCCTTGCGCGCGGTCAGCAGCGCGATGTGCTCGCGCCAGCGCGCCTCGGCGTTTCCGTCGCCGGTGACGCGCACGGTTTTCAGGATCGCGTCCCAGAGCGCGGCGACCGCATCGCCTTCGCTCCGGTCGGGGAAGACCTTCCTCGCCCACGCGGCGATGGGCGCGCCCGCGACGCACCACGGAAAGCCGTTCGCCATCTGGAGCCGGTCAAAGGTCTCGCGCTCGGCGGACGAGGTGCGCTGCGCGGCGACGAGCCGCGCGGGCGATACGCCCAGCAGCGTTTCGGGGTCCTCCGCATCGATGCGCAGATAGGCCGCGCCCTCGTTGGCGTAGTCGGTAAAGAACGCCCTGCGCCACGGGCGCGGCATTTCAAAGGCGGCGTCCTGCGCACGCAGGAAGCGCTCGCGGGTGATACAGTCGTCCGTCCAGTTCAGCACGACCTCGCCCGCGCCGAGGTCATAGGCCGCGGACACGCACAGCCGCGCGAACGGCGCGCACTCCACGGGGGATGAGAGAATGAGCGTCTGCCCCTTTTGCAGGTTCAAGCCGACGGAAACGATCAGATGCGCATATTCGCGCAGCTTTTCTTCCACAAAAATACCTCCTTGAAAATCGGGTATGCTTACCCTACGGTGCTTTTCATAGGAACAGAATACCACGCCCCGCCGCGCTTGGAAAGGGGAAATTCGGCGGCAAGGCCGGAAAACTCAGATGCCCAGCAGGAGCGAGGCGAAGCGGAAATAGATGGCCAGCGAGATCGCGTCCACCACCGTGGTGATGAACGGCGAGGCCATGACCGCGGGGTCAAAGCCGATCTTCTTGGCCAGCAGCGGCAGCGTGCAGCCGACGAGCTTGGCGGCAAACACCGTGACGATCAGCGTCAGGCAGATGACCGCCGCCACCGTCATCGTGATGGGATTGCCGAAAATCATCTTATCCACCAGCAGCAGCTTGACAAAGTTCGCCGCGCTGAGCACCGCGGCGCAGAGCACCGCCACGCGGATCTCCTTCCAGATGACGCGGAGGAGGTCGGAAAACTCGATCTCATCGAGCGAAATGCCGCGGATGACCGTGACGCTCGCCTGCGAGCCGCAGTTTCCGCCGGTATCCATCAGCATGGGGATATAGGCGGTCAGGATAGCGCAGGCGCCGAGGGCGTCCTCGAATTTCGCGATGATCTGGCCGGTGAAGGTCGCCGAGACCATCAGCAGGAGGAGCCACGGGATACGGGACTTGAAGGTCTCGAACACGCTCGTTTTGAGATAGGGCTTGTCGGTCGGCAGCATGGCCGCCATCTTTTCGATATCCTCGGTGGCCTCTGCCTCCATGACGTCCATGGCGTCGTCAACGGTGATGATGCCGACGAGACGGTCTTCCTTATCGACGACCGGCAGGGCGATGAAGTCGTACTTCGAGAAGGTCTGGGCGACGTCCTCCTTATCCTCGAGGGTGCCGACGGAGATGACATGCGTCTCCATGATATCCTCGATGATATCGTCCTCGTCGGAGAGGAGGATCGTGCGCAGGGAAACGATGCCGAGCAGCTTGCGCGCGGGATCCACCACATAGCAGACGTTGATGGTCTCCTTGTCCGTGCCGGTACGGCGGATGCGCTTGAGGGCGTCCTCGACCGTCATGTCGCGCTTGAGGTCGACGAACTCCGTCGTCATCAGCGCGCCGGCGGAATCCTCGGGATATTTCAGGATCTCATTGATGCTCTTGCGGGTGTCGGGGTCGGCGTGCTTCAGAATGCGCTTGACCACACCCGCGGGCATCTCCTCGACGATATCGACGGCGTCGTCGAGATACAGCTCGTCGAGCACCTCTTTCAGCTCGGTGTTGGAAAAGCCGCGGATGAGCATTTCCTGCACATCCGGCTCCAGCTCGACGAACAGCTCCGCCGCCGGCTCCTTGGGCAGCAGGCGGAACAGCAGCGGCAGCATCTCCTCGGGCAGATCGTCGAACAGGTCTGCGATATCGGCGGGCTCCAGCTCGACTAAAATGTCGCGCAGCGCCTTATACTGCTTTCGGCGGGTCATCTCCTCTATTTTCTCCAGCAGCTCGTCACGGCGTTCTTCAAAATCGATCATGCGCTGTTCCTCCTTTCTCCAAAACTGACCGGCGCGGGCCAAGGGATAAAAAAGCCCGCAGGCCTTCCTCCGGTACCAAGGCTGCGGGAGCGACAATGATAAAAATCGCGCTTTGCGATCTTCCCTACCGTTCAAGCTTTAGCATCACCAGGCGGTGAAACTGCATTAGATGGCACCTTGGTTTCGATGCCAACTGTTCAAACCCTCGCATCGTGTCTCCACGACTCTGCGGCAGCAGTCCATATCCTGATGGTAGCCTTACCTACCGGACGAATATTTATTTACTCTATCATAGTATGCGCATTTTCTTTCTTTGTCAAGCATTTTCCCGATTTTTTCGGCCCGTTTTCCTCGCTGCGGCGCGTCGGAAATCTTTCTCTTTCCTTTTCGGTCTTGCTGTGCTATAGTATTGTTGTTTTTATAGGGCTTCGTGAAGAATAAACAGGGCGGAGGTGAGCGTGATTTGCTCGAGCGCGTGATGCACAATCGGTTTTTTCGCGGCACGGCGCTGTTCGTGCGCCGCTACTTCGACCACCGCGTGGCCCGCGACAGCGCAGCGCTGACGTATTACCTGCTCTTTGCGATGTTCCCGCTGCTCATCTTCCTGAGCAACCTCGTCGGCTTCTTCGCCGTGGACATTGAGGGCTTCCTGCGCCAGCTCGGCACCATCATCCCCGCCGAGGTGCTGGACCTGCTGATCCAGTACCTGCGCTACGTTTCGCGCGTATCGAGCCGGACGCTGATGACCTTCAGCCTGATCTTTTCCATCTGGTTCCCGATGCGCGCGGCCAACGCGCTGCTGCTGAGCGTGCGCAAGGCCTACGGCATGGGGCGTCCCACGCAGTTCCTCCGCCATCAGGCCAAGGTGTTCCTTTACACCATCTGCCTGATCCTCACGATCCTGCTCTCGCTGGTGCTCGTGACGGTGGGCCGCAACGTGCTGAACCTCTGCGCGGACTACTTCCATTTCAGCGCCATCCTGACCGACGGCTTCATCGAGCTGTGGTCGACGCTGCGCTTCGTGTTCCTCGGCTGCATCGTCTTTCTCGCGCTCGCCGTGCTCTACGGTCTCGCGCAGGAGACGCGGAGCGTTCACTACGTCTGGCCCGGCGTGCTCTTTTCGCTCACGGCCTGGATGGTCCTCTCGCTGCTTTTCTCGCTTTATGTGGAAAACGCGGCGAACTATTCCGTCATCTACGGCTCCATCGGCGCCATCATCGTGCTGCTGCTGTGGCTGTATCTCTCGGCGACCATGATGATCATGGGCGCAGAATTCAACAGCGTTCTGATGGAAATGAAGACCGCGCGCGGCTGAGGTGCGCGGATACCGGGGATATTACGCGCCGCGCGGTGCGCGGCAGAACGGAGAACAAAGCATGAAGATCATCATTGTCGGTCTGGGCAAGGTCGGCTACGCCATTGCCCAGCAGATGGTCGGCGAGGAGCACGACCTGATTTTGGTGGACGAGAGCGCCGCCGTGATCGAGCACGCCGACGCTACGCTCGACGCCATGTGCGTCGAGGGCAACGGTGCGTGCGCGAGCGTGCTGCTGCGCGCCGGTGTGCGCGACGCCGACCTGGTCATCGCCGCCACGGCGGATGACGAGGTGAACCTCGTCTGCTCGTTGATGGCGAAAAAGCTGGGCGCCAAGCACACGGTCGCCCGCGTGCGCAACCCCGAATACTTCCGCGACGCGCCGATCCTGCGCCGCGAGATCGGTCTGGACATGATCATCAACCCCGAATACGCCGCCGCGCAGGAGATCGCGCGCATCCTGCGCGTGCCCGCCGCGTTCAGCGTGGAGAGCTTCGCCCGCGGCACCGTGGAGCTCATCGGCTTCCAGATCACCGAGCAGGACGGCATGGCCGGCAAGAGCCTGATCGAATACAACAAGCTCCATCCCAACGCGCTGCTGCTGTGCGCGGCCAAGCGCGGCGGCGAGGTGCTGGTGCCGAACGGCCACTTTGTCCCGCAGGCCGGCGACCGCGTTTACGCCATCGGCACACCGACCGAGACCGCCCGCGTGCTGCGCAGCATGGGCCGCGACACCTCGCCCATCCGCCAGCTGAGCGTGATCGGCGGCGGGCGCATCGCGCTCTACCTCGCCTGGGCGCTCGACGGCATGGGGATGCACATCACCATCGTTGAGCAGAACGAGGAAAAGTGCATGGCGATCGCCGAGAAGCTGCCGAAGGCGACCATCCTCCACGGCGACGGCACGGACCATGACCTGCTCGAATCCGAGGGCATCTTCGACGCGGATGCCTTCGTCTCCCTCACAGGGCGCGACGAGGAGAATCTGCTCATGGCGCTCACCGCGAAGGACTCCGGCGTTGCCAAGGTCCTGCCGAAGATGTCGCGCCCGAACTACACCGCGCTGGTGCACGACCTCGGCATCGACACCGTCATCTCCCCCAAGGACGTGACGGCCAGCCAGATCTCCAGCTACGTCCGCGGCCTCGCCAACTCGCAGGGCAGCGCCGTGGAGAGCCTGCATAAGATCCTCGGCGGCGCGATGGAGGCGGTGGAATTCACCGCGACCGGCGCGACGCACTTCCTCAATACGCCCCTCAAGGACCTGAACTTCAAGCCGGGGCTGCTGGTCGCCGCCATCGTCCACGGCGGCAAGCTCCTCATTCCCGGCGGCCACTCCATCATCTCGGAGGGCGACCGCGTGATCGTGGTGGCAAAATCCCTGTTCCTCAAGGACCTCAACGACATTCTGGTCCGTTGAGCCGCTGCACGGAGGAAGGCGCGACATGAACAAAAAGCTCATTTTCAAAATTCTCGGCATCATCCTGGGCATCGAGGGCGTGTCCCTGCTCATTCCCTTCGTCATCGCGCTCGTCTGCCGGGAAAATACCGCCGTCTTCGGCGTCACGGCGCTGCTCTGCCTCGCGGTCGGTCTGCCGCTGAGCCGGCTGCATACGGCCAAATCACGCCTGCAGAACCGTGACGGCTATGTCGCCGTGGCGCTCGGCTGGATCGTGCTGTCCGCCTTCGGCGCGCTGCCCTATGCGCTCAGCGGCTGCTGCGGCTATGTGGACGCGCTGTTTGAGACCGTTTCCGGCTTCACGACGACGGGCGCCTCCATCTTCGGCGCGCCGGCCTCGCTGCCGCGCGGCATCCAGCTCTGGCGCGCGCTGACGCAATGGCTCGGCGGCATGGGCGTTCTCGTCCTGCTGCTCGCGCTGATGCCGAAGCTCGGCGAGGGCAGCGTCAACCTGATGAAGGCCGAAAGCCCCGGCCCCATCTCCTCCAAGCTGCTGCCGCGCACGAACGACACGGCCAAAATGCTTTACAGCATCTACATTCTCCTCACGGCGGCGGAAACGCTCGCGCTCCGCGCGGCGCGGATGCCGTGGTTCGACGCGGTGACCACCGCGCTCACGACCATCTCGACCGGCGGCTTCTCCGTCCGCAACGAAAGCATCGCCTACTACCAGTCCTCGGCGGTCAACTGGATCATCGTGGTCTTCATGTTCGTCTCGTCGGTCAATTTCACGCTTCTGTTTCTGGCCGGTACACGGCGCTGGCGGGAGGTCCTGCGCAGCGACGAGCTGCGCGTCTACTCCGGCATCGTGTTCGGCTCGTCCGCGCTCATCGCGCTCGATCTTGTTCTCAAAACGGGCCGTTCCGTCGGCTCCGCCATCGAGCACGCGGCCTTTCAGGTCACAACGCTCATTTCCACCACCGGCTACTGCACAGAGGATTTCGACCTCTGGCCGCAGTTCAGCCGTCTTGTGCTGCTCATCGTGATGTTTGTCGGCGGCTGTGCCGGCTCGACTGCCGGCGGCATCAAGGTCTCGCGCATCGTGCTGCTCTTCAAGGGACTCAAGCGCGACCTGCGCCGCATCCTGCACACGCGCGAGGTGCGCCCCATCACGCTCGACGGGCAGCGCGTGGAGGAGGATACCATCTCCTCCGTTTCCCTCTTCTTCTTTGCCTATATGATCATCCTCTTTTTCTCCGCGCTGATCGTCTCGCTCGACGAGTTGGATTTCACCTCCGCTTTCACGGCATCCCTGACCTGCATCAGCAACGTCGGCCCCGGCCTCGGCCTTGTCGGCCCGACGTGCAACTTCGGCTTTCTCTCGCCGCTCTCAAAGCTCGTGCTCTCGTTTACGATGCTCCTCGGGCGACTGGAGATCATGCCTCTGCTCGTGCTGTTCCTACCGTCCGTGTGGCGGAAAAAATAAATCTGTGCCAAAGCCGCTCCCACGGGTGCGGCTTTTCTCCGCAAATTTTGGTTGACAAGTGTTTACCTTTCTGCTATGCTGTGCTCAGATAGGTATACAGCCGTATACCGAAAGGAGGAATGTCCCGTGTCCTGCAATCTGACCGACGCGGAGTGGAAGCTGATGCACCGTCTCTGGGAGCAGTCTCCGCAGACCATCACGCAGCTCACCGCCGCGCTTTCCGCCGAGACCGGCTGGGAGAAGCACACCGTCATCACCATGCTCACACGGCTGGAGGCCAAGGGCGCGGTGCGCCACGAGGCCGGCGGGCGCGCCAAGCAGTTCTATCCCGCCGTCGCGCAGAGCGACGCCGCCCGCACCGAGACCGAGAGCTTTCTCGGTAAGGTCTACGGCGGCAGCCTGGGACTGATGATGAGCGCCATGGTCGAGGGCCGCGCGCTCACACAGGAAGACATCGACGAGCTGACCGCCATTTTGGAGCAAGCGGGAGGGAACACGAAATGAAAGAGATCCTTTTGACTTCCTCGGCTTTGATCCTTGCGCTGCTGGCGCTGCGGCAGCTGTTCCGCCGCACCGTCTCGCGCCGGATGCAGTACGCGCTCTGGCTTCTGGTGCTCGTGCGGCTGCTCGTGCCGGTAAACGTCGGCACACTGGCGCACAATGTGCTCTCCGCCGCCGCGCCGGTGCAGACCGTTGTGGAGGAGCGGCTGGATACCCCCGTGCTGTACGTTCAGGACGGCACGGAGCGGCGCCCCGCACAGCTTTTGCCCGGCAAGGAGTCGCAGGGTGACCCGCAGTCTCCGCCGTCCGACGCAGCGCAGAGCGCCCCCGCCGACGAATATTCTATCGTGACGCCGACCTACCGAACCGTCACGCTTTCCGAAGCGCTCACCTACGTCTGGTACGCCGGAATGGCCGGCGTGGGCGCGTGGTTCCTTTTCACCAACCTGCGCTTCGCCCGCGCGCTGCGCAAGGCGCGCACGCCTTACCGCGTCAAGGGCTGCCGCTATCCGGTCTATCTCGTGTCCGCGCTTCCCTCCCCGTGCCTGTTCGGTGTGCTGCGCCCCGCCGTTTACCTGAACGAAAAGGCGCTGCAAAGCCCCGACGCCCTGCGCTTCGTGCTCGCGCACGAGCAGACGCACGCGCGGCACCTTGACCCGCTGTGGTCGCTGCTGCGCGGCGTGTGCCTGACCGTCTACTGGTTCGACCCGCTCGTGTGGCTCGCGGCGGTGCTCTCGCGCGAGGACTGCGAGCTGGCCTGCGACGAAGGGACGCTCCGCGCGCTCGGCGCGGACGAGCGCACCGCCTACGGAAAAGCCCTGCTCGCGCTCGTGCCTGTGTGCGATAAGCCGCAGAACCCGCTGCTCGGCGCGACGACCATGACCAGCGGCAAAAGGAGCCTCAAGGAGCGCATCACACGCATCGCGGAGAACCGGCAGGCCAAGGCCGCGGCGGTGTTCGCCGTCGTCGCGCTCGCGGCGCTCGTGTGCGCGGTGAGCTTCACCGGCGCGCCGGATACGCCGCCCGAGGTCACGCAGGAATGGTACGACGCGGGCTTCACGACCGAGGACGCGCAGGCCTGTCTCGAATTTCTCGACTGGGCGGCGGAGCTTGACGGCAGCAAAATAACAGGCTGCGGCGCATGGGACGCCGAGACCGGCGCAGCCCGCTTCCTTCTGGAGGAGCCCTCCGATGATACATCCGCGCAGATCGAAGCACTCGAGGGCATTCTCCGCAGCGTCCGTGCGGAGGAGCTTACTCCATTCGCAGCCCGCGATGGAGAAGTCCGTTATACGCTCTCCTTCAACGATGATTATACCGGCTATTATGGCTTTTCGCTGAGCGAGAACGGGCAAGTTACACTGGAAGCACCCGCGGAGTACGAAACCGAGGGAGAGCCATTTCCCTACACGAAGGCCGTCGCCGTCGTGAATAACGCGGAACTGACACAAGCTCTGTACCGATTGCTCCGCCCCGCACTTCTTGACGGTCTGACGGCGGCACAGCGTGACGCCGTCGACAGCTTCCTGCACTGGGCGCAAGCTCTGCGCGCAGAGGACATTCTCAACCTGCGATTTCAGAGCGGCAGCAGCTCGCGCTTCCTCGTCGATGCGGAGCTGACCGCGCTCTCGGCGCAGCTCGTGCCAGCCCTCAACGCCCTCACCGAGGCGGACCTCTACACGCAGCAGGGCTACGGCGACAGCGCGTACTACACGCTCTCCGTCATCACGCAGGACGGCGAACGGTACACCTTCTTCTGCGGCTTCGACCGCGTGCGGCTCCTGCATCCCACCTTTGAGCCGGGGCTCTCCTCAAGCTATCCCAGCGACCGCCCGACGCTCTGGATCGACAGTCCCGCGCTGATGGCGTGCATCGACAGTCTGGAAGCCTCGCCCGCGCCTTTGCCGGACTTTGAGACCGCCGCGCCGACGCCGCTCGCGGACATCCTGCCCGCGCGGGAGCCGTGGCTGACCATTCCCCTTGCCGGGAAGGCACAGCGCATTGCCGACCGCCGCATCCCCTCCGATGCCCTTGACTGGCTCACGCAGATGGACATGGACGGCGACGGCGTGTGTGAGATCGTCAACAGCTCCGATTTCCCCGCGATCTACTACAAGCGCGGCGGTCAGCTCTACGGCGTCGACCTCAAGAGCGTCATCACCGCCGCGTGGCCGGAGCTGAACTGGTGGGACTACACATCCGCCGCTCCCGCCAGCCGTTCGCTCCTCTTCTGCGGCTTGTCTGCGGGCGACGCTCCCGGCGATGGGGTCAACTTCACGCGCTATCTCTATTTCGACGGTGAAAGCCTGCTGCTCTACAAGCCCGACCGCAGCCACACCGACCACGTCGCCGACGCGACGCTTGCCGACCCGAGCGTTCCCGCTGAGGTCGCTGCGCGGGCAAAGCAGCTTGTTCGGCAGCGGTACGACACCCTTGCGGGCAGCGCCGCGCAGTACGACGACTGGTACACAGACGTCTCCTTCCTCGGCACGGAGACCCGCTACGCGGGTCTGGCGCCGGAGGTCTATTGCTTCAGCCAGCATTACCACGCGCAAAAGCCGGAAAAAATCCTGCTCGCGGGCGGCACTGAGGTGGACGAGGACGGCTGGGCCATTCTGGACGGCGACATGGTCCTGGACGGTCCCTATATCGTCTGCCTCATGGACGGCGGCACGCGGCGCATATTAGAGGGCAGCATGAGCGGCGATTGCAGCACGGGCAGCCCCGCTTATTATTCCGATCTGACCGCGCTGCTGGCGAAAAACAATGTCCTCCGCCCCGACGCTCTGGACGGCGGCAGGCTGAAAGAGGCGATGAGCAGCGGCATTAGCTTCCTCAACTGGCTGGGTCAATACGACGCTGCCGAGCAGGACCGCGCGCTTGAAAGGCTGAGTGCCTACCGCGCCTCGCTCACCGACAGCTACGACCTCGATATGTTCTCCCGCATCGTCACCTATCTGCTCGGCGACCGTGACGGCCTGACCGACGCGGGCCGCGCCGCGCAGGAGCGCTTCCGCGCGAAATTCAGATGAACGACCAAACGGCAATTTTGTGCATTTTTTTCGAGAGCCGCCCTTGCAAAGGGCGGCTCTTTGCGGTAGAATAGTCAAACTGCCGCCTTGGCGGCGGTCGAATTTATCAACAAATGAGGTGTTCAGAAAGCATGAAACGCGAATCCTTCCGCTCCCGTCTGGGCTTCCTGCTGGTGAGCGCGGGCTGCGCCATCGGCATCGGCAACGTGTGGCGCTTCCCTTACATCGCCGGCAAGAACGGCGGCGGCTACTTCGTTCTCTTCTACCTGCTCTGCCTGCTCGTGATGGGCGTGCCCGTGCTGACGATGGAACTGGCGGTCGGCCGCGCGAGCCGCAGGAGCGCCGTGCTCTCCTATAAGACGCTGGAAAAGCCCGGTCAGAAATGGCACATCCACGGCTGGTTCTGCCTGCTCGGCTGCTACCTGCTGATGATGTACTACACCACCGTCTCCGGCTGGATGGTCAGCTACTTCGGCAAGTTCCTCACCGGCGCGTTCCATTCCGGCATGAGCACGGATGAGGTCGCGAGTGCCTTCGGCGCGATGCTCTCCTCCCCCGGCGAAATGGCGCTCTGGGCCGAGGTCGTGGTCGTCGCGGGCTTTCTGGTCTGCTCCTTCGGCCTGCAAAAGGGCCTTGAGCGCGTGACGAAGGTCATGATGCTCTGCCTGCTGGCGCTCATTCTCGTGCTCGCCGTTCACAGCCTGACGCTCTCCGGCGCGGCGGAGGGCATGAAGTTCTATCTGGTCCCCTCGATGGATTCCATCCGCGAAAACGGCTTCGGCAGTCTCGTCACCGACGCGATGAATCAGGCGTTCTTCACGCTCTCGCTCGGCATCGCCGCCATGGAGATCTTCGGCAGCTACATGAGCGACGAGCACACCCTGCCCGGCGAAGCCGTGCGCATCTGCGCGCTCGACACCTTCGTGGCGCTGATGGCGGGCACCATCATCTTCCCCGCCTGCTTCACCTTCGGCGTGACGCCGGACAACGGCCCCTCCCTGATTTTCCAGACGCTGCCGCCGGTCTTTATCAACATGGCGGGTGGGCGCTTCTGGGGCGCGCTGTTCTTCCTGTTCATGATCTTCGCGAGCTTCTCCACCGTGCTGGCGGTGTTTGAAAACATCCTCGCCATCTGCATGGACACCTTCGGGATCAGCCGCAGGAAGGCCGTGCTCATCAACGGCATCCTGATCGCCGTTCTCAGTCTGCCCTGCGTGTTCGGCTACAACATCTGGAGCGACTTCCGTCCCATCCTCGGCAAGGACGTGCTCGACAGCGAGGACTTCCTCGTGAGCAACCTCCTGCTGCCCATCGGCTCGCTCGTCTACCTCCTCTTCTGCGTGACGAAGTGGGGCTGGGGCTTCGACAAGTATCTTGCCGAGGCCAACAAGGGCTCGGGTCTCAGGTTCGCCCGCTGGCTCAAGCCCTACTTCCAGTGGGTGCTGCCGATCCTGATCGTCATCATTCTGCTGCAGGGTCTCTAAACAGTGCAGAAAACCGGCGTCCGTTTCAAACGGACGCCGGTTTTTTGTTGTGTCTATTACGCAGCCGGTCCCGTCTCCGCGCGGGAGACTGCGGTGAAGTAGCTGTGGCCGAAGCAGTCGTGGCTCACGCCGGTGAGGCCCTCGCGCAGGAGGTAGGCTGTACCGGAGAAGCAAAGCGGCGAAACAGCGCTGTCCTCAAGCAGCATCGCTTCTGCGTCGTGCAGGAAGGCCGCGCGGGCGGTCAGGTCGCCGGTCGATTCCGCCACGCCGACGAGCAGGTCAAAGGTGTCGTTGCGGTAGCCGCAGACGTTGCTCTCCGACGTGCCGCGGAACGGCAGCAGGTACTCCATCGGATCGTCGCAGCGAGCCGTGAGCGTGGTGAGCGCGAGGTCAAAATCACCGGCGGCGAGCGCCGCGTCAAGCTCCTCGGCGCTCACGCCCACCAGCTCGCCCGCCACGCCCGTGGCGGTCCTCCACATATTGAACAGACTCAGCGCCGCCGCGCGCGTCTGCTCCCCCTCCACAAAGAGGAAGCGGAGCGTCGGCAGGCCCGCGCCCTGATAGTGTCCGGCAGAGGTCATCAGCCGCGCCGCCTCGGCGCTGCGCTCGGCATAGCCCTCGGCGTTCGCCGCGCAGAGCGCGCCGCCCGCCGTGCGGAAGTCCTCCCCGCTCTCGGGCGCGTCGCTGATGCCGTCGGGCACACAGCCGGTCGCCGCCGTCGCCGTCACGCCGAGCTGTTCGGCGAGCGCCGCGCGGTCGATGGCAAGGTCAAAGGCACGGCGCAGCTGCGCGTCGGAGAAGGTGTCGGTCAGATGGTTGTAGAGCACACAGACCGTCTCCGCCAGCGGAGCGGGCTGCCACGTCTCATCCTCCGCCAGCTGCTCGATGGCCGCGTAGGGCAGCTTCGCGGTGTAGTCCAGCTCGCCGGCAAGAAGCTGATCGTAGTTCGTCTGCGCGTCCGTCTCGAAGCGGAAGCAAATGCTGTCCGGCACGACGAGCTTGCTCTCGTAGTATTCGCCGTTTCTCTTCGTCTGAAGCTGCGCGGCCTTTACCCATGTGCCCACGGTATAGGGGCCGTTCGTCACGATGTCGGCGGTCGCCGCCCAACTCGCATTCCCCTCCACCAGATCACGGCGCAGCGGGGCCGTCGCCGGCGACGTGCAGACGCTCGTGATGAAGTAGGCGCAGGGCCTGCTGAGCGTCACGAGGAAGGTGCTCTCTCCCTTGGCCTTCACGCCGAGCAGCGACACGTCGCCGCTCTCGCGCACCTCGTCATAGCCCGCGACCATGCTCAGAAGCGAGGCGTTGGGCGACGCCGTCGCGGGATCGACCAACCGCTGCCAGGCATAAACGAAGTCCTCCGCCGTCACGCGCTCGCCGTCCGACCAGCGGGCCGCGGAGCGCAGCGTGAACGTATAGGTCACGGTGTCGTCGTAATTCTTTTCCTCGATGTATTCCTTGGCGATGCCCGCCACAGCGACCGCCTTGCCGGCGCCGTCGTCGCGCATCCGCATCAGGCCCTCAAAGAGCGTGGAGAGCAGGCTCTCCGCCCCCACGTCGGTGTTCATGGTCGGGTCAAGCGTCTCCAGCGGACCGCAGACCGCGGCGCTCACCACAAAGTCCTCCGCGGGCTCCTCCTGCTTGCCGCAGCCGGCGAGCAGGGTCAAAAACAGCGCCGCACAGAGCAGCAGACAGACGGATCTTCGCAGCATTTTCATCGGGAGCGTCTCCTCTTTCTCTATCGTAAAACGCGGCGCGAAGCGCGCCGCACAGGCAAACATCTAAATGATTATATAAAAATTTGCCCCGCTTGTAAAGACGAGCGGGGCAAAAAGTTACAAATTGTTATTATTTGGCGTCCACGACCAGCGTATCACCCTCGAAGTGGGCGGGCTTGACGTCGTTTCCGGTGAACTTGGCGATTGCGTCGAGCCGCATTTTGCTCGGGTAGTCCGCCACGAGCGTGTAGGCGACGCCGTGACGCTTCGCGCGGCCCGTGCGTCCGATGCGGTGGACGTAATATTCGTTCTCCTGCGGCACGTCGTAGTTGAACACCGCGTCCACGTCGTCCACGTCGATGCCGCGGGCGGCGACGTCGGTGGCGACGAACACAGGCAGCTCGCCGCGGCGGAAACGCGCCATGACCTGCTCACGCTTTTTCTGCGGGATGTCGCCGTGGATGCAGGCGGCGTCCAGTCCCTCCATCTCAAGGTACTTCGTCAGGCGCTCGACCATGCCCTTGGTGTTGCAGAACACCATCACGCGCTCCAGCTTCTCCTGCCGGATGATGCGCGCCATCGCCGCGACCTTGTCGGTCTGCTCGACCGTGACGGCATACTGGAGGATGTCGGGCTTATTCTGCTCGTCCGCGCGGACAGTGATCTCCTCGGGGTCGCGCTGGTAGACCCAGCTGATGTCCATGACCTCGCGCGAGATGGTCGCGGAGAACATACCGAGGTTGCGGCGGGATGGGATCTTGTCCAAAATACGGGTCACGTCGTGGATGAAGCCCATGTCGAGCATCCGGTCGGCCTCGTCGAGCACAACGGTCTGCACCCGGTCGAGCCGCACGGTGCGGCGCTTCATGTGGTCGGACAGGCGGCCTGGGGTCGCCACAACGATCTGCGGCTTTTTCTTCAGCGCGTCGATCTGCTTGCCAATGGGCGCGCCGCCGTAGAGGCACACCACGCGGATGCCGCTCATAAAAACGGCCAAGTCGCGCAGCTCCGCCGTGATCTGCATGGCAAGCTCGCGCGTGGGCGCCATGATGACCGCCTGCACCTCCTCGCTTTCGGGGTCAATGTGCTCGATGATGGGAATGCCGAAGGCAAAGGTCTTGCCCGTGCCGGTGGGGGCCTTGGCGATCACGTCCTTCCACTCGCGCATCGGCGGGATGCAGCCCGCCTGCACGGGGGTACTCTCTTCAATATTTTTCTTTTTCAGTGCGCGCTGGACCTCTTCGGTCAGACCCAAAGAGTCAAAGCGCACGCCCTGTGTGAATTCCATAGCGTTTTCCTCTGTTTTCTCATATTTTCAGTCGTGTATGATTATATCACGGCTGTCAATACGGTAAGGTTCAGGGGCACTTGAATTCACGTGCGCTCGCTTCACGGGACGGGCTGAGGACAAGGCAAAGGAAGCACAGCATTTCAACCTTGCCCCTTTTGACCAGTATACGGCTTTCTGTTTGCCAGACTGGGATCGCGTTCATTGATCGTCTTGTGCCCTGTCGACCACAGCAATAGCGCTTTCTTTTTCGATAACTGCGGGCGAGGTCTCCTGAATGCTCCCCCGATAAACGATTTTTACAACATCGCCTATGTTCCATTCCTCTCCCGTTGGAATATGCTTCAAATAGTCATTGACAATGTATTTTTGCCCGTCCTCCGCCACAACGGTCATACTTCCTGTTTTTTCATCAAAATCACAAATCGTTCCCCGCACACTCTTCCAGCTATTGATAAATAAGAAAAGGAGAAGCACGGCACAAAGGAGCAGGATCGCAATTCGTTTCATAACAGTTACCCCCTTAACAAATTAAATTTCAGTTTATATGATATCTATATAGACGACAGCATCGGCAAAAAGTTTCATCTTTTTGCATTGTACGATCATTTTCTGATCCTTATAAGGCTCAAGGGGCCCACAGCATATGCCAAGCTGCACAGATTCGCTCCCTTGTGGGACACTTCGTTTTCTGCCGCAATTTTTGACCGCCGGTTGCTTGTCAGTTGGGGTAAGCTATGGTACAATCATCGTACTAATTCCATGGATGGAGGATAGCAATATGAAAATCGTCATCGTCACCGGCAGCGCGCACAGGCATGGCACGGCCGCTACGCTGACCGATTAGTTCCAGCGCGGCGCGGAAAGCGCGGGACACGAGGTCTTCCGCTTCGACGCGGCGTTCAAGGACGTGCACCCCTGCATCGGCTGCGACAAGTGCGTCCGCACCAGTGAGTGCACATTCGAGGCTGACGACATGAAGGAGCTCAATCGCACCTTCCCGAGGCCGATGCGGTCATCTTCGTCTCGCCGATCTATTATTTTGACTTCAACGCCCAGCTCAAGGCGGTCATCGACCGCTTTTACGCCAACAATGAAGCGCTGATGGGCAAAAAGAAGGCCGTTTTCCTCACCGCGATGGCCGATGAGGATCAAAAGACCGCCTCCGGCGCGAACGCTTCGTTTGACCTCATGGCCGACTATCTCGGCTGGGAGATCGTGGGCAGGCTGAATGTCGGCGGCTGCTCCACGGCGGACGATCTTCACGAAGAAGACCTGACCGCCGCTTACGAGCTCGGCAGGAATCTGTAAACAGTTGATCGTATAAAAAAAGAGGACTTGCTTTGCAAGCCCTCTTTTTTATTGTCGAAACATTCTGCTGTTGTACACGGCCAACGCCGCAATGAGCGACAGAACAGTGGAAAAGATCAGCTTCACCGGCGCGAGTGCTTGCAGGCTGGCGAGAAAATACGTCCAGCCGTCGGCTTCCAGCTTGATGCGAAAGGCCGGAATGCAATAGCCCATCGCAACATACGCCGCGGCAAAGATCACGGCAAACGCTATGATCGCCCAGCGTCTCTTTTTCATCTCCCACGCTCCTTTCTTATCACTGTACCGCGCAGCCGCCCCATTCGACGACCGTGAAGCCCGTGCGCTCGGGCGCGGAAAGCCCCTGCGCGGGAAGGTCGACAAATTTTTCCGATGGCTGCCACGCCATGAAGACGCGCAGCAGCGTGTCAGGCGCGGGATCGACCGTGAGCTTGGCAGAATCCGTATAAACGTCCTGCTGGAACGAAATGAGATTGTAGGTGTTGTCCTGCATCTGCGGCAGCCAGTAGATGATAAACTCGTTCGCCTCCTCGCGATTAAGGCCGAGCTGCCTGAGCGCATTCTCGAGGAACGCCGCGGTGTCCTCCCCCGAAACGCAGAAGCCGGTGGAAAAGTCGTAATCTGTCCCCGACGTGCCCTCCCAGTAGAGGTAGCGGTAGGTTTGGCCGCTCTCGTCCGTCAGCGTGCCATCCGGCGCGGCGCGGACGCTCCAGCCGTCACCGTAGGCGGGATAGGCGCACGTCAGCTCGCCCGCAAGATCAAGCGTCACACGCACATCCGTCTCCTGCTCGGGATATAGATAAATCACAGGCTTTTCGTTACTCACCTCTTCCTTCGGTTCCCGCCCGCAGGCCGAGAGCGAAAAGAGCAGCAAACACGCAAGCATAAGGGAAAATAACTTCTTCATGACAGAGTCCTCCTCATCAGTAGTTGTTCCTTTAGACGCAAGAGCCTTCAAAAAAGTTCCATTTTTCACGCCCGCAGGCGTGAAATGATCCTGATCGTTATTTCTGACGTCAAAAGGTGTATTGCCGCGGCGCGGCAAGAGAAGCCGCCCTGGGGCGTGCGCGTCAGAAATAATACTTTGCGCGGAGAGGAAATTGGCGAAGCGCCGCCGGTGGCGGAAGAAGCGAGCCAGTTTCGAGGAAGCGGCACGATCGGCGCGCCTGTAAGGGCGCGGGAATCGTAACGCCGCAACGGTGCAAAGTCGAATTGTCCGCTTAAATCGGACAACCGAGGCGCAGAACGAAGCGAATCTTTACAAAGAAGTGGCACAGCCACTTCTTTGTAAAAATCAAAAGAGGGACAGCAAAGCTGTCCCTCTTTTGAAATCTTTATTTGTGTGGTACATGCCAGATCGTATCCGCGTACTGCGCGACGGCGCGGTCGGCGGCGAAGATGCCGCTGCGGGCGATGTTGATGAGCGACATGCGGTTCCATTCCTCGCTTCTTGCGTAGGTGTCTGCCATGCGCTGCTCGGCAGCGCAGTAGGACGCGAAGTCCTGCAAGAGCATGTATTCATCGTTCATCAGCAGCCGCGAGGCGAGATCGTCGTAGGAAACGCCGTCTGAGAAGCCCGCCTTGAGCTTGTCGATCACCGCGCGCAGGTTCTCGTCGCGCGCGTAGAGCTTCTGCGGGGCGTAGCCCTCGCGCTTGAGGCGCACGACCTCGTCGGCGTGCAGGCCGAAGAGGAACATGTTCTCGTCGCCGAGCCTCTCGTGCATCTCGACGTTCGCGCCGTCGAGCGTGCCGACGGTCAGCGCGCCGTTCATCATGAACTTCATGTTGCCCGTGCCGCTGGCCTCCTTGCCTGCGGTGGAGATCTGCTGGCTCACCTCGCTCGCGGGCATCAGATGCTCGGCGAGCGACACGCGGTAGTTCTCAAGGAACACCACCTGCAGCCTGTCGCGGCAGATGGGGTCGGCGTTGATCTCAGCGGCAAGGGAGTTGATGAGGCGGATGATGCGCTTGGCGACCGCGTAGCCCGGCGCGGCCTTCGCGCCGAACAGGAACACGCGCGGCTGCATGGCGCGGTTCGGGTCGTTTTGCAGCTGTTGATAGAGGTAGATGATATGCATCGCGTTCAAAAGCTGACGCTTATACTCGTGCAGGCGCTTGACCTGCACGTCGAAGATCGCGTCGGTGTTGAGCACGATGCCCTGCGTCTTTTTGACGTAGGCGGCAAAATCGAGCTTATTCGCGCGCTTGATCTCGCCGAGGCGGTTCAGCACCGCGGCGTCGTCTGCATAGGCCTCGAGCTTTTTAAGCGCTTCGGGGTGCAGGAGGTATTCATCCCCGCCCGCGAGCGCGCGCACGAGCTCGTCGAGCCGCGGGTTGATCTGCGCGAGCCAGCGGCGGTGGTCGATGCCGTTGGTGACATTCTTGAACTTCTCCGGCTCCATCGCGCACTGGTATTTAAAAACGTCGTTTCGCAGGATGTCCGAGTGCAGAGCGCTCACGCCGTTCACGGCCATGCCGCCCGCGATGCACAGGTTTGCCATGCGGACCTGACCGTCCCAGATGATGGCCAATTCACGCGTTTTGGTTTCGTCGTGGTAGTAGTTTTCAATTTTTTCCTGATAGCGGCGCGCGATCTCGGTGATGATCGTCCACACGCGCGGCAGAAGTGACTGCATCAACTCCTGCGGCCAGCGCTCCAGCGCCTCGGAAAGCACCGTGTGGTTCGTGTAAGCGACGGAGTGCGTCGTAATGTTCCACGCCGTGTCCCAGTCGAGGCCCGCATCATCCATCAGGATGCGCATGAGCTCGGGGATGACGAGCGCGGGGTGCGTGTCGTTGATCTGGATGACATTCTTTTCGTGGAAGTTCGTGGCCGTACCGTAGACCTCGATGTGCTTGCGCACGATGGACTGCACGGTCGCGGAGACGAAGAAATACTGCTGCTTTAAGCGCAGGCTCTTCCCCTCGGGATGGTTGTCCTCGGGATAGAGCACCTTCGCGATGGTCTCGGCCATCGCGTGCTGCTCCTGTGCGCGCAGATACTCGCCCTGCGAAAAGAGCGACATGTCGAGCGGCACGGGGGACTTCGCGTCCCAGAGGCGCAGCGTGTTGACATGCTTCGTGCCGTAGCCCGCGATCTCCATGTCGCAGGGGATAGCCAGCACCTCGGTCTCACCCTCGGGCACGACATGCAGCCGCCCGTCGTCCCAGAACTGGCGGACCGTGCCGCCGAAGCAGACGGTCTCGGTCTCCTGCGGCTTGGGCAGCAGCCACGCGCCGCCGAGGTCCTTCCAGTTGTCCGGCAGCTCGACCTGCTGGCCGTCGACGATGCGCTGGCGGAAAATGCCGAGCTCATAGCAGATGGAATAGCCCGCGGCGGGGATGTCGAGCGTCGTCATCGAGTCGAGATAGCACGCGGCCAAGCGGCCAAGGCCGCCGTTGCCGAGACCCGCGTCGGGCTCGCTTTCAAAGATGTCCGCTGCGCGGAAGCCCAGCTCGTCGAGCGCTTCGGTCAAAATTTCGCCGACGCCTAAATTGAACGCGTTTTTCATCAGGCTGCGGCCCATCAGAAATTCCATCGACAGGTAGTGCACCTGACGGCGGTGTTCCTCGCGGGTCTCGCGCATGGTGTCCACGCTGCGCTCGGCCATCACGTCGCGCAGGACAAGGGCGCTCGCGCGCATCATCTGCGCGTCGCTCGCCTCCTCCACGGTGCTGCCGAAGCTGACCTTCAGCTTTTCGCACAGCGCGTCTTTCATTTTCTTCACAGAGTCAATGGTCATAGATCGTTTTCCTTTTCTTTATCGGCAGATGGATTCGTAAATGTTGCGGTATTCCTGCGCCGAGCGCGTCCAGCTGAAATCCGCGGTCATGCCGCGCTGCTGGAGCATCGCGTAGGCGCCCTTGTTGTCATGGTAAAGGTCAATGGCCTCACAGATCACGTGGCACATGTCGCCAGCGTTGTAGTTGGCAAAGGTGAAGCCGTTGCCCTGTCCGTTCCAGGCTTCATACGCGTGGACAGTGTCCTTTAATCCGCCGGTCTCGCGCACGATGGGCACCGCGCCGTAGCGCATCGCGATCATCTGCGAGAGCCCGCACGGCTCGCTCTTCGAGGGCATCAGGAAGAGGTCTGCGCCCGCGTAGATCTGCATGGCGAGCTGCTCGGAATAGCCGAGGTAGACGGCCATGCGTCCGCCGTAGCGCTGCTTGGCGTACTCAAAAAACGTCTCGTACTTCGCGTCGCCCTTGCCGAGCACGACGAACTGTACGTCCTTGCCCATAAATGCGTCGAGCGTTTCGCACACAAGGTCGAGCCCCTTGTGCGAGACAAGGCGCGTGACCATCGCAAGGATGGGCGTGTCGGGCCGTTCCTGCAGCCCCAGCACACGCTGGAGCGCTGCCTTGTCCTTCTTCTTTCCGGCAAGGTCATCGGGCGAATACGCCGCTGCGAGGTTCTTGTCGCGCGACGGGTCATAGCGCTGCATGTCGATGCCGTTGAGCACGCCGTGGAGCTTGCGCGCGTTCATGCTCATCACGTTTTCCAGCCCGTGGGCAAAGTACGCGTACTTGAGCTCCTGCGCGTAGGTCGGGCTCACGGCGGTCACGGCGTCCGCCGTGACGATCGCGCCCTTTAAAAGGTTCACATCGCCGCCGAATTCGATCGTGCCGCCGTCGAACCAGCCATGGTCCAGACCGAACAGATCTTCGACCGTGCGGCTGCCGTAGCGGCCCTGATATTCGATATTATGCACCGTAATGACGGTTCGGATTCCCTTATAAAAGTCGTCGCGCACGGCTTCATCCCTGATGTAGATGGGCACAAGCGCGCTCTGCCAGTCGTTGCAGTGGACAACGTCGGGCTTTTGCGGCAGGGACTTGAGCAGTTCCGTCACCGCGCGGGAGAAAAAGCCAAAGCGCTCGCCGTCGTCATAGTAGCCGTAGAGCTCGCTGCGGCGGAAATACGTCTCATTGTCGACAAAGTACCACGTAACGCCGTCGCGCTCGAGCGAAAAGAGCCCGCAGTAGATGCTGCGCCACGCAAGGCGCACGAACGTCCACTTTTCAAAGTGGAGCTGCTCACCCCACTTGTCCTTCACGCGCTCGTAAAGCGGCAGGATGACGCTCACGCGGTCTCCGTTTGCCGCGAGCGCCTGCGGAAGGCTGCCGGCCACGTCGGCAAGGCCGCCCGTCTTGCAAAAGGGGACCGCCTCGCTCGTCACATACAAAATGTTCATCTGCAAGCTCCTTTCTTCTGTTTGCTGCTTTTATACAATGCTGCCCTTGCTCACGGCGAGCGGGTAGCTCTCGTGTCCGATCAGCGTGCCGCCGCGGCGGATGTGGACGTCCTTGTCGGCGATGACGCAGCCGAGCGTCACGCCGTCCTCCACCACAGTATTCTTAAAGAGGATGCAGTTTTTGACTTGGCTCCCCTTGCCGACCTTGACGCCCGGGAAGAGGATGCTCCCCTCTACGTTGCCCTCGATCTGGCAGCCGTCGGCGATCAGCGAATTGACACAGTGCGAGTCTGGCGCGATGTACGACGCCGCCTCGTCATCCTCTTTAGCGAGGATGGGTCGCTCGGCACACAGGAGCTCGGAGCGGATGGCGGGGTCTAAGAGCTGCATGCTGCGCTCATAGTATTCCTGCACCGTGCGCAGCTGCGCGGCAAAGCCGTCCCACAGGAAAGCGCGCAGGTCGAGCTTGTCGCCCATGGCGCAGAGCACATCGCTGCGAAAGCTGTATTTGTCCTGCGCGGCGCACTCGTCCACAAGGGAGATAAGAAGGTCGCGGCTCAGAAGATAAATTTCCAAGCGGCGGCAGCCGCTCGCCTTGTGCGGCGCGCAGCGCGTCTCGGTGATGCGGCCCGCTTCGTTGACGGTGAAATACGTGGCGTTTTCCACAAACTGGCCGCTCTCGGTGCAGACGCAGGTGATGTCCGCGCCGCTTTCGATGTGCGCGTCCAGCACCTTCTGCAGCGGCAGATTGATGATAAGGTCGCTGTCGGACAGGACGACGTACTTCTGCCGGATCTCGTGCAGGTACGACCGCACGCCCGAGAGCGCCTCCATCTTGCCGCGGAATTCCTCCACGCCGAACTTGCGCGCGTCGGCAAAGGGCGGCAGCAGCTTGAGACCGCCGTTCTTGCGCGCCATGTCCCACGTCTTGCCGCTGCCGATGTGGTCGAGCAGGCTTTGATAGTTGCCGTGCAGCACAACGCCGACGTCTGTGATGCCCGCGCCCGCCATGTTGGAGAGCATGAAGTCGACCACGCGGTAGCGCCCGCCGAACGGCACAGAGCCGGGCATGCGCGCTTCGGTCAGCTCGCGAAGGCCGGGAGCCTTTTCATAGGCAAAGATGATGCCGTGCAGTCCGTTCATCGTACCGTCTCCTTTCCGTCCACGCTGCGCATGCGGTTGGCAGGCAGCACATAGTCATCCGCGACCGCCGCGCCGGGGCCGAGCACCGTGATGCCCCACTGCTCCGGCGGCACCGCCTCGGGCGGCGCGCCGACAAAGGCGTGCTCGCCGACGACGCCGTTCTCGCCGATGATGGCGTAGGAGACGCGCGCGTCCTTTTTGACGACCGCGCCGGGCATCAGGATGGAGTACTGGACGCTTGCGCCCTCCTCCACCGTGCAGCGCTCAGAGAGGACGGAGTTCTCCGCCTCGCCCTCGACCGTGCAGCCGCGCGCGACGACGCTGTGCTCCACGTGCGCGTTGACGCCTAAGTACGCCGGCGGCGCGGAGACGGAGCGGCCATAGATCGGCCAGTCCTTTTCGAGAAGATCGAGCCCGCTGCCGGTCGCGAGCATATCCATGTTCGCATCCCAAAGAGAGTCGAGCGTGCCGACGTCCTTCCAGTAGCCGGAGAAGCGGTACGCCGCCATCTTTTCCCCGTTTTGCAGCATCTTGGGGATGATGTTTTTGCCGAAGTCGTTGCTGCTCGCCTCGTCGCTCTCGTCCTCGATGAGGTACTCACGCAGCTTTTTCCACGTGAAAACGTAAATGCCCATCGACGCGAGGTTGCTCTTGGGATGCGCGGGCTTTTCCTCGAATTCCGTGATCGTGTCGTTTTCGTCCACGCTCATGATGCCAAAGCGCGGCGCATCCTCCCAGGGCACCTCCATAACGGAGATGGTACAGTCCGCGCCCGCTTTTTTGTGGTGGGCGAGCATCTTGGCGTAATTCATCTTGTAGATGTGGTCGCCCGAGAGGATGAGCACATACTCGGGGTCGTACATGTCGACAAAGCCGATGTTCTGGAAGATGGCGTTGGCCGTGCCCTTATACCACGACGCACCGCCCGCGCTCTGATACGGCGGCAGGATGTGCACGCCGCCGTCCGCGCGGTCGAGATCCCACGGCTGGCCCGAGCCGATGTAGCGGTTGAGCTCCAGCGGGCGGTACTGCGTCAGAACGCCGACGGTGTCGATGCCAGCGTTGGCGCAGTTTGAGAGCGGAAAGTCAATGATGCGGAACTTGCCGCCAAACGGCACGGCGGGCTTCGCCATATTCTCCGTGAGCACGTAGAGACGGCTGCCCTGGCCGCCGGCAAGCAGCATGGCGATACATTCTTTCTTCACGCTTGTTCTCTCCTCCTTGTTTCGTTGCCGTCCGGTCACACCTCGGGCGGCTCGTTGGTTTTCTCCTCTTCCTGCCATTCGCCCTCGCCCGCGAAGAACACCGCGCCGAGCGGCGGGATGGTCACGCACAGCGAGCAGGGCTTGCCGTGCGAGGGGATGGACTCGGTCAAAAGCTCTCCTTCGTTGCGCCAGTCGCCCGTGCCGCCGTATGCGGGAAGGTCGGTGGTAAACACCTCGCGGTACGTCTTTTTCGGCGGGACGCCGAAGCGGTAGTCCGCGCGCCCGACGGGCGAGAAGTTGACCGCCGCGATGAGCTCGCGCCCTTTCCGGTCGCGCCGGACGAAGACGACGACGTTGTTGTGGTTGTCGTCGGCGACGAGCCACTCAAAGCCCTCCCACGAAAAGTCAATGTCCCAAAGCGGGCTCTGCGACAGGTAAAAGCGGTTGATGTCCTTGAAAAACCGCTGAGTCTGCTGATTTTCTTTATTTTCGAGCAAATACCAGTCGAGCTGAGAGGCAAAATCCCACTCGTGCCACTGGCCGAGCTCCGCGCCCATGAACGTGAGCTTCTTGCCCGGATGGGCGAGCAGGTACGCCGTAAACGCGCGCACCCCCGCCAGCTGCTGCCAGTCGTCGCCCGGCATCTTGCCGCGAAGCGAGCCCTTCATGTGCACGACCTCGTCGTGCGAGATCGGCAGGACGAAATTCTCCGAAAAGGCGTACATCAGCGAGAACGTGATGTCCTTGTGGTGGAACTGGCGGAACCAGGGGTCAAGCTTCAAATAGTGGCACATGTCGTTCATCCAGCCCATGTTCCACTTGAGGTTGAAGCCGAGGCCGCCATCCTTGGCGGGCCGTGTGACGAGCGGCCACGCGGTCGACTCCTCGGCGACCATCAGCGCGTTCGGGTCGACGGAAAACGCCATCTCGTTGAGCGCGCGCAGGAAGTCGATGGCCTCTAAATTCTCGTGCCCGCCGTTGATGTTTGGCGTCCAACGGCCATTTTCGCGGCCATAGTCGAGGTACAGCATCGACGCGACCGCATCCACGCGCAGGCCGTCCACATGGAACTCGCGCAGCCAGAGCGCAGCAGAGGAAAGGAGAAAGCTCTTCACCTCGCCGCGGCCATAGTCGAACACACGCGTTCCCCAGCCCTCGTGCTCGCGCTTATTGGGGTCGGCGTATTCGTAGCAGGGCGTGCCGTCAAAGTCGATGAGGCCATGCGCGTCCTTGCAGAAGTGCGACGGCACCCAGTCTAAAATGACGGAAATGCCCTTTTGGTGCAGATGGTCGACAAAGTACATAAAGTCCCTGGGCGTGCCGTAGCGCGACGTTGCGGCAAAATAGCCGGTGCACTGATAGCCCCAGGAATCGTCAAGCGGATACTCGGTGACGGGCATGAGCTCGACGCAGTTGTAGCCAAGGTCCAGAACGTGATCCGCCAGCTCGCGCGCGAGCGTGCGGTAGTCGTAAAAATCGCCGTTTTCGTGCCGCCGCCATGAGCCGAGGTGGACCTCGTAAATGTTGAGCGGCGAGCGGTCGAGGGGTGCCTTTGCGCGGCTCGCGCGCCATTCGTCATCCCCCCAGCGGTAACCGCCGAGGTCATAGAGCTTGCTGGCCGTACCGGGGCGGGTCTCGGCGTGGAAGGCGTAGGGGTCGGCCTTGAGGACCGTTTCGCCCGATTGTGCCGTCACGGCGAACTTGTAGGTATCGTAGCGCTTGAGGGACGGCACAAAGCACTCCCAGAAGCCGTCCGCGTTCTTTTCCATCGGGTGGGCGTAGCCGTTCCAGCCGCAGAAATCGCCCACAACGGACACATGCGCGGCGTTCGGCGCCCAGGTGCGGAAGACGTAGCCGTCTTTCCCCGACCGCCGCGTGCGGTGCGCGCCGAGATAGCGGTAGGCCTCGCTGTTCGTGCCGCCGTAAAAGGCTGCGGCGTCAAATCGTCTGCCGGTTTGTTTCATGCCTCTTGTCCTTTCTCCTCATAGAGCGTATGAGAGCGGCGCAGCACCTTATTCCTCATCCGGTGCGCGCTGCACTGCCGCGCCGCCGAGGCCGAAATCGTCCTCCACGCTCGCTGTGTCGCGGCGGAGCATATTTTCCATCACGCGGATATCGCTGTCGATGTCCATCGCCTCGTTGCGGTACAAATCGTCGAGCTGCTTGTCAAAGCCCTTGATGAGGGCATCCATCGTCTCTTCGATGCGCTCCTGCGCGCGGGAAAGATTCTCGCCCTCGATGCCCGCCTCTTCAAACTTGGCGTAGCTGTCAAGCAGCTTGAGCGTCGTGGGCAGGTAGTAATTGAGGAACGTCGCGGCCTGCTGCTGCTTTTCGGGATGCTCCTCGACCTCGCGGAAAATTTTGCCCGCAACGGTCTCGAGATGGTCGATCTTCTCGCTCAGCACGGGGTCGGCGATGCGGTCGTTGGCCGAGCGGATGGCGCGCAGTGCGCCCGCATAGCCCTCGTTGGCCTCCTTGGGCGTGACGTTTTCCTTTTTCGCGGTCGCATTCGCGTAGTCGGCAAAGGCGTCGGCGCTGCGGAAGAAGATGCCGCGGCCGCTGTCTAAGTACGCGCCCGTGCCGAGCAGGCCCTTTTCGACCATGTAGTCAAGGTCACTCTCGATCTTTTTGCGGCTCTTGCCCGTTACGGTGCAGAGCTCCTCCACGCTGATGTAGCCGCGCTCGCCCATCACGGCGAGATAGCGCGCGATGCGTGCACTGCGGCGCTTCATGCGCTGACCGGCAGCAAACATCGCGATACCGCCGGCGAGGAAGCCGCACTTGGACAGCATGTACTCGGCCATGTAGGAATACCAGCCGTAGCCGATGATCTCGCCGATGTTCGAGACCAGCCCGCTACCGGCAGCCAAGGCGATAATGCCGCCGATGATCATCAGCGTGCGCGCGGTCTTGTCGGAAGTCTTCGGCGCGCGGTTCATCTGCTTCGCCGTCTTCACCATGGACTTTTCCACCTTGCTGCGCGAGGAAACGTTTGCATTCGGGCTTGTGGACGTGCGCATGCCGCCGCGCGAGGAATTCACCTTCTTCGGCTTGTCCGAGAGCTTGGAGATGAGCGCGATGAGGCCGATGGGCCACAGGCCGAAGGCAAACAGCGCCGCGATCAAAATCCAGCCGCCGACGTCGACATCGTTCTTTTTCTTCGTTTTTTCGCTGCCCTCGTCGAAGCGGAATGAGCCGCTCTCGGGGTCGTACTCAAAGTCCTTGCTCATTTACCTGTTCTCCTTTTTCTTTCCCGCTCTCGCGGCGCGCTCGCGCTCAAAGTCGACGATCTTCGTCTTTTTACCTGTCTTTTCGTCCAGCACATAGAGCGTATTGAGCTGGGATTTTAGGTTTGCCTTCACCGAGTCGATGTAGTCGCGGCGCAGCTGCGCCTGCTCCTCCTTCTCCTCGTCGGTCAAGCCTTCAGCTTTGGCCTTGTGCGCCAGCGCGTTGATGCGCGCGATCTTTTCATCCATCGTCATTGTTTGATTCTCCTTACAGGTATCGGTGCAGAAGCAGCGCCGTTCTTCCTTTTTTACTCAGGCCGCCGACCTCGGCGACCTCGAACTTGCCGAGGCCGCGGGCGGAGATCACATCCCCCTGCGCGACGGGGGCGTCGCTCTTGAGCGTTTCGCGGTAGTTGAGCTGCACGCGGCCCGAGGAAATGAGCTCCTGCGCCTTGCCGCGGCTCATCGAAAAGCCGCTCGCCGCCACGGCGTCGAGCCGCAGTGTCGAGACCGTGTCGCGAATCTCCTTGACCTTGAGCTCGGGGACGCTCAAGTCTGAAAGCTCGATCTCGCTGACCGAGAGCTTCACGCGCCCCGCGCTCGTCACGTTTTGCAGCAGATACGGCGCGATATCGCGCGAGACGATCAAATCGCACGAGCCCTCCGACACCAAAATGTCGCCGAGCTTTTCGCGCGTGACGCCCTGCGCCATCAGCGAGCCGAGAAAGTCGCGGTGCGTCAGCGTATCTTCCTTGCGATACGTGCAGCGGAGCGCCGTCATGTACTCGCTCTCGTCGGCCTCCTCCTGCCAGTCGGGCAGAAAGAGGAGCATTCTCCGCTCCGCGCGCTCAAATCCACCGCAGAAGGCGCAGCCGTCATGAATGGCGGCGGCGTGCAGTAGGTCCTGCGCGCTGCGCTGCTCAGCGGGGCTCAAAAAGTCTGTCGCCGACGGGATATTGCGGTTTCTGCTCTGCTCACACTTGTCCAGAATGTGCGCCAGCAGCACGCGCTCATCGCCATTGCGCGCGGCGCGATCCAAAAGCTGCCGTCTGTCCATCATGCTTTCCCATTCTGCGTGCGCCAGAGGGACGCATACTCGCCGTTTTGCGCGAGCAGCGCCTCGTGGCTGCCCTGCTCGGCGATGCGGCCATTCTCGACGACGAGGATGCGGTCCGCCGAGCGGATGGTCGAGAGGCGGTGCGCGATCACAAGCGTCGTGCGCCCACGCGCGAGCTCGTCGAAAGCGTGCTGAATTTTGACCTCCGTCACGCTGTCGAGCGCGCTCGTCGCCTCGTCCAGAATGAGGATGGGCGGGTTTTTGAGGAAGATGCGCGCGATGGACACGCGCTGCTTCTGTCCGCCGGAGAGCATCGTGCCGCGCTCGCCGACATAGGTGTCGAAGCCGTGCGGCATGGCCATGATATCATCGTAAATCTCCGCGCGCTTCGCCGCTTCGACGATCTCCTCGTCCGTCGCGTCGGGGCGGCCATAGCGGATATTCTCGCGCACCGTGTCGGCAAAGAGGAACACATCCTGCTGCACGATGCCGATGGCGCGGTGAAGAGACGACTGCGTAAGAGAGCGCACATCTTCCCCGTCGATGCGGATCGCGCCCTCGCTCACCTCGTAAAAGCGCGGGATGAGCTGGCAGAGCGTCGACTTGCCTCCGCCGGAGGGGCCGACGACGGCGAGCATCTCGCCAGGCCTTATATGCACGCTCACGTCGTGGAGCACGCCTTCATTCTCCTCGCCCTCGTAAGAAAAGCTCACATGGTCGACGTCGATCTCGCCGCGGCAGTGTTCGAGCTCCTTCGCGTCCGGTGCGTCCTTGAGCGCGGGCTCGACGCGCATGAGCGCCGTGAAGCGCTCAAGACCTGCAAAGCCACGAGCAAAAATCTCAGAGAAATTCGCGAGCTTTCGCACGGGGTTGATGAACGTTGCGATGTAAAGGGAAAACGTGATGAGGTCAATGTAGTTCATCTCGCCGCGCATGATGAGATAGCCGCCCACCGTGATGACGGCGGCAGAGAGCAGCGTCATAAAAAACTCCATCGTCGCGTTGAACACACCCATCTCGTGGTGGAATTTGCGCTTGGAGACCTTGAATTCCTCGTTCGCCGCGTTGAATTTGTCGATCTCCTCTTCCTCGTTGGCAAAGGCGCGCGCCGTGCGGATGCCGGAGAGCGACGACTCGATGCCGACATTGATGGCGGCAGTCTTCTGCTTCTCGCCGCGCGAGGCTGCCGTCATCTTGCTGCGGCGCGACATGATGACCGCGATGAACACCGGCAGGATGCACGCCACGACCAGCGCAAGCCGCCACTCGATGGAAAACAGGATGGCAAGCGCGCCGACGATCGTCAGCGTCGAAATGAGCAGGTCCTCGGGGCCGTGGTGGGCGAGCTCCGTGATCTCAAAGAGATCGCTCGTCAGCCTGCTCATGAGCTGGCCCGTGCGGTTGTGGTCAAAGAAGCTGACGTCCAGCTCCTGCACGTGCGTGAAAAGGTCGCGGCGGATGTCCGCCTCCACCAGAATGCCGAATGTGTGTCCCCAGTAGGAAATGACATAGTATAAAAGCGCGCGCACAATGAACGCCGCCATCATCACGCCCATCACGATAAAAAACGTGCGGTACTGCTGATTCGGCAAAAGGTCGTACATCGACTTGCGCGTCACGAGCGGGAAGGCGAGATCGATGAGCGCAACGACCGTCGCGCAGACAAGGTCCAGGATAAACAGGCCGCGGTGCGGCTTGAAGTAGGTGAAGAGAATGGAAAGCGGCTTTTTCTGCTGAAATTCACGGGTCGTCATATGGTCGATAGCTCCTGCAAATACTTTTTCAAGATAATTGTAGCACAGGCTGGCAGTGCTTGCAAGGAAAGCCGCCCCTTTTTGCGCAAAAAAAGAACGGCCCCCGGCCGTTCTTTTTCTCTTTACTTGATGCGCACCGTGATGGTCAGCACCGCGCCGCCAACGGTGGCCGTCACGGTCGTGGTACCCACCTTGGCAGGCGTGATCAAGCCGTCCGCCGAGATGGACAGGACGCTCGCGTCCGCCACCGCCCAGGTCGCGGCCGCGTCCGTGCCGGAAACGCTCAGGCGGATGGTCTCGCTCGACTTGATCGTGCAGTCAAAGTTGCCGTTCGCGTCCTTGGGCAGCGTCGTGCCGACGTTCGTCTTGATGCTCAGGGCTGAGGCGTCCACCGTCGGGGTGGACGGGGTTGTCGTGGTGCCGGGATTGGTGGCAGTTGTGTCGCTGCCGTTTGCGGGATCATTTGCGTTCGGCTCATCACCGGTGTTCGGGTCAGTGGTGTCGCCGTTGTTCGCGTTCGGATCGTCCGTGTTCGTATTGCTGTCGTCGGGCGTATTGACATCGTCCTGCACGCCGGGGGTATTGTCGTCGTCGGCGGGCGTGATCTTTGCGACGATCTTGTCACCAAAGAGCGACCAGCTCAGAAGCAGCAGCACGACGACGAGCACCGCCGCCATCGCACCGCGGACGGACTGCGTCTGCTTTTTATCCGAAACGCGCCGGCCGCCGCTCTGTTTGCTGGAGTTGTACTTGATCTTGCGGGGATGGTCTCCCTCCTCGCAGAACGGGCATCTGCGATAGCTGGGGGAATATTCTTCGCCGCAGCGCGGGCACTTGAGAAGATTCATGCCGACGCTCCTTTCTTTTGTCAAAATAGAGTCTCTGCGCGCGAGCACACACGGTGCCGCGTTCCTTTACATAATACTTGCTTTTTTGTCCCGCGTCAACCGAAACACGCAAATTTTTGCCGCATTCCGCCGCGCGGCCTTGCTTTTTCGCCAAAGTCTTCCTATAATCGACTTAACAACAAACGATTCATGGAGGGTCTGGCGATGAACACCATCTTCATTGGCATTGCAGGTGGCACCGGTTCGGGCAAAACGACGCTCACCGAGCATCTGAAGCAGCACTTCGGCGACGATATCAGCGTCGTGCACCACGACAGCTATTATAAATATCAGGACAGGCCCTTTGAAGAGCGCTGCAAGCAGAACTACGACCACCCCGACGCTTTCGAGACCGATCTGATGGTCGAGCAGCTTAAGGAGCTCAAGGCGGGCAAGGCCATCCGCTGCCCTGTCTACTCCTACGCAGACCACCAGCGCACAAGTGAGACCGAGCTCATCCGGCCGAGCAAGGTCGTCATCGTCGAGGGCATCCTCATTTTCCAGGACCCGCGGCTGCGCGAAATGCTCGACATCAAGATCTTCGTCGAGACCGACGCCGATGTGCGCATTCTGCGCCGCGCGCTGCGCGACGTGCGCGACCGCGGCCGCACGCTCGAGAGCGTCATCACGCAGTACTTGACGACCGTCAAGCCCATGCACGAGCAGTTCGTTGAGCCGAGCCGCAAGTACGCCGACATCATCGTCCTCGAAGGCGGCCACAACTTAGTCGCCCTCGACATGATCATGCAGCGCATCGCCAGCCATATCGCCACCGCCGACTAACGCAGCGGTTAAAAAAGCCTCGCAGAGTTTTACCCGCAGGGGGTACGCAGCATCCGTAAGGCGGCAGAGCCGCCAACGGCTGCCCAGGCGTCCGCAGACGCAAAATAAATTGGAATCCGTTTTTCCGGCGGCGTGTACGCCGGAAAAACACTTCTTGCTCCGCGCGTGTCGCAGCCGCCTTTCGGGCGGCAAGGCACAAAGCGGAACGCATCTTTCTCAAAAAAGAGGGACGCAGCTGAAAGCTGCGTCCCTCTTTTTTGAATATCTTTTACACTCCCGCGAAGTGGAACACGACGCCGATCACCGCGGAGACTCCGATAAAGACGATCGGGTGCAGGTCCTTGGTCTTTTTGATGTAGCGCGTGAAGACGAGCAGCACCAGCGCAAGGATGATGCCGCGCCAGCTGATCGCGCCGTCCCACGAGAATTTCATCAGGATGGAATCCGCCTGCGACGCGCTCGTGATCCCGGCGATCACCTGGAGCATCACGCCCGCGCAGGCCGCGCCGATCAGGCCGGTGGAGGCGGGACGAAGGCCGTAGAACGCGTTGGCGACATACTGGCTGTCGCGGAATTTGGCGAGCATCGCCGCAACGATCAAAATGACGATGATCGACGGCGTCACCTCGCCGATGGTGGCGACGATCGCGCCCGGCACGCCGCCGACCGTGTAGCCGACATAGGTCGCCATGTTGATGCCGACAGGACCCGGCGTCGATTCCGACACAGCCAGCATGTTCATCAGGTCCGTCTGCGAAAACCAGCCCGTGGTCGCCCCGATATCCTTAAGGAACGGCAGCGTCGCCATGCCGCCGCCGATGGCAAACAGGCCCGTTTTGAAAAATTCCCAGTATAAGCGAAGATACAAGGTCATTTTGCCGCTCTCCCCTCAAGATTTTTCAGCACGATGCCGGACAGCGCCGAGAGCAGCACGAACCACACCGGCGAAACGCTCAGCAGCATATTCCCCAGCAGCACGATAACAAAGATGACCGCCGTGCGCTTATCCACGACCGACTTTTTCAGCAGCTTGAGCACAGCGTTCAGGATGAGCACGCATACACACACCTGAATGCCTGCAAAGGCGTTCTGCACCCAGGCAAGGTGGGCAAAGTTCGTAATGAGTCCCGCCAGGATCGTGATAATGACGAGCGAGGGGAATACCACGCCGAGCGTCGCGGTGATGCCGCCCATCGCGCCTTTTCTCTTCTGCCCGACAAATGTCGCCGTGTTGACGGCGATGATGCCCGGTGTGCACTGACCGATGGCAAAATAGTCCACCAGCTCTTCTTCCGTTGCCCAGTGCTTATTCTGCACCACCTCGCGCTCGAGGATCGGCAGCATCGCCATACCTCCTCCAAAGGTCATCACGCCGATCTTGGCAAAGGTGAGAAACAGTTCCAAAAGTTCCTTCAAAACACTTTCTCCTTACTCCACATATCCGTAAAGGCCGCGCACGGACACCTCCCCCGTGCGGACGGTCTCGACCGTCCCGTTTTCGCGGCGCACGATGAGGCCGAACTCCTCGTCCACGTCAAGCGCCGTGACTTTTTCCTTCGTATCCTGCCACAAAAGCTGCACCTCGCGCCCGATGGTCACGCAGCGGCGGCGGTATTCGTCGAGATACCCGCTCGTCTCTCCGGATCTGAGCGCCGTATAAAGCGCATCGAGCTCCTCGATCATCGCCGCGGACAGCTCCGCGCGCGAAATGAGCCTGCCCGTCTCGCGCAGGATGGACGTTGCGATCTTCGAGACCTCGCCGACGAAGTCCTCCTCGCGCTGGCTGACGTTGAAGCCGATGCCCGCCACGACGTACTGGAGCTCGCCGGTCTCACCCTCGACGCTCAGCTCGGTCAAAATGCCGCAGAGCTTTCTGCCGTTCAGGATGAGATCGTTTGTCCACTTGATCTGCGAGTGCGTCCCCGCCACGCGGTCGACCGCGCGGCTCATCGCAACGGCGATGAGACCCGTGAGCGGCATCAGCTGCGACGGCGCAAGCTTCGGACGCAGCAAGATCGACAGGTAAACGCCCTTGCCCGCCGCGCTCTGAAAGCTGCGGCCGCGGCGGCCGCGTCCGCTCGTCTGCTCCGCCGCGACGGCGACGGTACCGTCCGGCGCGCCGTCGAGCGCGATGCGCTTTAAGTAGGCGTTTGTCGAGTCGATGGAATCAAAGCAGTCGATGCGCTTGCCGACGGTTTCGACAGGTCCCAAGTAGCTGCGCACGGTCTGCTCGGTCAGCGTGTCGGGCAGCGACTTGAGGCAGTAGCCGCGTCCCGTGACGGCGTCGATCTCGTACCCCTGCGCGCGCAGGGCGGAAATGCTCTTCCAGATGGCCGCGCGCGTGATGCCGAGCTCGGCGCTGACGGCCTCGCCGGAGACGAAGTGTCCCTTTTCCCGCAGCAGCAGCGCCAAAACAGTCTCTTTTCCCATAGCGTCCTCCGTTACAAAATGTAACCGAAATTGTTACCCTTTTGAGGTTGACAGTCGGCGGCTTATCGCTTACGATTGACATAAAATATCAAGCGCTGCGTTTTTCGCAGCCGCCGTCTTAGGATTGTAGCACGCTTGCCGCCGCATGTAAACCAAAATCTCATGTTTTGGCTTACCCGGCGGTTTCTTGACGAATTCCTGATTTTTCCATTGCCGCGCTCCGCCCCGGCGTGTACAATAAGACGCTGACAAATTATGACAGGAGTTTCCCCGTGAGCTTTTCCGACCTTACGTTTCTTTTTTATTTTCTGCCGCTGTTTTTCGCGGTCTATTACATTCTGCCCTTTCGCTTCAAAAATGCTGCGCTCGTGCTGGGCAGCTTTGCCTTCTACTTCATCGGCGCGGGCGCGCGCGACACACTGCTGCTGTCCGGCGTGCTGCTTCTGCACTACGCCCTCGCCCGCGCAATGGCGGGGAAAGAAGTCCGCACGCGAAAAGCACTGCTGATCATCGCGCTGGCGGCGGACCTCTTTTGCCTCGTGTATTTCAAGTACGCCGCATTTATTCTGGAAAATCTGGGCAAACTGACGGGGACGGCGTTCTCCCTTGTCGAGCTTGCGCTGCCGCTCGGCGTCAGCTTCTACCTCTTCCAGAGCGCGGGGTACCTCATCGACGTGTATCGCGGCGAGGAGGCGGAGAAAAATCTCATCGACTACGCCGCCTTCACGATCGCGTTCCTCCAGCTCACGATGGGGCCGATCTTACGCTACCGCGAATGGCGCGGCGCACTGAAGGAACGCACGATCACGCGCGAGGACGTATTCTCCGGCTTTGAGCTCTTTGTTGTCGGCCTGTGCTTCAAGGTGCTGCTCGCCGACCAGCTCGCGCCGCTGTGGGCGTCGCTTGAGCGCATCGGTTACGAATATTTGTCGACGCCGCTCGCATGGCTCGGCGCGGTGAGCTACAGTTTGCAGCTCTATTTCGACTTTTCCGGCTATTCGCTCATGGCGATGGGCCTCGGGCAGATGCTCGCGCTGCCTGTGCCGCGCAACTTTGACCTGCCCTACACCGCGCGCTCGGTGAGCGAGTTCTATCGCCGCTGGCATATCACGCTCGGCACATGGTTTCGCGACTATGTCTACATCCCACTCGGCGGCAGCCGCAACGGCAATGCCCGCACGGTGCTCTCGCTCACGGTCGTGTGGTTTTTCACCGGCCTCTGGCACGGGGCGAGCTGGAATTTTGTCCTCTGGGGTGTGATGCTGCTTGGATTCATCCTGCTCGAAAAGTTCTGCATCGGCAATTTTCTCAAGGAACATAAAGTGCTCTCGCACGTCTATCTCCTCTTCGTCATCCCGCAGACGTGGGTCATTTTCCGCATCACGCGCTTAAAGGACGTCGGCGCGTATTTTTCCCGCCTGTTCCCGCTGTTCGGCGCACACAGCGCCATCTCCGCGCAGGATGTGCTCAAGCTGCTCTCGTCCTACTGGTGGCTGCTGCTGCTCGCCATCTTCTTCTGTCTGCCGCAGCCGCGCCGCTTTTATGAAAAGCACCGCGGCAGTTTACTCGTCCAGCTCCCGCTGTTTCTGCTCTTCTGGGTGTGCGTGTACTTCATCGCCACCTCGTCGGGCAACGCCTTCCTCTATTCCCGTTTCTAAGGAGACCTTTCATGTCCTCTCGTCCCTTTTTCCTGCTGCCGCTGTGCTTTGTCAGCGCGCTGGCGCTCAACGCTTACGCCGCGCTCGATCCCACCGGCGTGTATCAGGATTATCTTGAAAAACTGGATGCCGCGACGCCGCCCGTCGCGGCAATGGCCACAGCGGCCACAGACGGGGTCTACCCGTGGAGCGAGCCCAAAGCGCCCGAACCTCCTCCCGTCCCAGACCCTGCTCCGCTTCCGGACCCGGAACCGGAGCCCGAACCGGAAGAGCCCGACTCCCCCTTCACCACGGTGGACGCGAGCTACTTTGACGACGCGCTGTTCATCGGCGACTCGCACACCGACGGCTTCAAGGACTATGCGGGCCTCAATAACGCCGACTACCTCTGCCACAACGGCCTGACGGTCTGGTCGGCGGTCGAAAAGGCGGAGTTCCCCGGCAAGCAGACGCTTGCGCAGGCGCTCTCCGGCAAGCACTACGGCAAAATTTACCTGATGCTCGGCATCAACGAGCTCGGTACCGGCACGGCGGAGAGCTGGGCCGCACAGTACAAGGTCCTGCTCGACGAAGTGCGCGAGCTCCAGCCTGACGCCATCATCTTTTTGCAGGCCATCTTCCACACGACGCAGGAAAAGTCCGACGCGACGTTCTTTAAGAATTCGACCATCGACGCACGCAACGCCGAGCTCCAAAAGCTCGCCGACAACGAAACGGTCTTCTACATCGACTGCAATCCCGTCTTCGACGACTCTACCGGCGCGCTGACGCCGGAATACTCTGGCGACGGCGTCCACGTCAAGGCCGCGTACTATCCGATGTGGAGAGACTATCTCTTTGAGTTCGGCGTCGTAAGATAGCTTCAAGAAAGCGGTGAAGCCGCTTTCTTGAGAAAGTTTCGTTGCGCTCTGCGCCTCGGTTGGCCGCATAATGCGGCCAATTCGACGCTCGCTCCGCGCAAAGTGTTTTTCGCCACGCACTTGTCGCGGCGAAAAACAAATTTCGATTTATTTGCGCCGTGCGCGGCGCAAACTCTGCGAGGCTCTTTACGTAAAAAGGAACCGCTCTTCGAGCGGTTCCTTTTTTGCATTGCTTCGTTTTATTCGTGCTTGACCTTATAGCCGCGGTTCAATCTCATTTCGAGCGCGTCGAGCTCTTCGTAGAGCTCAGGCGGCACCTTGCCGATCTTCTCGTAATACTCACGCGCGTCCTCGCACTCCTGGAGCCAGAGGTCGCGGTCGACCGAGAGCAGGCGGCGCATGTCGTACATCGACATTTCAAGCCCCTCCATGTCGATATCGTGAGTGTTGGGTTCGTAGCCGAGCGCGGTCTCCGCCGCGCCGATCTCATCGTCGGCGCGCGAGATGATCCATTGTAAAACACGCATATTGTCGCCAAAGCCGGGCCAGGCGAAGTTGCCGTCCTCGTCGGTGCGGAACCAGTTGACGTTGAAGATCTTCGGCGGCTTGGGGATCTTCTTGCCCATGTCGAGCCAGTGCTGCCAGTAGTCGCCCATGTGGTAGCCGCAGAACGGCAGCATCGCCATCGGGTCGCGGCGCACAACGCCGACGCGGCCCGTCGCCGCGGCGGTGGTCTCCGACGCCATGATCGAGCCGATAAACACGCCGTGCTGCCAGTTGAAGGACTGGTAAACGAGCGGCGCGGTCTTCGCGCGGCGGCCGCCGAAGACGATGGCGCTGATGGGCACACCCTCGGGATTGTCAAACTCGGGGCTCAGGCAGGGGCAGTTGCGCGCGGGCGCGGTGAAGCGGCTGTTGGGGTGCGCAGCCTTTTCGGGGCTCTGCGGCGTCCAGGGACGGCCGCGCCAGTCGATGGCGCGCGCGGGCGGCGTCTTGTTGAGGCCCTCCCACCAGACGGTGTTGTCGCTGAGGTCAAGCGCGACGTTCGTGAAGATCGTGTCCTTGTGCGTGGAAATGAGCGCGTTGGGGTTCGACTTCATGGATGTGCCGGGCGCAACGCCGAAAAAGCCGTTTTCGGGGTTCACGGCCCAGAGTCTGCCGTCCTTGCCGACGCGCAGCCACGCGATATCGTCGCCCACGCACCAGACGCGCCAGCCCCAGCGCTGCAGGCCCTCGGGCGGGATGAGCATGGCGAGGTTCGTCTTGCCGCAGGCGGA
>ERZ780226.88-NODE-88-length-87534-cov-33.630689_pt1 | contig 87534 bp, 62 predicted proteins | sample MGYA00511165_ERZ780226 | MGnify/ENA primary metagenome ERZ780226 (study PRJEB29588, sample SAMEA2152373) | human gut metagenome | biome: human gut; feature: human-associated habitat; material: faeces | place: Denmark | collected 2008/2010 ...
GCAAAGTAAAAAGGGGCTGTGAAGAAATGAGGATTCATTTCTTCACAGCCCCTTTCCTTATTTCAATTTCTCAAGCTCCATCATAGCCTTGTACACCATATCGAAGGTGATATCATACGGCTTCACACGCATATCCTTCGTGTGCAGGCAATTCTCTACCAGCTCATCCGGATGCGCGGGATCGATGCCGATGTCAGCCAGGCAATGCGGAAGACCGATGGACTTGGCAAAGCGGTAGATCTTATCCCGTTCTTCGATCTGTCCATCCATCGTCAGCATGACCTGCAGGCCGTAATTCACGACTGCGCCGTGCAGATGATTTCCCTTGTGCGGCGTGCGGGTATGGCTGTTGTAGATCGCATGCGCCAGGCTCGAGTCCAGATCATCCTCGATGCATACAGACGCCATCCCCGGCGCCACGATGATAGAAAGGATCGCCGGCTCCAGTGCATCCGTCACGATGCCCTTGTCCACCGCTTCGAGCGCCGCCTTGCCATACTTCAGAATGCCGGGCGCTACATTCTGCGCATTTCTGACGCCCGTCTCCTGCACCCATGTGAGATCCATGCCGCGTGCGGAGAACGGCACCTCGTACTGTTTCGCCAGCGCATCACCGAGACCGGCCCAGAAATATTCACGCGGCGAATGTGCGATGACCTCCGTATTGATGAACGTGTGATAGGCATTGCGGTCGCGATAGATCGATCCCTTGAAGCTGTGATCCGGATGGTACATGATGCAGACCGCCGTGACGGACGCACAGTTCGACGCCAGCGTCGGGAACGTGAAGAGCGGTTTCTTCAGAAGATGCGTCGCCCACTTCGCCGTATCCGTCGCACGGCCGCCGCCGACCGCAAAGACCATGTCCGCCTTGCGGATCTCCGGGATCCTCGTCAGCGCCTCTGCATTTTCAAAAGTCGCGTCATCCCCGTACTGGAAGCTGCCGAGAATCTCGATCTTTCCTTCGATCGCCTTGCGGATCAGCGGCTCCGCCGCCGCTCTCGACTTCTCACCGCCCACAATGACCGCCGTCTTGCCATAGTCCAGGCAGATATCCGGGATGGCATCATATGCATCGACCCCGATCGTGAAATGAGGGAAAAATGTACTTTTCATAGGAGTTCCTTCCTTTATACTCATAGGTAAAATTTTATGTGAACTATTATAAGCAGGAAGAGCGAGAGATGCAAGAGAGGAGGCAAGGATTCCAGTGGCGACTTCGCCGAGATCCTTCGACTCAGGTCGCAGCTGTTCTGGCATTCGTTATCTCACATACGACGTTTCTCGCCGCTCAGGATGACGAAACGGGGCGATGCCTGAAGGCTTTATGAGCGGATGGTATCCTCGTATCGTCAGCCTTCCCCTCGAGGGGAAGGTGCCCCGAAGGGGCGGATAGGGCACCGGCGGTATGAAAGAGAATGATGCAGATGAAAAAACGTTTTTACACAAATCACTGCTAACGAAAGCACCCTATCCACCGCTCCGCGCCGATTTTTATAAAGGGCGATGCCCGAAGGCTGAAGGATAGAAGTCAGATGTCTGGCGTCTGATATCTGATGTCTCCTAGTCTCCCAGTCTCCTAGTCTAATCCCTGCTTTCAAACTTCAAGGCGCGCCCCACGACCTGACCACATTGCCCCTAGCATTCATCGCCCAATAATGATACCATAGGGACATATCTCTAAAGGGAAGGAAGCACTATGAAACGACCGCAGAAAGTGACCCCGGAAAGCCGGCTGAACCAGTACGCCCGTAAAATGTACGGCAAAGAAAAATTCGAAAAGCAGTGGGACGAAGACTACGAGACAGAAAGCCTCACCGGCAAAAAAGGCGACAAGAAAAAGATCCGCACCGCCCTGAACCGCAAGCTCCGCCACAGCAGAAAGCAAGACATCGCTGACGGCGGCGCCTATAAAAAAGAAACCTCGTGGGAAGAATAGAAACCCGGTGATCGCGCCTTTTAGACCGCGTGCGCGCAGCACGCCCCATTCCTGCCACCGCCACACATCCCATAATTATCAATGAAAGCGTCTTACTATGATCAAGAAAGAAGACATCCTCGTCCTGGACACCGAGACCACCGGCTTCGGCCCATCAGCCGAGATCCTGCAGCTCTCCATCGTAAATGGACTGGGCGAGATCGTGATGAACGAATATTTCCGCCCTGCACGCGCCACCTGCTGGCCCGGCGCCGAAGCGGTGAATCACATCTCCCCTGCCATGGTCGCAGGCAAGCCCCTCATCAGCGAGAGGAAATTGGGCATCGAGAAGATCCTTCACGCCGCCAAGATCATCTCCGGCTACAACCTCCCCTACGACCAGAAGATGCTCATTCAAAACGGCATCTACATCCCGAGCCGTTCCAAAGTCCGCTATCTGGACCTCATGAAGCCTTTCGCCAAGACCTATGGCGAGCCGAGCAGCCGCTATCCGGGAAAATATAAATACCAGAAACTCATCACCTGCGCGAAATACTACGGCTACTCCGAGGAAGGCTGGCACGACAGCCTCGCTGATACGAAAGCCACCCTCTACTGTTTCTGGAAAATGGTCGAAGACGGAAGCATCTGCATAGAATAAGAGATCATCGAGCGGCGCCCCTTCACAGAGCGCCGCATTTTCATGAAACGGAAAAGAGCGCGGCACCCCCTTGCCCCCGCTCTCCATTTCTCCGAAAGGAGCCTCATGCCCAAGAAATACTACGTCGTCAAGCGCGGACACCATGCGGGCGTCTACTACAGCTGGAGCGACTGCCAGAAAGAAGTCACCGGATTCCCCGGAGCCATCTACAAAGGCTTCGCCACCCAAGCAGAAGCCGAAGCCTGGTACGGCAAGCCCATCGCCCCGCCGCCGAAAGCCGCGGCCCATGCAGCCATCCCCAGAAAGCCCGCGCCAACGATCGAAACACTCGAGAAGAAATACCCCGCCTACGCCGAACCCACGGACATCAGCTGCATCTCCTACGACGGCAAGACCGAGCGCATCATCCTTCCCGAGACACTCATCATCTACACCGACGGCTCCTGCCTCGTGAACCCCAATGGGCCCGGCGGATTTGCTGCCGTCTTCCTCACTGCCGAGGGCAGCGAGCTCCTCACCCTCTCCGGCGGAGAGCCCGCCTCTACGAACAACCGCATGGAGCTACGCGCCGCCTACGAAGCACTGAAGCTCCTGGATGACGGCATCCGCCGCACCATCACCTTCCACACCGACAGCAAGTACCTCCAGAAAGCCATCACCAACCGATGGCTCTACAACTGGAAACGCAACGGCTGGCTCACCGCCGCCAAGACCCCCGTCTCCAATCAGGATCTTTGGAAAGCCTTGGACCGCGTCATGACCCCCCACCGCCTCACCTTCGAATGGGTCAAAGGGCATGTCGGGACCAAGTACAACGAAATGTGCGACACCCTTGCGAAAGGCGAAGCGATGAAGTTCAAGAAATGGTGACTGGGGATGAGTGGCTAGGGATTAGACTAGGAGACTAGGAGACATCAGATATCAGACGCCAGACATCTGACTTCTATCCTCCAGCCTTCGGGCATCGCCCCGTTTCGTCATCCTGAGCGGTGAGAAACGTCGTATGTGAGATAACGAATGCCAGAACAGCTGCGACCTGAGTCGAAGGATCTCGGCGAAGCCGCCACCTGAACCCTGAACCCTGAATCCTCAATCATTAAAATTTCATTTCCCTTTTCTGCGTGAATGCTGTATAATACATACAGCATTTTTATATTGAGTCAAAGAAGGTCTTTCAAAAAATCTTTGAAAGTGAAAAGAGAAGACGGTGCAAATCCGTCACGGTCCCGCCGCTGTAAGGCTGAGCCCTCCTCACGATGTCACTGGGAAACCGGGAAGACGAGGACAGGCGAGGACGCCGAGCCAGAAGAACTGCCCTCTTTGATGAAGACAGCTGATCCGCTGCGGATGGTGCGATGTATATCGGAAGCAGACGGCGCAGGTTGTTTTCAAGTTTCCATCCACACGGGATAAAGGAGGAAGTAAAATGAATCAGAAAATTTTGACAGCGTCTTTGGCAGCTCTTGTGCTTACCACAGGCGCTTTTAGCGTGCAGGCAGCGGATAGCGTGCCGATGTATTCGCTGGATGCGGTCGTCGTCACAGCGAATAGAACACCGGAGAGGAAGATTGACACCAATGCGGATGTAGCAATCGTGACTGCAGATGAGATCGCACAGAAACATTATAGCGATGTTTCTCAGGCAGTTAGTACCGTCCCCGGCGTTTTCCTCAGCAATCACGGCGGGAACGCACAAGTATACCAGACAAACTCCATTTATATCAATGGCTCGTCCAACGTTGTTGTACTCGTTGATGGCGTCAGGAGAAACATCAACGGCATTACAGGGACTGCCGCTAATCTTGGCGAAATGATCAATATGGACTCCATTGATCACATCGAAGTCCTGAAAGGCTCTGCCTCCACCCTGTATGGTTCCGATGCACAAGGCGGCGTTATCAATGTAATCACTAAAAAACCTGCTGACAATGCTATCCATACTACGCTAAAAACATCTTTCGGCAATAACGACGCGGAAAACTACAACATCTATAACGAAGGCAAAGAAGGCAAGGTTTTCTGGACCGCTGAAGCCGGCAAAGAGATGATGGGAGACTATAAAGATGGCTGGGGCCGCAAAGTCATCAATCACTTCAATTCTGAGCACTACAAAGTGAAACTGGGCTACGATCTGGGAAATAACTCCGACATTTCCTTAAACTATGAAAAATATAAATCCGACTATGCCCGTCCTGAATCTGGCAGTAATGATACCAAGAGAGATAAAGGCAAGAAGGATAACGACTACATCAATCTCCAGTACAAAGCACAGATCAATGACCGCTTATCCAACCAATTTTCTGTCTATCGCACAAAGATCGATTTCCAAGATAACTACAACAAATCTGGGAATGGATCCGGACAGGCATGGACAATGGGAATGAAGACGATCGGCGTTTCCGATCAGCTGACATATACGACTGAGAAACAAACAATCACTGGCGGCGTGGATTGGTATAGAGATGAAATCACAAAATACCACAATGATCCTTTCTATAATGCTTCGACAGAACAGGTCCCCGATGGTATTCACATCAACAATACCGCTTTCTATCTGCAGGATAAGATCGACCTGAACGAAAAGTGGAATGTCACCCCGGGAATCCGCTTTGACCACAACTCCGAATTTGGAAGTCATACCTCCCCAAGCCTGACGTTAGGCTACAAGCAAAGTGAAAACACCAATTACTATTTCAGCTATAAGCAGTTCTTTGTAGCGCCAAACCTCTATCAGTTATATTCCGCTGATAACGGCAATCCAAATCTTGATCCGGAAGAAGGCTATACCTTTGAATGGGGCGTAAACCACAAATTCAGCGACAGCCTTTCCAGCTCCTTCAGCATTTTCCGCCAACATGCCAAAAATCAGATTGCTTGGGTCAAGACCGATCCAATTACCTTTGCCGGTGAATATCGCAATACGGGAAAAACAGATTCCACAGGATTTAATATTTCCTTGAACAAGCAATTCAATGAACACTGGAGTACCAGCCTCGGTTATTCTTATCTCCACATCAACCGTGCAAAAGATAACCTCAACATCAATCTGGATGGACAACTTCCAGAAAGCACATTGGATATCGGTATCAATTATCAATCCGACAAACTCACAGCCTCCCTCTACGGCAGAGGTGTCATGAACCGCTATGGCAACAAGTGCTATCCTGAAATGCGCAACTATGCCAATTACTGGGTTTGGAACTTGGCTGCCAACTATCAGATTCGCCCCGAAATCACCGTATTTGGCCGTTTGAACAACATCTTTGACCAGTTCTACACAGACGTGACCTCATATTGCGATAGTCCGTACGGCTCTTGGTACTCCGCCCCCGGCCGCAACTTCGAGATCGGTCTTCAGTTCCAGTTCTAAGGAGCGAGCATTAGCGAGCGCTGCATGATGCACAATAAAAGCGATGAGACGAAAATCTCATCGCTTTTATTGTGCATCGTTGCGCCGCAACCTCCGCCCTACGCAAACACCTCATCCAGCCCATGAGGATAGAGGAGGAAGTCAAAGACGCTCATAATGAGGATCCCGTCATCACCGCGGCGCGGACGCATGACATCCTTGACGAGGATGATCTTCTTGAACCCATCTGAAAGGGCGAGGAGAGAGGCCTTCTCCTGACGAAGCTTCTCCTCATCCGGCAAGTGGAAGGCGGACTGGATGTAGTATCGCTTATTTCCCAGACTCGCGATGAAGTCCACTTCGAGCTGACGGCTCAGCATCCGCCCACTCTCTTCATCGAGTATTCTCCGATTCACTACGCCAACGTCCACCAGATAGCCGCGGCAGCGCAGTTCATTGTAAATGATATTCTCCATCAGGTGCGTTTCTTCTACCTGTCGGAAATCAAGCCGCGCATTTCGGAGTCCCACATCCTCGAAGTAGTACTTCACTGGCGTGTCGATATATTTTCTGCCCTTCACATCGTAGCGGACGGCCTTCTGTATCAGAAAGGCTTCTTCAAGGAAATCGATGTACTGGCGAATGGTATTCAGGCTGAGTTTCGAATGGAAGCGGCTTTGGAAGGTCGCCAGAATCTTGGTCGGATTCATCAGCGTACCGATAGAGGAGGCGAGCACATTCACCAGGTCTTCCATCCCCTCCGGATATTTGAGCTTATGCCGTTCCAGGATGTCCTTCAGATACGTTTCCTTGAAGAGGCTCTGCAGGTAGGTGATCTTTTGCTGCTCTGTCTTCATAGACGCGACCTGCGGAAGACCGCCATAGGTCGCGTAGTCAGCCCAGCCGTGGTACATATCCCCGTCGTACTGCTCCATGAATTCCGAAAAGGCCAGCGGGTAGACATGGATCTCGTCCCCGCGCCCGCGGAAGGCAGTCAGTATTTCGTTGGAGAGAAATTTCGAATTGCTCCCTGTCACGTACACGTCCACATGTGACTCATACAGGAGGGAATTCAGCACTTCCTCAAAGTGATCGAGAAACTGTACTTCATCGAGAAGGATATAGTAGTCCCCTTCATCCGTCATGCGCTCGTGAATCCAAGAGAGGAGCATGTCGGGATCTCGGTAGCGCCGCATATCCCATCGGTCGAGCTGCATGGTGAGGATATGATCCATCGCCGTTCCCTGCTGCATCAGGTAACGGGCAAAGAGATTGAAGAGAAGATAAGACTTCCCACTTCTGCGAATCCCGGTCACCACTTTGATCATGCCATTGTGCATGCGCTCCACCAGCGCATCCATGTATTTCTGTCGTTTGAACTCCATCGTAGCACTCCTCTTCACTGAAAATCAGACGCAATATTACGTCTAATTTTCAGTGCATCTATCTTTTGAAATCACCCATTATGAAATGTATAATCATGTTTTTATCCTGTATGTATCGGCTCTTTCATGATTATTATACCACGCACGCATGACTCTGTATATGAATCATGGGCTGAAAAATAAACGCAATATTACGTCTACTTTTCAGTCCGTGAATTTCCCTTCCGACGTTCCCCACTTGCTTTTCTTTCGCAAAAAGAATAAAATATGACAGGTAAAAATTCACAGTCAGGCAAAGGAAGGAGGCTCTTTCGTTTTTTCGAAAGCCTCCTTTTTCTAGGAAAACACTGATTCAATCGTTGTCAGACTGAATCAGCGTTTCCCTAGGACTCGCACCCCACTTATCCCGCTTCCGTATGTTTCCAAAGTGGGAAAGGGGATACATGAAGGCAAGAAGTCTCCCCGTCTGATTTCCCTAATCCCCAGTCACTAGTCACCAGTCACTATTTTCCCAAAAGGAGAATCTTATGAGCAAAAGAATCATCGAGATCGAGGAGCGGCTCCCGCTCCTCCCCACCATCCCCCTCTCGCTGCAGCACCTCTTCGCCATGTTTGGCTCCACGGTGCTGGTGCCCTTCCTATTGAATGTAGACCCCGCGACCTGCCTTTTCATGAACGGCATCGGGACGCTCCTCTACCTCACCATCTGCAAATGGAAGCTCCCTGCCTACCTCGGCTCGTCCTTCGCCTTCATCTCGCCGGTGCTTGCGGTGACCGCGACGGCGGGCATGACGTATGCGGATGCCCAGGGCGGCTTCATCGCCTTCGGTCTCTGCTTCATGATCATCGCGCTTCTCGTGAAGAAGATCGGCGTCGGCTGGATCGATGTCCTCTTCCCGCCGGCTGCCATGGGCGCGATCGTCGCGATCATCGGGCTCGAGCTGGCACCGCTCGCCATGACCATGTCCGGCTTCATCGGTGAGCCGCAGGGCATGAGCGCAGCGACTTCCATCACGATCTCCATGTTCACCTTGATCGTCACCATCCTTGCGACCGTTCTTGGGCGCGGATTCATCTCCATCATCCCGATCCTCATCGGTGTCATCGCCGGTTATATTCTCTCCGTCTTCATGGGTGTCGTAGACTTCACACATGTAGAAGAGATGCCATGGTTCGCCCTGCCGACCTTCTATGCACCGCATTTCAATCTCTCTGCCATCATGATGATCCTTCCTGCGCTCTTCGTGGTCCTCGCCGAACATATCGGTCATCTCTTCGTCACGAGCGATATCGTCGGACGCGACCTCATCAAAGACCCGGGACTTCACCGCTCGCTCTTTGCAGACGGCCTGTCAAATATGATCTCCGGCTTCGTCGGCTCTACGCCGAATACCACGTATGGGGAAAACATGGGCGTCATGGCGATGACGGGCGTCTACAGCACCTGGGTCATCGGCGGTGCTGCCTGCTTTGCCATCCTCTTCTCCTTCATCGGAAAGATCGCTGCGCTCATCCACGGCATCCCGACTCCGGTCATGGGCGGCGTCTGCATCCTCCTCTTCGGCTTCATTGCGGCTTCCGGTATCCGCATGCTGATCGAAAAGCATGTGGACTATACGAAGTCCAGAAATCTGATCCTGACCGCAGTCACGATGATCTCCGGCCTCTCCGGCGCGACCATCGTCCTTGGGCCGGTGCAGCTGAAGGGCATGGGCCTGGCGACCGTCGTAGCGATCATCACTTCGCTCGCCTTCCTCGCCTTCGATAAGATGCATATCTCGAATGAACAGTGAGAAATGAGGGGAAAGGGTTAGTCCCAGGGACGTGCTGTCCCTTTGATGGCGGATGAAGGCTTTGCTCGAATGAGGAATAAAGGTGGCGGCTTCGCCGAGATCGATGGCTCAGGTCGCAACTGTTCTGGCATTCGTTATCTCACATACGACGTTTCTCGTTGCTCAGGATGACGAAACAGGGCGATGCCCGAAGACTGCCTGATAGCAGGTTTCCTCGCATCGTCAGCCTTCCCCTCGAAGGGAAGGTGCCCCGAAGGGGCGGATAGGGCACTGGCGGCATGAAAGACAAATGAGGAAGAATGTCTCCCCATCTCCTAGTCCCTAGGCACCAGTCACAAGTCACTCGCGCCCCCTAGTCTCTAGTCACCAGCCAAAGAACGTGCTATACTACAGTTGACATCGTGATTGACCGCAAAAGGCCGCCCTGCTTACGGGGCGGCCTTTTGCGATGAGGTCTACTTTTCAAAATGCACGGGCGGCACGGGGCTCGGGTAGAGCTGCTGGGCTTCCTCGATACAGATCTTCAGGATCTCCTGATTCTTCCGCTTCACCATGCCGGAGATGCGGAAAAGGTCGATGATCCACCAGATAATGCCGATGAAGCAGCCGCAGAGGATCCAGAGAAGGATATTCTTCACCGGATGTCCGAGGTAGAAATAGTACACGCCAAAGACCACCCATAGGATGTAAGCGGTCGATGCCTTCTTCTCACGGTTCGCATACAGGGTCAACGCATAGTCCTTCTGCTTCTCCGTGAGCAGATTCAAGAGAGCGATGGATGTCGGATCGAGATGGGTGTCCATGATGGTTCTCCTTTGCCATGGTTTTTCTTAAGGAAACACGGATTAAATCGTTGGCAGATTTTATTCTTGAATTTTTATACATGGCGAGGAATAACCTGACGCGAATAGCGAGCTATTTAAGGAAGGCTATGACGAAGTCATGTATAAAAATTCTTGTAAAATCTGACTCTGCGATTTAATCAGCGTTTCCTTAAAACAGCCGTTCCTTCAGCTTGATGACCTTCCACTTGGCGAGCGCCTGCTTGGCTTCTTCACTCGCATGTGCGGTGAGGCGTACATGACCGTCGAGACGCTCCTTCATCGTGACGGCGGGGTCGATGTAGGGCTCAAAGGTCTTATACAGATTGTTCTTTGTGATTTGTTCTGATAGATTCATGATGGGCTCCTTTTGTGAGGGACTGATGATTAGGGATTAGGGACTAAAGCCCAGTCAACGATTGACCTTCACTTGAAATTCTTCTGCGTCCAGACGAAAGATCGCCGCCCTTTCAGCCATGGCATCGCTGATATCCCAGTCATGCGGCGAGTAGTGTTTCATAAAAAGAGTGAGAGCCTTCTTCGCCTCTTCCCTTTCTCGGATCATGGATACACGCCCGCTTCCGATGACGGACTTGTAGTGTGTGGTGAAGCGGCCCGCGTCTTTTTCATCGGGGATCACCATCTGATCACCGTCGATGCAGAAGCCGACGTCCGGCTTTTCTTGCAGGATATCGTACTTCAGTCCTGCTTTGGCGCCATGGAAATAGAGAGCCAGATGCCCATCTTCATAGGTGAAGGCATAATTCACCGGCACCACGTAGATCCGATCGCTGTCAGAAAGTCCGAGATGGAGGACCTCCTGATTCATCAGGAGGAAACGGATGGCATCTTCGTCCGTCACCTTTCGGTCTTTTCTTCGCATGGGTGTGTTCTTGGGCATGGTTTTGACTCCTTCTTTGCACTTACCCTTATTATACGTTTTTTCCTACATTTTTGTGAAGTCCCTTCTTGCCATTCCCCATCGCACCGCGTACAATGGGAACGAAATCATTAACAGGTTCTGAAGTTTCAACTTAAGGAAACGCTGATTAAATCGCAGAGTCAGCTTCTACAAGAATTTTTATGCATAGCTTCGTCATAGCCTTCCTTAAATAGCTCGCTATTCGCGTCAGGTTATTCCTTGCTATCCATAAAAATTCAAGAGTAAAATCTGACAACGATTGAATCAGTGTTTCCTTAAAACTCTACGGCGCTTTATGATGATGCGCCGCCCCTCTGCGGAACCTTCAGAACCTGTAGAATCTGCTGAACCTTTTTATGAAAGAAGATCTTACTATGTACAAAATCCAAGTCTATATCCCCTTAGAATCTGTCGATACCATCCGCGAAGTCATTACCCAAGCCGGCGGCGGACGGATCGGAAATTATGCAGGGTGCATGTCCTGGTGGCAGGTGCACTCCTCTTGGACCAGCCTGCCCGGCGCACACCCTTACGACGGCGCCGTCGGAGAAACGACGGAAACGGATGAATACATCCTCCAGTGCCGCGTCGATGATGCCCACCTCTCTGATGTCCTTTCCGCGATCCGTGAAGCCCATCCCTACGAAGAACCTGTCATCGATGTGGTGAAGCTTTGGAAATGAGAGCTAGGGACTGGTGACTAGGGACTAGGGATTAGGGATTAGGAAACCGGAAGACTGAGAGACTGGAAGACATCTGACGTCTCAAACGGGCATCGCCTTTCTTTATACTACGGCGAAGCCGCCACTACCATTTCCATTTTTCATTGTAAGAAGGATTTCCCATGCGTATTACCATCATTGGAGCCAGCCACCTCGGGCTGACCATCGCGAAGCTGCTCGCGAATGAATCTTATGACGTGATTTTGGTCGATGAGAACGAAGCCATTCTCGAATCCATCCGAGATGAGCTCGACATCCTGACCATCCATGCCGACGGCACAAGTCCGTCTCTCATGCGGGACCCCGACATCCGGAAGAGTGATTTCCTGGTCGCCGCGACAGCCTCTGACGAAAGCAATATCATTGCCTCCATACTTGCCAGGCAGAACGGCATCCCTCACACCATCGCGCGCATCCGCGAGATGAAGTATTTATCCGAGCCGGCGTCCTACCTGCATGAAAATTTCGACATCGACCTCATCCTCTCGCCGGAGCTCATCACGGCGCGTGAAATTTTCCAGCTGCTCCGGACACCGCACGCGCTGAACATCGAGGACTTTGCCGGCGGCCGGGTGCGCCTGCTCGAGGCGAAGCTCTCCACCACTTCGCCGCTGATCCATATCCCGCTTCATGCTCTCTCCCTCCCGCCTTCGCTTCTGATCGCCATGGTGCAGCGGGACCATGACATCCTGATCCCGCACGGCGACGACTGCCTGCTCCCGATGGACAATGTATATTTCCTCGGGACACCGGCATCCCTTTCTGAAATGGAATCCCGTGCGAACCTTCGCGTGCAGCGAAAGGCGAAGAAGGTCGTCATCATCGGCGCGGGCCGCATCGGGCAGGCGCTCGCCCCCATGCTCGAGGCGCAGGGGCTCTCTGTCAAGGTCATCGACAAGGACAGGAAGCGCTGTGAGGCCATGGCGCAAAAGCTCCGGAAAGGTCTGGTCCTTGCCGGTGACGGTACAGACATGGATCTTCTCACCGCCGAAGGCATCGGCGAGGCAGACACCGTCATCTGTCTCACCAAGGACGAACGGCTGAATATGATGATGGCGCTCCTCGCCAAGCACCTCGGCGCGCGGCAGACCATCGTGCGCGTCATAAGGAGCGAGTATGCCCTCCTCATGCAGCAGGTCGGCATCGACATCGCGCTCTCCACCCACATTCTCGCTGCCGGTGAAGTCCTGAGCTACATCCGAAAGGGCAGCGTCGTCTCGATCTCCTTTCTCGAGGGCGCCCGCGTCCAGGCCGCCGAGGTCATCCTGCAGACAGGCGCTCCCGCCTGCGGCCGCTCACTCATGGAAGCGCGTCTCCCCAAGGAATGCCTCGTCGGCGCACTCGTCCGCGGCGAAGAGATCCTCATCCCTGATGGACGCACCATACTCTCCGCGGCTGACCGCGCGATCCTCATCATCCAAGCCGATCACACCGATCAGGTACTGCGGTACTTTAGAAACAGTGACTAGGAGACATCAGACTCCCGTATCCTCATTTCGAGCAAAGCGAGAAATCTTTGTCATCCGCGGCGAGGGACTCACGCTTTCCCCACATGTGCCGCGCACTTCTCCGCTTTTCTCATCTGTCTTTCATACCGCCGGTGCCCTATCCGCCCCTTCGGGGCACCTTCCCCTAGAGGGGAAGGCTGCGATACGAGAATACCATCATCTAACATGGCGGCGAAGCCGCACCCTTCCCCCGTTGAACCTACTGAACCCTTTGAACCCGCTAAACCTGTAGGGATGAGTGGCTAGGGATTAGGGGCGCAGGGTGGCTAGGAGACGTCAGACTCTCTCGCACGGTCATTTCGAGCAAATCGAGAAATCCTTGTCATTCGCGGCGAGGGACTCACGCTTTCTCCACATGTGCCGCGCACTTCTCCGCTTTCCTCATCTGTCTTTCATACCGCCCCTGCCCTATCCGCCCCTTCGGGGCACCTTCCCCTCGAGTGGAAGGCTGCGATACGAGAATACCATCTTCTAACATGGCGGCGAAGCCGCCACCTGAACCTTGAACCCCTGAACCCTGAACCCTGAACCCTTAACCCTTAAATCATGAATATTCAAATCATCTACTCTATGCTGTCCCGCGTCCTTGCGGCCAGCGGAGCGGCATTGCTGCTGCCGCTCCTGCTCTCGCTCTATGAGCGGGGGCCGATCCTTCCCTTTCTCGCGCCGATGCTTCTTTCCGCAGTGCTCTCGCTATTTCTGAAAAGAAAAGGGGCGGCGATCGAAAGCAGCCTGACGCCGCGGGAAGGGACCGCCATCACCGCGCTTTCCTGGATCGCCGTATCCCTGCTCTATGCGCTCCCCTACTGGGTGAGCGGAAGCCTCTCTCCCTTAGACAGCCTGGTCGAGAGCATATCAGGCCTCACCGGGACAGGCGCGACCGTATTTACCAACCTCACCTGCGTCCCTGCGAGCCTTCTCTTCTTCCGCTCGCTCACCCACTGGCTGGGCGGCCTTGGCATCATCGTCTTCTTTGTCGCCCTCTTCCCGCAAGCCGGGCGCGGTACTGTGCGTATGATGCAGACAGAAAGCACCGGCCCCACCTCGTCGAAAGCGCTTCCCCGCATCCGCGAGACAGCGCGCGCCCTCTTTGCCGTGTACGCCGTCTTCACCTCTGTCTGCTTTCTTTCCTACCTTCTCTGCGGCCTTTCTCCCTTGGACGCGCTGAATCACGCCTTCTCCACCATTGCGACCGGCGGCTTTTCGACAAGAAATGAAAGCATCGCCTACTACCACGACGCGCGGCTGGAAATGGTCATCGCTTTCTTCATGATCATTTCCTCTGCGAACTTCGGCATCTATGTCGAAGCATGGAAGCGCGGCGTCTCCGTCATCTGGAAGGACACGGAATTTCGCACCTACCTATCCATCGTCGCCATCGCCACCGTCCTCATGACGCTCTCCCTCGTCCTGCAGGGCGACGCCTCCCTCCTGCCAGCGCTGAGAGAGACCTTCTTTCACGCCGCATCGATCTCCTCCACCACCGGCTTTGTCGCCGCTGACTTTGACCGGTGGCCCGACTTCTGCCGCTTCCTCCTCCTCCTTCTGATCCTTGTCGGCGGCTGCGGCGGCTCCACCGCCGGCGGGATGAAAGTCATCCGCTTCATCCTTCTCGGGAAAAGCATCTTTTCCCTGCTGAAGCTCCACCTCCACCCCCGTGCCGTTCAGGCCGTCTCCGCCGGAGAAAACCGCTACTCGTCTGACGTCCTTTACCGCGTGCTCTGCTTCTTCTTTCTCTACATCATGCTCGCCTTCCTGTGGGCCGCGATCATGATGTTTGACGGGCTCGCCTTCCTAGACGCTCTCGGCGTCTCCTTCTCCACCATGGGCAGCGTCGGCCCCGCATTCGGCCAATTCGGCGCGACACAGACCTACGCCGCACTCCCCACCCTCTCCAAGATGGTCGTCTGCCTCTCCATGCTCTTCGGCCGTCTCGAGTCCATCACTCTGATGTGCATCTTCATCCCCTCCTTCTGGAAACGAAGCGGATGGTGAGAAATAGGGATTAGTGATTAGTGGCTAGGGATTAGAAATCAGATACCGCTCATTCCAATTCAAATCGGCAAAGTCGATTTTGCGATGCTTCGCATCGTCTAACCTCCGCCCTACGGGCACCTCCTTCCAAAGGAAGGAGGGAGCGATACGCGCCATCTAAAAACGCCGCGGCGCTTCTATATTTGATGCGCCGCTCCACCATTTCTCATTTCGCATTTCTAATTTCTCATTTTTATAAGGAGTTCCCATGTCCACCATCCACACCTTTCCCATCCGCTACTTCAGCATCGTCACCGTACCGAAGGAATTCACCCATCAGATGAGCCAAATCGAAAACACCGCCCTTTCGGGCGGTGCGTCACTCAATCATGATGAAATTGTGAAAGCGATTTCTACAGGAAAGAGCCAGCTCTCAAGCCTCACTCCTTACCTTTTCGTCCTGTTTGAGATCGAAAACGGCGGCGCTTACTGGACCTACCTCGACCTCGCCGGTGAGCTGTCGAAGATCCATTTCACCGATAAAGAGACCAGTGAGATCAAAGCCGAGAAGGTCACCTTCGCCAATGGCGGATATATGTATGTCATGAAGGAAGTGTACTTGAAAAGGGAGTAGGAGTGACTGGCGACTGGTGGCTAGTGACTGGTGACTGAAAGCCACTTTTGGGCATCGCCCAATAAAAAAGACGGCGCGCCACCCATTTGAGCCCATACGCTCCCCCGTATCGTCATCCCGAGCGAAGCCGAGGGATCTTTATTGCACTGCCGCAATTTGCATGCATGCGCTCTCACGCAAACGACACCTTGGTGCTTCCTTTTTCGTCTTTCTCTCACCCACGGTTTACCGGTCTGCAAGAAGGATCCCTCCGCATCGGCCCTCATGACACGCAAGAAAGATGGATCGTCTCACATCCTCTTTTTTACCGCTGCATAGAGTTGTGCCTCTCCGAGGCACTCTATCCTGCGCCTTTGGCGCGGCGCTTCCATATTTTTATGCGCCGCACCACCATTTCGCATTTCTCATTTCTAATTTCTCATTCAAATGGGGCTTTCATCCCCAATCAAGGAGCGAGCCGCTCCTTGGGCTCCCCCTGCACCCTTCAATCCCTCACCTCGATCACATCCGTCTCCTTTTTCCTCGGCAGCGGATAGCCTTCCTTTTCTGCATAGCCGAAGGACATTGCGAGGATCATCTCGCCCTTGCCGATCCATTCCGTAAGCTCATCATAGGCGAAGAATACATTGCCCACCCAGAGGCTTCCGATGCCGCGCGCCGCGGCTTCGAGAGCCATATTCTCCGCCGCGGCCCCGATGGCCTGCACATCGCTCATCTCATGGATCTTCTCGGCAGCGCTCCAGTCCTCATACACCGAGCGCCCCGTCGGATTCACCACCAGCACCGTCACCGGTGCTTTTTTCATGCACTCCATCGTGAAGCGTGCATTGGCGATGAGCCCGCTGTCTCCCGGAAGGACGCCCTCTCCGGCTTCGGAACGCTCGATGCCCTTCTCCATCAGTCGGATCATCATATCCCTGCTCATGCCCTTCACGACGATGAATTTCCAAGGCTGTCGGTTCTTCGGCGAGGGCGCCCACTGCCCCGCGCGAAGGATCTCCTTCATATCACTCTCCGCGATCGGGTCTTTCTTGAAAAATCGGACGCTCCGCCTTCCGGCAATGATATCGTGCATCAGGATCCTCCTTCCAAAAAACTTTGCCCGGCAAGGTACGGCGCATACGAATGAAAAAGCACCTAAGCCTCCCCGTCCCTTCCGACGGTCTCCGCCATCTCCACAAACCACGACGGCTGCTCGGCGCGGATCCGAGAGGCCAGCACAGCCTGTTCCCTCGTATCCTTCGCCAGCGCGAAGAAAGCGGAGCCTGAACCGGTCATGAGCGCAGGCCGGCCCAGCGTCTTGAGATACGCAGACGTTTCCCAAAGGATCGGCTCCACAGGAAACAGCCCTGCCTCGAAATCATTCGAGAGCGCGCGGGCGAGTGCGCCCTTATCTCTGCCGCTGAGCGCTTCGATGGCAAGGGGCGTCGTATCCATGGGACGCTTCCCCATGTGATCGAGAAGCTGGTACGCCTTCCCCGTCGAGACCGAGACCGGCGGACGCAGGATGACGAGCGGCAGATGCGCCCATGGTGTGAGCGGTGTCAGCTTCTCGCCGATGCCCTGACAGCGCGCGGCCCCCGCTACCACACAGAAGGGGATATCCGCACCGAGCGATGCCCCCCAGCGGGCGAGCGTCGCCAGGGAAAGCTCCGTCTCATAGAGCCGTGCCAGTCCGCGCAGCACCGCAGCCGCATCGGACGAACCGCCGCCCATCCCCGCCTCAGAGGGGATCCGCTTCGCCAGCGTCATGGAGACGCCGCCGGAAAGACCGGTCTCTTCGAAGAAACGCTCCGCGGCGCGCACCATGAGATTCTCCCGCCCCAGCGGAGCCTCGCCCTCCGTGACGGAGAGCGTGACCGCCTCCGCCTTCGTCAATGTGATGCGGTCCGAGAGAGAAATGCTGTGCATGAGGCTGTCGATGGAGTGATACCCGTCAGCGCGCTTGCTTCCGACGGAAAGTGTGAAATTGATTTTGGCATGCGCCGTTTCTATGATCATAAGGTTGTCCTTTGCTATGAAAGTATGTTGTCAGGTTCAGGGTGAGCCCGTGGGGCGTGCCGCTCCATGATGACATGAAAATTTCCCCTTGAGTGAGAAGTGAGGAGTGAGGAATTAGGAGTGAGGAGTGGTGGTGCGGCGCATAAAAATATGGAAGCGCCGCGATGTATAAATGGGACGATGCCTGAAAATGGTATTTAAGTCACTAGTCACCCCGCGCCCCTAATCCCTGCTTTCAAACTTGAGGAGGCGGCTTTGCCGCTCCGATTCCGCCTTCCCCTCAAGGGGAAGGTGCCCCGAAGAGGCGGATAGGGCACTGGCGGTATGAAAGAGAGTGGGAAGGAGCGTCTCAAGCAGGCGATTTATGAAAGCACCCGAGCGCCAATTTTTATAAAGGGCGATGCCCGAAGGCTGGAGGATACAAGTCAGATGTCTGATATCTGATGTCTCCTAGTCTCCTAGTCTAATCCCTAATCCCTAGCTACTCACCCCTACGGATTCCGGTGGCGGCTTCGCCGCCCTGTTAGATGATGGTATTCTCGTATCGCAGCCTTCCCCTCGAGGGGAAGGTGCCCCGAAGGGGCGGATAGGGTACCTGTGGCATAAAAGACGGTTGAACCAAATGGGAAATGCGTCAGCAAACATAGTGGCGCTCACATAAGCACCCGAGCGTTGCTGACGCTCGAAATGACGATATGAGTGTCTGAAGTCTCCCAGTCTCCTAGTCTTTTAGTCCAGTCACCAGTCCCCAGCTACTAACTCCCCCATTATATCACATATAAAAACTTTTCTATGCGTCTTGCATTTTGGAAGATCATCATGTACAATATTCACATAGAAAAAATACTATGTGTTTATTCGATAAAAATTTTTCGTAGACCATTCATGAACAGAAAGAAAGGAACAACTCTATGTCAGGTTTATTTTTTGACAACTGGGACACCCCCGTCTTCCGCCCGCCGAGTGAATCGGACAGCTTCATCCTCCGTGTCACCCGCGGGTGCGCGCACAACAGCTGCACGTACTGCAACATGTATCGCGGCGTGCGATTTGAAAAGCTCTCTGACGATGAGATCATGCGCCAGATCGCGATGGCGTACTCCGTCGATCGGGATGGCGTGCGCCGCGTCTTTCTTGCAGACGGCGATGCGCTCGTGCTTCCGACCGAGCGGCTGCTCCGCATACTGGAGACTCTCCGCAAATATTTCCCGAATCTCACGCGCGTCTCCTCGTATGCAGCGCCGGGTGACATCCTCCGAAAATCGCCCGATGAGCTCAAGCAGCTCAAGGAAGCCGGCCTCACCATGCTCTACTATGGCATGGAAAGCGGAGACTCGAAGACGCTGAAAGACATCCGCAAGGGCGTCGACGGCGAGCAGTCGATCGAAGTCGGAAAGCGTGTACGCGCCGCGGGGATGGATCTCTCCATCATGATCATCCTCGGCATCGCGGGCGCGCCGGGGAGCATGCGGCATGCACTAGCGACGGCACAGGCCATCAACGAGATCAAGCCGACGTACCTCTCTGCGCTTTCTCTCATGCTGTACCGCGGCAGCGAGCTCAAGGCACAGTTTGAGCGCGGCGAATTCACTCCGCTTCCCCCTTATGGCCTCATGGAGGAGCTGAAGGTCATCATCGAGCATCTCGAGCTGCCGGAGACCGATCCTATGGTCTTCCGCAGCAATCATGTATCAAACTATATCCGCCTCGCGGCGACACTGCCCCGGGATAAGGAAAAACTTCTTGAGGATATCGATGCCAGCATCCGCTATCTGAAGCAGCAGAAGAACTGGGATATTTACAATCATGACTGGAGCAAATAAAAAGGGTGATGTGAAGAAATGAGGATTCATTTCTTCACATCACCTTTTTACTTTGCTTTCATTTGGTTCAGGGTTCAAGGTTCAGGGCTCTCGTGGCGGCTTCGCCGCCTTTTTTAGAAGATGGTATTCTCGTATCGCAGCCTTCCCCTCTAGGGGAAGGTGCCCCGCAGGGGCGGATAGGGCACTGGCAGGATGAAAGAGAGTGGGGAAATGCGTCTCAAATCGACGATTTATGAAAGCACCCGAGCGCCGCTAACGCTGTCCCCCTTCCCCATGTGAGGAAGGAAAATCGATGGCAACTTCGCCGCGAATATATATGAGGCGATGCCCGAAGGTAAGTGGATAGCAGGTTTCCCTTTTGGAAGTTCCAAACATTACCCGCCAAACCGCCAATGACAAAGATTTCTCACTCCGCTCGAAATGACGATACGGGAGTCTGATGTCTTCTAGTCTCCTAGTTACTAGTTACCAGTCACTAGTCACCACTCGCGCCCTTACTTTTTCCACTTCATATCGGCGAGCCATGGCATGTAGAGCGACTTGAGGTCTATTTCCTCTCGCGCCGCCTCCTTGGGCGGATCATCATGGATCTCAGGGCAGGCAGAGCCCTTCTCGAGCTCAGCGCGCACGTCAGCTTCCGCATCGCCGTGGACGGCGATGGCTTTTTCAAACCATTCCTTGGCGCGCTTCAGATCCGGCTCTCCATAGAGGCCGTGCTGATAGAAAAGGCCGAGATTCATCATGCCCCAGTCACTGCCGAGGGCGGCTGACCTTTTATACCACTCTTCTGCCTTTGCCATGTCTCCGATCTCCTGAAAGAAGATCCCGAGATAGTTCGCGACGTCTTTCGCCTGCGGCCCCTTTTTCTCATACGCCTTGACCAGCCAGCGAAGACCTTCGTCATGGTTGACAGGCGTGCCATTCCCGTAGAGATGCATCATGCCAAGATCGATCATACCGGTCTCGTTATCAAGAGCCGCCGCCTGATTGGCCCAGTGGAAAGTATTCATCCAGTCTTTCTTCATGCGGTATGCGGCGCTGATCTGACTCGCGATGTCGCCTTTGACCTGATCTTCGAAGATCTCCTCTCCCCTTTCCCAGGCTTCCTTCAGGTAGTGAATGGCTTCCTCCGGCTGCGGGGGCCTCTGCTGGAGCGCACCATTCCCCAGATTGATGAGGCAGTACACATCGCCCATGTCATACGCCTTCTGATACCATGCTTTCGCCTCTTCCTGATCTCCCAGCCAGAACGAGCACATCCCGGCCATATTCGCCGCCTCGCCGCGAATGCTCCTCTGCATGTCCTCCGGCATCTGGGGATCTGCCTTCGCATCGTAGCAACTCTTGAACCAGTGGAACGGCTCACTCGCATCCGCCGTATCAGGAAGTGTATCCAGAAGATACTGCGCATAGTGCAGCATGCCAAGCGGCGAGCCCAGCTCCGCCGCCTTTTTGACCCAAACGGCGGACTCCTTCATTTCATCCATGAGCGAGCAGCAGAGCGCGATCTGGTCCGCAAGGCTGCCGCTTGGCAACATGTCAAAGGCCTTTTTGTACCAGAAAAGAGCTTCTTTGAAATCTCCTTCCACGTGGTAGAGCTGCGCGAGCTGGACCAGTATTTCCGGCCGCCCGCTCTTGGCTGCGACCACCGTGTACTTCAGCGCAGCGCCATAGCGCTCCGTATCCATCGCGAGCAGTGCGAGCCGCTGCGCCGCTTCCTCTTCTTTGTAGCCGTGAAAGGAAAAGACCTTCTCCAAGAGCTCCTCTGCCATTTCGATGTTTTGCTTGCAGCCGCGCCCGTCCTGCAGGCAGCAGCCCAGAAAGAACATGCCCTGCACATTGCCCAGCTTCACGCTGGCACGAAGCCATGCGATCCCCCGCTTCGGCGTCGTTTCCAAGAGCACCTCTCCCAAAAGGGCCGCCGCATCCCCCGCGCACTCGCTCTTCCAGTCATAGGCCTTCGCCAGCGCATTCTCCGCCTTGATGAGATCCACCTTCACGCCGTAGCCATACGCATAATGAAGCCCCAGATAGAACCAGCCCCAGATATTTTTCCATCGCACAGCAAGCTCGCTGTAGTAGAAAGACCTCTTGAAATCCTGCTGAAACAGATAGTGCTCCGCAAGGAGGCGCGCCGCCTCGCCGGCGGATGCCTTCGGCTCCTCCGCGATCTCCTTCAGAAGGGCTTCTCCGTCTGCGGCCAGCGTCTGATCAAAAATGAGGTGGGAAGCCCAGCGGATGCGGCTCTGCCAAAGCCCCGCTTTCATGCACTTTTTATTCCATGCCCAGCGCTTCTTTTCATTCGCCTTCCTGACAAGTCCGACGCGGTACACATCCGCCATCTCATACATCGCCAGCACATCGCCCGTCTTTGCCAGTGCTTCCACCTGAGGCATGTACTGACGGAAGATCCTCTTCTGCGTAAGAGTCCCCGGCCGGCTGGCATAGCCCACATTCAGGGCCGCCAGCAGATCGCCCGCCTTCTTCCCCTCCTCTGCATAGCGCTTCGCCAGCTTTTTGTCCGCCGGCGCGATGTAGCCATGCTTGGCGTATTCGCCCAAAAGGTACATGGCGCGGCCGCTTCCCTCCGACGCTTCGTTTAGCAGTACGTCATAGGCTTCCTCTAATTGTCCATCGATGAAAAGTTTTTCGCCTTGTGTCATAAAGAATGTCCTTTGGGATAAAATAGCAGCCACAAAGTGGATGTGGGGAAATGAGATTCGGGGTGAGCCCATGGGGCGCAGCGTCCTTTGATTGTTTGCGAAAGAGGTTTGGCGGGTTCAACAGGTTCAGAGGGTTCAACGGGGGTGGTGCGGCGCATAAAAATATGGAAGCGCCGCGGAGTATAGGTGGTGGCGATGCCCGAAGGTGGCATTTCAGTCACTAGTCACTCGAGGCTCCAATCCCTAGCCACTAATCCCTAGCTACTAGTCACTAGCTACTAGTCACTAGCTACTAGTCACTACGAATACAGTACATCCAGCACGGCTTTCACCTGCGCTGCGGTCAGCTGGCCGGGTGCGCTGGCTTTTTGACCGGCCGCGAACGTGATGGGAGCGCCCAGATCGCTGCCCGCGATGCGGGTGAGCTGACCCGCCTGCCCCATACCGATCGCGATGACCGGCGTCTCCGGAAGATCCTCCCGCGTGCGGGCCGCCGCCGAGAGGAGCGACGCGGTATCACGAGGCACTCGTGGCATGACCGCGATCTTCAAAATATCCGCCTTGAAGGACGCCATATTTTCATACGTATCGATCAGCTCTGTCTCGCTCATTGCCCGCTGGAACTTGTGATAGCTCATCAAGACGGGGATCCCCTGCTCATGCGCCTGCTTGATCAAAACCTTCGTATCGAGCACTTCATGCCCATACTCCACATCAAGCACATCCGCCCAGTGCGAACGGATGATGAGAGAGAGCAGCGACACGTACTCACCGCCCGGGGTCTTGTGCGCCCCGCCCTGGCTCTTCGTGCGCACCGTCGTCAAAAGCGGCACATCCTTGAAATGCCTGCGGATGACCGCATAGGCAGTTTCCAGATCTTTTGTCGCATGGAAATTCTCTTGATTCAGGAGGTAGTCCACACGCCACTCGAGCATATCCAAAGGACAGGATGATAGTGATGCGCATTCCTTTTCCAGATCTTCCAAGTTGGAAGACACCAGCGGAACGCAGATCTTCGGCCGTCCGCTGCCGATGGTAAGATGTCTGATATTCATAAAGTTCACGCTTTCTGTAAAAACAGGGCTCCAGATACGTCCATGGATGGCCCAAAGAAAAGGGTTCATGGGGCTGAGGGTCCTGGTGATGGTTTTCCCGCGTCGCATTCCCCTTGCGGGGAATGCTATTAAGTTAAGCGGAAGAACATTCTTGGCACCCCATCGGGGGAGCTCCCCGATGGGGTGAGGGGGCTACGTAGCGGTATTGCATGAAAGTGTTGGAATATCGATAGCATCGGACTATTCAACATAGCACGCTATACCGCTGGCATGCCCCTATTGCCTTCGGCACTTCCCCCGAAGGGGGAAGCAAGACATTACGTAGCTAACGATTTCCTTAACTTAATAGCCTTTCCCTCGAGGGGAAGGTGCCCCGAAGGGGCGGATAGGGTAGGGGCGGTATGGAAGACAGATGGGATAAAGTCCCTAATCCCTAGCCACTCATCCCTAGATACCAGTCCCTAATCCCCAGTCACCCCTCCAACTTCTCCCTTCTCACATGTTCTCTCCCATGCTATAATAGGAAAGATCTATGCGTTTGTAGCTCAGCTGGATAGAGCGGCGGTTTCCTAAACCGTGTGTCGGGGGTTCGAATCCCCCCAAGCGCACCAAGCAAAGCACTCCGAAAGGAGTGCTTTTTTATTTTGTTTCGGGATTATGGCTGCGCCAATTAGAAATGAGAAATTAGAAATGAGAAATGGTGGTGGCGGCTTCGCCGAGATCGAGGGCTCAGGTCGCAGCTGTTCTGGCATTCGTTATCTCACTTACGACGTTTCTCGCCGCTCAGGATGACGAAACGGGGCGATGCCCGAAAGTCGGCGGATAGCAGGTTTCCCGTTTGAGATTTTCTGACATCATCCGATTGATCGCGAATAGCAAAGATTTCTCGCTGATGCTCGAAATGACAGCGCAAGAGTTTCTGCCGTCTCCTAGTCTCCTAATCTCCCAGTCACTAGTCACTAGTCACCAGTCACCAGTCACCAGTCAAAACAGCTTTTTGATCTTTGCGAGAATCCCTTTCTCCTTTTTTTCTTCTTTAGGCGGAGCCGGTTTCTCGATCTCCTGCGCGGGAGCTTCCTTGGGCTTTCCGGCCTCGCTCGGGCAAAAGGGGGCGGGCGCAGTGAAGGTGGGCATCCGCAGGACCGGAGGCGCCATGATCTTCGGCTTCACGATATGACGGGTGCGAGCGGCGGGGCGGGCTTCGCTCCGGCCGTAGGGGACATAGTGGTACGCCCCCGAGGAAGGATCTGGGACATTTCTGTCGCAGATGTACTTCGTGCCGTTGAAATCAATGCCGCGGAGACGTTCGAGCAGCATGGAGGCCATGACCTGCGGGGAGAAGTAGGAGAAGGGCAGCGATGGCGCCATGCGGGCGATGGAGGAGAGGAAGGAGCCTTTCACATCGTCCATCGTCATGTGCAGACCTTCCCTGATCTCATCCATGAGCAGGATCATGCCCTTCTGCGTCGGGAAAAGGTTCTCGTAGGGCACGAGGTTGTTCTTATTGCCCATACCGGACATATCCATGAAGAAGACGAGGTAAAGGTAGGGCAGTGCGTAGTCATTGTGCTTGATGCGGATGTAGAAATTCGCCACGGTATAGTACATGTTGCGCAGCTTCGACCATTCCCCTGCCATGGTGTAGAGGGAGATCTTCTGCTGAAAAGCGCGGTAAAGGATGCCGCGGGCGGTGTAGGACTCGCCGCGGGCCGAGAGAGCGGTCTGCGACTCACCGATCTCGCCCTCGGTCAGACCGTAGTTCTCACGGACGTTCAGTACGTAGGCCATGTGGTGTCCGACCTCCGCCTGCCCTTCCTTGGTAAGGACGTAGATCTTCGGGACGCCATGAGCATAGTCCTTCTCCGGCACTTTGGCGATGACACGGCCCACGAGCTCGGCGTGTGTGCCTTCACCGGAGAGATCGTATCGTTTGAGGAAATCGGAGAGTGCTTTGTCCGGCAGCATGGTGAGCGTCTCCTGCGGACGGCTCATGCGGATCCAGCCATCATCAAAAAGCTTTCCGATGCGGTCATTCGCATCACGCCCGTAGATGCTCTCTTTATAGGGTGGCACCTTGTGGTGCGCCGGCTTGCCATCGAAGTAGTCCAAGAGCAGGATGTCTTTGATCGATAGTCCCATGGTATCCCTCCTTTCTTCCGTAATTCAGATGGGCGAACGATGAAAGGTCGATCGCCCGTCACAAAAAATGGGATCGGGCATCGCCCTTCTTCTATGGACGGCGAAGCTGCTGTCACCATTTCTCTTTTTGTATCATCGCTATGTATCCATCCTCAAGTATAATACAGCCGGGGTATGCTTGGCAATCAAAAAGGCGATGCCTGTTAATGGGCATCGCCTTTGGGGGTCATGGATATGACGTGGGACTTCCGCTACAGGCGCTGCGCCGCCAATCTCCGCCCCTTCGGGGCACCTCCTTCCAAAGGAAGGAGGTGGTGATACAGGATAAATAGATTTTCAGTCCCTAATCCCCAGCCACTAATCCCTAGCTACTAGTCCCTAGCTACTAGTCCCTAGCTACTAGTCACCAGTCACTATTTCCCAAACTTCTTATCATACGCTTTTCTGATGGCTTCTTCACGTGTGAGGCCTTCGGCCATGCCTGTCCTGATCGCTTCTTCCATGGCCTCGTATTCCTTCGGGATGACCTTGGTGAAGCGGGAGTAGTAGACATCCCAGCGTGCAAGGATGGATTCCGCCTTGCGGCTTCTGGTCGAGAGGTAGTGGGCGTCGATCAGCTTCTTGACGCTTGCGATCTCCTCTTTGTCCGTGAGCGGTTCCAAATGGATCAGCTCTTGATTGCACAGGCGTTCATCGAGGTCAAGCACATAAGCGACGCCGCCGGACATACCGGCTGCGAAGTTTTTGCCCGTCTCGCCCAGGATGATGACCTTGCCGCCGGTCATGTATTCGCAGCCGTGGTTGCCGATGCCTTCGACGACGACGGTCGCGCCGCTGTTTCTGACGCAGAAGCGTTCCCCGGCTTTGCCGGAGACGAAGGCTTCCCCGCTTGTCGCGCCGAAGAAGGCGACGTTTCCGATGATGACATTGTCTTCTGCGCGGAAGGTGGCTTCTCTCGGCGGATAAATGATGATCTTGCCGCCGGAAAGGCCCTTGCCGACGTAGTCATTCGCATCGCCTTCCAGTGTGAGCGTCAGGCCCTTCGGGATGAAGGCGCCGAAGCTCTGTCCCGCAGATCCGACGAAGGAGAGGGATATGGTGTCTTCGGGCAGTCCTTCATCGCCGTAGCGGCGGGAGATCTCGCTGCCAAGGATGGTACCGGTGACGCGGTCGGTGTTCTTGATGAAGAGCTTTGCGATGACGCGCTTCTGCTCGTCGAGAGCCGGCTTGCACATGCGGACGAGCTTGGCCATATCGAGGGTCTTTTCGATCTCATGATCCTGCGCCTTCATGAAATGGTGCCCGACGGTGATGTCTGTATACGGACGGAAGAGCAGGGCATCGAGAGAGAGGGTATCTGCCTTCTTGCTGCCGGTGAAGCTCTTCTGCTTCAGGCGGTCGCTTCGGCCCACCATGTCTTCGAGCTTGTGGAAGCCGAGGTGCGCCATGATCTCACGCAGGTCTTCTGCGACGAAGCGCATGTAGTTCATCACATACTCGGGCTTGCCGGCGAAGCGTTTCCTGAGCTTCTCATCCTGCGTGCAGATACCGAAGGGGCAGGTATTTTTGTTGCAGACGCGGAACATCTGGCAGCCGATCGCGATGAGCGGCCCGGTGCAGAAGCTGAAGAGCTCTGCGCCCAAGAGGCAGGCGATGGCCGCATCCCGGCCGGTCAGGAGCTTGCCGTCCGTTTCGAGCTTCACGCGGTCGCGGAGCTGATTCAGGAGGAGGACCTGCTGCGCTTCGGAAAGTCCAAGCTCCCATGGAAGTCCCGCATGGCGCATGCTGGTCCTGGGCGATGCCCCCGTGCCGCCATCGCAGCCGCTGATGGTGACACCGTCGGCTTTCGCCTTGACGACACCGGCCGCAATGGTACCGACACCGGCACCGGCGGTGAGCTTGACATTGATCTCCGCCTTGTGGTTGGCATTCTTCAGGTCGAAGACAAGCTCTGCCAGATCTTCGATGGAGTAGACATCATGGTGCGGCGGCGGCGAGATCAGGGCTACGCCCGGAGTGGAGTGGCGTGTCTTGCCGATGGCCGGATCGACCTTACTGCCTGGAAGATGTCCGCCTTCGCCGGGCTTGGCGCCCTGCGCGCACTTGATCTGGATCTCTTTGCCGTGGACGAGGTAATTCCCCGTGACGCCGAAGCGTGCTGTCGATACCTGCTTGATCTCGTCATTGACCGAAGAACCGTCAGGGAGTAGCGCGAAGCGCTCGGTATCCTCGCCGCCTTCACCGGTGTTGCTGCGGCTGCCGAGGGCATTCATGGCTTTTGCGATGCACTCATGGGCTTCCTTGCTGAGTGCGCCATAGCTCATCGCGCCGGTACGGAAATGATGCACGATGGAGTCCACGCTCTCGACCTCTTCGATCGGGATGCTGCATCCGGCAGGGTAATTGAATTCTAGAAGGTCACGAAGACGGATGAGCGGCTCATTGACCACCTTCGCAAATTCTTTGTAGACCTCATAGCTTCCCATGCGGCATGCCCGCTGCAGAAGGCGGATGGCCTCCGGTGTCAGGATGTGCGGTTCGTCGCCATTTCTATGATACATATAGACATCGCCGGAGGAGAGTCCCTTGGTCCCCTCGTACGCCGCCTCGTGGCGCATCTCGGCTTCCTTGGCGATTTCCTTCAAGCCGATGCCTCCGATCGGAGAGGTGATGCCGCCGAAATATTTCTCCGCCACCTCCTTGCCGATGCCGACAGCCTCGAAGATCTGCGCGCCGTGGTAGCTCTTGACGGTGGAGATCCCCATCTTGCTCATGACGCCCAGGATGCCGTTCACCGCTGCCGTGAGGTAGTTTGTGAGCGCTTCCTTCGCGCTCTTGCCGTGCAGGCGGTTCTTGTCCGCGAGATCCTTCACCGTCTCCAGTGCCAGATACGGATTGATCGCCGTCACGCCGAAACCGATCAGCGCGGCGAAATGATGGATCTCACGCGGCTCGCCCGACTCCAGAATGATACCGACATCCGGACGCACCTTCTCACGGATGAGATCATTGTGCAGCCCTGCCGAAGCGAGAAGCGCCGGAATCGCCATGTGATCCTTATCGACACCGCGGTCAGAAAGGATCAGGATATTCTTCCCATCCCTCACCGCAGCAAGCGCCGCTGCGAAAAGGTCGTGAAGCGCCTTCTCCATCGCGCGGCCGCCGCCGGCTGCCGGATAGAGCAGCGAAAGCACGACCGGCTTCAGCTGGCTGCTTTTGAGATGCTTGATGACCTCCATTTCCTCATTCGTGATGAGCGGACGGTCGATGAAGAGCGCCGCCGTCCCCTTCTCATCCGGATCCATGATATTGGCCATATTGCCGATCACGACCGAGGACGAGGTCACGATCCTTTCACGGACACCGTCGATCGGCGGATTCGTGACCTGTGCGAAATTCTGCTGGAAATAGTCGTAGAGCAGCTGCGGCGCTTCCGACAGGACCGCGAGCGGCGAGTCCATCCCCATAGCGCCGATCGGCTCCTTGCCGTTCTCCGCCATCGGCGTCAGGATATCGCGCAGATCCTCGACCGTATAGCCGAAATTCTTCTGCTCGAGAAGGAGATCCTCCGGCACTTCCGGCTCCTTCTCCTCCTTCACCAGATCCTTCAGATCGAGCAGATGCTCCTCGCACCACTTCGCATAGGGATGCGCCTTCGCCATGGTGTGCTTGATCTCCTCATCACTGATGATGCGCTGCTGCGCCGTATCGATGAGGAAGAGCTTGCCCGGTTCGAGGCGTCCTTTGTATAGTACATTCTCCTGATCGACCGGCACCGCCCCCACTTCCGAAGACAGGATGACACGGTCATCCTTCATGACATAGTAGCGCGCCGGACGCAGACCATTGCGATCCAGCATCCCGCCGATGGCGACGCCATCGCAGAAGCACATCGCCGCCGGGCCGTCCCATGGCTCCATCATAAAATTGTGATACCGGTAGAATGCCTTCTTCTCCTCATCCATCGCCGGATCCTTCTCCCACGGCTCCGGCATCATGACCATCATGGCATGCGCCAGCGAATGCCCCGCCATGTGGATGTACTCCAGGCAGTTATCAAACATCGCCGAGTCGCTCCCCGTGTCATCGACGACAGGGAAAGCCTTCACCAGCTCCGGATCGTTCGACGGGCGCGACTTGCTCTCACGCGCATTCAGCCAGTTGATATTCCCCTTGATCGTATTGATCTCCCCATTGTGGACGATGTAGCGGTTCGGATGAGCGCGCGCCCAGCTCGGGAATGTATTCGTCGAAAAACGCGAATGCACCATCGCCATCGCCGTCTTATAGTCCAGATCCGACAGATCCAGATAGAAATGGCGCAGCTGCTCGCTCGTCAGCATCCCCTTGTACACGATCGTGCGCGAGGACAGGCTGGCGATATAGAAATCCGTCCCCATGCCTTCCGAGAGCGGAATGATCTTCTTCTCCGCGAGCCGCCGGATGATGTAGAGCTTGCGCTCGAAATCCATCTGATCCCGAAGCGATGGATTCCTGCCGATGAAGACCTGCAGAAAACGCGGACGGATCGAGCGCGCCGCCTCACCGATGATGCTCTCATCGATCGGCACCTCACGCCAGCCAAGGACCGTCTGTCCTTCCTCCTTCACGATCTCCTCAAAGGCCCTCATCTGCTCCTTACGGAAATCCTCATAGCGGTGCGCAAAGATCATGCCGACACCGTACTCTCCCTCCGGCGGGAGCGAAAAGCCCAGCACCTCGCACTCGCGATGAAAGAAATCATGCGGGATCTGCGTCAGGATCCCCGCACCATCCCCACTCTTATGGTCTGCGCCCTCACCGCCTCTGTGCTTCAGATTCTCCAAGATCTTCAAAGCATCATCGACAATACCATACGAGCGCTCGCCGCGGATATTCGCCACAAAGCCGATCCCGCAAGCATCATGTTCATTTCTGGGGTCATACAGCCCCTGCGCCTCTGGCAGATCTCTCCATTTTTTCATGCCCATTCCTTCTCTCCTACAAAAAAAGCCGAGCGAAAACAGCGCTAGCTGCCTCGCCCGACCTCGGACCTTCCTATGAAGTGTGTAATTCGTATTATATCATGGAAGGAAATCGTTTGGAAAGAGGAAATGTAGAAATAATAAGTGACTGGGGACTGGTAGCTAGTGACTTGGGACTTGTGACTAGGGACTGGGGACTGGGGACTAGTAACTTGACTGCCACCTTCGAACATCACCCCATATATATTCGCGGCGAAGCCGCCACCACCATTTCTCATTTCTAATTTCTCATTCCTTATTCTCCATTCCCCATTCATGCTATAATGAGACGACATACCCATTTCCATACCACCAAGGAGGATCTCATCCATGAAAGAATTCAAACTCGCATTCGGCCGCGGCGTGCAGCCCGTCATGCTGCCGGAAGACCATATTTCTGACATCTTGGAAGGCGTCCCGACACCCGCCTGCGACGTCAAAGAAGCGACCCTTGCTGCTATGCGAAGCCCGATCGGCAGCGCCCCGCTGAAGGAAGTCGTAAAGAGCGGCGACAAAGTCTGCCTCGTCGTCGCCGACATCACCCGCGCCTGGAACCGCGCCTCCGAATTTTTGATCTACGTCGTAGATGAGCTGAACCTAGCCGGCGTCCCCGACAAGGACATCTATATCGTCTTTGCACAAGGCACCCACCGCCCCCACACCGACGAAGAGAACATCACCTGCGTCGGCGAAGAAGTCGCCCGCCGCATCACCATGTACCAGCATATCTCCACCGACAAATCCCAGCAGACCTACCTCGGAAAGACCACCCTCGGCACCGAAGTCTGGATCGACAAGCGCGTCGTAGATGCTGACAAGGTCATCCTCATCAATGCCGTCTCCACCCACGACATGGCCGGCTTCGGCGGCGGCCGCAAGCTCATCCTCCCGGGCGTTGCCGGCTTCGACACCGTTCAGCAGAACCACTGCCACGCCCTCGGAGCCACCCTCGGCAGCGGCCTCAACCCTGACGCCAAGCTCTTAAAGATCGAAGGAAATCCCGTATCCAGCGACATGCAGGAAGCCTGCGACATGGTACACCCCTGCTTCCTCGTCCACTCCATCATCAATGAAGAAGGCCGCATCTCCTCCATGGTCGGCGGCGACCCCTACGAAGCATGGCTCGAAGGCACGAAGGAGACCTACCGCCTCCAGAAGGTCCCGATGAAGCAGCAGGCCGACGTCACCATCGTCTCCGCCGGCGGCTATCCGAAGGACACGAACCTGTATCAGGGAACCAAGTGCTACACCACGGCTGAGATCGCCACCAAGAAAGGCGGCATCATCATCACCATGATCGAAGCCGAAGACATCATGGAGCCTGCCGCCTACCTCGGCAGCTTCAAGTACAAGAACCTGGTCGATATGGAAAAAGGCCTGCGCGACTGCTTCACCATCCCCTTCTTCGTCGCCTTTGAAAATCTGAACACCGCCCTCACCCACACCGTCTACATCGTCACCCGTCCGGAAAACTTCGACATCCTCCGCGAAAAGACCCACCAGATCCCCGTCGCCACCGTCGAAGAAGCCTGGCAGCTCGCCCAGAAGCAGCTCGAAGGCGAAGGCAAGACAGACTACGCCATCAATATCATCCCCCACGGCAGCGCCGTCGTGCCGTACTTGAAGGAAAGTGACTAGTGACTGGTGACTAGGGATTAGAAATTAAGACTGGGAGACTTACGCTGAGAAATCAGATGTCAGACTTCAGAAATCAGGCAGCAATCCCCGCAGCACAAGACGCCATATGTGTGAAAATCGTCCCCCGAAAAGCCAAAAAGAGCTAGAGAGCGATGCTCTCCAGCTCTTTTTGATTTCAACTTTTTCTAGCCTGCTCCTGAATGAGCTGATTCCACACCGCCAATTTCCGCATGATTTCCTCAAACAGCTCCGGATAATGGCTACGCAAATCACCAATAAAATGTCCTAACTTCGCATAATGCACCGTCAGTTGCTTATGCGTGCGAACATACGACACCTTGTTTAATCCCAACGCACTATACACCGCCGGATCGATTTCCACATCAAACTCGGCGTCCAGATTTTCTTTTCGGGAAATAGTCGAAACAGGCAGTACCGTATAGTCATTATTTCTCGGTTCCCCAATAATCAAAATAGGACGGCTTTTCCATGCCAGTCGGTGTTCTTTTGTATTATAGTATTCCACTATGCATGTATATAGCTTGCCGATCATTTTTCATCCTCGAACTCATCATAATACATGTCCCAGACATGATCGTAAGGACGAACCTTTTCTGCATCCTTTCTCATGTCATCCAGGCTGAGAATCCGACTCCCATTCTGTTCTGCCTTCAAGCCGGCACGTGCATTTTTCCAGGAAATCTCCTGATGCGAGAGCTGGCTCAGCTTCCACGACGCATACTCCCCGTAAGTAAAGATAACATTCTTTACGATGTACGCAGCCTCATCAGAAATCGGCTGCGTCACATCATTCATCCCATCTGTCGTATATGCACTTCGCACATCCCGACACACCGGGCCATACTTCCAGCCTTCCAACTGTTCCTCAAACAGCGGTTTATTCGTCAATGCCAAGCATTCTCGCTGCGAGAAATAAAGCAATTTGTGCAACTTCATCTCATCGATCGTTTCGCCTGTCATCTTCTTATATTCATCCATAATGTACTGTGCTACATCCAATACTCTTTCCATCAGTCACACCTCCTTACTGTGCCTTCTATCATTTCAATTGTAGTATACCCAGCCAATATAAGAATGTCAATTTGAAACCCGCAGCAACAACGTCGCTGCGGGTTTTTATCCCTAGCCACTAGTCACCAGCCACCAGTCCCTAGTCACTTCTTATGCTTCACGATATACTCTTTCAGATCCGCATGGAGGATCTTCTTATAACTCTCCACCCCCGGCTGGTCATAGGCATTGACGCCCGCAAGCGCCCCCTCGTAGGCGATCGTGAGGAAGAGAAAATACATGAGCGCCCCCACATGGAAAGGCGTACACCTTCTCATGATGAGATCACAGCTCATGCGGCCATCATGCGCGAGCGCCTCCTCATCCGAGCGCTGCGCCGCAGAAAGCATGTAGGAAAGCGGGACCGGGCCGCGCTCTTTTCCCTCATCACAGAGGATATCCGCGTCTTTCCGCGATTCCCTGACCGTGATGAACTGCACGAGCTTATTCCGTTTTCCCTCCTGATGCTCCTGCGTCAACGAATGCATATCCGTCGTTCCCACCGCTGCGACCGGGATACGGCCATAGTGGATCTTTTCCCCGGAGACCGTGAGCGCCTTGCCCAAAGACTCACCCAGAAGCTGTGCATACCACCAGCCGAGCGAGCGGAGACTGTCCCCATACGGCATGATGATCTCCGCATCGACACCATGATTTTCCCGCGCCAGATACTTACGGACTGCCAGCTGCAGCGCCGGATTCTCCGAAAGCGAAAGACTGCGGCAAGCCTCTTCCGTCATCCTCGCCCCACGAAGGAAATCCCGGATATCGATCCCCGAAAGCATCGCAAAGACCAGCCCCACCTGAGAGAAAACGCTGAAACGTCCACCGATGCCATCCGGCACCGTGAAGCACGGCCAGCCATTCTTCTCCGCCAGAGGACGCAGCGCCCCCTTCTCCTTGTCCGTCACCGCGATGACGCTCACCTCGCAGAACTTCCCCAGCATCTCACGCAGCGCCCGCTCTGCCATGACCGGCTCCAAAGTCGTCCCGGACTTCGAATTCACAACCAGCAGCACCTTGTGCTTCCACCACGCTGTCTGCGAGCTCCGCCGGATACGCTCCACCAGCGAGAGAAGACTCACCGGATCCAGATTTTGCCCCGCAAAATACAGCTGCGGATACCCGTGGCGCTCCTCCTTCGTCATCAGATTCCAGTACTGTCCGCAGAACAGATCAAAAAGCACCTGATTTCCAAGATACGAGCCCCCGATACCGATCGACACCACGATATCCTGCTCCTTCGCCAGCTTCGAGAGCGCAAGCAGCCTCTCCCTCTCCTCTTTGGAGATCAAAATCTCTTCCTCCAGGAGATACGGCAGATGCGGGAAAAGCACGAGACTGCCGTCCGGCCCCTTCCCGCTCTTCCGAAGCCGCTCCACAGAACGCGCCGCCTCACGAATGCGCTCCTTGCAGGCATCTATCTCCTCCTCCGTGATCCCCCAGCCCTCGCCGGAAAAATGCGTCATATCGATGGTCAATTCATCCTGAAAATGCATACATATACCTCTCTTCACCGTAATGCTATTAAGTTAAAGAAATCGTTAGCTACGTAACGTCTTGCTTCCCCCTTCGGGGAGCTCCCTCGATGGGGAGCCAAGAACGTTCTGCCGCTTAACTTAATGGCATTACTCTTCACTAGGCAGCCCACAGCCGACTGCCATTTATCGACAATTATTATATCATGTTTTTGTCCTGCACGGGAGTATGTTACGCCAAAAGGTAAGCGACATCCTTATCCGATCTCACGCTTGTTTATCTATAGCAAGGGCTCCTCTGCCGCAAGCAGAAACGTTCGATCCGCTGCTTGCGATCCACATACATACGGCTCTGACGGTTCTCCTTTTATCAGTACGAACATTTCCATCATCACTTCCCCTTTACACGAACATGATATGCTCCATAGTCATGCAGCCCTGATCGATCAATGAATATGTACCATGTAAAAAGCCGAAGCACAAACGCTTCGGCTTTTGCCGATAGGCCACGCTTAATGGTGATATCGGCTATATGTTTCTATAAATTGTTTCATATACGTTTCGGCTTGCTTAAGATCCTCGGCATTGGGATGCTTTGCAGCCTCCTTCACCGTTTGCTCCATTTGAGCCGAATGGTGCGCGCTGCCCTCCAGCATTTTCCTCATCATCGCCAGCAGTGCGGGGTCGACAGCCCCCTGCACTGCGAAAACGCCGACGATCTGATTATCCGGAGAGAGCGCCGTCCCTGCATTCGCAAATCCCGTATAGGCATGCTCTGACCGGGGATTGGCTCCCATGGTCTCAAAAAGGACGACATGCTTCCCATGAAGAGAGTGCAAAAATTCTTTTGCCTTCGCATCCGGTCCACCGCGATCGAGCCAGTACCCTGCAAAGACCACATCAAACCCATCCGCAGATGGCGTATCCTCCACGCGCGCCAGCAGGCTTCCCTCCGGAGCCGCCTTCGCCAGCGCTTCCGCCACACGCTGAGTATTTCCCGTGCGGCTGGAGTATGCGATTAAAACCTTCATACGATCCCCTCATTTCATATTCATCATATCGCCGAAACGCGCCCTGCCCGCACTCTCCGAGCGGCCCAGCAGCATGTACTGGGTCATATGGAGCATGCGGCGGAGCATCGTACGATACCAGTAACGCCCGGCGGACGTGTACACATACGTGTCCCCGGACCTCGTGACGAGCCCCCAATCTGCCCACTGATCCAAGAGCGGTGTAAGGAGCGCGGTGAAAGGCACTTCGCACAGCGTTTCCAACGCGGCTGGAGAAATGCGTCCGCGATCGCTCGCCGCCTCGATGGCCTGATAGATCCGCCGGTAGCGGCTCTCCTTCCGCGCCCCCATAGGAACGAATTTCCCAAGGAGGACCGCGCCGCGATACATCGCCTCCGCGACAGGCTTCATGAGCCCCAGACCGCCGATTTTTCCCCCGCAGGCCATACCGATGGGGAAGATATCGCTGCCATTTGCCGCAAGCGTATTGTAGACACTCTCCTCCCGCGCGTCCCACTTCCAGTGGGTACAGGAAATATTCGAAGCACCCGACACTCCCAGCTCCTCCTCCGCCGCGCGAAAGAGCGCCTGCAGGTACGGAACTTCGAGCGTCTTTCCCGCCTTGGCGAAAGACTTCGCCAAAGGTGAACCCTGAAGAAGCTGCAGCTTGTAAAGATCGAGCCCCGCTGCGCCACACGCCTTTGCATCACGGATATCCTGACGCATCGTCTCCTCCGTCTCACCAGGAAGCCCATAGATGAGGTCGAGGATCATGAGCGCATCCTTCTTCGCAAAATGCGCCAGCCTTTCCATCGCCTGCTCTCGGGGGAGCGGACGGCCGATCCCATTTCGGATCTCCGTCTGAAAAGACTGTACGCCAAAACTGAATCGATTCACTCCGCCGGAGATCGCTGCATCCATTTTTTCATCCGTCATATCCGAAAGGCTCGACTCCATCGTGATTTCTGCATTCTCCATCAATGGGAAGACCGTGCGAATCCGCTCCAAGATCCTTTCGATATCCTCCGCCGACAGGATCCCCGGCGTCCCACCGCCGAAGAAAACCGAGCGGATGTGCGAACGCGTGAGGTACGGCCGGCCGGCGAGCGCATCTATCTCCCGGCAGAGGAGCTTTGCATACTCGTGCTGCTCCCTCTCATCCGCCTTCTTTTTGAAAAATGCACAATACGTACAGGAAAGCCGGCAAAACGGCACATGGATGTACACAGCAGATTCCTTAGTAGGAACTCCCGTCTCCCAAATATCTTTCATGAGCGACGGCAGCTTCAGCGGAGACACCACCGCCGTATCACTTGCCGCGAAAGGTTCATCCTGCCGCTCGATATCCCAAGCCGTGCGGCGCGTCCCGCCGCCCGTAGCATACACCGGCTCCCGGTACATATTCTCTATATTCTTCTCATAAGAAATCATCGCTGCCCTCCATATACTACATCCGCCATATAGGAAAGCGCCTTCGGATACTCCATACCGGGACTCGACAGAAACAGTTTCTGCGGAAGGAAGTACACACGCCCTGCCTTCACTGCACGCATCCCTGCCCAGGCAGGCTGTTCCATCAAGGACTTTCGAAACGCCTCCTGCTGCTGTCCCGGCATCACCATCGTCGTCAGGAAAATAATATCCGGGTCCTTTGCGACCAACGTCTCCAGACTGAAAGGCGGCAGCTTCATATCCCGGTCATTGTCCAGCGCGAATACATTGCGGATATGAAGAAGCGCTGCCGTTTCCGTCGCGATCGTCCCCTTTCCTTCCAGCGTCACCGAGTGCGGCGTCCCATGAAGGATCGCACACGTATACTCCTTAAGAGACAGGCCGGATACCACACTCTCCATGTCCTTCCTGAGCTGTTCCCTAGCCTTCACGCCTTCCGCATGATGCCCCGTCACATCACCCAGGACCTCCGCAGCGCGCTCCACATCCTCCAAAGAAGACGCAGAAAGCAGCATGAAAGGGATCCCATTCTGCTTCATCACTTCCGTAAACCTGTCATGCAGACCGTGCAGACCGATCACCAGATCCGGTTTCTCGGAAATCACCGCCTCCGCATTGACCTGAAACGTGTATCCCACCGTCTTCTTCCCCGCCGCATAGGAAGGCGCCTTGTCCCCCGGGCTGTCCGCCCAGGCGATGAAGTCTCCCCCCACCGCATGCATGATATTCAGAAACGACGGCGCGAGAATAATGATCCGCTCCGGCTTCTTTGCAAGCACCACTTCTCTTCCCACAGCATCCGTCATGCGATAGAAAGTCTCTGTGTGTCCTCCCGTCGCCTGAGGAAATCCGCAGCCCGAAGCGACCGATAGGAAGAGCAGCAGGCAGAGCGCGAGCCACTTCCTCATAGTGCCTCCTCTTAGAACTTATGCTCCCAGCCGAGAGACCAGTAGCGACCGTCAAGATCGCAGTCGCTGTCCACTTTGTCGAAGATGTTCTGTACGCTGCCGTAGATCTTGGTATCTTTGTTGATCTTGCGCGTGAGCGTAAAGTTGAGGAGATTGTAGGTCTTCTTCGGACCGGCCACCACATCTCCTTTGACAGTCTCTGGAGTCACATACTTGTAGTTCAGCTCATCCCAAAGAACAGCACTCCAGCCAATGTCCTTGCCGTCATCGAAACTCAAGGAGTAGATCTGGCTTAATCTGGAACGCTGCGGCAAAGGCTGATTCTTATCCTTATTCACCGCATCCAGCCATGTCGAATTGACTTTGAACTTCCACATAGGACTCAGCTCATACCCCAATGTATATTCAATGCCCTTGATACGTACATTTCCGACATTGATGCACCGATATTCTTTAACCCCGATCGGAGTCGTCGTAATCATATTTTCCAGCTTGGTATCAAAATAAGTCAGCGATGTAGACAACTTTCCCCATTCCTTTTCAATGCCCACATCCCAGCTGTTAGAAGTCTCGGGTTTCAAGTTCGAATCCGGATTGACTGTAATAGTCCCCGCCGGCCCCATATTCGTTACCAGTTTTTGATACAAATTCTGTACAGTTGGTGCTTTAAATCCCTTTCCATAGTTCACTTTTACGCGGAAATCCTCTGCCGCTTTATAAGTGACACCCAATTTAGGCGAAGTATGACTACCATAATTCTCATGGTGATCGTAGCGAATAGCAGGAACAACAAACCACTTTCCATAATTGATCTCATCCTGCAGATACGCCGCATAAGTATCGATTTCTTTTTCAGAAATCTCTTTTGTGACACCGTGCATCGTGACAGATCCTAAGTGCGTGATATTCGCTGGGTTTTTATTCCCGAAATTGGTCCCTTTGACTGTATTCTTGATGTACTCTGCCCCATAAGTGATCCGATGGTTGTCATTGATCTTCGTGGAATTTCTTCCCTCGATTACAAAGATTTTATTACTGTTCACATTAACATCATTGGTATAAGTTAAACCCATAAACGTATTGAACGTTTTATTCCAATCCATTTCGGACGGTGAAGAACCGCCCCCCATCGAAGGTCTTCCCATTGATGAACCGCCCATGCCAGCACGTCCCATGCCAGAGCCACCCATGCCGGAGCCGCCCATGCCGGAGCCACCCATGCCGGAGCCACCCATGCCGGAGCCACCCATGCCGGAGCCACCAGCCATGGGACTATGCCCCGTATACTTTCCGCCCGAATACAGAATATCGCTCTTCCAGTCAAATTTACTCAAATAAGTCTGAATCTGCCAATCATTGCGAGCTGTTTTGCCGTTCCAAGATAAGCCATAAGTCTGCTGTTTATAGTGATAATTCGCCAGCGCATCCGCCATGGACACATCACCTGTCATAAATTTTTTCCCCATGGGAGCCATCCCATTAGGAAAATCCAATTTAACATTTTTCAGATTTCCATTATACAAATCCCGCTTCAGGTTCTGCGTATAGTGATCCACATAGAAATTCAACGAATTATGGTCATTCAACTGGTAGTTGGCATTAAAATTATACGTCTGAGCCGTACCAAAAGAATCCGACAAAACAGAATCATTGCTCCCATCGCGACGTATCTTATTGAACCGCATATCCAGCGTTGCAGAGAACTTCCCGATTTCCCCAGAGTCTAAATGCCACCAGTTCGTGAAATCCTCGCTGCTGTTCACGAGCCCCGTGCGTACTTCTGCCTCTTTCGATCCCTTCGTAATAATATTGATGACGCCGCCCATGGCCTCTGAACCATACAGCGCACTTGAAGGGCCCTTGACGATCTCGATTTTCTCGATATTATCCACATTGATGCGATCGAGCGCATTCGCATTCCCGAGGCCCGAGCCATCCGCTTCATTCGCTACGCGATGCCCATTCACCATGATGAGCGACTTATCCGTACTCATCCCGCGGACGATGATCTCATGACCGCCGCCACGCACCTTTTTCGTCATGGTGATATTCGCAAAGTCTGTGATCGCATCCCGCACATTCGTCGCGCCGCTCTTCTTGATATCCGAGCTCGTGATGATCTGCGTAGACGCCGGCACATTCTTCACATCATTCTCTGTGCGCGTCGCTGTGACGACGACAGCATCGAGCGTATACAGTGGAAGGGTTTCTTCAGCAAACGCAAGCCCCCCCGGCAGCATGGATACCAATACAGAAGCAGTCAGCAGCTTCTTTCCATAGACTGTTCTCTTGTTAGTCATTTTTATCTCCTCTATAAATGCTATAAAACGGAACAGTTTCCTCTCAGCAGTCTTCCCTATTCTCTGATGAGATATAACTATGACAATTATATATCATATTTTATTTAATTACAATTATTTGTTAATCCTTTATTTTATAAATTTAATTAAATGCATTTTGAAGTCAAAAAAGCATACTATCATGATAAAAAATCATAAAGGGATACCGAAAACTCGGAACTGTAAAAAATGTTAAATCATTTTTTACAGTTCCTTCTCTTCGATTTCCATTCTTAAGAATATGATGAAGGGTGCCAAATGATATCGATCAACGATGATTACTCATCACTGCAACATGAACCATCACGCTTTCCCTCTCACTCATACTGCATACTATACGGCACCTGCGTATTTTCTTCCAGCCATCTCGCAACGGCAAGACCTCGGTGATGTACGACCACATTTCTTTCCGCCTCAGACAGCAGCGATAATTCTCCATACATCATCAACTGCCCGCCAGGAATGAACAATACATTCTCCCAGCTTTCATCGGACGCAGGATCCAGGATGCACGGACCGATCACATTGATTTTCCCTGCCTGCTTCTTCTCTGAAAAGTGAGGCACTTTACGCAGCAGAGAAATCATAGCATCCGACCAACCCCGATCGGCATCACCAGTAAACCCGCTGGCGTCAGATACGCACACGGGAATGTCCATCGCAGACTGGCAGATCCCCTCGATATCATCCCCCATCAACGCCGGTCCACAGTTCACGGCTACCCCCATGACAGCATAGTCCGCCTCCTGCCGCATATCCTGTGCCACTTGCAGCAGTTTCTTCTTTGCTCCAAAGACCAGGTCATTCTCCTCGATCAGCGTGCTGTACATCCGCCTCGCCCAAAGAGGCTCACACTCTGCGATCCTCCGAGAGGTCAAAGCCGAGCACCACATGGGCGAATCCAGAACCAACCCCAGATCGGAAATACTAAGCAGGGCCGCAGCCGCTCCCGCCATGGCCGTTTCTTCTTTGCACACCCGCCATCGATCCAGCTTACTCATCATAGCCTCCATAGGTTTTTACGATCTGCGTGATAAAGGAAATCCATCCCGCATACCCCAGACATGACGGAATCAGGATCTCATGACTTTGCCGCAGATCAAAAGAAACGGTAGACAGCCGTACATCCGCTGATACCTCCTGCCTGCTCCATTTCAATGCCCCGCACTCTGTTTCCACGACAGAGCGTATCGACGCTTCATCCTCTTGCGGGATCATCGCCGCCAAGACGATGGTGATATCTTCGATCCCCATCGCCCGAAGAAATGCCACCGGCTGCCTCAGCCCCTCTGCCTGCCGGGTAATTCCCAGCTGCATCCGGCAGCTTTTCCCACGAACAGCACGTTTCCCCTCCTGCAGCAATTTCATCAGACGGCTTTCCTGCTTCCGGCAATACATTTCCATGACCTCTTCTTTCTCTCGCAAAGAAGCCATCTCCATAAAAGCACGTCGGCTTTCTGCAGGCGTGCGGACATGGGTCCAATTCACCATGGGTACATCCAGTCTATGTGCCATATACAGAGCATTCTCTGTCGATGCCTGTTCCTGAAAAGCCCCCCTGGTGAACGATACGACCTGTGACGCACGCCCCATGTCTATATAATCGTTCCTGCTGACACCCACGGGCGGACACAGAATGCGTGTGAACCCCAAAAGGCGCAGCACCTCCATGAGCTCATGATATTCTTCCGGTGAACTATAAGCCGGTGACAAGCCGGACACCAGGCAGATCTCCCGGTCTTTTTCTGCCTTCACCTTCGGAAGAGTCCATGTATCAAACAGCAGCCGCGCCATGGAAGTAACAGTATCCACTAGGCCCGGCACCATAAAGCCGTGCCCGGGCAGCAGAACGACGGTCGTGCCGGTTTCCGCTTCTACCTCCTGACACAGCGCCTCGGTATCATCCCCAATGACACCCGGCACACATCCGCAAACGACTAAAATCACTTCGGGATGGATCTCATCACAGATATCTTCCAGACAACGTCTGAGCTTTTCATTGCCGCCAAATACAGCATCCTGATCGGTCAAGCCCGTACAGAAAAGAAAGCCATCCATTTTTCTGTTCCCAGTGATTTCTCTGCATTTCTCTCCCAACGAGCGGAAAGCATCCCACACCACCTTGGAGCAGGATCTGACATTATGGATAACCACCGCACATCTTGGGTTTTGTACTGCCCCCAAGGCAACCTGCATGAGATTACAGTGAATGATCTTTCTCTGCTTTCGAGACAGCATTCTCGGCTTCATTTTACCATCGTCGTCCCTGCACGAGAAACAGCCCGTCACAACCTACTCCTTCTTGACACATTACATCCCGCACATACCTGGTATAAAAGAGCAAGCCGTATACACCATGAAACCGGGCATCTATCTCAAAGTCCATGGATATGGTCATTATGGTGTCATTGATACAGAAACGAAACGTACTCTGCTTGATTTTATCGAACGGAATCATATGAAAGCCGATGATCACTTCATGGTATTTCCCTTGAGTCAGTATTGGATGACAGGGCAAAGTCGATGGATCATGACCACCATGATTCGAATTGACTCTTAAAAGTAAAGCTGCTTTACACCGGAATAGCATCACAAATCAAAAAAGCAGGCACGTCACTGACGTCCTGCTTTTTTGATTGCAGCTTGAATCATCATCGCACGCATTCTTTACTTCTTCCAATGCTGCGGGATATAGACGATATTCATCCTTTCATCCGCCCCATAGTGGATCTCACAGTCCACATCATAGAGCTTCTTGATAAAATCCGGTGTCAGAAGCGCCTTCGGCGTCCCTGCGCCGACCACCTCCCCACCCTGTATCGCGATCAGTCTATCACAATACATCGCTGCGATATTCAGGTCATGCACCGCTGCGACCACGGTATGACCGAGGCTCTTCACGATATCCATGATCTGGAGCTGGTACTTGATATCAAGATGATTCGTCGGTTCATCCAGTACGAGGCACTCTGATCCCTGCGTCAGCGCACGCGCCAGGATGACGCGCTGCTGCTCGCCGCCGGAGAGCGTCGAGAAATTTCTTTCTTCAAAGCCATGGAGCCCCACGATATCCAGCGCCTCATGCGCCAATCGGTAGTCCTCTTCGTTATCCTGCTCCATCATCTTCTTATGCGGCGAGCGCCCCATGAGGACGACATCGAGTACGGAGAAATCAAAATTGTAGTAATTGTGCTGCGCCACGACCGCAAGCATCAGCGCCGACTGCCGATACGACAGCTCATCCAGCACTTTCCCGTCAAAGAGGATCTTCCCCTCGGTCGGTTTCTGCACGCGATAGACGCACTTCAGAAAAGTACTTTTCCCGCTGCCATTGGGTCCGATGATTCCCAGAAATTCCTTCGGCGAAAGGTGCAGGTCGATGCCCTTTAGGATCTCCTTTTTGCCGATGAAATATTTCACCGCCTCTGCCAGTATTTCCATCAGTCATTCCCTCCAAAGCCATACGTCTTCTTGATCATCAGATAGATAAAGCTCGGCGCGCCGATCATAGAAATCAGGATACCGATAGGAAGCTCGGTATGCGGGATGATGATGCGGCACAAGCCATCGCAAATGACGAGGAAAATCGCCCCCGTCAGCGCCGATACGGGGATCAGCCGCTTATGATCCGGCCCCGTGAACATACGAATGACATGAGGGATGATGAGTCCCACAAAGCCGATCATGCCCGCCGCGTATACCGCAAAGCCGACAATGAGTGAGGAGATCAAAAGATACCACTGGCGATAGGCATGAAGGTCTGTCCCCATGGTAATGGCCGATTCATCCCCAAGAAGCATTAGATTCAGCACGCGGCTCTGTGTCCAGAAAAAAATAACCGAAGCCATGATGATCGGCGCAATGATTGCAAGCTCTCCCCACTTGGCTCCCGCAAGACTCCCCATCATCCAGTACGCGATAGTCTGCATGCCTTCTTTATTATTCGCAAAATATACAATAAAGCTGGAAAACGCCCCGCACACCGCCGAAAGTGCCATGCCGGCAAGAAGCAGCTTCATAGAATTTGAGCGTCCGCCCAGATTCGATATGAAAAGCACCGCCAGTGAAATCGCAAAGGCGCCGATAAATGCCGCGATCCCCACAAAATTCGGCCCCAGCGAAACGCCAATGCCCAAGAGAATCGCCGACGTCGCTCCCAGTGATGCGCCGGAAGAAATGCCTAATATATAGGGGTCCGCCAATGGATTCTTCACGATCGCCTGCATGATGACCCCGCACACTGCCAGCCCACAGCCAACAAGAGACGCCAGGATCACGCGCGGCAGACGAAGCAGCCAGACGATATCATGGACAGGCCCCTGTCCTGGCGCCGTGATAGGCTCTCCGCTGGTAAACTGCGCGAGCACCGTCTCGTAAATTTCACGAACCGGCAGCTTCACTGTCCCGATACTGAGCGCCCAAAACAGGGAGAATACGAGCAGCAAAGCAAGGAACAACAGCACTAGCGCAAAACCAATTTCTTTCAAATAGTTTTTCATACCGTTTCCCCGCTTTCTTTCAGTTCCGGATACAATCCTTCTTTAATGAGCCTGATTCCCTGAATCGTTTTTATTTCAGATGTGTACATGCAATCAAAAGGCAAAAGACAAATTCTGTTTTTTCGGACAGCCTGTAATGAACTGAATTGTGGCTGCCTTAGTAACTGTCGAATGGTATCTTTTTGTGATTCATTGAAATACACCACAAAAATGACTTCTGGGTTTTGCTCCAATAGCTCTTCGAAACCAACACGCCGTTCTTTGACTGGCATATAACCACCAAGAGATGTGACCATGTCACCAACCAGCCAGCCCTCATCATAGTTCATAAAAGCACCGCGGCCGCTCATCTCTATGACCATGACTTTTTGTTTGGGCTTACCTTTTACGGCTTCCCTAGTTGCTTGAATCTCCTGATGTATTTCATCGATCAACTGGTTGGTCTTATCTTCCATATCAAAAATGTTTCCCATATCCGCTAGGTATTGGCACTCATCTTCTATGGTTCCATAATTCAATATATGATTGGACGTAGCTGCCACATAGGTTTTGACGCCTCGATCATTCCACCATTGTGTATTCCGCTTTAAGGCAGCTGTAAATGTCGATTTCCATCCGATGATGGCATCTGGATAAGATGCCAATACGGATTCCGTATTCAGCTCCTGCATATTTCGGATCATAATTTTTTGCATTTGATCCGGGTATTTTTGCATAAGCCTTTTATAAGTCATACTGCCAGGTGTTACAGATGTTCCTACAACCTTATCACCTAAGCCCAATACCAAAAGCGTTTCCAGGGTGTTTAGTTCATGTACCACGACACGCTGAGGTTTTTCTGTGAAAGTCATTGATATCGGATGGTTCTCTGAATCATAAGTTTTTACCGTTGTTGGATAATGATCACTAGTGTGGGAAACAGTTTTGTCTGGCACTTGCACCCTTTCTTGACGATTGCCCAGTATGGCTCCAGTTAACAGTATCATTATAATGACCAGAACACTTATGCCTGCTATTTTCTTCATAGTTTCATCCTGTGAATATGCAAAAACAAGCTGAGGATATTCCCCAACTTGTTTCGCACAATCAAATCTCAGAATTAAAATTTATACTTTGCCCCAAACATGAAAGCGCGACCAGGCTGTGGCCATGCCCCCATGCCAAGGTAACTGGTATAAGTATTTTCCCATGCTTCGTTTGTCAAGTTTGTAACAGTTCCATATAACGAAATGTTTTTGGAATAATCATAGTTGAGCGTCAAATCCATAACAAGGAATCTGTTGTCAGTATACGCCTGTCTGCTGAGACCCGTATAATAATTCATCAACAGAGAACCCGAGAACTTTGCATTTTCGTAGGTCAAGTTTGCAGTGTAAGTGTTCTGCGGACGAAGTTTATTGATGACCGAGTTTACATTTCCATCTGTCCACTTCAGATCTGGATCGAAAACCATTCCGTTTTTGGCTTTCCAATCATCATTGGCATGAGAATAGTTCAGATCTAATGTCCAATGCTCACCCATCTTATGGGAAACGCTCATATTGAACGATTTCTTGACCTCTTTGGCATTGACATATTTCAATTTGAAATCTTTGATGCTCTTATCCCATACACTATATCTTGCTACAGCATTACTCATATTCGTGTAGTCATAATGGATAGATGCCGATGTCTTGTCAGAGATGTTTTTTCTTAACCCCCAAGTCCATACATCCCCCTTTTCATCTTCCAGACCCGCCAATTCATTGCCGTTTGTTCTGTCATAATCTCCCACACGAAGAGGTCTATAAATTTTACTATACCCTAAGTAAGTACTTGTAGAGTCGTTGAATGCAAACTGTGTATTGATCGATGGCGTAATTGTTGAAGACGAACTGCCTGTATTACTGCTTTCTCCCGCTTTGGAAACCTGCGCAAAATCACTGTAATAAGAATATCTTAAAGATGGAGTGATTTCCCAACGATCCGTTACATGGATCTTATCCTGTAAATAGCCTAAAACAGAATCTCTCTTTACGCTCGATGTCAGTTTAGTTCTTGTATTTGTGTTGAAGTATTTAGACTTGTCAAAAGTCCAGGATGACAACACATCATGTTTGCCAAAAGATTTACCGAGCTGAATTTCGATACCGTTATTCTTTAAATGATGGAACCAGGATTTCTTTTCTCTTCCCTTGTAATGGGTCTTTCCCCATTCATACCATTCTTTGGTAAACGGAACAGGAGCAGACATATCACCATCGCCGCCACCAAAGGAGCCCCAATAAGTTTCTCTTTGATCATACAAACGAACAAAACTTTCCATTCCGTGATCCTTTTTAAAGGAATAGGTTACATCATAATTGTTCTTGTTGTATGCATTATAGGCACCAAGCCACATCAACCATAAATTTCTGTAGCCTGGATTCTTCGGATCACCGAAAATGTCATTATCATAATTCTGCTTAATTCTTTCCCAGTCAGTAGGATTGATATATCTATAGTCTGCCGCAGTCAGTGGATAATCATCGTCACCTTGCAGATGATTATAAGCCACGGTCAACTTATGGGTATCATTGAAATCATAATCAACGCGGGCATTAAAAGAATCATCTCTATACCCTGTCTGTTCCCAGGTATGATTCTCTCCAGTCAGTCCATCTTTATAGTGTGAATCTCCACTCATTTCTCTGCGTCCGGACATGAAATATTTCAGCTTTCCATCGGTGTTACTGCCAGATAGAGAGAATCCATAGTTATATCGTTTCCATGAGCCTGCGGAAAAATCTACACTTCCTGATGTTTTTTGAGTCCCTTTTTTCGTGATAATGTTAATAACACCGCCTGTGGCATCTGCCCCATACACGGATGCCCCTGGCCCTTTAATGACTTCAATTTTATCAATATTATCCATACTGGTAATCTGGTTAATATCGACCATGGCTTTGGATCCAGAGCCTGAATTGCCTGCAACGGTTCCCCCTGCTTTATTATCCATTCGCCGTCCATCAATCATTACAACGACTCTGGAATCCCCATTGATGGTTACGATGCTATGTGTCTGGGTATAGCCATATTCCCCACCTCTATATCCTCCAGGAGACTGTACTTGCACGCCTGGCACAGATTTCAATGCATCTCCCAACTGCGCATAATGTCTCTTCTCTAGCGTCTGGCTCGTGATCACATCCACATCGCCACCAGTTCGATAATAAGACTGTTCAGTAATCACATTCCCGAATCGGTCATATTCCTTATCTCCTGTTACGATGATACCGTCCAGTGTATAACTTTCGGCAGCTTGAATGAAGCTACCCCCCGATTGTCAACATAGTGGCGATGGCAGCGCTTAACAATTTTCCCTTTTTCATGGTTGAGCTCCTCTCTCTTGCTCTAACTGATATTCATTTCCTTATCTGCGAAATACATTTTAAACACAGTTAAATCGCGCGTAAGGCTTTTCTAATTATACAGTTTTTTACTAAAAATCAAGCTAATATTTTGTTAATAGATCAATATTAGAATGCCTAAACAGAGTCTTCGTAACTTATTGCGACTCGCATTACTAAACTTGAACCTTTGCAGAGTATGGACAACAGGATAGCCTAAGCACAGGATAAAGTAAGCATCTATAATAATTAAAAGAAGGAGCTGTGAAGAAATGAATCCTCATTTCTTCACAGCTCCTTCTTTTGTGTCCTTTTTCACTCCTGGTAGTAAAAAACAAGAGGAAAAGGGCATCCTTCCCCCTTTCTTCCCAAAATCAGCTTTTTAAAATTAAGCTGCCATATCCATATGTGCCTGTTGCTTCCTATGGTATTTGTACAGGTTGAAGCCAATAGAAACCAGAAACACTTCCATTTTCACTGAATCCATACCTCTTAGGGCAATCCGGTCATATTCCCGGTCGTTCTTCATCACTCCGAAAGTACCTTCTGCCTGAATCGCACGGTTCCTCCTCAACAGAAATCCACGGGTATCTGTCAGTCGTCCAATGACTTCAGCATGGACCTTTGTAAGTTCACGATTCAGGCTGATCCGTCTGTTATGAGGTGTTTTCTTGCAACGTTCTGCATAAGGACAGCCACCTCATTCACAGGAAGATCAGATCCATACTTTTTCGTTTTATTAGTAAAGACGATTCTGCTTTTCCTGAATTTCTGCCATCAATGATCGGATGCGTATCTGTAACGCTCCCGTACTGACTCCCTGATCCAGTGAGATCATAGTGTAGCGCTTCCCTGCCCGTTCCAGCCTCTTCTGCAGCGCATCTATCGTCGTCATATCCCAGCCGCAACTGGTCGACTGCAGCTGTACAAAATGCAGATAAGGATTTGCACAGACCATTTCCGCAGTAAATAAAGCCTTCTCCCGGAACGTAGGCGTATCATGTCCCTCATTCTGCAGTAAGTACAATCCCTCTGCAGACAACACAGGGATACCCAGTCCTGCCATGACAGCAGGTATACCCTTATTGATCTCGGGATCCAGCTGATAGCTTCGTCCGACCAGTACCAGGGCGTTTTTCTTTTCCCTTTCGATCCATTCCAGGACATCCCTTGTTTTCTTTCCCAAACGCGCCTTATAGCCACGCTGTGCCTTCTCTGCTGCCGTCGTGGCACGCCACAAAGCATGCGGCGTCACCTGCGGAAGATTCTCCCTCATGAAAGCAAGCAACGACTGATGGTCACAAAAAGAGATCTGCGGGTGATAGAATGGAATACCGGCTGCAGAAATCTGCTCCTTCATCTGCTCTGCCAATATATCCCCATAGGCTGCATGTGTCGCTTCATCAATATCCGGCTCTTCTTTTCTCCCGCTTATCACAGGCATCCAGATACCATCGAGCTTACATTGTTCCAAAAAGTACATCAGATGTCCGTGGGCCAGCCTGCAGGGATAGCAGTAAATCCCATGCGGTATGGTCACGGTACTCTTTCCGAGTGATGCTGCATCAAAAGCAGAGAGAATGACGCGATACCCAAGCGTCTGCCAAAAGACCTTCCAGTAAATCATATCTTCCCATCGCCCCAGCACCGCCGGAATACCCATTGTTTTTTCAGCTGACGGGTTTACCTTCGATGACTGCAGCAACTGGTTCTTTTCCCACTCATAGAGATTTGGCACTTTCCGAGAAACAAAATGCTCTTTCGCCAGTAGCCGTTCACCATAAGAGCATCGATTTCCTACAATAAAGCAATGTCCATTAGAAAAGGTTTTTTTCTGTAAGAGACAGTGATTCCCGCACCCCGGGCACCGGCTTGACTCCTCTCTGACACTCAGTTTTTGTATTTCATCCGCGGAAAGCATCTTCGACCGTGCAGCCTCCGGCATCCTTTTCTTCGTCAAGAGCGCCATCCCATAAGCACCCATGATGCCGGAACCATTCGGACGAACGACCGGATGACCGACCAGTGTCTCAAAGGCACGCAGAACAGCATCATTCTGAAAGGTCCCTCCCTCTACCACGATATGCGCCCCCAGTTCCTCTATCGAGTCCAAGCGCATCACCCGATACAGTGCATTCTTCACGACAGAAAGACAAAGTCCGGATATCAGCCCGCCTGTGTCCACGTTTTCATTTTGCACCTGATGTACCTTGCTATTCATCAATACGGTGCAATGATGCCCCAAATCCAGACAATATGGGGCATGCACCGCCTTCTTCACAAATTCATCCATTGAGAGTCCCATGGACTCAGCAAAGGTTTCCAAAAACAGGCCGCAGCCGGAAGCGCAGGAACCATTCAAAACGATTTTCTGAATGCTCCCCTTTCTGACGCGGATATACTTCATATCCTGTCCGCCGATATCCAACAGATCTGTAACCTCCGGGCAGAAGAAACGGGCTCCCTGTAAATGTGCGACGGTTTCCACTTCTCCGGTATCGATCTGAAAAGCCTGTTTCAAAAACGCCTCTCCATATCCGGTGATGCCGGATGCGGCGATGGAAATGCCCGCAGGCAGTGCTTTATACATAGCAAGAAGCATCGTCTTGGCTGTCTCAAGTGCGTCGGCCTCATTTTTCCTGTAATCCTCATAACAAATCTGACCCTCTTCATCCACAAGAACCAGCTTGATCGTCGTAGAGCCTGCATCCATCCCCAGCCACAATCTAGCGGGCGGCTGCGGCATCGGCCTTCGGGGAAGTCGGAAACGTTGATAATAGCATCGAAAGCTGTCATACGCTGCCATATCCGGAAAGAGTGGTTCCAGTCGTTCGGCCGCCACTTCTTGTAAATGATCCTGATCCAGCAGTCTCTTCACATCCTGCCATGCAATTGGAGCAGCTTCCCGCCCCAGCAAAGCCGCTCCCCAAGCACAATAAAGCTCCCCGTGCGTGATAGGAAGGACATCTGCCGAAGAGATTCCGATCGTCTGCAAGAAGCTACGGCGAAGCGCCGGCATGAAAGCGAACGGTCCACCCAGAAGCGCCAGCTTCCCCTGTATCAGCCGCCCTTTGGCCAGATCAGAAAGCACCTGATTCACCACCGCCTGGAAAATAGATGCTGCCAAATCCGCTTTACCGACGCCCTGATTCATCAGCGCCTGAATATCAGTTTTCGCATAGACCCCGCACCGGGAGGCAATGGGATAGAGATGTATCCCATTTTCTGCCAGCGCATTCAACGCCTGGATATCCACACCGAAGAACGCCGCCATATGTGCCAGAAACGTTCCCGTCCCACCTGCACATTTCCGATTTGTTCTGAGATCCATCTCGCCATTTCTCTCGAAATACATCATCCGCGCATCTTCCCCACCCAGAGAAACAGCCACATCGACCTCTGGGTGAAACCTCCGCAAGGCCTCTGTCTCTGCCTGCACTTCATCCACGAAAGGGATCTGCAGTGCCGAAGAGAACTCTGCCGCCCCCTTCCCCGTAAAAGCCAGATGCAATGCCCCCTCGCACACTTTCGTCCTCAGCTGCTGCCACAGTATTCGGAGCGTTTCCCGTACGCGATAATGATGCGGCACATACGCAGAGTGCATCAGCTGCCCCCGCTGAGAAAGCACGACCACTTTGATGGCAGCGGAACCGATATCAACTCCTACTGAGATGGACTCCATGTTGGTGACCCCTTTCTTATAAAAAACTCTCAATAGATAATTGCAGATTAGTTATCCATTGAGAGTATTTTAACATATTTTGGTTAATCTTTACGGAAATATTGGAAGCAGAATGAAATCAGATGCGATCAACATTTCCTTAGAACTTGAACTGCGCAGAGATCGCATAGGTTCTTGGCGCGCCGAGACCGATATTATTTCCACCGGCTGCATACCAGTAGTCTTTATCAAAGAGATTGTAGCACCACGCAGAAAGTGTCACCGGCTGCCTTCCGAAATGGGTATCCCAAGAAACCCCCAGATCCACCAGCGTCTGCCCGCCGATCGAAATCGATCCGCCTTTACCATCATAGCTATTTGTATTTCTGATCAATGCAGCGCCGGTATAGGTCAGACGTCCTGTCACCTGAAGCGCATCTGTCGGCTTGTACATCAGCGCCAGGTCAGCCGACCACTTCGGCATCGCATCTACGCGTCTGCCGTCATTCAGCCCTTTCTGTGTCTTTGTCTGTTTGGAGTCCAGATAAGATACGCCGACGATGTAGCTCAGTTTCTTTCCGGCATCGCCAGACAGAGAGTATTCGATCCCGCGATTTCTCTGTTCTCCATCCAGTTTATACGCTTCTGTGCCATCCCCATTCGGCACAGCGATCCCATTGGCTTTTTTGATTTCGAAGAAACTTAAAGTGCTTAACGTATCTCCATTCTTATACTTGAAGCCAAATTCGTTCTGTTTTGTTTTAGACGGTGGAAGGATTTCATTTCTATTGCTATAACTCTGTCCCACTGTATTGCCCTGTACAAAGTTTTCGGTATGGCTGGCATATACAGCCACATTGGGCGTGATTTTATAATTCAAGCCCAAAATCGGAGCGGTCGCGCTGGACTTGACCACATGCCCCTTCTGATCATCTTCCTTGACTTCATGTCCATGATAGCCAAAGGTAAAGTGCAGTCTGTCATCCGGAGAACTCAGTGTATTCACCAAAGTCCAACCACTCATAATATCCGACTGGCTGGGGTTGATGGCATCCCATACTACATTCGGACGAGCAGAAGATGTTCCGCTGTAAATGTTTCCGGTAATAGCATACTTATTAGCCGCACTTACATTGGTATCTTTTTCTCTTGTGAATTTCGTCCAGTCAAACATGGCTGCCCATTCATTTTTCCACTGCCCTACATTGAATTTTCCTTTGAAACCGGTATTGGCATACGTGTAGTGATGGAAAACCGGCATCTGTGTATAGGTACCTGTGTAATTTCCATCAAAATCAATCAATTGACGACTAGACCACTGCTGCAGCCAGCTGGAATAATCCTCCCAGCGCCAGCCAAAATTGCCAAACCAGGTCAGATCATCTGACAAATACTGCTCATGATTCAAAATAAAAGTGGTGTTTTCATATTTATCATTGGACCAGTGCGGAGAAAGATTCTTTTTATTATTCGGTACCTTTGGAAGACCGCTCAAGCTGCCTAGGCCAATGGTATTGGACCGACCATACTGGTTGTCATAGTCGTAGCTGAAGAAAATATTGGTCTTGCTGCGTTCAGCGCGATGGTCGATATTCACTGCGATATCTCTCTTGTAATCTCTGGTGCCATCTACAGCGAGACCCCCTGTCGCATTCAGCGCATTGATGCGCACGCCCCAGGCACCATCTTTACCAAAACGTTTACCCACATCGACCGTCTGCGTATAGTAGGAATCACTAGACCAGGAAAGACCCGCATTCAGCATTGGCTTTTCCTGTGCTTTTTTCGTCGTAACACCGATAGTCCCGCCGACAGAGCCTGCCATAAAAATGCCGATCCCATTGACCCCAATATTTGGCCCTGCCAGTACTTCGACACGATCCATATAGTTAGTCGGCATGGTCATCTGATGGCTCATGCTCGGTATCCCATTCATGCTCCAGCTACCGCTACCTGCCGAAAAACCGCGAATATACAGGTTTGTATCCGTAGACCCGTGTGTGACGCGAACGGATGGAGACAAAGACAGCACATCCATCACACTTCTCTGCGGCTGGGAAAAGGTTTCCATCGCCTTCTTGGTAAATGTCATCTGTTCAAACGGTGTATCCAGTACATCCTGGCTGCCCAGTGTCCCCACATTCTGCTTCGTACCTACCATGCCGGATGCGACCGGTGCCAGCTGCGCAGTATCTGCATCATAGCGATCAGCTGTGACGATCACTTCATCGAGCTGATTGCCCGCTGCCAGTACCCCACCCGAAATTCCGTTTGCTGTCATCAATGCGGCTACCAGCCATGCTGCTCGTTTTTTGTTCATAATCTCTCTCCTTATATGAATTCTGATAAGAAACGTCTGCACTCTCATTTGATCCCTCGTGATTATTGTTTTTGGCTTCTCTTGATTCTCACGATTTGGACAAAATGACTCATGCGTTCTTAACAATTGATAATCGTATTATAAAGTAGTGGGTTACCCACATGTCAATATATTTGGGGCGTTTAATTAAAATGTTTTGGATACAATCCCCTCGCAAAGATTTCTATCGCATCCCTCACACGAACCGCCGGACAGCGGATCGTATAAAAGGGTATCGCATATACCCTTTTATTTTTGACAGCGCTGATCTCCTGCAAGGCAGGATGAGTGTACACAGACGTCAATGTTTCATCATCGATTTCCGGCTTAGACTGAATAAAAATAATATCCGGATTCTCCGCAACTGCTGTTTCCAGACTCATGATTTCTGTATTTCCGACACTCTCGACCTCTTTTCCCAAGACATGACCGCCCAAGCGAGTCACAATATCTCCTGGCAGTGTGCGCGGCGTATACACATGCAGATCCTTCGCAAGACTGCCTATGAGCAGTACCTTCGGGTGTGTATTCTGTCTGGCACCGTAATCCGCATAGGTTTTCAGCCTATTTTGAATATCCTCACAGATCTCTGTTGCCTTTGTGCTGTTCCCGATAATTTTTCCGACATCTTCAATGTACTTCAATTCATCTTCTATGACATGCTTCTTTAAAAATTCTGCATTATTCATCATGGTCATATACACAGGCACATGGCGCTCATGCCAGAAATTCCACGTCCCGATAGAATTGGCTCTTCCGGTGAAATCGAAAAGCCAGCCTAAGATAAAATCCGGATGCAGCGTCAATGCCGTTTCCTGATTCAGCGTATACTTCGTCATTAGCGGCAGTGTCGGATAGATCTTTTGATTTTCTTCAGTCAGATGCCGAACATCATCAACTCCTGATACAGCCACAATCCGATCTTTCGCTCCCAACTCCAGCAATGTCTCGACTGAATTCTGCCATAGGGCAATGATCTTCTGCGGGGGCTTTTCATACGTCGTAGCGACTCCGTTCCCCTGACTATCATAGTTCTCTACCACCACAGGAAATGCCTGTTCCTGCCTGATTGCTGCGGCAGACGAAGCAGGCTCTTCCTGGTTTCCCATACCACATCCGCCAATCAGAAATGCTGCTCCCATGAGACAAATTTGTGCATATCGTTTCCAATTCATTTGTATTTCCTCATAAAATAATCATGCTACGCATTGCATTCTATTATGGTATTATAAAGCTATGGGTAACCCACAAGTCAATTGAAAGCTAAGATAATCATGGAAAACGCAAAAAAATATCTAACCATTCGCAAATTCAGTGAATTAACACACACATTCATTGATACGCTGAAACACTATGATGCGATCGGGCTGCTAAAGCCTGCTTATATCGGAGAAAATCATTATCGTTATTACCTGCCAGAACAGTCGCTGGTACTCACACGCATTTTGTTTGGAAAGAACGCATGCATTCCGCTCAAAGAAATCCGAGAATTCATTTTGGCAGAGCACCATGAAGTAACGATAAACAAATATGATGAAATCTCCCAAACGCTGAAAAGCCACATGCAGGAAACCACCGCTATTCTCAATACCATCAGCAACCTTCGCTACTACTACCAGCTTTCAAAGCGCCACGCACCAGAAACTTTATTCGATCTCTACCTGCCGGAGTGGTTTATCATTACCTCAAAGAAAGCCAAGACCAATCATCAATTTGAGTCCTCTGAATCCAATATAGCCAATCAACTTTTTCTGGAAGGATTTGCTGATGAAAAATGGCCGCATTATCTATTACAGGCACTTTTTACCTCTGTCGACATTGCCAAGAAAGACTTCACGCAAGTCACCTACTTTTTAAAAATTGATCATCCAGAAAAACATAGGAAAGAAGAAATTCAATTCATTCCCAACGGCGAATGGATCTGCATGCTTTTCTACGTATGTGGACGAAACATGGCAGAGTGTGTCCACTTTTATCTGGATGCGCTCAAAAAAGAAAACCAATCTATTAAAGGCCCCATTTTTATCATGGACGTCGTCAACTGTCTCGTCACCTCAAAGTCAGAAGATTACTGCACCATGATCTATGCCATGAAAGAAAAACAAAGCTATGAAGAATACTGACACACGTGAAGTCATTATGATTTCTATTCGCCTATCCACTAAAAATCTCCAGACCGATTATTATCCATTCATTCTTGAACCAGAGGCACGCCACCAATTCTTAAAAGAATTGGCTTTACACTTCGCAGCCAGAACAGATCTTTTGGATATTCAGCAGCACCTGGATGAGATACTTTTGACGCTGGACGGCCAGCAAACAGAAAGTTACACGTTTGCTCTCACGTTGCCACGCCTGATTTCTATCACTCTAGATACATGCAATGCCTGCGGCAAAAATCAGCAGTGGTTTCGCAGCTTGTCTGCCTGTATCGCAATGGATGCCGGTCTTTCCCGCCCTATCCGCCTTTTCATCTCAGACACGATCCCACCCATCATTCAATGGACAGGTCTTCATGCTGACAGAGTCTCCACTCTTACCCAAGAAATGACCGCCGGCAATTCCCCTTCCTGCCTGATCACACATGCTCTTTACAAAAGACTATCTCCTTCCATCCAATCCAAGTATGCGACGCTTTATTATATACGTCATATCTGTTGCTATTGCGCAGAGTTATAACAAAATCAGCGCAAGCAAAAACACCCGAAGACTATAGCATATAGGCTACAGCCTTCGGGCGCTTTCATTTGATAAGATTTCAAGAAAGTGCTTTTCCTTCTTCCACCCAGCTTCTCAATTCATGCACTTCCTCCAAAAGTTCCGCATGTGTCAGCTTTTCATGCGGTTCATATTCGATGACGATGTCCGCATCCTCGGTATATTTCCCTGCCCAATGCATGATCTGCCGAATATCTGCCGTTCCATGATGATAGTCCAGATGCTGGTCTGCTTTGCCATCATTATTATGCACATGGAATCCCTTGACACGTTTGCCGTAAGTGGCCAAAAAGCGTTCTATATCCAGCCCGTTTACATGGGCATGTCCGATATCGATCAAAGACTGCGCCTGCGGGATATTTTGGAAGATCCGGAAATACTCCTCATTGCTGAAGAGATGCACGCCATGCTTTTGCCGGCACAGATTTTCGATCACGAAATTCACCTTCATCTGCGCTGCCATATCCGTCAGTTTTTTCATGACCCAATAGGCATTCTTCTGCTTTTGCGGAATTTCTTCCGGTTCAAATTGCAGCTGCGAATAATGAAATACCACATGGCGCACCTGATTCTGCATCGCCAGCGCAAATACCTTTTTATAGCTTTCCATAAGCCATACATTCTCTTCGGATCCGATGTCCGAGGTCGCCTCGATGTTCACATACGGACCATGAAAGGTCAAGGGGCATGTCATCTGCGGAACTTTGGCCGCCAAAGCCTGCCAATAGGCTTCATCATGGGTGAATGCGGTAAATTCAATGCCGAGATCAGGATCCTCGTTGCTCTCGATCCAGTCAGCAAATTCCGCAAAATGTTTCATTCCTACGATGAGATCACTGATGAAATATTTCATGACTACTCCTCCGGATACCCGATATTGGCTTCCGTCGCCTTATCAAAGAAATGCAGTGTATGCTGATCGACTTTCCAGTAGGCTTGCGATCTTCCTTGGAGAATATCGTCTCTCATGATGGAGATGACATCCGTTCCATTGACCGTAAAATAATATCCCACACGGCTTCCATAATCTTCGTGATACTGAACGGTCACAGGGATACAGCCCTCTCCTGGCTCTGCCTGCAGTGTCACATCCTCCGGACGGACTCCCGTCTTGACCTCCGAATGATGCCGAGCGATCTGCTTCATCCATCGATCCGATAAAGTCAGATCTAGGCCATTCATTTTCATCTGATTTCCTGCCATGGGCGCATCAAATATATTCATCGACGGAGAGCCGATAAACTTGGCGACGAAAATATTGGCAGGTCGATGATATACCATGTGCGGCGTATCAAGCATCTGGATTTTTCCATTATTGATGACGGCGATGCGCTGTCCGACCGTCATGGCTTCGATCTGGTCATGCGTTACATAGATCATGGTCTGCCCATACATTTCATGGAGCTTGACCAGTTCTTTTCTGGCATGTCCTCTAAGCTGCGCATCCAGGTTGGACAAGGGTTCATCCAGCAGGAAGAAATCAGACTGCTTCACGATGGCTCTCGCCAAAGCCACGCGCTGTCTCTGCCCGCCGGACAATTCTCTGGGAAGACGTTTTTCCAGCCCGCCCAGGTTCAGAATATCCACCGCATCCGCCACACGTTTTTTGATTTCCGCTTCCGGGATCCGATTCACACGAAGACCATAAGAAATATTCTTTTCTACAGTCATATGCGGGAATAACGCATAGTTCTGGAAAACCATGCCGATATTTCTATCCCCGGGATCCATATTATTCGCGAGCTTTCCCTTCAGAAACAATTCGCCGGAGGTGATGGTCTCCAAGCCGCTGATCATTCGAAGGATCGTAGATTTTCCGCAGCCGGAGGATCCTAAAAGGATCAGTCGTTCTCCATCTTTGATGGAAAGATTCAGTCCTTTGATGACCTCCGTTTTATCAAAGCGCTTGACCACGTTCTTCATTTCAATACTATACATAATGGTTACCTCATCATTTAATTCCAGAGTGAGCAAATGTGCCGATAATAAACTTTTGGCAAACAGAGTACAGACCTAACGGCAGCAGCATCGTCAATGTGGCTACGGCCATGGTGACTGGTACATCCGTGCCGCCTTCCGAGCTGACAAACATCTGTAGTGCCAGAGACAGCGTATAATTGGCCTCGCTCTTGATCATAATGGCCGGCCATACATATTCATTCCATGAATTGATAAAAAAGATGATGCCAATAGACAGGATGGCCGGTTTGATGATCGGAATCACGATCGTCCGCAGTCTGTTCAAATGAGAGGCATGCTCAAGCGCTGCCACTTCCATCAACGACATCGGAATGCCCTTCATGTACTGCCTCAGCAGGAAGATCCCGGTCGCATCCGCCAGCTGCGGAAGCGCGACGCCATAAATGCTATCTACGAGACCCATATCCGATAAGGTGATATAGTTCGGAACCATGGTGACGGTAAACGGAATAAAGATCGTGCTGATCAGAAGAAAATACAGTACATTTTTCCCCTTAAAGTGGAAAAAAACAAAAGCATAAGCCGCCAAAACCCCTGTTGCCAATTTGAAAAGAGTCACCAGACTCGCAATAATAAACGTATTAGACAGGATCTGTGCAAAGCGAATGGTCGTAAATACCCGTTCATACGCAGAGAGCGTAGGTGCCTGGGGGATCAGCGATGAAGACGTGAATGCCTCACTCATGGTCTTGAACGAGGTAGACAGCGAGAACAGCAGCGGATACACCAGCATCAAAACCAGTATAATGAAAATCAGATGCCACTTAATCTCTGAGGTATTAATTTTCATAATACACCCCTTTTTCTACATAACGAAATTCCAGATACAAAAGGACGAAGAAAATAACCATGGTCACAATAGCAAGCGACGCAGCCATGCCTGTCTCGTAATAGGTAAAGGCATAGTCATATCCCTGATAAATAATATTCGAGCTGGCATCGTTTGGCCCGCCCTGTGTCAGTACCTTGATCGGCGTAAAAATGTACTGTAGCCCCTGTACGATGGTCATGATCAGGATGTAGACGGCCGTAGAGGAGGTAAGCGGCATGACAATATTCGTGAAAATACTGCGGTTCGACGCCTTTTCCAGTTTTGCTGCTTCGATCAATTCCTCAGGAACGCTGTTCATCCCGGAAAGAAGGATCAGGAAATTATAGCCAAACGCTTTATACACGGCAACCAAGCTGATGATCACAATAACAAGTCCTGGTGTTTTGGACCATGCCGGAAGTGTGATCCCAAAGCTCTCTGCCACAGCTGCGACCGGCCCTGACACCGGATTAAATATCCACTGAAACAGTATCGCTCCCACGACAAGAGCGATCAACGATGAGGAAAAGAGCAGCGCCTTATATACATGCTTTCCTCTCTTCATCAAAAACGTATTGATAAAGGATAATACATAGGGCAGCAGGAAATTGAACAGAACCAGGATCACGATATACAAAAGCGTATTCTGCACCACCTTTAATGTCACCGGATCTGTCAGCAAATGGATATAGTTCTGCAAAGCCACAAATTTCATGTTGGGCGCAACCATATTCCATCTAAAAAAGCTCAGATACAAGGTATATGCTAGTGGATAGAACATGAAAACCAAGAAGACCGCCAGAGACGGCAAGATAAAAAGCGCCGCCAATCTTTTTTCTTTCTCCCGATAGGTGCCACTTTCAGGTGTATTTTTCATAGATGGATTCTCCAATCATACACAAAACAAATATAAGAGGGCCGAAACACATGGCCCTCTTATATTCAGGAATCACAAATCGCAATTGATCATTTCAAAAGAGCATTCAAATCATCCTGCGCTTTTTTCAACGCTGCCATCGGTTCTTCACCAGACAGGATCTTATCTCTGGTATCTGCAAACATCTTTTCAGCCTTGACACCCACATCTCCGGGGAATGCCACCCATGGAGAAAGTGTCGGCAGCTCATCAAATGCAACCTTGAGGGCCGGAGTCTTGGCGATCGCTTCTTTGATAGCCGGATCCTCTACGACTTCCTGACGAGGCGGCAGGTATCCGGTATTGATGGTCCACTGTGCCAGATATTTTGGCTGCATGATAAACTTCATGAATTCCCAGGCTGCCTGCTGTTCTTCTTTAGACTGTGCCGTCACAGCAAGGAAGTTGCCACCTGCCGGGATCTGTACTTTCTTATCGCCAAAAGCCGGGAATGGGCAAGCCATGACATTGAACTTGGAGGACTGGGTAACCGTGCCGATCTTAGCACTGGTTCCCATCAGAATGCCGACCTTTCCGCTGTAGAAGGAAGCAATGCCTTCATCCGCTGCGATATGAAGAGCAGACTGATCTTTCAAGACCATATCTGCATACAGCTGATACGCATCGGCAGATTCTTTGGATGCAAAAACCGCTTTGTTTTTATCATCAAGGATCTTCGCACCATTCGAGGTCAGCAGACCCTGCGTCGCCCAGTTGTCCTGATATTCCTGCATATAGAATCCATATGCGCCGGTCTTATCATGAATGGCCTTAGAGGCAGCACGCACCTCTTCCCAGGTCTTTGGTGGATTCTGCGGATCCAGACCGGCAGCAGTGAACAGATCCGGGTTGTAATAAATGATCGGCGCACTGATAGAGAATGGGAGTCCTACCTGTTTGTTGTCCACCTTCGCCAGTTCCAGGACATTGGGCAAAAAGCTCTTTTCAATAAAATCCTTATCTTTTTCAGACGCTTTTTCCAGATCTGCCGGAGTGACATACTTGAAGTTCTGATCAAAATACTTCAAATAATTGTATCCGATCATGGCGATAGACGGCGATTTACCGGAAGCCACATCAGCCTGCAGATTCTTCATCAGTCCAGGATACATGTCCGGATTATACACTTCCTTGACGATGATCTTATCCTGCGACTTATTGAAATCATCGACCATCTGCTTAATGACCGGCGCACCAAAGTTTTTGGTATATACATGCCAGAATGTAACGACCGTTTTCCCATTTTCTTTAACAGCCGCTTTATCCTGTGCACCGCCTCCGCAACCTGCTGCCAGCGAGATCATAAAAAGGCTCGCTGCAGCAAAACACAGACTTTTCCAAATTTTTTTCACATTACCCCTTCTTTCTAAATCCTTACCTCATCAACTGCGATACCAATGATTCGTGATTCCGTAATACCCCCATCAGTCTCCATGATTCCAAAAAGGCTATATACATAATGGCGATATTTAACCCACCGTAATTCTAACATATAGTATATACAAATTGAATGTTCTTTCTATATTGGCATAAACATCATGTTCTATTATGTCTCCATGTTATCAAGGAGGGCAAAGCCACCCATCCGATATGTCAGGATCTCTATGGCCCGCGCCCAATACCGCTTCGATCATTTTTATCTTACACGCCCCCTGTCAGCATTAAGTCATGTTTTCCATCTTTTTTCGTCAAATTTGTCTCGCTCCGATGGACGGAAGAGCACCCCTCCCGTCTCGGAATGCTCTTTTATTTATTTTCTAAAGCACGAAAAAAGCCAGCACCGTGATCGGTACTGGCTTTCAGGCTGGTGACCCAAGAGAGATTCGAACTCCCGACACCTTGATTCGTAGTCAAGTGCTCTATCCAGCTGAGCTATTGGGCCATGTGGCAGGGGCAGAGGGACTCAAACCCCCAACCTACGGTTTTGGAGACCGTTGCTCTATCAATTGCGCTATGCCCCTATCTGTTTGATGGAAGTCATCATCCATGTGACTTGTATATAATAACAAATCTTTTCGGAAATTGCAAGGGGTTTTTGCAAATATTTTTGAAAAAAGATTTTGGTGCAAAGTTCAGGGATCTCAGGAAAAAGGCGCAACGGGTCCTGTGGGGTCAATGGGGCGGTGCGGTGCGTAATATATAGCACCGCCCGGTCATACAATATTCTTCCAAACGGAAATCCCGTTGAATTTTTTGAACTTTGCACCATCACCGATTTCTACTTCTTATCCACGGAGGTGAGAAATTTTCGCGATCCGCAATTATTTAATATATGCGGTCGCTTTCAGCATGAACATGTTGTCCATCTTCTTGCCGCCCATGTCTTTGGCGTTGAAGCCGTAGTTGGCTTCGACAAGGAGGCCGCGCATGGGGACGAAGGAGGCTTTGGCAAGGTAGAATTTCGCGCCGCCGTATTTCTTATCCGGAGAGTCGGTTCCCTGTGCCAATGCTTCCATTTTGTCCGCAAGATACGCTGGCATGTTATGCATTCCATGCCAATCCCGGTAAACATGTCCCATGTACTGATCGACAATGTCATTGCTGGAGCCGCCGAAGTAGGTGCCTGCCTGGCTGTAGACGTAGTCGACGCCGATGGAGAAGGACTTCGCCTTGAGGACATTTGCTTCGCCGTAGTGAATGCCATAGTTATAGCTGTACGGACGTTCATTGTTCAGCGGAAGCTTTCTGAGGTTCTTGACGAATTCGCCCTGAACGCGAAGCATCGGGGTGACGTTGTAAGAGCCGGCGAAGCCGTAGGCTTTCGCGATATGGCCAACAGGCCCGCAGGCTTTCATGCCGTAAGCGTGAGCTTCCCACTGGCCCGGTTTCTTGTAGATATAGGAAGCGTAAGCGACCGGTACGTCTTCATCATCGCCCCAGCCCATGACGACATCCGCTCCCATAGGATACATGTAGCCATTCTGTACATACATGTTATTCTGCTGTGCCAATGTAGCAATGGCTGTATCCATGGCTGCATTGGTAGCCTTTTCAGTAGCCACCTTTTTGAAAGCTTCGATTTCTGGCTGGGTTGCAGTAGGATTAGCCAGAGTATATTGATGAACTGCTTGTGTTACCGCGTTTTGTACACCGGCTGCCATTTGCGCCCGTAGTTCCTGAATTCTCGGGTTATTCTTACCCGCTTCCAGAATGGCATTAGCCAATCCTTTACCAGCCTCACTGTCTTTCAGTGGAATGCCACGCATCATCGGACCGGTGTATGCGTAGTTGATGTTGGTCGCGCGGCCGAAGGCGAGGGTGAGGCGGCCGCCTTTCAGGTAGTCGCCGAAAGAAGCGAAGACGCCTTTGACTTCTCCGTCATAGGTGTAGCCGGTGACGCCCATCTTGACGGGGAACTGGCCGATACCGATGAGGTTCTTGGATGGGCCGAAGGGGAGCTTCGAGGTATCCTGTTTCGGTCCGAAGTGGTAGGTGGTCCACAGGCGATTCAGGTGGAAATCACCATCGCCGTAGCCCGTGCGGAGCTTGGTCTGGCTCTTGTCCTTCGGATCGATACGGTTCATGTCGTAGCTTTCTTTGCCATTCATATCGAGGATTGTCTCGAGCTGTCCATAGAGGTGGACGCGGTCGTTCACGGGGGTGATGGTATTTAAGCGGACGCGGGTGGAAAGCTCGTTGTGCTTCTGGACATTTCCTTTGAATACATTGTCATAGCGGTCGATGCTCTGGACGCGGAGCTCGGTGATGAGGTCGGTCGCACCACGCTTCTTTTCAAGCTCTGCGATGCGGACACCGAGGTCCTTGAGTTCATTCGCATACTGAGAGGAGAGCTTAGCGAGGGTCTCCTTCTGGGACGCATTCAGTGTGTCTTCCTTCGCCATCAGGCGGGCGACGATCTGCGCGATCTCATAACGGGTGACGTGCTTGTCTCCGCGGAAGGTGCCGTCCGGATAGCCGTCGATGACGCCCTCATCGGAGAGCGAAGCGACGGCCTGATAGGCCCAGTCGTCAGCAGATACGTCGGTGAATGGATTCGCTGCGCTTACGGTCACTGCGGCGCAGGCGAAGCAGGCTGCAATGGCTGCTTTCAAAAAAGCGTGTTTCATGGTTCCTCTCTTCTGAAATCGGAGCCGCTTTCCACATGGTGCGCTCTCGATTTCTCATGCCAAAATATAATATTAAAACTTGCGGGTATCATGTGTATTATTTTTTATTTACAAAACTAAAACATTATAGCGTAATAAGTGGGAGAGTGTCAAGAGAAAAAGGGGTTCAGGTTGATGGGTTCAGGTTGATGGGTTCAGGGTTCAGGGTTAGCCCGTGGGGCGTGCCGTCCCTTGATTGCGTGTGAAAGCTCTACTCGCCAGTTAGGAGTGAGGAGTTGGGAGTGAGGAGTGGTGGTGCGGCGCATAAAAATCAGAAGCGCCGCGGAGTTTTGAAACTAGCGGTTTTCTCGTATCGCAAACCTAATCCCTAGTCACTCATCCCTAGTCCCTAGTCACCAGTCACCAGTCACAAGTCCCTAGTCACTTTGCCCCCCTAATCCCTAATTCCCATGTTTTTAAGGAGTATTTACTCGTGCTTTTCAAAGAAAATCCCTTCTACCTGCTCTCCGTTCATAGCACGGACGGGGCGGCGGCGATCAATGCCGCGCTCTCTCACCAGCGAAAGCTGCTTCCCCTCGAGGCGGAAGGTGCGGCTAGCGAGGCGGCGCACTGGCTTCTCAGGATGGAGAATCGCAGCGAAGCAGAATATTTCTGGCCGTCGGGGCTTTCCCGAAGGGATGCCTTTCTTCTTGCAGAGAACGGCGAAAGTGACTGCGCTCTTTCGCCGCGCCTTCGCCTGCTCCGCTTTTTGAATGCGCTTTCAGAGGATACGCTCAGGCTGGAGGCGCTGCTTGCGGCAGAAGAAGATTTCCTCGCGCTGTCCCCGCTGGAGGCGCTGGAGGACATCCAGAGGGATCGCCGGATCGCTGGATTTCCTGCCTTCAAGGAACCATGGGTGATCGAAGGATACCAGCAGGCGCTGATCCTGGAGATCGGAAGCGGTGCCATCGCTGCTTCCCGCCGGCTGCCTGAAGAAGAGCGAAGGCGCCTGCTCATCGCCTTGGCGAAACAGGGACGGCGAGGAATGCTCTACACCCAGCTTCTTTCTGCCTATGAAAAAGATGTGGAAAAGGAACGCGCGCAGTTGGAAAATGATATCGCCTACGCGCTCATGATCAGCCAAAAACATCCGCAGCAGGGACGATCGCTCCTTGCAGAGAAGAGCCGCCGCTACCTGTCTCTGTCGATGCCGCTCTATGCGATGAGCGGCTGCTGGGTACTCTGCCCCGTCTTTTCCAGCATTCGAAATCGCGCGATCGATCTGTCGGAGCGCCTCGGACGGGAGACGGGCAAGCGCTGGTTCTCCCTCTTGGAAGAGCGCTTTGCCTTCGTGCCGGTCTTTGCAAAGGAGATCAGGGAAGATCAGGCGCGCCTTTCCCGCGGAGAGAAGCTTCTCCGCGGGAAAGAGGGGATATCCAAAAAGGACAGACTGGAAATACCGCGCCACATATCGGAGATCCCTCACGTGAAGATGGAAAAGGGGGATCACCGCTGGGGGATCGTGGTGGTCATAGTGCTCGCACTGGCGTTCCTGCTCTTTGGGCGGTAACAGGACATGGGCTAAGGAAGCGCTGATTAAATCACAGAATCAGATTTCATATGGATTTTTATACATAGCGTCGTCGACATCCTCCTTAAATAGCTCGCTATTCGCGCCCTCTGTCTCCTCGCTCTGTATAAAAATCCAAGAATGAAATCCGATAACGATTTAATCAGTGTTTCCTAAGTTTGAAAGCAGGGATGAGCAGCTATGGATTAGGAATTGGAGATCAGGGGGGGGAAAAGTGACTGGTGACTAAGAATCAGACTCAAAGACTGCGAGACCAGGAGACATCAGATCTCCCTGCATCTTTTCTCCCTCCTTCCTTTGGAAGGAGGTGCCCTGAAGGGGCGGAGGTTGGCTGCGTGAAGCGATATTTTCACACGCGGGGATGCCAACCCCGCCTCGCTTCGCTCGTCTGCCCCTTCCAGAGGAAGGGGCGAGAATGATTCTTAATCGGGCATCGCCCCATATATAATTGCGGAGAAACCGCCACGAGAGCCCGGAGCCCTAGTTACCAGACAACGCACTCCACTTTTCTCCCTCCTTCCTTTGGAAGGAGGTGCCCCGAAGGGGCGGAGGTTGGCTCTCGAAGCGGTATTTTCACATGCGGGGATGCCAACCCCGCCTCGCTTCGCTCGCCCCCCTTCCAGGGGAAGGGGCGAGAATGATTCTTAATCGGGCATCGCCTCGTTTCGTCATCCTGAGCGGCGAGAAACGTCGTATGTGAGATAACGAATGCCAGAACAGCTGCGACCTGAGCCCTCGATCTCGGCGAAGCCGCCACCTTCATTCCTCATTCAAGCGGGGTTTTCAGCCAGAATCAAAGGACGCCCCGCCCTAGGGAAACGCTGATTAAATCGCAGAGTCAAATTCTACAAGAATTTTTATACATAGCTTCGTCATAGCCTTCCTTAAATAGCTCGCTATTCGCGTCAGGTTATTCCTCGCTATGCCTAAAAATTCAAGAGTAAAATTTGACAACGATTTAATCAGTGTTTCCCTAGGAACAAACCCTCATTTTTTTCTTCCATTTCTGCTATAATAAAACAATCCTTCGGACTTTCACTCCGATGAGATTTTCTGGGGATACCCCCGGAATGATGGTTTTGGGAATGGTAGGGACTAGAAAGGAATGGATATTCTTTCCATCTCTGGCAGTTGCTGCTCTTCCCGCAGAAAGGATACCTATTTTATGACAGAAAAGAAAAAAGTCGTCGTCGCCATGTCCGGCGGCGTCGACAGCACACTCACCGCCAAGCTCCTTCTGGAAGCGGGCTACGAAGTCTGCGGTGCGACCATGCACCAGTTCGACGGGCAGGAGAAGGAGATCGAAGGCGCGAGAGCCATGGCTGATTTCCTCGGCATCCCCTTTCAGGTCGTCGATGTCAGAGAGGCTTACCAGAAATTCGTCCTCCGATACTTCATCGACGCTTACGCCAAAGGCATGACGCCGAATCCCTGCATGATGTGCGACTTCAAGGTGAAATTTGGCCTCTTCTATGACGAAGCCAGAAAACACTTCGACGCACCGTATTTTGCAACGGGTCACTATGCGAGGATCCTCTTCCATCCGGAGCGGCAAAAATACGAAGTCCATAAAGGCATCGACATGGGCAAGGACCAGTCGTACATGATGTACCACCTCACGCAGGACCAGCTCGCGCATATCATTTTCCCGCTAGGGCGCACCTTCAAGAAAGACACCCGCCGGATCTCTAAAGAAAAAGGACTTCCCACCTACAACAAAGCCGAGTCACAGGATATCTGCTTTTTGACCAGTGAGACATCCTACGTCGAATTTCTTAAGAACCATGCACCGGAAGCCTTCTCCGAAGGCGATATCGTAGACACCAAAGGCCGCGTCCTCGGACGCCACCGCGGCATTCCTTATTACACCATCGGACAGCGAAAGGGCCTCGGCATCGCAGCGAGGACTCCGCTCTATGTCGTCGCTTTAAAGCCTGAGAGATCGCAGGTCATCGTCGGCACGAATGACGAGCTCTTCCGCACCCGCCTTCTGGCGGATGAGCTTCACTTCACAGATGGCGAAGCGCCCGGAGAGGAATTCTCCTGTGAGGCCAAGATCCGCTATGGCATCCGCGTCCATGACTGCACCGTGACGCTCGAAAGAAATGGCCGTGCCGTCGTGAAATTCAAAGAACCCCAGCGCGCCATCACCAGCGGCCAGTCCGTCGTCTTCTACGATGGTGACAGGCTCATCGGCGGGGGAACGATCGTGAGGGGACTGTAAATAAAAAACGTTGTGCTCATTTTGTGAGTACAACGTTTTTTTGATGGGTTTAAGGGTTTAAGGGTTTAAGGGGTCAAGGTTCAAGGTTCAGGGTTGTGGTGCGGCGCATTTCGTCATCCTGAGCGGAGAAAAACGTCGTATGTTAGGGAAACGCTGATTAAATCGCAGAGCCCGACTTGGCATGTATTTTCAGACAATGCTTCGTCATAACCCGCCTTAAATAGCTTGCTATTCGCGGCGGCTTATTCTTCGCCTTGCATGAAAATACAAGAGCCAAGTCGGACAACGATTTAATCAGTGTTTCCCTAGAAAATGGCTTATCTGAAGTATGAGAACTGAGTCGAAGGATCTAAGCGCCGCGGAGCATACATAGGGCAATGCCCGCTCTCTGTTTTTCCCTCCTTACTTTGGAAGGAGGTGCCCCGAAGGGGCGGAGGTTGGCATGGAAAGCGGTCATTTCACATACGTGGAGCCAACCCCGTCTCGCTGCGCTCGCCTGCCCCTTCCAAAGGAAGGGGCTAGGGAAATGCTCGAAATACTTTTCTAAAATCCGTCGTCTTCTACGACGATGACAGGCTCATCGGCGGAGGAACGATCATGAGGGGACTGTAAATAAAAAACGTTGTGCTCATTTTGTGAGTACAACGTTTTTTTGATGGGTTTAAGGGTTTAAGGGTTTAAGGGGTCAAGGTTCAAGGTTCAGGGTTGTGGTGCGGCGCATTTCGTCATCCTGAGCGGAGAAAAACGTCGTATGTTAGGGAAACGCTGATTAAATCGCAGAGCCCGACTTGGCATGTATTTTCAGACAATGCTTCGTCATAACCCGCCTTAAATAGCTTGCTATTCGCGGCGGCTTATTCTTCGCCTTGCATGAAAATACAAGAGCCAAGTCGGACAACGATTTAATCAGTGTTTCCCTAGAAAATGGCTTATCTGAAGTATGAGAACTGAGTCGAAGGATCTAAGCGCCGCGGAGCATACATAGGGCAATGCCCGCTCTCTGTTTTTCCCTCCTTCCTTTGGAAGGAGGTGCCCCGAAGGGGCGGAGGTTGGCGTGGAAAGCGGTCATTTCACATACGTGGAGCCAACCCCGTCTCGCTGCGCTCGCCCGCCCCTTCCAAAGGAAGGGGCTAGGGAAATGCTTGAAGTACTTTTCTAAAACTTGCAGCGAAGCTGGCATCGCAATCCCGAACCCTGAACCCTGAACCCTGAACCCTTTCCTATTTCCCCTTAAATTCCGCGGGGCGCTTTTCGAGGAACGCCGTGATGCCTTCCTTGAAATCCTCCGAAGACGAGCATTCGCCGAGGTAGACAGACTCTGCCTTCATGTATTCCTCAAAGCCCTTGTACATGCTTTCGAACATCAATTTCTTCATATTTCTATAAGCGAGCGTCGGGCCCTTCGTCAGCTTTTCTGCAAACGCATAGACCGTCGGCAGGAGCTCCTCCTTCGTCGTGACAGCTTTCACGAGGCCGATGTCATAGGCCTCCTTGGCTGCTACGATGCGTCCCGTGACGAACATGTCGAAGGCGCGGTGTGTACCGATCATGCGCGGGAGCGTGTACACGCCGCCCGTATCCGGACAGAGACCGATGCCGACAAAGGCCTGCAGGAACTTTGCATTGTCTGCGGCATAGATGAAGTCGCAGGCAAAGGCGAGATTTGCCGCCCCGCCCGCACACGCACCGGCGACCGCACAGATCACGATCTTCGACATCTTCTTCATGTACAGCACGATCTCCGACAGCTTGCCTGCCAGAGGTCCCATGGACTCCTTCGCAAAATCCGGCTCATCGCAGTGTGCCTTCATGAAGCGGATATCGCCGCCCCCGCTGAAGGCACGCCCTGCGCCTGCAAGCACGACGACCTTCACCGCTTGATCCGCTTCCGCTTCATGCAGTGCGCTTTCCACCTCGAGCGACATGTTCATGTCGAGGGCATTCAGCGTCGGTGCGTAGTCCAGCGTGATGGTCGCGATGGATCTTTCTACCGTGTAGTGAATCATTTTGTAATCCATGGGAATACCTCCTTCTTGAATCAGTGTTTCCTTAGAAGTCTGTGTCTATATTATACATCTTTTGAGGAAAATGAGAAATTGAAGATCGCCCTTTTGCGTCATTGGCGCAAAAGGGAAGGGCTTTCTTGGGAATGGATCGGGGCAGAGCGCAGTCCACATTCGCGGAGAGGGAGACTTAAAAAAGAGAGATGTCTATTCCATGTTCCTTTTGATGCTTGGATACCATAAATGCATAGCAACCCAGATCTCCCATGCATAACCTGTATTTTGATAGACTCAATGCATGGTGTATACTATAAATCATCGAATCATCCAAAATAAGCATACAATAAAATGGAGGAAATGATTTATGGAAATGCTATTGGGGTTTATTGTCCTTCTCGGGTGTCTCTTCCTGGGAATTAAGCACGGGGGGATCGGACTTGCTGTCATCAGCGGCATCGGTCTTACGCTGTACACGTTTGTTTTCCACTACAAGCCGGGCACGCCGCCGATCGGCGTCATGCTGACCATTCTGGCGGTCGTCACCTGCGCGGGCTTCCTGCAGACGTCCGGCGGGCTGACGGTCATGCTGAAGTATGCGGAAAAATTCCTGCGTAACAATCCGAAGCACATCACGGTTCTGGCTCCGGTGACGACCTGGTTCCTGACTATCCTCTGCGGCACGGGTCATGTCGTGTACACCATGTTCCCGATCATTTATGATATTTCTATCAAGCAGAATATCCGCCCGGAACGTCCGATGGCGGTATCGTCCATCGCATCCCAGATGGGGGTCTCGGCATCTCCTGTATCGGTCGCTGTCGTTTCCATCGTAGGCTTCATGGCGGTGGCGGGCTACACCTTCAACCTGCTGCAGATCCTGGCGGTGTCCATCCCTGCGACTTTGATCGGCGTCATCTGTGCGGCTCTTGTCAGCTATAAGAGAGGCAAGGATCTTGAGAATGATCCCGCGTTCCAGGAAATGATCAAGGATCCAGAACAGAAGTCCTATGTCTTTGGCGAGAATGAATCGCTGCAGGGCAAGGAGCTGCCGTCTTCTTATTATCATGCGACCATCATTTTCCTCGTAGGTATCATCCTCATCGCGATCCTAGGCAATTTCCCGGATCTCCTGCCGCACTTTGCTGATGCGAAAGGCAAGATGAAGGCGATCTCTATGACGACGGTCATCCAGATCATCATGCTCCTGATCTCTGCGATCATTCTCTTCGTCTGCAAGACGAAGGCGAAGGAGGTCGGAAACAGCCAGGTCTTCCGTGCGGGGGTCGTCGCACTGGTCTCTGTATACGGTGTCGCTTGGATGGCGGATACCTATTTTGCAAATCATATGTCGATCCTGAAGACCTTCCTGGGCTCTGTCGTTACGGCATATCCATGGGCGTATGCGGTCGTTCTCTTCTTCACCTCGAAGCTGGTCAATTCTCAGGGCGCGGCCGTCGCTATCGTCATGCCGATGGCACTCAATCTGGGCATGGATCCGATCATGGTGCTGTCTTTCATCCCTGCCTGCTATGGCTACTTCTTCCTGCCGACCTACCCGTCGGATCTGGCGTGCATCGGCTTTGACCGTTCCGGTACGACAAGGATCGGGAAGTTTGTCCTGAACCACAGCTTCATGCTGCCGGGGCTCACCGGTGTCGTGACAGCCTGCATCGCCGGCTTCATCATCGCACATGTGCTGTACTAAGATCGTACTAAGACATATATGAGAGACTAAGAAAACGCTTCCGTCGAACATTCGACGGGAGCGTTTTTGCATGTGTGGTGACTAGTGACTGGCGGCAGAAGTCAGAAATCAGAAGTCTAAAGTCTGAAGTCTAATCCCTAATCCCTAGCCACTCATCCCTGCTTTCAAACTTCAGAAGTCAGATGTCAGATGTCTCCCTGTCTAATCCCCAGTCCCCAGTCCCTAGTCCCTAGCTACCTTTATTTCACAACTTACTAAAGAGCGGTGAGTACATCATGAAGAGGGTACAGGTGGTGATCGTGGTGGCGAGTGTGATCAGGGTGAGGAGGAGGCCATACTTGATCTGCTGCGTGGCATCGAGTCCGTGACCGATGGGGATGGCGCGGGTGGAGATCGGAAGGACGTAGGCGCAGTTGGCGGCGACGATGCTGCCAAGGATGTAAGGGATGGGATTCACGCCCAGGGCTTTCGTAAGGCCGGTGACGACGGGGATGGAGATGGAGGCGGCGGCGGTATTGCTCGAGAGTTCGGAGAGGAAGGTGGCAAAGCCGCAGGAGATCGCCATGATGGAGAGACTGCCGGAGAGATGCATGGTGGCGATGAGGGAGGCGAGCTGCTCGATCGCGCCGGTCTCGATGACGAGGCGGCCCAGAGCGAGGCCGGAGGCAAAGAGGCAGATCATGCCCCACATGATGTGCGACTCGGCGTATTTCCATGTGAGCATCGGATGGCCTGTCTCATCCTTCAGGAAGAACATGAACAGACCGAGGGTGAGGAAGATGTAGGCAGGCTTCCAGCCGGGGAGCAGGCCTGCGAAGGCAGGGCGGGCGAAGGCAAGGATGGTCGCGGAAAGGAAGAGGATGAGGCCGATCCATTCGCCTTTCTTCAGCGGGCCGAAGGCCTTGTACATGTCTTGAAAGTAGCTTCGTGTACCCTTCATCTCTTTCACGGGGACGGGGATCGCCCACAGGAAGAGAAGGTTCAGGAAGAAAATGATCGCAAGCAGCGGGAGGAAGCGGATGACCCAGTCATAGTACATGAATTCGCGTCCCGTGAGCTGCTCGATGTAGGAGACAGCGACGAGATTGGCAGATGAGCCGATCGGTGAGCCGAAGCCGCCGATGCCGCTTCCCCAGCCGATGGCAAGAAGGATGGGAAGGGCGAGACGGCTCTTTGTGATGTCCTTTTCGCCGACGAAGTGGAGCATGGCGACGGCGATGGGGCAGAAGATGGCAGCGACGACGACATTCGGCAGGAAGACGGAGAGCAGGGTCGAGGCGAGAAACCAGACAAAGATCTGGTTCTTCATCGAGGTGCCGATGCAGCAGAGCGTCTTGACGGAGATCCTTCGATCAAGTCCTGTGGTCGTCCATGTAAGGCAGATGAGATCGGAGCCTAAGAGCAGGACGGCGATCTCGGAGAAATACTGGCTGAGTACGTGGCCTTCGGGGATCAGATCCAAGAAGGAATCCACCAGAATGGGGATGAAGGCGGTGACGTAAATGGAAACGGGGCGGAGGATCCACCATAGCGCCATCCAGACGGCAGTGCCGATCGCAAAGGATTGCGCGGGCGTGAAGGTGCCTGTAAGTGCAAAGGCGGTGAATGCAAAGCTGGCAGGGCCGGCGAGGATTTCGAGTATATTTTTCATGAGACCTCCTTGGGGAAAGCGGGGTAGTGGGCGCATCGGCTCCGATGGGAAGGGGCGGCGCGAAGCCTTCGGAATCGTTTTCTTCCCCTATTATAGGATGCTATACTATAAAAGAAAAACTGTTATATAACGTACCAAGTACAGGGGAATGCCTGTATTATGAAGGGGGAGATCCGATGAATTTTTTGACGATACACTACTTCCTGACGCTGGTCGAAGAGCGGAATTTTACGCGGGCCGCGGAGCGGCTGCATGTGACGCAGCAGACGCTTTCGGGGCATATCGCGATGGTAGAGAGGGAGGTGGGGATGAAGCTCTTCATCCGTCATGTGCCGCTCGAGCTGACGGATGGGGGCGAGGTATTTTATCGCTACGCGCGTATATTCCAGCGCAATGAACTGGCATTTCGCCGTGCGCTTTCGGATGTGTCGGGAAGTGAGAGCGGAGTGCTTCGCATCGGTGTCGCGCCCGCCCGCGGCGAGGTCCTGCTGCCGCCCTTGCTCGAAGTCTTTCACCGTCGGTATCCACGCGTGCGCATCGTTCTTTGTGAGATGGCGAATGCAATGATCTGGAAAGCGCTGGAACGGGAGGAGATCGATCTGGCGTTGGCGCGGTGGGAAGAGGAGCTGCCCGGTGTCTCGCTCTATCCCTATCAGGAGGAGGAGATCGTGCTTCTTCTTTCTGCCGATCTGTATCAGCGCCTGCCGGGGACGGAGGAAGAGAGAGCGAGCGTTCTCTCTGCGCCGCAAAAGGAGCTGCCTGTTTTTTTGGAGCCATGTGATTTTCTTCTGAACAGCGAAGGGGATATCGCCGGACGTCTGGCGAGGAAGCTTTTCCGTGAGGCCAGCTTCGCTCCGCGCGTGGCGGCGGAGTCTGAGCATATGGCGACGATGCTCCGGCTCTGCCTGCGGGGACTTGGGGCGTATTTCTGCCCGAAAAACCTGGCCGAGGCCATGCTTGCCCCGTCGGATATGCAAAAACTCCACCAGATCGCTTTCACGGAAGGGAAATATATGATTTCCTTCGCGTGCCATGAAAGCTCGCATCGGTGGAGTATGATAGAGAATTTTTTGAAAATAGCAGGAAAGTAGGGGAAAACGGCAAAGGGGATGCACAGCCCCTTTGCCGTTTTGCTTTCATTTGGTTCAGGGTTCAGGGTTCAGGGTTCAGGGTTCAGGGTTCAGGGTTTAGGGTTCAGGGTTCAGGGTTCAGGGTTCAGGGTTCAAGGTTCAAGGTTCAAGGTTCAAGGTTCAGGGCTCTCGTGGCGGCTTCGCCGCCTTTTTTTAGAAGATGGTATTCTCGTATCGCAGCCTTCCCCTCTAGGGTAATGTTATTAAGTTAAGCGGCAGAACGTTCTTGGCTCCCCATCGGGGGAGCTCCCCGAAGGGGGAAGCAAGACGTTACGTAGCTAACGATTTCCTTCCAGCACTTCTCATTTCAGCCACAGCTCTGCTGCAGCTGAGGCGGCCTGTGTCGGCGTGATGATGCCCTGCTCGGCCATGAGGGCGAGGACGACGGTCATGCGCTTCGCGCCTTCCTTCGGGTGCGAGATGGGGTCATAGGCGGACGGCGCCTGCGGGAGGCCGGCGAGCATCGCGCACTGGGCGAGGTCGAGCTCCTTGGGCGCTTTGCCAAAGTAGGTGCGGCTGGCTTCCTTGAGGCCGTAGGCACCGTGACCGTAGTAAATGGTATTCAGATAGAGCTCGAGGATCTCTTCCTTGTTGTAATTCCGTTCCAGCTGGACGGCGAGTGCCAGCTCTTCGATCTTGCGGGTCATGGTGCGGTCATTCGAGAGGAAGATGTTTTTCACGGTCTGCTGGGTGATGGTGCTGCCGCCCTGGAGCGTTTCTCCGGCGAGATAGTTCGTGAAAGCAGCGCGCGCGACGCCGATGAGGTCCATCGCGCCGTGCTCATAGAAGCGGCGGTCTTCGGTCGCGACGATTCCCTTCTTGAGGTAGTCCGGGATCTCGGCAAAGGGGACGAATTCTTCGCGATGCACACGCGCTTCCAATGCTTCCCTGAAGTGGAGCACATTGTCCATTTTTTCCTTGGCGGTGAGGAGCTTCTCCGTCCCGTCGACGGGGCTTTTTGCGTCCGGCTTCGGCGGCCGTGCTTCGATGCTGCCCTCTTGGGTCTCTGCGGAGGAAAGACCGGAGACCAGTGTCTTGACGGTATCCGAGATCTCCGTCAGGATGCCTTTCTCTTCGGCGGGCGGTGTGTCCTTCGGCAGGCTCTTTTGGACGGCATGTGGTCTGACAGGTTCATGTACGACATTCTTCGTGAGCTCGCTGCCTGAGGAGAAGCCCCAGTACATCGCGCCGCCTAAGATCAATAAAAGGAAAAGAAATTTTTTCATGAATGGCTCCTTATGGCAGTACATTTTCTTTTATTGTAGCACAAGTTGGCGGGGCATGGGGGTAGAAGTGACTGGTGACTAGTGACTAAATACCACCTTCAGGCACCACCCCGTCCTACCTATAGAACCGGCTCCCCCTCTTTCGCAAACAATCAAAGGGCAGCACGCCACAAGGGCTAAGTTTGAAAGCAGTGATGAGTAGCTAGGGATTGGGGATTAGAAGCAAGCGGTGATTGGAGTAGTGCAGTTAGCACGTTGACCGTCCTGCAAGGAGGATCTCTCGGCTACGCTCGAGATGACGACGACGCGAAACGCTATCAAAACTCCGCGGCGCTTCATTATTTTTTGCGCCGCACCAACCCCTTTGAACCCGTAGAACCTACAGAACCCGCTCCCCCTCTTTCGCACGCAATCAAAGGGCGATACGCCCCAGGGGCTAACCCTGTGGACCCGTTAAACTCATCCCCCATTTCCCCTTCATGCGAAATACTCTCAAATATGGTATAATAAATACGCACCATCAAGGTGCGTTTATATATATGTAAATAAATAAAAGGCGGTCATGCATGACAGGCCGCCATTTTTTTGTAAGGAGAATCTCATGTCTGAAGATATTCATGAAATCCAGGCTCGTCACAGCGAAGAGAATGGCAAGAAAGACTACGGCGCAGATGACATCCGTGTCCTCGAAGGGCTCGAAGCGGTGCGCCTGCGTCCGGGTATGTACATCGGCTCGACATCAGCGCGCGGTCTGCACCATCTGGTCTACGAAGTCGTCGACAACAGTATCGATGAAGCACTCGCAGGCTACTGCACGCACATCGAAGTGACGCTCAATGATGACGGCAGCTGTACAGTCACGGATAATGGCCGCGGTATCCCGACGGGGATGCACGAGACTGGGAAACCTGCCATGGAAGTCGTACTGACCGTGCTCCATGCAGGCGGCAAATTCGGCGGGGATGGCTATCCGATCTCCGGCGGTCTGCACGGCGTCGGCATCTCTGTCGTGAATGCGCTCTCCGAATGGACACGCGTCGTGGTGCGCCGCGAAGGGCATTTCCATGAAATGAGACTGTCCCGCGGGGAAGTCACGCAGTACATGAAGACCTACGGAGAAACGAAGGAGACGGGCACGTCTGTCACCTTCAAGCCGGATATAGAGATCTTCAAAGAAGGGGTGGACTTCGACTATGATACCCTGAAGATCCGCATGCGCGAGCTGGCTTTTCTGAATAAAGGCCTCACCATCACGCTGACAGACCTGCGCGATGGTGCGACCCACGAGGAGAAATTCCACTATGCCGGCGGCATCACGGAATTCGTCCAGTTCCTGAATGAAGGCAAGGATCTTGTCGATCCGGCAGTCATTGCGTTCGAAGGCGAGAAGGATAAGGTCATCGTCGATATCGCGATGCAGTACCAGACAGGCTACAGCGAAAGCATGTATACCTTCGTCAATGACATCAATACCATCGAAGGCGGCATGCACCTTGCCGGCTTCCGCAGTGCGCTCACCCGTGTCCTCAATGAATATGCACGTAAGAATAACATCCTCAAGAACAATGAAGCGAACCTTTCCGGCGATGATGTCCGTGAAGGGCTGACCTGCGTCATTTCCGTCAAAGTGCCGAATCCGCAGTTTGAAGGCCAGACCAAGACGAAGCTCGGAAATCTCGAGGTCAAGGGCATCGTGGATAATCTCGTCTCTGAAGGCCTGCGTACCTACCTCGAAGAGCATCCTGCGGAAGGGAAGGCCATCATCGAGAAAGGCATCACGGCGAGCCGTGCCCGCGAAGCAGCCCGCCGCGCCCGTGAGCTGACCCGGCGCAAGAATGCGCTCGAAGTCTCCAGCCTTCCGGGAAAGCTGGCTGACTGCACTGAAAAAGACCCGAAGATGACAGAGATCTATATCGTCGAAGGGGACTCTGCAGGCGGATCTGCGAAGTCCGGCCGTGACCGCCGCTATCAGGCGATCCTCCCGCTGCGCGGCAAGATCCTGAATGTAGAAAAAGCCCGCCTCGACCGTGTCCTGAATTCCGATGCCATCCGTACCATGATCACCGCTTTCGGTACGGGCGTCGGTGAAGACTTCGACATCACGAAGCTCCGCTATTACAAGATCATCATCATGACGGATGCCGATGTCGATGGTGCGCACATCAGGACACTGCTCCTCACCTTCTTCTATCGCTATATGAAGCCGCTCGTCACCGAAGGTCACGTTTTCATCGCCCAGCCGCCGCTGTATCAGGTACGCAAGGGCCGTCAGAAATACTACACCTACGATGATGATGAACAGAATAAGCTCCTCGATGAGATCGGCCGCGATGGCTGTGCGATCCAGCGCTACAAAGGGCTTGGCGAAATGAATCCGGAACAGCTCTGGGATACCACGATGAATCCGGAACAGCGCGTCATGCTGAAGGTCGAGCTCACCGATGCTGTCGAAGCAGACCGCCTCTTCACCATCCTCATGGGCGACAAGGTCGAGCCGAGACGCAAATTCATCGAAGAGCATGCGAAGGACGTCACGAATCTGGATCTGTAATGTGGTAGAAGCTAGTGACTGGTGACTAGTGACTGGGATTCTCCGGCATCGTCATCCCGAGCGTAGCCGAGGGATCTCTACTGCTCTGCGGAAATCAGCGCGTATGCGTCTGGGAAAAACGATGTCTTGGTGCTGTCTCACAGCAGGCAATGAGCGTTCTGCCATAGAGATTTCTCGCTTGCGCTCGAAATGACGACGGCGCGAGGCGCTATCAAAATTCTGCGGCGCTTCATTATTTTATGCGCCGCACCACCATTTCTCATTTCTCATTCCTAATTCCTCATTCGAACAAAGCTTTCATCCGCGATCCATGGGCAGCTCAACCCACGGGCAACCCTGGACTCGCCCACCTGAACTCTGAACCTTCATTTCTCTTACATTTTCTTTACTTTTTGTTGCCATTCCATGCCCAAATAGTATACAATAGGGATGGCAGTGATCTGCCATCGAGAGTGGTAAGAAGAGGGAAGGGGGACAGAGATGAAATACTTCTACCCCGCCATTTGTTCATACGATCAGAAAAAGGGAATGTTCTTCGTGATGTTTCCAGACCTCATCGGTTGTGAAGCGAAAGCCAGCACCATGAATGAGGCTGCGAAGAAGGCCAGAGAAGCTTTGGCCGCCTCTCTTCTGGAACTGGAAGAGAAAGCGCTCCCCATTCCGAGCGCAACCAGCGAACGGCAGCTTCGTCTCCGCGAAAACGGCAAGCGGATCTGTACATTCCTGGTAGATATGGATGAATATCGGGCCTATAAAACGTACAAAGTCAGACACGCAGATGCGAAGAGCGCAGAATGGGCTGGCGAAGCCAGAAAAGGACGTCGCCAGAGCTTTCTCGCCAAAGTCTTCGGATTCAGATAAATAAAAAAGGCAGAAACGAAATGAGTATTCATTTTCGTTTCTGCCTTTTTGTTGTTGGAGGTTTTGCGGTCAGAAGGTGCAACAGGTTCAGGTGCCGGTTTCGCCGCCATGAGAGGATTGTATTCTCGTATGACCAACCTAATCCCTAATCCCTAGTCCCTAGTCACCAGTCACCAGTCACCAGTCACTTATTTCAGCAAATTCATGAATACCATCAGAATGGATGCATTGAGGAAATCGACGACAAAGGCCCCGATGAGCGGGATGACGAAGTAGGCTGTGTGCGCAGAGCCGTAGCGTTCACACATCGCATTCATATTTGCGATGGCATTCGGCGTCGCGCCGAGGCCGAAGCCGCAGGTGCCGGCAGCCATGACGGCGGCTTCATAGTTGCCACCCATGACGCGGAAGATGATGAAGTAGGCGAAAGCGCCGATCATGGCGACCTGGATGAGAAGCGTCAGCGTAAGCGGTACAGCGAGCGAGGCGAGCTGCCAGAGCTTGAGACTCATAAGGGCGCAGGAGAGAAAGATATTGAGGCACATGCCGCCCAAGACTTCACATTCCTGCTGGTAAGAGCCGTACCACTCCGTGATCTCCGATACATTGCGGATGATGGCAGCGACGATCATGCCGCCGATGTATCCGGGGAAGACAAGGCCGATGCTGCTGAAAAAGGCGCTCACATAGGTACCGATACCCATGGCAAGGAGCAGCTGCCCGAAAGCGTACATGAAGTGATCCATATTGAGGTAAGCCGCCGCGGCGTCCTTGGGATGCAGCGCTGGTTTCTCGCCGGTCTCTTCTGCCGCATTGTCTGTTTCATTGGAGATCAGTGAGAAGCGGCGCACCAGCAGCTCGCCGATCGGGCCGCCGATGAAGCTGCCGGAGACAAGACCGAAGGTGGCAGCCGCAAAGGCGATGGTGGTGCCATTCATGAGCCCCATCTCTTCCAGTACCGGGCCGAAGGAGCCGGCTGTCCCATGTCCTCCGACCAGCGGGATCGAGCCGTCCGCGAGCCCCATCATCGAAGGCAGGCCGAATACATGTGCCATGGAGATCCCGATGAGGTTTTGCAGGAGGATGAGGATCGCGACCATGATGCCCATTTTGAAGACGAGATAGCCGCCCCGCAGGATCAGCCGCAGGCTCGCCATGTAGCCGATGCTCGTGAAGAAGAGCATCATGCACCAGTTCTGCATGACGGTGTCCTGGCTGTAGTTCCATATCCCCTCTGTGTAGAGGATACAGTTCACGATGGAGAAGATCGTCCCGCCGATGACCGGCGCGGGGATGCAGTATTTGCGAAAGAGGGGGATCTTCCCCTTCAAAAATCCGCCAAGAAAAAAGACTGCCACAGCGGCAGCCAGCGTTTGATACATATTGAGTGTGATAGTCATTCTTTGCTCCCATTTATAAATAACATTCCCGACGATTATAATAGATTTTGAGAGTCGTGTCAATTTAGGAAAGGAGAGGCTGGTGACTAGTGACTAGTGACTAGTGACTGGAGACTAGGAGACTAGAAGACATCAGACTCCCGTACCGTCATTTTAAGCGAGGCGAGAAATCTTTGTCATTCGCGGTCATGCGGACGATGGCAGGAAATCCCGAACGGGAAACCTGTTATTCCGCCTTTCTTCGGGCATCGCCATGATTTATACTCCGCGGTGCTTAGATCCTTCGACTCAGTTCTCCTGTTTCAGATAAGCCATTTTTTCACATACGACGTTTTTCTCCGCTCAGGATGACGAAATGCGCCGCACCAACCCTTTTGAACCTATAGAACCTGCTGAACCTCTTTCTCGTGCAATTAAGGAACAGCACGCCTCATGGGCTAAACCTTGCCCCCTATTTTCCCCTCACTCTTTCTCAGAAATTCGATTTCGGTTATAATAGAATTACAGAAATACCCATAGACTACTGACAGAAAAGAGGCGTCCGTATGATTCCGAAAGAATTAGATGAAACCGATATCAAGATCATCAATGCGCTTAAAAAGAATGGCCGTATTTCCATGACAGATCTGGGGCGGCAGGTGTACCTGACCAGTCAGGCGGTGAAGAACCGGCTGGAGCGTCTGCAGGATCTGGGCATCGTCGAGCGCTATACGGTCAATGTGAATTGTCCGGTCTTTGGCTACGCCGTACATGGTATTTTCGAGCTCACATTGTCCGAAGACAAGAGATCTGATTTCCTCGCCTTTGTAAAGACGACCGAGTACCACATCCTTCACTGCTATGCGGTGGATGACGGAAAGAAGATCTTCATCGACGCACATTTCGACAGCGAGGCCTCTCGCGATGCGCTGCTCACCGTGCTCAGTGCCTACGGTAGCTGCAAGCTCCATCCCGTGACGGCAGAGATCCACAGCAATCATCCGGCGGATGAATGAGAGTGGCTGGTGACTAGTGGCTAGTGACTGAGATGTCAGCTCATGGCATCGCCCTATTCATACTCAGCGGCGCATTTCGTCATCCTGAGCGGAGTGAAATGTCGGATGTTCGATCATGTAAAGGCGGAACAGTGAGAACTGAGTCGAAGGATCTGGCGTCGCACCACCATTTCTCATTTCGCATTTCTCATTTCTCACTCGAAGTAGAGCTTTCATCTACAATCATAGGGCGGCACGTCCCACGGGCTAACCCTGAAGTTTGAAAGCAGGGATGAGTGGCTAGGGATTGGGGATTAGGAGTGACTGGTGACTAAATACCATGTTCGGCCATCGCCATTATTTACACTCCGCGGCGCTTCTGATTTTTATGCGCCGCACCACCCCTGTTGAACCCGTAGAACCTATAGAACCTGCTGAACCTCTTTCGCAAACAATCAAAGGGCGGCACGCCCCGTGAGCTAACCCTGAACCTTTTTCTAAGGAGTCCCCATGTTTGACTTTCTCGACCTATCTACGTTAATCTACCGCGCTCCGGCGCTTCTGATCGCACTCTCGATGCACGAGTACGCGCATGCGGCCGTGTCGGATGCCATGGGCGATCCCACCCCGTCTCGCATGGGGCGGCTGACCATCAATCCGATGGCGCATCTCGACATGATGGGGACTCTCCTTCTCGTACTCTGCGGATTCGGCTGGGCGAAGCCGGTAGACATCGATCCACGCTATTATAAAAATTATCGCATGGGGATGCTGAAGGTATCCTTCGCAGGCCCGGGCATGAATCTTTTCCTGGCATTTCTTTCGTTGCTTCTCATCACGATCTTGGGGCGTATCGGTATGCTCGGTGACGGCGGCTTCTATTTCCTGCAGTGGATCATGATGTACAATGTATGGTTCGCTTTCTTCAATCTGATCCCGATACCGCCGCTCGATGGCTCGAAGATCGTCTCCACCGTGCTGCCCGGAGAGCTTGCCTGGAAATTCGAAAACTTCAATGCGCGCTACGGCTTCGTCATCCTGATGCTCATCGTATTCTCCGGCTGGGTGAACCGCATCATCGGCCCGCTTGCACAGGGCTATGTGAATCTCTGCTATGCGGCGTTGCGTGTGGTATTTTGAATAGCGCTTGGTATTTCTGAATATGGGTCAATAGAGCGGTGAAACATTTGCGCTAAAAGTGAGGAGTGGCGGAAGGGGCGCACAAATTTTATGGCGACCCAATACCCCTTTTTATATTTCCATTTATGCGCTACTTATATAAAATTTCACGGCGCTTCCAAATTTTGTGCGCCGTACCTACACTCCTAACTCCTCATTCCTAACTCCTAACTATATCCGACATATTGCCTAGTGTTCCCCCTGAACCCTTTTTCCATTTTTTCAAAGGATCTCCCATGACCATTACCTGGCTCATTTTTGAAACGCTCGGCACCATCGCCTTCGCCTTTTCCGGCACTGTGGTGGGACTGTCGCGGCGTATGGATATTTTCGGCATCACCGTGCTCGCTGTCATGACCGGCGTAGGCGGCGGGATGGTGCGTGACGTTCTCTGCGGCATCACGCCGCCGTCGGTACTTCGCAGCCCCGACGGGCTCTTCGTTTCCATCATCACGGCGCTCATCATTTCTTTTCTCTACCCGGTCTATCGCGTATCGAAGGAGAAGGAGCGCTACATCACGTTCATGTACAATATCTCGGATACGGTGGGTCTTGCGGCCTTCACAGTGACGGGAGCACTGACGGCATTTTATCAGTACCCCGACTCGTATCGTTTTCTTCTGCCGACCATGCTGGGGCTTATCACCGCGGTCGGCGGCGGTATGCTGCGAGATATGATGGCGCGGCGCATGCCTGTCGTGCTGTACATGGATGTGTACGCCATCGCATCCATCGTCGGCGGCCTTGTCCTGTGCTGCCTGCGTCATTTCACGGCGCTGGAGCTTTCCGTTTCCTCCTGGATCGCTTTTGCCTGCGTGACACTTCTTCGCTTCTGTGCGATCCACTTCCACTGGCAGCTCTATCATCCGCATAGGAAAAGAAGGAGGCAGTGACTAGTGGCTGGTGGCTGGGGACTAGTAGCTAGGGACTTGTGACTGGTGGCTGGGGACTAAGAGACTAGGAGATATCAGATTCCCCCCGCATCTCCGCTTTCCTCATCTGTCTTTCATACCGCCTGTGCCCCATCCGCCCCTACGGGGCATTTTCTCCTCGAGGGGAAGGCTGACGATACGAAGGAAGTCGGCTATCAAGAGACCTTCGGGCATCGCCGCCTATATATTCGCGGTGAAGCCGCCACCACAACCTTGAACCTTGAACCAAGGATGAGTGGCTAGGGATTAGGGGCGCAAAGTGACTGGTGGCTTGAATGCTACTTTGGGGCATCGCCATTATTTATACACCGCGGCGCTTTTGATTTTTATGCGCCGCTCCAGCATTTCGCATTTCGCATTTCTAATTTCTCATTTAAGAAAGGAGTCCTCCCATGGATCAGAAACGTATCATCGATGAATTCAAAGAACTGGTTTCTATCGAGGTCCACTCGCGTGACGAGCGGGCGATCGCTGACGTACTGAAGGAAAAGCTCATTGCGCTCGGCCTCACCGTGACGGAAGACAAGGCAGGCGAGGTGCTCGGCGGCAATACGGGCAATCTCTATGCACAGCTTCCCGGAAGCGCGGACGGCGAACCGGTCCTTTTCTCCGCGCATATGGACCGTGTGGGAAATCACGGGCACATCGTTCCTCTCGTGAAGGAGGAGGAAGGGAAGATCGTCTCGGACGGGACATCAATCCTGGCAGGCGATGATATCGGCGGCGTCGCGGCGATCCTTGCGATGCTTCGTGAAGTGAAGGAGAAGCAGATCCCGCATGGCCCCATCGAGGTGGCCTTCTCTGTCTGTGAGGAAACGGGCGTCGAAGGCTCGCGCCAGTATGATTTTTCCAAGTTCCGCTCGAAGAGCGCTTTTGTATATGATGCCTCCGGCAAGGCGGGGACCATCGTCCTTGCCGCTCCGAGCAAAGGGCGTGTCACGATCCGTGTGCATGGCGTGACGGCGCATGCGGGCAATGAACCGGAAAAGGGACTGAATGCGCTGAAGGTGGCAGCAGATCTCATCATGCAGCTTCCCGATGGCCGCCTTTCGCCGGTATCGACGGCGAATTTCTCCATCATCGAGGCGGGGAGTGCGACCAATGTCGTCTGTGATCTCGTGACGATCACCGGTGAGCAGAGAAGCCGCGATGCGAAGGAGTATCAGCAGATCTCTGCCGATATTCAGGCGGCGGCAGACAGGATCTCCGAGAAATACCATACGAAGATCGAGGTCGAGCTGCATACGCTTTACCATGCCTTCAAGCTGGAAGAGACCGCGCGCCCCTGCGTGCTGGCCAAAGAGGCGGCAGAGGCAGCCTGTGCAGTACCCTTCTTCAAGGAAGGGGGCGGCGGCATGGATGCGAACCATTTCAATGAACACGGCATCGCCGCTGTCGGGATCGGTACAGGAAATTTCAAATGCCACACCAGTGAGGAATATCAGGTGATCGATGACCTCGTCAAATGTGCCAAGCAGGCGGTGGAGATCGTGAAGCTCGCAGCGGGTAAAAATTAGGAATGGTGGTGGCGGTTTCGCCAAGATTCTTCGGCTCAGTCCCCCCGCTTTCTGAATACGATTTCTCAACAAACGACATTTTACTCCGCTCAGGATGACGAAGGGGGGACTTGCCCTCATTTTTCCTCCGAAAGGGCAATGGTTAGTCGAACGTGAAGACTGCCAAAAACAAAAGCGTAAGTGATATCGGTGCGATATCACTTACGCTTTTGTTTTTTAGTGACTGGTGACTGGTATTTCCTAATCCCTAATCCCTAATCCCTAGTCCCTAGTCCCTAGCAACTCTTTATCCGAAGATCACGAAGTTCGCGACGACGATGAGGATGCAGGAGACAGCCATCGGGATGGCGGTGCGTTTCACAAGGTCAAAGGGGCTGATGCCAGCCATGCCGGAGGCCACGATAATGACACCGGTGATCGGAGAGATGGCGCGCGCAGAGCTCGCGATGAGGTGCATCGGGAGGACCATGAAGGAGGCTGCGACACCTGTCTTGGCAGCGATCGCCGGGACGAGATTGGCAAAGGCAAAGAAGGGAGCATTGCCGCTGCCCATGAGGATGGCGCAGACTGCGATGATGGCGATCATGACAAGCGTCAGGCCGTATGCGCCGAAGCCGGTGGTCTGGGCGCCCTGGATCATGGCATCGATGGAGCCTGTGGAAGTGAGACCTTTCGCGAAGAATTCGCCGGCGATGACGATGGTGATGACATTGGCGAGCTGCTTGCCCATGCCGTCGAAGAAGATCTGGATCTCAGAGAAGGTCTCCTTGAGGTCTCTTGTACGGAAGAACTGGGCGATCATGCCGATGGCGGTCCCCATGAGCATCGCCATGATGATGTTCATCTTGATGCCGGGGATGCAGAGCGGCGAGAAGATGAGGATCAGAGCGAGAGGAATGATCGGAAGAAGGGCGTAGATCTTCGGCGGATGGGAAAGCGCTGCTTTCTTTTCATCCTCAGTCTCGATATTGACAGAGACTTCCGCCGGATCCAGAGCGCGCACGATGTGCCCGTCGCGCTTATCCATGATCTTCTGTGTGAGGTAGTGGGCGATGGCGACACAGGGGATGACGGCGCAGGCGATCGGGATCTGGAAGGTGTGCCAGTAGATGACGGGATCGAAGCCTGCGATCTCAGCGGCAAAGATGGTGCCGGTATCTGACGGGCTCCAGTCAAGGCAGAGTGTGGTCGCGATGGCTGCGGTCGCAGAGATGCGGGAGACACCGAGTGCGACAAGGATCGGGAACATGGTCACCATGAGCAGCATGGCCAGGCCGGAGGCACTATTGATGGCCAGCCCAAGGAACATGCCGAGTACCCAGCAGGCGCTCATGACGATGTAGGGCGATTTCAGCAGCATCAGCGGGCGGATGGTGAGGGCTACCAGTGCATTGCTCGCGCCGATCTTATCCATGTAACGTGCAAAGCCGCCGACAGCCATGATGTTGAGGCCGAGGCCGGAGAGTCGGTTCGCAAAAAGAGTGCGGATGAGTTCAAAAATATCGAAGCTCCACATGCCGGTGCTCTTTCCGGCGGGAAGGATCGTGCCCCAGTTCATGATCATCGAGCCGGCGAGAAGAAGACCGCCTGCTACGAAAAGGACGGTCTGCGGCTTGTACTTCTTCAAAATGAGCCAAGCCGCCCATACGACAATGAGTGCAGTAAATAGCAGGTTCATAAAAGTCTCCTTTCATATCATATACATTATAGAATACATGTCTATATATCTATTTTATTATATATCGACCAAATGCGCTATTATAAAAATGATTTATTAAGGGGTAAGAAAAGGAGCTGTGAAGAAATGAATCCTCGTTTCTTCACGGCCCCTTTTTACTTTGCTTTCATTTGGTTCAAGGTTCAAGGTTCAGGGTTCAAGGTTCAGGGTTGAGGTGGCGGCTTCGTCGCCTTTTTTTTAGAAGATGGTATTCTCGTATCGCAGCCTTCCCCTCTAGGGCAATGCTA